>Ga0209550_10006662_pt1 | contig 10753 bp, 14 predicted proteins | sample LauGreSuBDMM15SN_2_FD_187567 | JGI IMG/M metagenome (GOLD analysis project Ga0209550, IMG submission 187567) | Freshwater lake microbial communities from Lake Michigan, USA - Su13.BD.MM15.SN (SPAdes) (version 5) | ecosystem: Environmental > Aquatic > Freshwater > Lake | place: Lake Michigan... | reverse complement strand
AGGATGAGGAGAATGAGGACGAGGAGAACGAGGATGAGGTTGTTCCGGCTCCGCCTGTTCCCGTCAAGAAGGCCGCCGCTCCTGCGCCCGCTCCCGCGCCTGCGGCCAAGAAGGTCGTGAAGAAGGTCGCAAAGGCGTAAAACTCTGAATTCACATAAAACAATAAAATCATAATAAAAATATTTTTTCGTTAGGCTGTATAGAATGGACTTTGATCTTGAACAGGTTCCTTCCTGGGCGCACAATTGGTGCTACTATTTCGCCGCATTAGGATTCGTAAGTATTGTCGCTGGCTTTATGGGACTTTTCATGGGAAAGAAAATCGGATTCGGTATGACTCTGGTGTATCTTGTTGCAACCCTAGTGCAAGCTGCAACCGCGCTTACACTTTTTTGGATGTGTCGATCAAGCCTGCGGCCGCACAATGGTCGCAAATCGTGCGGAGCCTAAACGTATTCACATTATCAATAATACCATGGAACACTCTGAAGGAAAACTTAAACGCACGCGCAGTCCGCTATTGGACCGTGCTAAAGCGATTACAGATACAATTATGAAACAAATACACGAATCTACACCGAGTAATAACGTATCACAAGAAGTCGCCTTCGCAAATATTTCCGATTATTGTGCGATTGAAGTAATAATATACGGAATTTTGTTACGCAATGAATAATCAAATATACAATTTACAAATTGTACATTTGATAACTATAGGCCTTACAATCTAAGGATGAATATTCTCGCACAACGCAGGCGCCTGCTTGACATATCCTTGGTATGTTGTATTCGGTCCGCATCCACAAGGATTGGCGGCAGTCGCCGTTTGTCCTACTAATTGCGCACCTACAAATGCCGAGAGCGAAATACCACGTGTAGGCCCAGTTCCCTGCGAACCGTGGCTCGGGGCCTGCTCCGTCTTATTTGTTTGAGGATTGTACGAATATTGATCGCTGCGGCGCCACGCAAACAAAGCAACCTGTCGGCGACGTTGTGTCGTAAGACTCGCACTCGTATTAGTAACGCTCATGTTTCTATTATATATTACAGAAATTTATTGAGATGGAGTAACTGTCGAACCCTGGAATCGCCGTATCGGCTGACATGTTTGTAAAGAAGCCGGTGGTTCGTTGCTGGGCAAACGCACAGGACACACGTAGGGGAGAGGTGGTGCAGGGAAATACTGCGCGAAACGCGTATCAGGATTATAAGGATCTGAAACATTGTTGGCTATGATTTGTTTTTGCTTCTGTATGGTCGCCGAAGCCGGAGTACTCGTTACATTGACCAGCGGCATAGGCGCGCCAGGTGTTACAATTGTACTTATAACAACCGGTTGAGGATTACATGGATTCGTTGTAACTGTTTGTACCCATGCAATCCCACACTGTTCTGTAGTTATACGTGATGATTCGGGTATTCCTCCAGGACCCGGTGATGCAAGCGGCGGACAATACGGTACTGAACGTTGGTTATTCACCGGGTATGTATTGCGTTTATACATCTCTTACCAATTCAATATCTTATCTTTTATATTCCTTCATTGTAAGAAGAATGGCTCCACCCATTGTTGGAAAAATCGTAGCATACTTTTTTGCATTTGTATTTATAATTCTTGTTTGTACCGGAATCATTATGCTTATCCGAAATATTACATGTACACAGGGACAACCCGCCAACGTCTATGAACACTTTGATGATTCAGACGATTATCTTAAAAATCTCAAAACCCGCATTACAAACGCAAAACAGGCGAATGATACATTACAAAACGATTTAGATATCCTGAATGACAACGCTGAAGATACATGCGAAATTATGAGCAATGTGGAAGATATGTATGTTTCTAGCAGAGCAGCGCCTAGCGATGATTCTGAACTCAGTTTGCCGAGAGAAGAACAGCAAAAGAAAATGGATAGACGACGCGATCGTGCAAAGAAAAACTTCCAGCTCGCAAAAGATACATTTGTAAAATCGAATAACAATCAAAAACTATTGGAATGCTTTGCTTCTGTAAATAGTATAGAAGATGCAGAAGAAGATCTGAATGATGCGATTGGTGATTTAACCAAGACGATTGACGGCGCAGAAATGCAACTTGCAATAACAAAAGGAAAGCAAACATGGTTTTCGCTAATGTTTAATGCTCCGTATTTGAAGAAAGCTATTAATGTTACAACGGCAAAGCCCTCTGAAAATTTCGATAATCAGACTGGCGGAGTTTTATTGTCAAAAGCGGACGAATTGATCGGTAAAGCCAATACAATTCATAATGTATTTTTAATGATTATCAAATCGGTACAAGATCAGAAAACTGTCGCAGGCGCACTCGCAAAGAAAAACGCAAATTTACAAAACGGAAATATTGAGCAAGCTGACGTGAATGCCGCAACCGCCAATATTGCAACATCCACAAAAACTTCTTAGAGTGTTCCAAGATGAATTGTATTTCCTGAAACCGAGCTGACAGATGCTGGTTCTGCTGGAACCGTCTCTTCCTTTGGGGTGGTTGCCGTATCCTCCATCGCCGAATTTTTCCATCGCACTCCCATCGTAAATCTTCCGTTGTTACGCTTCGTTGATACGTAACCACGCGAAGTCAATAATGGTCCCACTTTGGTCGGACCAAACGTCGTCGCGAACAGTCCCGATGGCAGATATTTGTAACACCATTCTTGTACTTTCTCATGAAGATACATGGAGCGAATTTTCTCTTTTTCATCAGTTACGAGTTCCGTATCCACAAACACATTGACCCAATCGCGGCCAATTGTTTTACGATCCTCCGCCGTAACTGTTGCGGCCTCAATCGGATCCCAACAATCCAACGTACGCACAAACAGCAGCACACGATCTGCCGTAGCATGACCGCGCATAATCAAGTGCCACATTTGTTTCCATGATTCTAGTAGCGGATCAATCTCGCTGCGAAATCCAAGATTCGCCCGTCCCCATCGCAATAATATCTGATTGACCATCTCTATCCCTCCATATTGATCCTTCGAGATTCCAAATCCGCGGAATAAATAATTCATATATTTTCGGAAAATTTCCGTTGTTACTGGTGAAATTTCAGGATTCGTCAGCGCCGAAGACAAGCACTGATTTTCCACAGAACTCAACAACTTAAATATCTTCCGTTGAATATCATTGCTGGATAAAGTTTCCGCTTGTAGAAATCGTTCATGGATTTTAATACGACGAAATGTCGAAAACAACGCATTCATCTCGTTATCAGCGCGCGCAATCCATCCGCTGAGACCTCGTTCTACACGTACATCTTGGCACGCCAAATACCAATCAAGCGTCGCTTTAACCAGAGCATCCGAAGTCGAATGTTGGAAAGCCCAGTTGGCAGTAGAAATCCGACGACTCACAACAAGATCAGGATATACATCAGTTCCCAACAGTCGTTCCCATTTCCTTCCGAGTTCGACGTCGAGTAGAATACGTGATCCTCGGTCATCTCGAACCGCCGCGACGACGGGTGTCAAAATCCATCCCAGCGGCACCGTATCATCCATCGCCATTGGAACAATAGCGCCTTCTTCATTTTCCGGATTAAGTGCTCGAAGCAATTCATTTACCCAATCTCGTGTTCTCTGTAGTGTTGGTTTCACGCGTCCTCCAGCGACCTCCACCCGTTTTGATTCCGCACCAGTATAAACCCGTAAAATCGCACGGCTGCGTTCCATCTCACACAATTGTTGAATATATTTTGTGTATTGTGTTCTTTTCTCGATATCAGCTGGCGCAGTTTCAACATCGTGTGCAGGAAACAGCGTCGGTGCGGATATGCCAACGGCCAGCAAAGATTCATTGAACGATTCCGGTATGTCTTCAACACGACACGTAACAGATTCGACATTGATTCCGCATAGTAGCGTATAATATTCTTTGAGTTCATCGATTGCCGGTATGGTATCACTTAGAACTGTGCGATTCCATGTACGTTCCGCTGTCTTAATTTCCAACAAAAGTAATACACGTTTTGATTCCATGGCAAGCACCCCTATGTTATTCTATTGCTATTTCTTTAACCCGGGGGTTCGGCCAAAAAAGTGATACAGAGCGCGCACCGCTGTGTGTTTTACAATGGATTTCATACATGAACTTGTCGATCTTACACCGTATAGTACGTGGCCACCCGGCACTAGCACTCTTGATACAGCAGCGCCTTTTTACTGCCATGGATTACCCTCCTATGAGTTTGTTCGTCAGCACGGTTGTAATTGCGCGGGTCTCTTTAATCTTCTTCAAGCGAGATTTCATTTACCTATACCTGGTGTTGCCGAAAATCATAAGTACGCAGGTGGAACATATGTGTGGTTTGAATATTTAAAGCAGTCTGGTTTTCTTGAACCTATCGATATTGAAAAATCGTATGATGCCGGTTCGCTCTTGGTGCGAAAATATCGCAACGAGACCGACCAAGGTCATCTAGCACTTCTCTATACAAGCGGGCAACTACTTGACCAGCAACTGTTACATTGCTACATGGGTCGAGGAATTACGATAGATTCTTCAGTAGCGACATCACATGATTGGGTTGAGGGAGGTTATTATGAATATATAGTGCCGTCGTGGTTTGTCTCAGCACAGCCATTTACAACGCTAACTATACCCGCCGAAATAAGAGATCATACGTATTTACAGTTTGCAATATATTCTGTAGAATCGCAAATGCGTTGCACCGATCCGCAAGGAAGATTCTTTGTCAGTGGAAATAAAAAACTATCACTGGAATCTGCGCAGGAAATTATAGACGATTATTTGGATTCGTGCGATATTACAGAATATGAATATGTAGTTGTTGAAACTCTCTTTTATCTCGTTACACATCGATTTAATGACGTGGAATTTGGGTTATGTGAGGTTCGTCTATGGCGTTAGCTAGTGGCGCTACTGCTATCACTCTCGTAGTTAGTATTGACCGCGATACTATATTTTTCCAATGCAATAACTGTATGTTCATACAGACAATGCTCTGTATTTTTGCACATTGCAAAGAGAAGATCTTCGTGATCTGTAGATCCGCGCTGGCTCATTAATTCTTTTAGTGTATCATAGACTCTCTGAGTAATTTCAGAGATTGAACCAGTACAAAATTTTACGGAAGGACGATTATCACCGCTCCACTGCTGTTCGTCCAACATGTAGTTCCACTGCTCTCTCAGAATAGCCAAATCCATTGTCTCATTCACCGTTTGGATCATTAACCATAAATTATCGCAAGCATCCATGTATTGATTCATAATGATATACTTTGTATAATGCCATGAATCGTAGCTTCAACTTTTTCACAGTGAGTATCAAACGGGTATCTTCAGCACCGGCGGTGGGGTTGGCGTACCTGCCGTCGGGCCGCTGCCCCATTTGGGATCTTGAGGGAATGGGGGTTTTGCTAATATTTCGACAACATACCGAATCGGCACAGGTTTAATCGCGAAACTCTGGATTCCAAACATTTTCGGATGCATATACGCCTTTAAAGTATCCGTATTGTTCCAAAAATTCATTGCGCAGAAATGTGCGCCAATCGCCTGATTTGCCGCTACATCCCACACGTTCGACTCGGCAAGTGGATCTTCAGATAGCGGCGCAATCCATGTCAGATTTAGCTTTGTTTTTTCAATGACTCGCTTCTTGTCAGTATCATTAAATCCCTTCACCTGATTTACAGGATATTCAAGCGGTAAGCCATCCGCAGGACCTACATTGATATAATCACTCAACATAGTTCCCTCGGCAATTACATTGCTCACAATAACAACTTTCTTAAACAGCGCCGTAATAGGCATACTGAATATCCGCTGTTGACCGCGACGATTATTAAATGTTGGATCAAGACGATATTGCTCTACTATAGCACGCAATGCATTGGCGGTCGCTGCAAAGGTCGATGCCCGAGGCTTGCCACGGAATCGCAAATAGAGAAAGATTGGATCTTCAAATCCGGGACGCTCACGTATCTCAAATGCCTCCTGAATTAATGTCTTAAGCACGCTAACAAACGGTTGAGAATTCAAAGTAATGCGGCGCCATAAACTACCGGATTCTACGACTTGAACACTTGGTGAAAACTGCGCACCCGCCGATAGATCCGGCCATAAATCAAATACAAAACCACGCGCACCGCCTTTCACCGCCATACGGGCTGCTTCAGGATTGGCAACACCATCTACAGAAGGGAAAAATATACCCGCTGCATTGACTGTGCTAATGTAAAAGTTAGTCAGAACTAAATGCGTATCTGGTACGCCTGACTGGACAAGACTTTGCAAATATCTGCGAAGACCTATGCGATTTACGTTATTTTTATCATAGTCTGCCTGTTTGACCATACTCTCTCGACTGATTCGCCGTATGTTATACTGATTCTCAAGCAGTCGTGACGCTCTAAAATAATAAATGTACAATCCAATCAATAATGCTACAAACACCAGCATGAGTAAAATAGAAAAATTTGTATTCTTTTCGTCCGACGCTTCCGTCATTTTAGCGATACCACTTGTAACGGATGATTTGATTCCGGAGAACATCGACAAGAGTTCTGGATTGAATTCTGCTTTGCTGCTCAACGACATACTCTATCGAGGCGCGCCAAAATTAATAGAAGAGTCCTAACGGTAGCCCGCAAGCGAATAGACCATTGCAAGTTTATCCATGGCTGCGATTTTCGGTGGTGCGCGTATTGCTTCTGCTGCTTCTTTTGTTAATCCAACCATTTTGGGCGCCTCCAACAAGAATTTACGTGCTTCCGTTGCAATGCCTGAATAGACATTATCAATTGTCGAGATCGCTGCGCGTACAGCGGATAGTGGAGGGGGCGCGCTCGGTCCGCTCAGCGATAAGGATCCTTTGCGTTGTAAATGTTCCTGAATCGCAATTGCGATGGCGGCTAGACAATCACGACGACCCTTTGCTCCTAACTTATTCCATATCAATTCAAGACATCCAAACATTCCATTCCGATCTTCCACCGATAAGAATGCTCCTTCATTGGCAAGTTCTTTCAAAATCGCTACTAAATACCACAGAATGGATTTGCGCTGTTTGACTGTTAAATGCGTCGGTCCGCGTTCCTTGGCGGTCGGTGCATCGGCCTGGGCTTCCAACGTAATAATCCAAATTATCCAAAACAAGAGCCGGCTCACTTGATTGGATCGCAGTGACGCCTCCATCTCATTTCCGACAGTGCGTAGATCCATTCCGTCTATACCGGCCGTCCATACTCGTCGCGTAGCGGGCTGGTCACCCACACCCCCTCCCGAACGGACTCGCGAGCGCATAGCCTCCGCTTCCTTAAAACAATCCGCCGATGTTGGAAGTATAGGAAGCGGTTTCTTGGCAGAAAGAACAAGGGTCGCTACGGCTTCCGCTACGAGCTGCCGAACCGCTGGTGTATTTCGTACAGCCTTGATATCACCACTGGACTTGGACCAAAACGATCGCAGCTGATGTATTGTATTATACCACATACGAGGCCAGGTCGGAAGTCCCGAACCTACGTGTAGCGCCCATGCATGAAATAAGGTGGCTTCAAGACGCCCGAGTCCGAGTTCGGAACATACGAGTTCGGCCGACCATCGTTGAGCGCGGGCCATATCTGCGTTAGCAATAGCCCGTAATAACGAATTCGTAACGTCTCCCCAAGCATAGCCGCACAAGGTATGTTTTGTTGTCGCGTGCGGTTCCTCCTCCATTTGTGGTTGTCGCGAATTTTAGTTTTTCTTTGTTACGCCTTTATAGATATGCCCAGTCCTACGCGTAAATCCAAGAATTCAAAGAATAAAAACAGAAGCAGCAAGAATAAGAGTAAGAAAGCCAACAGTTTTGTACCCCGTGGAATCCTAAATATGCCGCTTTTCCAGGCTATGAATCGTGGAAATGTCTTGTGGGGAAACTTAATGTTAAATGATAATGCAAAAGAGGCAGCTAAGCCAAAGGCAGAGCGCGCGCCTTCGCCGGAACCTTATTACAGTCTTGAGTTAAATGCACTTGAAAACTGGTCTATGCCCGATTTGACGATGCGTAAGGGCATTTGGGAACACTTTCCTGTTGTACTCAAGCATTTGGATGATCGGGACGGTGTAGAGCGTTACGCCATCGAATGGCACCGCAAGCATCTCAAGGACTGGAAGAACGAGCGTTCGGCGAGCATGGATGAGTGGATGGAATATCAGGCATATGCCGAATTTCGTCTGCTCCATGCATTACGCGCGCACGCTCACAAGTATGTAATAGAGGCTCCTCGCAATGCGGATCAAATCGTAGTTATTGCGATGGCGCACGGAGGACCGCGTGCCGCTCCTGCTCCTGAAGAGCCTGCGGCTGTTCGCGGACCCGCGCTGCGGAAACTGAACGATATCAAGGAACATTTCCCTGTTGTATGGCACGCGGTTCAGGGCCGCGATGGTAAATCTACATACGCGCTCGAACTCTTCGGAAAGAAACTCCGCGAAATATCTTTGGCCGTAGGTCACGATGTCACAGACGAAGTCAGGCATCAACTAATGGCTGCGTTAGGCGCTTCGCGCGCGTGGCATGTACTGCCTGCGGTAGGTAAGGAACTCTGCCGCTTGGAAATGGCATAATAATTTCTTATTACACTATAAGAATGAAGACTCGTAAAAATCGTCATTCAAGTCAAAAAAAGACAATGAAGATACAACATCATCATTTTCTTTTACGTATGGAAACCAAAAAATGTCCATTGGATTCCGATAAGGAAGAAGCAAAGAAACTTGTATCGCGTATTATTGCCGATATCAATATGAAACTGTTGGGCGAACCCCGTGTATTTTATGTAACGATCCCTCATTACAATGAAGGACTTACCGCTCTCGCGCCGATTCAAACAAGTCATATCGCCTTTCATTTTTGGAAGAATCCCGATCGTGAAATTCTGAAAAATCCAGAAAGCCAGTGTCTCCTACAGTTTGATTTATACACCTGTGGATCTTTAACACTTCGGCATATTCAGAAAATCCTACACCATCTCACAAAATTCCAACCTACGCATGTCAATGCCACTTTGTTAAATCGTAATTATTCATTGACGTTGGAACGACAACTTCTCTGGGATCAGAAAGGAGAACGCACGTGGATACAATGGTTGAATAATGTTACGCGTATGTAGGGAATGACTAAGATTGATACACTGGATACAATCCAAATTGTATTAGTTGTATTGCTATCCATATTAGTTGCAAATTATATTTATGTTCGTTGGTCTATGCGCTCCAACCGTGAAATTGGACTCGAAGGAGTGGAAGGATTTGCGAATCCTGAAGGTCCCGAAGGTGATACAATTATGCTTGGAAACGATCATTTATTCGATGACTTTTACGCCAAGGTTTATGATAAAGTCGTGGATGGTGCTACGCGCATTGAAGCCGAAGTCAATTTCACGCTATCTTGGGCACGTTCCTACCGTCCCGAAAACAAGATGCTACAAGTTCTGGACATAGGTTGTGGAACGGGTGGAGCGGTCGAAGTTAGTCGCGCCGCAGGAGTCGGCAAATCCGTCGGACTGGATTCTTCCGATGCGATGATTGCCGCTGCACGCAAGAAGTTTCCTAAAGCCGACTTCCGTGTAGGTGAAGCGGAACAAATTGGACAGTTTGCCGCCAGTGAATTCAATCTTATTACGCTATATTATTTTGTATATTATTACTTACGTGATCCGAATATGGTGTTCCAAAACGCGTTTCAGTGGCTGCAACCCGGTGGTTGTCTCGTTATACATCTCGTGAATCGTGAAAAGTTTGATCCGATCCTTGAAGCCGCCAGTCCGTTTGTTGCCTTCAGCGTTCAGAAATATTCTGAGAAACGTGTCACGAGTAGCAAAGTAACGTTTGATAAGTTTGAATACGAGGCTGATTTTATGTTGGAAGGATCGCGTGCCGAGTTTCGCGAAGAATTTCAGTTCAAAAACGGCAAAGTTCGCAAGCAAGTCCATAACTTACGGATGCCCAAAATGGAAGAGGTCGTCGCCGTCGCCGAATCCAACGGATTTGTGTTCAAACAATATATTGATTTGACGGCAATTGGTTATGAATATCAATATCTGTTTTGCTTTGTGCGATAAAAAAGTTATTAATTATATAGGAAAAAACATATAATGCTCTTTCTGTATATTTTTTCGTTTCTAGCAATTGTGGCAATTGTTCTGTTTATATGGCTACGACGCCCAAACCCGGCTCGACGCGTCGAGATTGAAGTACCTGTAAAGCGAGACCATTACATATATTGGTTACCTTGGTCAAACGGATGGGGAGGTGGCAATACAACATTTATTGATCGTCCGCGTCCGCATTTTGCAGGAATCAGTACAGAACATGCACGACGCGCGCCTCGTGAATCGCTGCTGGACTAGATTTTATCGACCATCCGGTCGCCGGCACACTTTACGAGTTGCTTACCTAGATTCGCTGCGCCCGCTGCACGGTAATCAAATCCGCACGCATGCTCTTGCGGATATCGATGCGATGCGCAGTAGCGCGTACCGCACTTGCACTCGAAATCAGATAACATAAGTTTTTTCTTGCACTCGCCGTGAGCGCAGAGTTTCTGATTTTGCTTCTTAGGCTCGGCTATCTTGATTTCAGGAATCTTAACCGTGGAAGGAAGGGAAGAAAGAACAGGGGAAGACAAAGTAGGTGTGCTCATCTTTTACTAATACCGCCGAATTTCTTCTTTACACCGTCGCATGTTTCAATTTTTTTCCGAGTTCATACTGAATGTAAAG
>Ga0209550_10006661_pt1 | contig 10756 bp, 5 predicted proteins | sample LauGreSuBDMM15SN_2_FD_187567 | JGI IMG/M metagenome (GOLD analysis project Ga0209550, IMG submission 187567) | Freshwater lake microbial communities from Lake Michigan, USA - Su13.BD.MM15.SN (SPAdes) (version 5) | ecosystem: Environmental > Aquatic > Freshwater > Lake | place: Lake Michigan, USA... | reverse complement strand
CGACCCCACCTCCTTTCGAAATGCCGCACCCTCAATCTTCCCGCCGCTGGTTTATCTACAGTGCTGTCGCCTTGGTTTTCGCGGGAGGCGTCTGGTATTTCGGCTTTCGCGCCGAGGCACCGAAACCCAGCGGCGGAAGCTATTTTCGCAGTAGTAAGAGTAATGCCCAGCCGGTGCCGGTGAAAGCCGAGGCGGCGCAATCCCGAGACTTATCCGTACATTTGCGCGCCATCGGCACGGTGGTGCCACTGAACATCGTGACGGTGCGCAGCCGCGTTGACGGACAGTTGTTGCGGGTCGCGTTTTCCGAGGGCCAAGAGGTGACTGCGGGGCAGCTGCTCGCGGAAATCGATCCGCTGCCCTATCAGCTGCGGCTGACGCAAATGGAAGGGCAACTCCGGTTGAGCGAATCGCAGCTGCGCACCGTACGCAGCGACTTGGAGCGTTTCAAAGTGCTCAACGCGCAGACGCTCATTTCCCCGCAACAATTGGAGGCGCAGCAGGCCCTCGTGGCGGAGCGCGAGGGTGCCTTGGCGACCGCGCAGGCGCAGGTCGAAGATGCTCGGCGGCAACTCGCCTATACCAAAGTCGAAGCTCCGATTGCTGGCCGGCTGGGGCTCCGCCAAGTCGACGCCGGCAATATCGTTCGGGCTGGCGATGCGGGCGGCATGGTCGTGATCACGCAGACGCGTCCGATTTCGGTGATGTTCACGATTCCGGAGATGGAGCTACAGAAAGTCGTCGAGCCGCTTCGCGCCGGCGAACAACTCGTCGTCGAGGCGTGGGACCGGAGCGAGGGTGTGGTGCTCGCCACCGGCAGTCTGAAGACTGTGGACAACCAGATCGACCTCGCGACCGGCACGCTCCGGCTCAAGGCGGAGTTTGCCAACGCCGACGAGAAACTTTTCCCGAATCAATTTGTGAATGTCCGGCTCCGCGTACGCACGTTGAAGGCCGCCCTGGTGATCCCGAGTGTGGCCGTGCAATATGGCTCGCGCGGCACGTACGTTTACGTCGTGAACGCTGAGAACAAGGCCACGGTGCGTGACATTGTCCTCGGGCCATCCGACGGAGCACAGCAGTCGATTACGAAAGGACTGCAATCCGGCGACCTCGTCGTTCTGGAAGGCGTCGACCGGTTGCGCGAAGGCCGCGCGGTTTCGGTGGTGAGCGATGATCCGGCGAAAGCGGCTCATTCTCTCGGTGGCGAAGGTGCAGCCAAGGGCGACGGCGCGAAGAAGAAAAAGAAGACGGAATCATGAACCCCTCGCGCCCGTTCATCCTCCGTCCGGTGGCGACCAGCCTCCTGATGGTGGCGCTGCTGCTTTCCGGCATCCTCGCCTACCGACTTCTACCGGTCGCAGCACTCCCGCAGGTGGAGTTTCCCACGATCCAGATTTTTACGTTCTACCCGGGGGCCAGCCCGGCGGTGACGGCGAGTGCAATCACTGCACCGCTCGAGCGCCGTTTCGGTCAGATACCGGGCGTTAACCAGCTGTCGTCGGTCAGTTCCGGCGGCTCGTCGGTGATCACGCTGCAGTTTTCGCTGAAGGTTTCCATGGGCGTAGCGGAGCAGGAAGTGCAGGCGGCCATTAACGCCGCGAGCAATCTCCTGCCGAACGATTTGCCCACGCCACCGGTTTATCGGAAGGTCAATCCCGCCGACACCCCCATTCTGACGCTCGCCGTTACCTCGGGCAGTCTGCCGCTTCCGCAGGTGCACGATTTGGTGGATACGCGCATCGCCCAGAAGTTGGCGCAAATTCCCGGCGTCGGCATGGTGAGTCTCGCCGGTGGCCAGCGCCCGGCGGTGCGCGTGCAGATCAATCCCGGCGAACTCGCGGCCCGTGGCCTCAGCCTCGCCGATGTACGCACCGCCATTGGTGCGGCCAGTGTCAATGGACCCAAGGGGAGTTTTGATGGTCCGTTGCGCGCGATTCTGATGGATGCGAATGATCAACTCCGGTCCGTCGATGAGTACCGCAATCTCATTATCGCTTGGCGCGATGGTCGGCCCCTGCGACTCGGCGACGTTGCCCGCATCGAAAACGCCGCCGAGGACCGCCGGCTCGCCGCTTGGGCGGATACGTTGCCGGCGGTGCTCATCAACGTGCAGCGTCAGCCCGGTGCCAACGTCATCGAGGTGGTGGACCGCGTGCAGGCCTTGCTCCCGCAACTCTCCGCCAGCCTACCCGCTGCCGTCGACGTCGCCGTGCTCACGGATCGGACCCAGAGTATCCGCTCCTCGGTTCGCTCGGTTCAGCACGAACTGATCTTCGCCGTGCTCCTCGTGGTGCTCGTGACGTTTCTGTTTCTGCGCAACATCGCCGCCACGATCATCCCGAGCATTGCCGTGCCGCTGTCACTCGTCGGGACCTTCGGCGTGATGTATCTGGCCGGATATTCGCTCAATATCCTGACGTTGATGGCGCTGACGGTCGCGACGGGCTTCGTCGTCGATGATGCCATCGTGATGCTGGAAAATATCGCGCGCTACCGGGAGGAGGGTTATCCACCGCTGGAGGCGACGCTCAAAGGTGCGTCGCAAATCGGCTTCACCCTCGTCTCGCTGACGCTGTCGCTCATCGCCGTGCTGATTCCGCTATTGTTCATGGGCGATATCGTCGGGCGGTTGTTCCACGAGTTTGCGATCACGCTGGCGGTTTCCATTTTAATTTCGCTCGTGGTCTCGCTCACGCTAACGCCGATGATGTGTGCACGCATGCTGCCGGCCCACGTCCCGCGCGAGCACGCTAAGCGTGGCTTCCTCGATGGGGTGATTGCGCGCTACGCGATTTGGCTCGATTGGGTGTTGTTGCGTCAACGCGCGACCTTGCTCGTGACGGTCGGCACACTCGCACTCACGGTGGTGCTCTACCTGATCGTGCCCAAAGGATTTTTCCCGGTGCAGGACAATGCCGCGATTCAGGCCGTTACGGAGGCCCCGCAGTCGATCTCGTTTTCCGCGATGGCTGAGCGCCAGCAAGCGCTTGCGGCTAAAATCCTCGAGGACCCGGCGGTGTCGAGCCTCTCGTCGTTCATTGGCGTCGACGGTACCAACGCCACGCTCAACAGCGGTCGGATGCTCATCAATCTCAAGCCTCATGCCCAGCGTCCCGATACCGCGCTCCAGATCATTGAGCGCCTGCGCACGCAGGCACTCGCGGTCACCGGCATCACGCTGTATCTGCAACCGGTGCAGGAGTTGACGATTGAGGACCGGGTGAGTCGCACGCAGTTTCAGTTTACGTTGACGAGTCCGGATGAGAAATTGCTGCACAGTTGGGTGCCTGAACTCGTCGAGCGATTACAGGCACTGCCGGCCTTGTCGGATGTGGCGAGTGACATTCAGGACGAGGGGCTGCAGGCCTTTCTAGAAATTGATCGCGATGCGGCGAGCCGGCTCGGTGTATCCGTGGCCGACATCGACGATGCGCTCTATAGTGCGTTTGGGCAGCGCCAGATCTCGACGCTCTTTACGCAGTCCAGCCAGTATCGCGTCGTGCTCGAGGTGGACCCTCGGCTGGCGGCGGGTCCGCAAGCACTGACGACGATTTTCGTGCGCACGCGCGCCGGACGCCCGGTGCCGCTCTCCAGTATTGCGCGGGTCTCGGAGAGGCCGGCTACGCTGTTGATCAGTCATGTCGGCCAGTTCCCGGCGGTGACGGTTTCGTTCAATCTTGGCAAAGGAGCCTCGCTCGGTGACGCGGTAGCGGCGATCGAGCGAACCAATGAGGAACTCGGGGTGCCAGCGGCGATCGAGATGCGTTTTCAGGGTGCCGCGAACGCTTTCCGCTCGTCGCTCGCGAGCACGCTGCTCCTAGTGTTGGCCGCCGTCGTAACGATGTACATCGTGCTCGGCGTCTTGTACGAGAGCTTGATTCACCCGATCACGATTCTCTCGACGCTGCCATCGGCAACGGTCGGGGCGCTGCTGGCGCTGTGGCTGACCGGACGTCCTCTGGATATGATCGCGATCATCGGCGTGATTCTCCTCATCGGTTTAGTGAAGAAGAACGGTATTATGATGGTAGATTTCGCCCTCGATGCGACGCGACGGCAGGGGCTCAGTCCGGTTGACGCTATTCGGCAGGCGGCGCTCCTCCGGTTTCGTCCGATTCTTATGACCACGTTGGCGGCGCTGTTCGGTGCGTTGCCGTTGATGTTGTCGTCGGGCTCCGGCGCGGAACTGCGTCAACCCCTCGGTATCGTTATGGTCGGCGGCCTCCTCGTCAGCCAAGTGCTCACGCTTTTTACGACCCCAGTGGTCTATCTGTTTTTTGACCGCCTCGCGCACCGGGCGAAGTCGCCGCAGGTGGCGAAGGCGGCGGTCACGGGAAAGCCGGTCGAGAGTCTTTCGGGATGAACCTTTCGCGTCCATTTGTTCGACGCCCGGTTGCGAGTGCGTTGATCGCCGTCGCGATTGTGCTGGTGGGTGCGCTCGCCTACGGATTGCTGCCGGTCGCGCCGCTGCCGCAGGTGGATTTTCCGACGATCCGCGTGAGCGCGTCGTTGCCCGGGGCCAGCCCCGAAACGATGGCCTCGAGCGTGTCGGCTCCGCTGGAGCGGGCCTTGGGCAGCATCGCCGGGATCACCAATATCTCGGCGGACTGTCGCCAAGGCTCGGTCGGGATAACGCTAGAATTTAATTTTGACCGGGACATCGACGCCGCCGCCCGCGACGTGCAAGCGGCGATCAACGCCGCTCGCGGTCAACTGCCGGCCGGCATGCCGGGCAACCCGACTTATCGTAAATCCAATCCTTCGCAGGCCCCGATCATGGCGCTGGCGCTGAGCTCGCCGAATCTGGCGCCCGGCGCGCTCTACGATATCGCGGCCACGGTCCTCGCGCAGAAAGTTTCCCAGATTCAGGGGGTCGGCGAGGTGTCGGTCGGGGGGAGCTCGTTGCCGGCAGTGCGTGTCCAGTTGAACCCTCACGCGCTGTCGCATCACGGGATCGCTCTCGACGAAGTGCGTCGGGCGATCGCCAACGCCAATTCGATCCGTCCGCGTGGCAGTGTGGAGGAAGGCGGGCGCCAGTGGCAGGTGCAGATCAGCGATCAGCTACGGCGCGCTGAGGAATATTTGCCCATGATCATCCGTTATCGCGAGGGTGCTCCGGTGCGGCTGGGTGATGTCGCGAAAGTCACCGACTCGGTGGAAGACCGCTACAGTAACGGTTTTCATAATGACCAGCCCGCCGTACTGCTCATGATCAGCCGTCAGCCGGGCGCCAACATGATCGCGACCATTGATGCGATCAACGCCCAGTTACCGGGCTTGCGCGCGTTGTTGCCGGCCGATGCCGACCTTGCAGTGGTGATGGATCGTTCGCCGGGCATCCGGGCGACGCTCCGGGAATCCGAGCGCACGCTGCTGATCTCGGCCGGACTCGTGATGCTCGTGGTGTTTTTGTTTCTGGGTAGCGCGCGCGCGGCGCTCATTCCGAGTCTCGCGATTCCGGTGTCGTTGATCGGGACGTTTGGCGTGATGCATCTTTACGGATTTTCGCTCAACAATCTGTCGGTGATGGCGCTGATTGTCGCCGCGGGTCTCGTGGTCGATGATGCCATCGTCGTATTGGAGAATATTTCCCGGCACATTGAGCGCGGGCTCTCGCCATTTCGGGCGGCGATGCGCGGTTCGCAGGAGGTCGGTTTTACGTTGCTCGCGATGAACCTCTCGCTCGTTGCGGTATTTGTTTCCATCTTGTTTATGGGTGGTCTGGTCGAACGGTTGTTCCGCGAGTTCTCGATCACCTTGGTGGCGGCGATCATCCTGTCGCTGGCGGTGTCGCTCACGCTCACGCCGAGTTTGTGTGCGCGGTGGTTGGTGCGCAAAGAGGCTCGCCCCACGGGCCCGCTGCGTCGGGTGACCGAGGGTGCCTTTGAAGCGGTGCGCGGTGTCTACGCGAAGTCGCTCAGTTGGGTGCTAGGTCATGCGACTCTGACCCTGATCGTTTTGGCTGGGACGATCGCGCTCAACGTTTCGCTCTACATCAAGATACCCAAGGGATTTCTGCCGTCGCAAGATACCGGGCAATTGACGGGCTTTGTGCGAGGCGACGAAGCGTTTTCCTACCGCATGATGCAGCCGAAGGTCGATGTGTACCGGAAGTTGATTATGGCGGATCCCGCCGTGCAGGATCTGATCGGCTCTTCGGGCGGCAGCAGCGGTTTGAACAACGCGCGCATGATGGTGCGGTTGAAGCCGCTGGCGGAGCGCGGCGTGTCGGCCACCGAGGTGGTCAACCGCCTGCGACTCGCGGCCCCGCCGGTGGCTGGTGGCATGTTGTGGATGGGCGTCTCGCAGGACATGGATGCGCCCCGCACCTCTGACGCGGGCTCCTACGACCTCACCTTGCTGAGTTCCGAGCTGAGCCATTTGCGCAAGTGGTTACCGAAAGTGGCCGCGGCGTTGCAGGAGTTGCCCGAGCTCACCGATGTGGAGAACTATTCCGAAAGCGGCACGCAGCAGATTAGTTTGCACATCGACCGTGAAGCCGCGCGTCGCCTAGGTGTGGATATGCAGATGGTGTCACAAGTGCTGAACAGCTCGTTCAGCCAACGGCAGGTGGCCACCCTCTACGACCGCCTTAATCAGTATCGCGTGGTCATGGAGCTGGAGCCGCAATTCACCTCGGATCCGGCGGTGCTGGACCAGGTGCAAGTGATCGGAGCCGATGGTGCGAAGGTGCCGCTCTCAGCCTTTACGCGCTACGACTATTCCATCGTCGATGATCGCGTGAGGCATCGTAACCAGTTCGCCGCGGAAAACGTGGGCTTTGCCTTGGCGAAGGGTGTTTCGCTCGAGGAGGGGCTCGCGGCGATCGACCGCGCCCTCGCGGGCATTATGGTGCCGGCGGATATTCAGACGCGATTGTCGGGCAATGCGCAGAGTTTTCAAAAGACGCTGCAGAATCAACCGTTCCTAATCCTCGGTGTGCTGGTGGCGGTGTATCTCGTGTTGGGGATTCTTTACGAGAGTTTGGTGCATCCGCTCACGATTCTGTCGACCTTGCCGTCCGCGGGGTTGGGGGCGTTGCTGGCGCTGCGGCTGACGAATACGGAATTCTCGCTGATCGCGCTGCTCGGGCTATTCTTGCTGATCGGCATCGTGATGAAAAACGCGATCCTGATGATCGATTTTGCAATTGCGACGGAGCGGAGCCGATCCATCGCGCCGCGTGAGGCGATTTACGAGGCGGCGCTGCTGCGGTTGCGGCCGATCTTGATGACAAATTTTGCGGCGTTGTTGGGGGCGCTGCCGTTGGTGCTGGCGAGTGGTGAAGGCGTGGAGATGCGCCGCCCGTTGGGGCTCGCGATCGTGGGCGGATTGGCCGTGAGCCAGTTGCTCACGCTTTACACGGTGCCGGTCGTCTATCTGTGGCTGGGGCGCGCGCGGCTGTGGACCGCGGGCGCGTGGGGTCGGGCAAAGCGGACTTAGTCCGCCGGCACTACGAGCGCACTGCTGTCGCGGCCGTAGAGGGCCGTGAGTTGACGGAGATAGGATGCGGAACCGTCGTGGAGTGCCCGTAATTGTTCGTCACGGTAACGCCAGGTCCAATTCCCCTGGCTCGTCCCCGGACTGTTGATACGAGCGGACGAACCGAGGCTGAAAAGATCCTGCAGGGGAATGACGGCGAGATTGGCGACGGAGGCGAAGGACGAGCGGACAAAGTCCCAGCCGACATCCTGACCGCTCACGCGAAAATAACGACGGACGTGATCGCGCGCTTTTTCGTCCGTGGTGGCATACCAGCCGAGCGTCGTGTCATTGTCGTGCGTGCCGGGATAAACGACGCTGTTGGCGCGCTGGTTGTGCGGAAGATAGAGGTTTTTCGCATCGCCCCCGAAGGCGAATTGGAGAATGGCCATACCCGGAAGTCCGGTTGCGTCGCGCAAGGTGACGACGGACGGAGAAAGCTCGCCGAGGTCTTCGGCGATGAGTTTCACGGTGGGCATCGCGCGACGAACGTTCTTGAAGAAATCGATACCCGGACCGGGCTGCCAGCTGCCCGTGCGCGCGGTCGGGGCGCTGGCCGGAATCGCCCAATAGGCATCGAAGCCGCGGAAATGGTCGAGGCGCACGACATCGCATAGCGCAAAGTTCGCGCGCAGCCGATCGAGCCACCACGTGTAGCCGTCCGCGGCGTGGGCCGCCCAATTGTAGAGCGGGTTGCCCCAGAGCTGTCCATCGGCCGAAAAATAATCTGGAGGCACGCCCGCGACGGCGGTGGGGCGCAGCGTTTTCTTGTCGAGCTGGAAGAGGTGCGGACTCGCCCACACGTCCGCACTGTCGAGCGCGGTGAAGATCGGGGTATCGCCGATGATGGAAATACCCAGCTGCGAGGCACGCGTGCGGAGCGCCTGCCACTGCCCGAAGAAAAAATATTGGATGAACGCGTAGGCTTCGGCCCGGGTGGCGACTTGTTGGGCGAGCGCAGACTTTTGCGCGCTGGCGAGGGACCGCGTGTCGGCCGGCCATTCCCACCACGGCCGGCCTTCATGGTGATCTTTGAGCGCGGAAAACAAGGCGTAGCTCGTGAGCCAGTGCGCGTTGTCGGCCTGAAAGCGCGAGAAGTCACCGTACGGGAGCGACGGTCTGGCCTGATTGATCCACGCGGCATGGGCGGCAAACAGGAGCGGTCGTTTGACTTGGTAGAGCGCGCCGAAATCGACGGCTTGTGCATCTAGTGCGCGCAGGCCGTCGAGGGCAGACGCTGGCAGCAGCCCGGCGGAAACCAACGCCGTCGGATCGATCAGATAGGGGTTGCCCGCGAATGAGGAGAAGCACTGGTAAGGCGAATCGCCGTAGCCGGTGGGGCCGAGCGGGCACACCTGCCAATATTTGAAGCCCGCATCATGGAGAAAATCGAGAAACCGCCCGGCGCCGTCGTCGAACACCCCGATGCCATGGGCGCTCGGAAACGAGGTGGGATGGCAGAGGACGCCGGTGGCGCGATGGTCGAGCCAGTTGAAGAGCGGTGCGGGCGGACTGGATTTCGCCGAAGTGGACATGGCCTGCGAATCAAACGACGTTTTCTCTAAAAGCGAGTCGGTCGACGTGGTGAGCCATTCGGCCCCAGATGTGCCGGAATCGGATCGAATCGAGCTTCGCACTCAACCACCCAAGTTTCGATTCACGGGCTGAGGGCGTTCGCTGTCCAACGATGTGGAAAATAGTCACCCGAATGTGTGAAACCCGGTGTTTCATTCGTTCGGTTGATGTGGCTTCATACTGCTGCCTCCAACCCCCGGGCGTGCTTGGCCCGGTTGCCCTCCTCTCCGTCCTGTCATGATACTTCGCTCTTCCCACGTGCGCCTACCGCTCGCCTTCACCTGCGCTCTCGTCCCCGTCGACGTGCTCCGGGCGCGGGTCGCGCCCGCGCCATCGCCCGCCCGACCGGCCGCGAACGGCTCGGCTACGACCGCTACGGGAGATACCGTTGTCGAACTTTTTCCCTTCGTCATCTCCTCCGACTCGGAAACCGGCAGGGTCGCCACGCAGACGCTCGGCGGCTCGCGCATGAAGACCGACTTCAAGGACCTCGCGCAGCCGATGGAGGTGCTGACGATGGATTTCATGCGCGACCTCCGCGTGAACAGTTTCGATCAGGGGCTCATCGATTCGAACGACATCGAGGGTTTCACCGAAATCGTCGACGGCGACGCACGGACCTCGGCGTCTTCCAGCGGCGCAACACCACCCGCGTGCGCCACCCGCGTTCCCGTTTGCGCGCTGGGATAGATTTTTCGAAATTCGAAGCGGCGTGACCTCTCCGCCCACGACCCCTCCACGATTGTCCCGCTCCAGCCCAGATCCACGACCTGTCCGCCCCCCAACGACTTCATCTCTCCCTCCCCATGAAACGCCGCCGCCGCCTCCTCCTCGTTATCCTTCTTTCCTGGGTCCTGCTCCCAGCGGCCGAGCCGCCGTCGTCGGACCTGGTCGTGCTCAGCCCTTTCTCGGTTTCGACGAACAAGGATGTCGGCTACCTCGCCAACGACACCCTCGCCGGCTCACGCCTGCGCACGAACCTCGCCGACGTGCCCAATGCCATCTCGGTTTTCACGCCCGAGTTCATCGCCGACCTCAACGCCTTCAACGAGGCCGCCCTCATGCGTTACTCCTCCGCCGCCGTGCCGGAGCGCACCGACCAGACGGCGGCCGCGCAAGGCATCGCGATGGACACCGGCGGCTTCCAGTTCCGCATCCGCGGCCAGCAGGCGTCGCGCTCGCGCAATTATTTCGGGAGCTCGATCATTCCTGACACCTACAACGCCGAGCGCTTTGAGGAAGCCCGCGGCCCCAACGCCATCCTCTTCGGTCTCGGCGGCGCCGGCGGCATCCTCAACACCTCAACGAAAACCGCACGCGCGCAACGCACGTTCACGCAGATCGGTTTCACCACCGACAACGTCGGCCTCCGCCGCGCCACCCTCGATCACAACCATCGCCTCGGCGCCCGCGCGGCCCTGCGCGTCAATGTGCTTCAACACGACACGGACGGCTGGCAGGAAGATTCGTTTTCCGAGGGCCGGCGCCTCCACTTTACCAGCACCTGGCGCCCTTGGGACAAACTCACGGTCCGTGCCGAGGTTGAATACGGGCACGTGAAGAACTCGCTCACGCGCCTCTACGCCCCTTTCGACAACGTCTCGCTCTGGCGCACGAGCGGTTCACCGATCGTCAATGGCCTCGCCGCCGCCAACACCCCGCTCGGCATCGGCAAACGCGCCGCCACCACGCGCCT
>Ga0209550_10006660_pt1 | contig 10758 bp, 6 predicted proteins | sample LauGreSuBDMM15SN_2_FD_187567 | JGI IMG/M metagenome (GOLD analysis project Ga0209550, IMG submission 187567) | Freshwater lake microbial communities from Lake Michigan, USA - Su13.BD.MM15.SN (SPAdes) (version 5) | ecosystem: Environmental > Aquatic > Freshwater > Lake | place: Lake Michigan, USA... | reverse complement strand
GGCGCGGCGTCCCATCTGCTTCGCTCGACGGGTACGCTCGGTCAGGAGCGCCCAAGGCACGAAGACAGTCGCGAGCAGCCGTTGCGACCAGCGCCCTACAGCACGGTGCAGTTTCGCCTCATCGTGCGCGTGCTTCTCGAGCTGGGCCGCATGCACCGCGTCTCGCCAAGCGTACAGCGTCGTGGCGAGCACACCGCGCGTCCAGCGGTTGACGGCGCGGCGGGTCGCCGCGCGCTTGCTCTCCAGAAGAGCTTTCCAAGCTTCAAGCGCCGGCTGCGTGTGACGGTGCTTCCACGTGCGCAGGATGGCGTTGAGCTTGGACTGGCGCTCGCGCATCGACGCTTGTTCTGCGGCGCGCACGCGCTGCGTGAGCGAAACGAGCGACCTCATAAAGCGACGCAGGACCTCCTCGAGGAAGCCTTCGACCGGCTTGATCTCGCCAAACATCTCCACGGCCTCCGCAAAATCCACGACTCCCGTGCTCAGGCCGTGGAATCGCTTGAGTAGCGCTTGCCACTCGCTTTCCGAGGTCTCCAGCTCGAGCGCCTCGTTGCCGCCCATCCACTCGTCGCGTGTCAGCGTTCGGTTGCCGTCGCTGTCGAAGAGCGACATGAGCGCGACTAGCAGCCCAGCCTGGTTGGAGCTGTTGGCCGCCGACTTGCCAAAGAAACCCTCGGAATCCACTAAGTCTTTGAGGTCATCGGGCTGATCCACGAGATCAGCCGGGCTCGCTGGCCTGATTGGCATGACCTCGTCCTGGTGGACTAGAGCACGAGCGGCCGTCCACGCGGACGAACGTCGCGATGGCGGCGAGGAATAAACAGTCCGTTACGTTTTGTTCCGCAGCATACGCATGATTCTCGAAATTGGTTGCGTTTTTGCCAAGTTTGCCTTGCCTTGCCTCAGACTTGAACATTCCGTTCGTACATGTTTCGAAACGTCGAATTGAGGAACTCGCCTCAACGCAAGAGGGGACGGTCGGGCTTCACTTCCAATCTTCCACGCTGGTCTGCTGCACGGGCAGCACGCCCGTGGCCACATGGCCGACCCACCGAACAGGCTGAAACCCAAGACGCCCAAAGCTCCGACGCCGCGCAAGTCCTTTGGATCGAGTGGCACGCCACGCGCCGGGTCGGCTCCGCCGCAGCGGCCGCAGCCCGAGTTGACTCGAAAGGAGTCGGCTCCGTCGGCTTCGTCGGCTCAAAAGAACGACATGCTCAGCGCGGTGAAAAAGGTGGTGACCGGTGTGCAGGTTTCCACGGCCCTTAAGGCCAGCGTGGCGCCGCAAAACCGTGGCGACCCGAACAACGTCAAGGTCGGCGTGCGCTGCCGTCCGATGAGCAAGACAGAGCTGGGCATGGGCGAGTCGCCTATTGTGCAGTTCAGCGGGAATTCGATCTGCCTCACCAACCCTTCGCCCAAAGAAGGCGAGACAAAGGACAATATTTACGCGTACGACTTCTTGTACGATATGGAGAGCGAGTCGACGGCGGTTTTTGAGGAGATGTGCAAGCCACTCATCGAAGGCCTGCTGCAAGGGTACAACGGGACGCTCTTCGCATACGGCCAGACAGGCAGCGGCAAGACGTTCAGCATGATGGGCATCCCGGAGGCACCGGGGGTGATCCCGCTGTCGGCTGCCAGGATCTTCGAGGTGCGCAATGAGCTGCTCGAGTCGCTCGGCGAAGGCGCAACCGTCACCGTGCACGCGAGCTACGTTCAAATCTACCGCGAGGTCCTACAGGACTTGATAGGTAAGGACGTCGTCGAAGAGCTCAAGATTCGGCGCGATCCGCTCATTGGCACGTACGTGCAAGGGCTGACGGAGCATGAGCTCCATTCGCCCTCAGGGCTCACCAAGCTCATTGATTTTGGCAACGAGCGCCGCGCCACCGCGTCGACGCTGATGAACGCGACGTCCTCGCGCTCGCATGCGGTGGTGATCATTCGGATAGATCAGGAGATCCCGGCCAGGGGCATGAAAGGCAAGCAAAAGATCGCGTCCAAGATCAACCTGGTCGACCTCGCAGGCTCGGAGCGCGCCTCGAAGACTGGCGCCACGGGCGAGACGCTCAAGGAGGCGATTGCCATCAACCAGAGCCTCTCGGCACTCGGCAACGTGATCAATGCGCTGAGTGACCCGAAGGCCAAGGGTCACATTCCGTACCGCTCGTCAAAGCTGACCCATTTGCTCGAGGAGAGCCTGGGCGGCAACTCGAACACGTCGATGCTCGCAGCCATCTCGCCTGCCGGACGAAACTTTTATGAGTCGCTCCAGACACTGCAGTACGCCACCCGCGCCAAGTTAATTGTGACCAACGCCAAGGCGAACACCTTCACGGAGCAGGTCAAGGGCAACGTGTTCAAGATGGAGCAGATGGCCGACATGCAGGCCCAGATGGCGGCCGAGTTTGAGGAGAAGCTCTCGGCACAGCAGGGCGAGATGGCCGCTCAGATGCAGGCGCAGATCGACTCGCTCATGCGTGTGGCCGGGTATGGGGGAGGCGGGTATGGGGGAGGCGGGCGAGGAGCCTCGGACGAGGAGCTCGAGGAGCTCCGAGCGGATGTGGCCGATCTCAAAAGCCAGCTCGCTGCGGCGAATGCGGTGGCGCAGGTGCACGACGGCCAGCTCGAGGAGTACAAGCGCCGTGCTCATGAGGCTGAGCGACTCCGCCGGGAAGCGCACGAGGCGCACGAGCTCGCTCGATCTTCGGCACGGGAGCAGTTCCTCGAGGAGTTTCGTCGAATGGAGGCGAAGATGGCCGAGGTGAAGAGCGACCACGCGCGCGCACTCCATGCGTCTGAGCAGGAGCTCATATCTCGCACCGGGGAGCTCCAGGCGGCGACCGCAGAGAAGGAGCGTCTGGCTGTGGACCGACTCGAAGCGCAGGTCGCCAAGGCGCAGCTCGCCGAGGAGGTAAGGGCCAAGGGCGAGGAGCTGCACTCTGCGCAGGTGCGTCTTGCGAGTAGCGACGAGCGCACGCGCAGCCTCGAGCAGCTCGTCGAGCAGCTGCGCGGTCAAATTCGAATCGTCGAAGCGCAACGGGACCAGGCCTGGGCGCGCGAAAAGCTCCTCGATGAGCAGAGGGCGGCGCTCGAGGCGGACCTGCGCAAGGCGGCCGAGCAGCGCGAGGCAGCCCAGAAGCAGCTGCAGGACGCCGTCTGGGAGCAGCTCGAGGCGCAGCGCAAGGCGAGCGAGAAGGCGTCCTCGGCGGAGAAGGCCGAGGTCTCCGGCTCGCTCGCGGCCGTTCAGAAGGCGTTGGCGCGTCTCGAGGAGAAGCAGGCGGCCCAGGCCGTTCAAGTGGCCCAGACCGCGAACCAGCGCACCGCCAGTCAGGAGCAGGAGCTTGCGCGGCTCGACCAGCTTCTGCAGGCGCAGGCGGCCGCGCACTCGAACGCAATCGCGCAGATGGAGCGGCGCGCAGCGAGCGAGGCGGAGCGCCTGAGCACTGTGCAGCGACTGGCCTTGGAGCAAGCGGAAGCGCAGCTGGCGGAGACAAACAAGAGGCTACGTGCGGCGCAGGAGGACCGTGTGCGCTTGCAGAGCGAGAATGCGACGCGCAAGGCGGCGGCCGACGCGTTGGGCGAGCGGATAGCGACGCTGCAGGAGCAGCTCTCGAATGCCCAACTCGACGCCGAACAGCAGCGGCTCGGCACGATCGCCGAGCGCGCCGAGGCCGAGGAGGCCGCCCGCACGAGGCAGGAGGAGCTCGAGGCTTCGCGCCTGCACGCGCTGCAGCAGCAGCATGAGGTCGAGGCGATGCGCCAACAGCTGAGGGAGCGCGATGAGTCGCTCGCGCGCCGTGCCGAGAGGCTGCGCCAACTCCAGGCTCTGTATGAGCGCGCGCTCCAGGACAAGCAGCGCGTGGAAGAGGCGGCTTGGGCAGAGCGCCAGTCGCTGCACGAGGAGCGGCGCGCGCTCGAGCTGCGAGTGCGCGAGGAGGCGGGGCGCGCGCGCCAGGCGTACGACGCCGCACAGCGCTCTCGTAACAATCCCGGGCTGCTCGAACGGATCTTTAACCAGGTGGCGAGCCCTGAGCGGCCTAAGGACGTGCGCGACGCTTGGGCCGAGCAGCCCGGGCTCCCTATCCCTCTCGCTGATTGGGAGCGGATGCCCAATGGTGCCGGGCCGCCTGGGCAGAAGCCGGCTTCACCGCAGCAGAAATAGATCAGCGCGCACCCGAGTAGAGCTGTGCAACCTGGCGAGTTCAACCTCGAAGGACACCAAGTATCCAGATCGAGGTCCAACTCTCCATGGCTGTACGGAAATGTGTTCCGTGGATTCAACCACAAAATATAGGTTAATAGCGTCGTTCGCGTATTTCGGCGTAAATTCTTGCCCCCAGCCCCACGGTCGCCAGCACGGCCGTCCGTTCTCGCCGTATCGAGCGGTGTTCCAGTACCCGGCTTTGCGACTGTGTACTTCGCTTACTTATTACTTACTACGTACGCGGAGCTTAGAGGTGCAGGTGGGTCCCGGTGTGGACCCGATACTTCAATCGTCGGATCCGAGAATGGATCCGATCGTCGTACAAAATTTCCCGCGCGACGGAGCGGCCGCCCGGTTAGGCTCAAGGCTGCGAACAGCGGTCCGGGTTGGTGTGACGAGTGCGGTGCGACCGTGAATCATGCATCGCGAGGTTTCGGTCAGCAGGGCGACTCCGCGCCCGCGCCAGCCTTGAGCACAAGCCCCTCCGCGTGCATGACATTCAGGTCCCGCGTTTTGAGCGTGCCGCTCGCGCTGATGGCACTGTGAGCGACGTGGCATTCGCCGCAGCTGCTGCCGCCCTTGCCACCATGGGTGTGGCCGCCGCGCAGCTTACCCGCTGGAGAGTACGCAGACGCTGGCCGGTCGCCCACCTCCTCACGCCAGTGGCGCCGGCACAGGGAGACGTACACGTCATTCCCTCCGATTTGAACTTGTGCACCTTCCTTGGCGGCCGTGCCGTCCTCTGCGCGTCGCACGACCATCGTTGCCTGCGAGCAGGCGTGCACACCGGCATTTGGGCGAGGGCGCAGCTAAGCACCAGATGGCATGGGAGCAGGTAGGGAGCAGGCCGCCAAGCCGATGCACCTTTTTCCCGCAGTGGCAGATAGTTCGCACCTCGCGCAGCTCGTCGGCGAGCGCCAGGAGCGTCGAGGATCCTGGGAAGAGCTCGCCTCGGAAATCGACACGAAGGCCGTAGCACATAACGGGCACGTTGTACTCGTCGACGAAGCGGGCGAGCTGCCACACCTGCTCCTTGGAAAGGACTGCGCGCGGCACGCAGCAGAGGGCGGAGCGATCTTGAGACTTAGCAGGCGGGCTCGGTCAGCAGCGATCGAGAGACCTCAAACTTTGAGGGCCACGCGCACATTGCGCCTCGTCCACGAAGACGCATGCAAACGGCGCCTTATCGTCCCCGTCCTTGGAGTAGGCCTCCGAGAGCTGGTCGTAGATGTTCGTCTCGGCCTCAAAGGTCTGTGCGTCCATGCTCAGGCCGATCCGAGAGGCGATCTTGGCGTCGCCCGCACGCTGATCCAGCTTGGCCGTGAGCAGGTACACGAGCATCCCCCGTTCGAGGTAGTTGTAGGCCGCCTGGAGGAGCATCGTGCTCTTGCCCGCGTTCATCGTCGAGTAGTGAAAGTAGAGTTTGCCCATTTCGGCGGTATTTGAGAAAGGCCGACGTGAGAGCGAAATGTGCTGGTCAGGCCAAGCTGTTCTGCTGGTCGGGCGAGTTATCGGGCGCGAGAAGGCCGACAGGTGGTTGTCTCGTGAATGAGAAACGTCGGGACGCCGTTTCGCCCTCGCTGAGGAACACATCTTCCGCGGGAGACCGCGACACCCGAACTCGAACGAGCGGCGCGCGCGGCACGCGACCCACATCTACATGTACATCGGCACCCGTGCTCCCTCAGATGCACTTCCCTGGCCCGGGGCCGCCGACCGGGGGCGGGGCGCCGAGCCCGCCCGCCGGCAGCCTAGCGCGATAAGGATAGCGTCGCCTACCCCCCTATACTACCCCGTACGCTAATAAATTCGCCCCTTCGCACACAGCGGCAACCCCCTTGGCCCTTGCTTCATGCACTTGCTTCATCCACAAGACGGTACGGCTCGTTTGCACCCTTGAGCTGAACCCCTCCTGTCCCGAATGCAATCCAGGCCGCCCGGCCGACCATTTGAACAGACGTCAACAAACAACCTTTTTGCGATGAATTCGCTGCGGAGCAAATGGAGCGACGCTCCTACCAGACTCCAGGGATGAGCACGTATGGGACCTGACGGCAGTATTCGACCCAATCGTCACCATACTTGCGGGCGCACTTTTCGTTATCGCGGAGGGCCCGATGGGTGATCATCGAAGAGAAGAAGACAAAGTAAAAGTACGGGAGGAAGTGTGACATGCCGCATGAGAGGCCCCACATCATCGCCATGCTCGCGTCGGCCGTGTAATGCACCTTGCGCGCATACTTGTACCAGCCGTCGACCAGGAGCGGCGACCCAGCCTTCGTCTTGATGTTCTTCGGATTGGGCCCGCATGACATGTACGAAAACTGTGGGAAGATGTACCAGGGGCGTTTCTGATAGGCGCCGCGAAGCTGCTGCCGATAGATGTTCTTCTGCGCGTTGGCGGTGTCAAACACGTAGTAAGCACAGAGGAGAGCCACGAAGAGCGCGACGACGAGAATGTTCGGGGTGCCCACGGGCCCGGCGTGGTGATTGAGAAACGCCGAGTTGAACGAGTACATGAAGGGCACGCCACACAGGTTCCAGTAGCAGAGCATCCAGCCGTACTTTTCGTAGAAGATGTCCCACGTGGGCACGATGAGCTCCTCGCCCTTGCAGCACGCGTTCGCGTAGAGCCAATGGGCGAGCACCATGAAGGCCAACGGCCAGCCCAGTTTGCCCGTGTCCTCCACTTGCTTCGCGGCCTCGCTCAGCGTGAGAAGAAAGAGAGTGATCCAGCTGACGCGCACCTCCGCCCACATCTTGATGTCGAGCGAACCGATGCGAGGGTTGAGCGAGGCGCCCATGAAGAAGTCGTAGAGATGGTTGCCGCTCATCCGATGCGTCGTCTTCGTCGCGAACGCTGCCACGTACACGCAGACCGAGAGCGCATCCGAAAAGATGACCGCGCAGGTGAGCAGCGGCCCACGCAGCGTCGCGATGCGCCCGAGCCGGAGGGTGCCGGTGAAGTGCAGCGTGCCGATGACGGCGAGCGTCACCCACCACGCAAAATAAGCGTTGCAATTGTACGCCAGCGACTTATTCTTGAGATGCGGAATTGGCAGACCCTGTGTCTTGAACCCTGGAAGCACCGCAGCCAAGATGGCCTCGAGGAGAATGAAAGCACCGTAGATCGTTACACTCTCAACCGTGGGTGCCGCCTTGGTCACGATGGTCTTCAGCATCAGCGACATGTCCCAGAATAGCGCACCCTTCTTTTCCTCTAGCGCCGTGAATGTGTAATAAACGATGAAGTGGCTGAACACAATCAGGCCGATTGCGCCAGGCCAGCCGCCAAACTCGAGAGGCTCCTTGCCGGCTTCGGCAGAGGCGGCTTGCGTGGCGCTGGCAGCCATCTTCTTGGGATTGGCTTCGGACACTCTCTGTCGCACGGGAGAGCGGCTGGGAGACGTTGAGCGTGGCTTGGGAGAGCGGCTGGGAGATGTTGAGCGTGGCTTCTTGGTCCCCGCCATTTTCCAGGAGTTTACGCCCGCGACGAGGCAGGGAGCCTCTTGTCGAACGACTGTGCAAAGACGAGGTGTCCCAATCGCCCAAATTCGTTATGTAGAGAGTCTTGATTAGGTGCTCAAGATACCGGGAAGAGCCCCCCCCCCTGAAACGTCGAAAAACCACGGGTCCAGAGCAGACGACCTGGGCTGTGCGATGCGACAAATAACATGTACCAAGTTTCCAGGATCCAGCTCTCACCGGGACGCGCGTCCGCCGCCCGCGCCTTGCCCGTGGCCGCGTGGAAGCGTGGCGCGAGGTCGCTTGCGCGTTCCGGGCATGGTTCCGGGTAGTTTCCGGGGCCCGGAATCGCGAATGCATCCGCGCGATCGGCGATGTCGATGTGCAACTCGCGAGGGAAAGCGGCTGCCATACCCAGAGCCGAGAGCGCCCGCCGACGTGTGGGGCGGTGAACCCCCAAGATGGGCTCGCCATAAGCCAAGGGGCAACGATTCAATGAGAGCTCCATGGCCCCCTGAAGAGACGCCGAGCTCCGTCCGTCCTCGCGCATACGCCAACGTGATGCCGACGGCCCATGTAGCGGGCCGGCCCAGAGCCGAGCATAAAAGCCAGGTTCGAGGCAGGGACCCATTCACGCTCCATTCACGCTCCATTCACGCTCCGCTCTCCCAAAGTTCCTCGCCTTGCACAAGGCCGCCTCCCGCCGCCTGGAACACGGACACCCGCCCCTCTGGCTGACATCACAGGCTTCCGAATGAGCCGCGTTGGCTACTCGTTTGCCGCTCCTGTATGCGCAATACGCGCTAGCAGCCGATCAGCTGGGAATAATCCCGGACTGTAGCGGCCTTGGAGATCCTGACCGTCGACAAGGTGCCAAGTGAAGCCGTTTGTCCCTAGCACTCGCTTCAAAAGTGCACGCGACTCTGCAAGCGCAAGCATCCGCCCAGGACACATGCGCGGCCCGCCGCCGAAAGCCCAGTTCGGCGCTGCCCCCTGCGGCTTCCACCGAGATGGATCGAAGGCATCCGGATCTGGATACGCTTTCGCATCTGCGAGCAGGGTGCCAGCATAGCCATACACGACCAGCGAGTTTGCGCTCACCTTGTATCCGCCCACCGCGAGGTCCTCTTTGCCAACGAGGCGCATCTGGAAGGGCGCAGGTGGGTTCCGCCGGTGTACCTCTGCCAGGAACGCATCAAGGGCTTCGTCAGCCTCATCCGCATCCCGTAGCGCTTGCCTGAGCTGCGCCTGGAGCGCCGGTGCAAGGGCGAGCTCTTTAAGGCTTGAGGTGAGGCCGGAGGCCGTCGTGTCCGACCCCGCGAAAAGCAGCGTCAGCACATTGTCAATAATCTCGTCCGTATTGAGCGCGTTGCCATCGTCGTCCTTAGCCGCGGTGAGGCGGCCCAGGAGACTGCTGCTCGAACCTGAGCCTGCGTGCATTCTCGCTCGCTCCGCTGTGATCAACGGCTCAAGCCGTGCCTTGATGCGACGGCGTGCACGCATTGCACGCGCAGCAGATGACCATGGTAGGAAGAATAGGGGCGGCGCCACGAGGCCCTCTCCCCAAAGTTTCAGGTCGGCTGCGAGGTTTGCGACCTCCTCAGAGTCACCATCGCCCCCTAGGAGCACCTGGATCCCGGCGCGGAGTGCAAACCGCCGCATCTCATCGGCGAGCGCCACCACTCTTTCGTCGCCGGCTTGCTGTAAGCAGCGCGCAACACACTCCTCGACGGCGGCATCAATTGTGGCTGCGCATGCTTTGACTGCTGCAGGAGTAAGAGATTGGCCAACTAGCCGGCGTAGCTGGGAGTGTCGAGGACCGGAGTTGACGAGCAGCGAGGCGGAGCCGAAGAGCACCTTCTGCTGTGGCGGGAAGAAGGCAGTCATTGGCTTCTGCCCTTCCTCTTTGGCAAGGTCTGACAGTGCGTCGGCTCCTGTCACCACAACTGCGTCTTTGAACAGCAGCCGTGTGCACCACACTGGGCCGAGAGTGTTGGCCCTGTCAACTTGATACGAAGCCATAGTCTTTGGTGAAAGAAGGCTGAGCGTGTCACCAAGGATGGGTAATCCATGATGGCGCGGTGGCAGCGGCTTGATGATGGCACCAGCTGGCATCATCGCCATTAGTGACACCAGTGCCATATGCGAAATCTGATGACGGTCTCTTGTGTCACCCTTTGACGAAAACTTTGTTCATACTCGGTACGGCGATGTTGAGGGCGTCATTTCCGCAGAACTGCCCTTTTACGATGAGTGCGAGCGGACTACCTACGCTAGAACTTGACGCACACACGGCACACGGAGTGTCACGATCTGAGCGTATGTGACTCGACACCCATACTGCACTCAATCGACGACTCTCAGGAGCGAGGACGTCTCGACGAGGTGGGACATGTAATGAGTCTGATGCTCTGATCACGGTCCGCCTCCCCCACCGCCGGCACTCATCCGCCGCACGTCGTCCCGCGCCGTGCGCTCCACGTGCTGGCAGCGCTCTGCCACGTCAGCCTTGAGTCGCTGCATGCGTGCCACGAGCTGGCCGCCCGCGTCTCGCAAGCCTTGCTGCATCGCCGCCGCCGCCTGCGCCTGCCGCTCGAGCACCGCCGCCGCATGCGCTTGCTCGCGCGCACGCTGCTGCTGCTCGCGCTCGCGCCGATTGAGGGCGTCGTCCTGGGCGCGCGCGCGCTCGCGTGCTTCCATCAGTTCGGATCGGAGCACGTGTAGCTCGTGCAGCTGAGATGAGACCGCGGCCACCGCGGCGGGCGTCATTGGCGTCGTCGCGGGCGTCATTGGCGTCGTCATGGGCGGCTGCACGTGCGGAACCGCGCCGTGTTGGGCAGCCGGCGGGGACGCCGCCGTCGCATGCGCCGCCCACGACGGCGGTGCGCAGTGTTGGGCAGCCGGCGGGGGCGCCGCCGTCGCATGCGCCGCCCACGACGGCGGCGCCGACTCCGCGCGTGCACGCTGTGCCTCACGACGCGCCGTGTCGAGCTCGGCGAGCAGCCGCTCGTGAGCGTGTCGATGCATGCGCTCCGCCTCGGCGAAGCGCTCCTCCGCACGTGCTTCTGCCTGACGGAGCCGCT
>Ga0209550_10006656_pt1 | contig 10760 bp, 5 predicted proteins | sample LauGreSuBDMM15SN_2_FD_187567 | JGI IMG/M metagenome (GOLD analysis project Ga0209550, IMG submission 187567) | Freshwater lake microbial communities from Lake Michigan, USA - Su13.BD.MM15.SN (SPAdes) (version 5) | ecosystem: Environmental > Aquatic > Freshwater > Lake | place: Lake Michigan, USA... | reverse complement strand
GTGCGCCTGAGTGCGCCTGAGTGCGCCTGAGTGCAGGTACGACTGGCCCTCGCTCCTCGGCTTCTTCTTTGTAGCCTTCTGCCGGTACCGCCAGTGGAGTCTCATGCGGGACATCAAGCGCACCGTCGCCCTCGATGCGGAGGATGGGCAGGTGGATGGTTTCGTCAATGGACAGGTGGATGGTTTCGTCAGCCTCGACGAAGTGAGGGACTGGGCGGAGTACGAGACGATGACGCTTGCCATCGATTCGCTGCTCGTGTACATGAAGGTGAGTGCCACCGCTTGCCACTGACTGCCACTGACTGACTGCCACTGACTTGCCACTGACTGCCACTGACTGCCACTGACTGCCACTGACTGACTGCCACTGAGTGCCACTGAGTGCCACTGCTTTGCCTCCTATCGGCCTCGTCATGACCATTGATTGCGACGACATGCCTCGTGATTGCCTCGTGATTGCCTCGAGATGGCCCCGAGATTGCCACGGATGGCCACTCCTCGGCACGGATGGCCATTGGCTGCTGCTTGGGCACACGCGCTCCATTTTCTGTGGGGGCTCCACTCCTGCATGCAAGCGCTCACCACGGCGCCCGTACCCTCTCCCTCTCCCTCTCCCCACAGGTGCTCCACTTTCTGGCGGGGGTGCCCTACATGTCGACGCTGCTCCGGACGCTCAGTCGGGCGTCCTCTCAGCTCATCTACTTCCTCATCATCCTCACCATCCTCATCAACGCGTTCGCCATCTCCTTTCATCTGGCTGCGGGCACCCAACTGCACGACTGGCGCGACCTCGGCTCCTCCTATATGTCGCTGCTCTTCTTCATTCTGGGAGTTGTGGACCTCTTCGAGCTGCATCGGGCGAATCGTGTGGTCGGGCCGCTGCTGTACATCGCATTCGTCTTCGTCATCCTCTTTGTCGTCGTCAACATCTTTCTCTCCATCGTCAGAGGCACATACGAGGAGGAGAAGAAGGCCGCAATCTCCGTCGATCTCGTGGCGGTCTTCCGAGACGCCACGCTCCGTCAGTTTCGTCAGATCCGCGCGTCCTGCCGCCTGTGGAGCGCCCATGGCCAGGATCAGAGCCGCCAGATACGCAAGCAAGGCGCCATGTTGAGCTCCAGCTTCAGACGATCCGCGACCGCGCGCGCGAGCAGCCTCGGCGCCAAACCTGCCGAATCAATGGTACAAAAGATACGCGCTCAGACGGTGGCCGACGCGGCGGCGGCCGAGGCGGAGCGCTCGTTTAGCAAGCAGAAGCACTCCGCCTCCGAGAAGCAGCAGACCATCAACGAGATGGCGCGCTCGAAGGGCGCGATGGAGGGAGGGCACCTCTTCATCTTGAACGGCGTCTCGACGCAACTCAAATCAATGTGCTTCCGACAGGACACGCGGGATGCCTCCGTACGCATGCCGATACAGGCGGCGATCTCGGGGCTCGACCGGCTGCGCCTCCTCAACGAGTCGCTCAAGGAGCGAGCACGCCGCGACGGGTGGGAATGGCATTTGGGCTCCAATACCCTCATCCCCGCCGTGTCGGCCTCAACGGCCTTCGCGGCGTCCTCCAAGCAGCACGCCCACTCGACGTCGCGTACGGAGACACCTCAACGCGACATTGTCGGCGCACCGGCGGAGGTGACCAGTACGGCGCGGGCGACCAGTACGGCGCGGACGACCAGTACGGCGCGGGTGCCACCCGCGGGATTGCGAACGAGCGACGCGTTCGCGGCGATTGTGCATGCACGCCAGCTGGCACACGGTAGCAACGCCGAAGTCTTCGGTGGTCTTGAGGAGCATGACGGCGCAGAAATCGACGGCGAGGCGGACGCGGACGCGGCGCTTGACGATGCACGCGGCGCTGAGGCAGGGCTGCGTATCGAGACGGCGGGCGCGGGGCATCAGTTCGAGCGCAAGCTCAAGGAGGTGAGGAGCCCTGGCGCTGGCTCCATGTCGCCCTCCACCCGCAAGCTCAAAGGTAGGAGGCACCACCAAAGCCAAAGCCACACGCCGCCTTCGGCGTAGCCCGTATCGCCGCCCCGGTGATGGTATACAACTGAGCACGGGCCCGCAGCTACACGCCCACATACACCGCACACAGCGGCGCGGAGGCAAGGCACTACTTCGTACTTGCACTTCTACTTGGCCTCGTGTAGCCCCCGTGTATAGGTGCCGACAGCCGAGCGGTCTCCTACGATATAACGCCGTAGTCGGTACTAGTGATTTAGGTCAAACGGAGGGGAAACAAACGCCGCAATAACCTAGTAGTATTTTCGTTCGATGTTGCAGGTTCACGCATCACGGTTGGAGGTTCCCACGCGACCAGGGGGCAGGGCGTCGCGTACGCGGCCGCGGGCCGCGCGCCACGACCCGGGCATGGACCCGGGTCGGGGCACGACCCCGCCTCCGAACCGCCCTGTCAGCCTCTACGACACGGAACGAGTTTGGGCGTCGATCCCTACTGTGGCCTGTTGCCTGTTCCAACTTTCATGTGGTCCTAACGTACAGGTACACGACATGAAGCACTGTAATAACCGTACACCCAACATGAATCCTTCCCTCTCGTCCTGACACCCGCAATGACGAGCACTGGAGCTCATAATACCATCGCCACTCGGCTGCTCAGCCTGACGTGAAGCTGGCCGCTGCCGAGGCGGCCGCGACATGTAGAGGTAGTAGTTCCATAGAAATGTGTTTGCATGTCACCACACCGGGTTCACGGAGGTCTCGTCACGCCAGCACAGGTACACCACCAAGGTGGAGCCTCACCACGCGTCTACATAGGCCGTCCTCAAGTCTCAGAACGGCAATCCAAGCTGCAAAGCAATCTTGGCCACGGCCATTCCTCGGTCTGTGCCGGCATCGGCGCGTAATTCCTCATTTGGCAAACGAGCTCATTTGGCCAGCTTGACTGCATACGTCACCGGCAAGGCTAGCTCGACGTCAACTCCCCCACTCCCCTTCAATAGCTCCTTAATCACAACGCCGCTATCGACCTCGACGCCATCCACCTTGACTTTGATCATCGACGGCTCGTGCTGGATGCCAAAGTCTTCCTCATACGCATGGAGCGCGGGGATGATGATGCCGTGCATAAGGGTCTTCTGCTGCCATTTTTGGGAGAGTTGCGTCTCCATGTCCCAATCTTCTGCGCCGCCCGTCATCTTGACGTTCAAGATGCCCGGCGGGGGCAGGCTCGCTGGCTTCGACTTGGAAGCGATCGCACTCTCCGGCACGATCAGCTTCACGTGGACCGGTCTACTTGCGCCCTGGAGGAACGAGCCCGCTTTCTGCTTGGCCTCCACTTCCTCATCGTCGATGAAGATTTGGACGGCGTTCACATGGGCCTTGAGCTGAAGGCCCCGAAGCGCAGGTTTGACGACCACCTCGCCGAGCGACGAGCGGAGCGCGCGCGCGGGCAGCATCGCCTCAAACTTATGAGAGGTCTCTTCCCCGCGCGAGATTGTCACGAGATCCACGTAGAAGATGGCGCTTTGGATGTGCTCAGCCTTGTGCAAGGCGCCGAGCTTGGCCACGTTGACCTCCGTGCTGTCGGCGAGCGTGAGCACGATCTCCGTCGGCTCATGGGCGTTACGGACGCAGCTGAGCGCCTTCGCCTTGGTATCCTTCTCGAGTAGCCTGCCGTCGACCTTGCACATGGCCACGTGCAAGTTGAAGTCAACCTTATGGCCGTTGGCCTTGCTGAGCTCCTTGAGAGCAGGGACCACGACCGCCTGGATGAGCGGCATCTCGAGCCACTTTTGGTTGAGGACGGTGTCGAAGGCAAAGATCTTCTGGCCGTCGTACTCGATTTCGATCGTAAACCCCGCGCTCTTGATCGTGCGCGAGAAGAGCTCCTCTGGCTCCCCCTCTTTCGGCGTGAGGGCTACATGCACGGGCCCATCGACTCCTGTGACGAAGCTGATCGTTTGCTGACTAATGTCGGCTTGCACGCCCTCCACAAAGACCGCGTAATCCCCGACCCCATATCCAGGTGCACTCTCATCAGCTTCGTTGTAGCAGCGGATCGCGGGGCCAATCAGCGCTTCTTTGAGCGACTTGAGCAGCCATCTTCGGTTGAGCACCGTCTCCGTCTCAAAGTGAGCGCTGCCGTCGGCAGGAGCGATATCCACGAAGAAGGTCGCCGACTCGATCTTGGCGGGCCCTGAGCTCAAGGCCGTCGTATCGACTGAAGCCGGGAGCGTGATCACCACGTGCGCAGCCGCGCCCTCGCCTGCGTGTGCATACGTCCTTGCCTTCGCTTTCGAATGTGCGTCGACGAGCAGCCCGTCGACGGTTACCGGGACCGTCTGTGGGTCGATTTTCTCCAGACCCTGGTGTTGGTTCTGGAGCTCCGTGAGCGCGGAGGCTACGACCGCCTTGCGCAGAGGCTCGTGCAGCCAGCGACCGTTAAGCATCGTGCCGAACGCGAAGACGGTGTTCCCGTCGCTCGTGTTGATGTCGATCGTATACGCGACGTTCTTGATGTGCTTGGCATGGGCGATGTCGGCCGCGTCGGCCGCCAAGGTGAGCAGCAAGTGAATCGGCATAAAACCGGTCTTGTTGTACTTGACGGCGCACTCGAGCCCCGTCTGGGAGCCATCGAATGCATTCCCCTCCACAAGGATAGAGAATGAGTCAGGCGAGTACCTGGGCGCCTGCGGGTGGGCCTCAGCGTACGACTTGAGCGCGGGCGCAATGAGTCCTTCACGCAGTGGCAGGCCAAGCAACTTTTTCCCTATGTGGGTCTGGAGCTCGTAATGCTCCGCTCCCTCCTCATGACTCGTGACGATATCGACGTAAAAGGTGGCGCTCTCAATCTTATGCTCCGCCACCGCGAGCTCGGGGGTGACTTCAGGCGGCAGCGCGATCACGATGTGGATGGGTGTATCCGCCTCTCTTTCGTACAGGTAGTCCATCGCCTTCGCCGTGCTGGCCATCTCGAGCACGTCGCCGTCCAGCGTCACCCGGCAAAGCAGGGGATTGACCGTGATGCCTGAAGTCCTTTTGAACTCGTCAAGCGCTGTCGCGATGACCGACTTGGTCAGAGGCTCACGCATCCAACGGCCCCTGAGGGCCGTGCCTAGCGATGCGAGGGTGACGCCCTCGGACGACTCGAAGTCGATTTGGAAGGTCGCCGTCTCCGTGCCACCAGTCAGCTGGCGAGAGAGGCGCGTCGCGGCCAAACTCAAGTTCTGAGAGAGGTGGCGTGAAAGCGAACGGCCACCGGCAGCTAAGGCACCTAGGGGAGCGAAGCGGTGCTGCTCCGCGTGCGGCTTCTCGGCGTTTTGTTTGTCGCCTTGGAGGCAAATCAACAGCTGCGTCGCCTCACTCGCGCCGCCATGAAACTCTATGTCGCGCGCCATGAGCGACGAAAGTGTCTCGTGGCCGCTGAGCTCCAAACCGTTCATCATGATGCGGTACCCGCTCACCTTAGTGCCAGAACCCTTCTGAAACGTCTGCACCGCCGGTTGGACGAGTCCTCGGCCCACCTTGTGAGTGAGTGCTTTCCAACCGAGCTCCGTGCCCAGCGAGCTGAGCACATTCTCCTCCGCGTCGAGAATGTCGATCAGGAAGGTGTGAGCGTCCTTATGATGGTGCTCTTCCCGAGGATGCTCTACCGTACCGGTATCCTTACCGGTATCCGCCTTCAAGGCAGGGCTCGCGGAGTTGGGGGAGGAGGGCTCCTCGGATCTCCCCGAGTCGGTCCCGTCCTTGGGAGCCGAGCCGACTGGCTTCGCCTTCTTCGCGGGCGATTTCTTCTTGCCTTTCTCGCCACCGGCGCCCTCGCCCTCGTCCTTCGTCGCCTTCTTCGGCTTCTCCTTCTCGACCTTACCGTCGACCATCTTCTTCTTCTTGGCTGGCTTCTTGCCGCTGCCTCCGGGGCTGACCAATTCGGGGCTCGACGCCTCCGCACTCGCCGTCTCGGAGTCCTCTACGTCCACTTCCAGCGAGGGAGTCGTCTCTGGCTTCTTGACTGGGCTCCCGCGCGGCGTGAAGATGGGCAGGTCCGCCGCCGAAAGCTCAAGCTCTTCCTTGCGCTTCTGCAGCGTGCGTGGCGTGAACATGGGCATGTCGTCGTCGGCTTTCGGAGGGATCGCAACGCCCGCGGGCACGTTCAGCGGGAGAGTCTTGCCATTGCCCACCTGCTTTTGGGATCTCGCACGGGTCAGTCGCTTTTGGACACGGTTGTTGTAGAGCGAACGCGGTGTGAAGATGGGTTCGCCCGTCTCAGGATTGATCGGCGCCGATCGTGGCGTGAACAGCGGTGCGTCGGATAGAGGGAACCCAGACGCAGTCTCCTTCTTCAGGCCGAGCGCCCAGACGCTAGCAGCAAGGTCCGTCTTAGATTCGCCCGCGTTGAGGTGGAGCATCATGGGGGCCGGAACAGAGCTCGGCTCGATCCAGAACTGTGGCTTTTGTTCACCAGACTCGGCAGCCATCGCGGCCTTGCTCACCATATCCTTCCTGGCAGCCGCCGTGCGCGGAGTGAAGATGGGCCCTGAATCGTCGTCGGGGGGCGGAGGTGGCGGCATGTCGTCCGGCGGTGGGGGGATGTTCAGCGTCAACTTCATCCTTCCGCTGCCTCTTTCGTTCGGGGGGCTTCCGCCTTCCACCTCGCTCGCCATGAAGGCCAGCTCTCGCGCGTGCAGAGGCCCCGGGGTTGTCGCGCCTCAAACTTGGCCAAAATGGTTTCGCCGCCGACGGAGTTTCGACCCATTTTTGCGTGCACGCTCAACAAGCGCGTCCCGGTGGGCCATAGCTTTCTGGCCAAGTCTCAAATTCAAATTCACACAGTGTTGTCACAACATCCAGAAACATCCAATGAATCAGGATGGAAATCTGCGCTGGGGCGCTTCAATTGGGGCGCTTGGGTCGAAAGCCTCTTTTTTAACAGCGGTTGTCGCTAACGCTTTCTTGACACCATGTGACACCGGGGCGACAGCCGTGCCGCTCCTCCACACCTGGTCCTCCAACCTGTTTGCATCCTATACACCTGCTCTGGTTCACCTACAGGCATACACCTAGGGGCAGGTTGAGGGGCAGTTAGAGGCTGTCACAATTAGATCACCACACCGACGCAAGAGGTCTGAAGTGCGGTCTCTCGTCAAGGCACAAGGGGCTGGCTCGTCAGCGCCTGAGGCATGCCGGCCACTCACGCGCCGTCACGGGCGCCTCCTCCGTCACGGGCGCCTCGTCGGCACGGCAGGTGCGGGCTTGGCGGCAGCGAGCGCCATGGGGCCGAGACCAAGGGCGGCCAGAGTGACGATCACGTTGATGAAGAAGGGGGCCTGCGGAACGCCGGCAGCCATGCCCGCCATGTACGCCTGCCCGTACAAGAGCGGTCCGATGATCTTGATCCATGCGATCAGGTTGGCACGATCACCAGCGAGCTGCCCCTGTGGGATGCCCAGCCTCGCGCCTTCACTAGTGAGCATCGTGGTCGCACCGAGCGTGCGGGCGGGACCGAGGAGCCCCAATCCCGCGCACACGAGTGCAGCTCGCAGGTTGCCCGACGCAAAGCCTAGCCACATCAGGAGCGCTGAGCCTGTCGAGAGAGCAGTGAAGGTCTGGACTCCGAAACGGCGGACCAGCTGCCCGCCGACCATGTTCGCGAGCACGCCGCTCACGGCGATGTAGCTAAAGAGCTGGGACACGCTCCGGGTGCCGAGGTGCCAATGGGTGATGGCAAATGCCTGCAGCGTATCGCCCATAAAGAGGGGGAGCACGTTGAGGGCGGCGAGGAGCGCGAGCAGGCGCATCGAGCGGCCCAGGCACAGCAGACGCACGCACGCGAACGGGTTGAAGCTCTTGAAAGCACGGAAGGGCACGCGCTGGCTCTGCGGCAGCGACTCGCGCACAAGGCAGGTGGCAGTGGCGAGGGCGGCGCCCAGAACGACGCTCGAGGCGCCGTAGCGCACGCGTAGCCCGGGCGGCAGCAGCGCGGAGAGTGCAATGCCGAGCCCAAAGCCCAAGTTCACCAGCGCGAACAGCGGGCCCGACGCCGCCGCGAGTCGTTTAGGCTCGTCACGGTAATTGTCGGCGAGCGCTGCGCCACCTGCGAGGAAGAAGAGGCCGACGCCGATGGACGAGACGAACTTGGAGGCGCCGACGGGGAGGAGCGTCGGCGAGAGGGCGCACGCAAAGTTGACGGCCGTTGCGGTCGCGAGCGTGAGCAGCAGCACTGTCTTTCGGCCGATGGCGTCGCTCAGCCCTCCCAGGATAGGCGAGATGACAATCTCCGCGGCGGCCGAGGTTGATGAGATGGCGGTGAGTACCGCCATGCCGCGCTTCTGGCCGAGCTCGGAGATGAAATGTGTGGTCGGTGTGAGGGTGACAAGCGAAAGACCGAGCACGAATATGAAGGCCGTCACCTGTAGTGGCACCTCCGGCCGCAGCACCTTGGGCGTACGGACGTCAGCGGCTGCGACGAGCGGCGCAGCTTGTGTGCTCGACGCAGCCACGCTCCTGATACTCGTCGAGTGCGCTGGTCGAGCTTGTCCGAGCCCAGCCGAATCGCGACTTGGTGAAAACGCGAGGGCGGCGAGCAGCAAAAGCATGACGCTCGCGGACTTCGGAGATTGACGAAAGCACGTGAAAGTTCACAGACGTATCGTTCTCCCCGCGTCGCCGTGGTCACGCGATCAAGCAAGCAAGCAAGCCTTGATCACCGAGGCGGGGGGCTGACTCGAGATTGGGCCCCGAGAACCCCTCCTTTCAGGGCGGGTGGTGACGCACACGCAGGACAACACGCGACTTGCACTTGGATCTTGTTCCTAATCCTATACGCAACTATGACGCCGCAGTGCCATTCCATGCTTCTTCATCCTCTCCGGATCAATCTGGATGATCAAGCCCTGGAGCAACCTCTACACGTGGAGCCAGCTGCCCCTGGCGTCGCAAAACCGCATCGAGCAGCACACGCAGGCGTGAGGAGAGCTGCTCAAGCTCCTCGTTGTTGCACATTGTCGCGATCATCTCTTCAGCCCCCTCGAGGCTTGCACGCACGCCGGCAGCGGGCTCGAGCAGCAACAAAGGCACATGGGCTGTAGCTGGTTCAGACTCAAAGTACGGCGCGGTCTGCTCAGCCTGCAGCGCGGAGTGGACTAAGGCACGAGACGTCTCGCCCTCAACGCGCCACTCATGGTCGCCATCTTCTGTTATGTACATGATCAGGTTGTCCTCTCCAGGTACGGGGTCGAAGTTCACCTGATACCCGCGGCGCCGGCTGTAGTTAGTGACGCGCCCAGCATACCAGCGCTGGTCGTCCTCGAACCAGACCTCGATGCGCCCGCCGACGAGTTCAGTCCCACGTCGATATAGAGTGGACGAACATGCAGTTGCTACCAGACCAGCTGGGGCAGCTGCTGAAGAAGCCGCAGCAGGTGAAGCGGCATCGGCAGAGGAGCTGGCGAGAGGCTCTGCGACCTCATCCTCGCTTGCATTCTCCGCTGAGCCTGCCTGATCTTCGTTTGCATTCTCCGCTGAGCCTGTCTGATCCTCGCTTGCAAAATCCGCTGAGCTCGCTCCGTGGTCCTCATACACGACTCGCTGCCGTTTGGCTGGTGAGCCATGCGGATCCACTGATGGCTGTGGTGGCGCAGGTGGCTGTTCTGATGGATGTAGGGATCCTGGAGCTGCCACAGGCAGGAGTGGAGGAAGTGTTAGAGCCGGCTGCAGCGAGACGGCGGCTGGAGCTGCTGCGTTTGCAATCTGCGTCCTCCAGTTGTGGGCAGGCTTACCACCTTGCAGGATCTGGCACACGACGGGGAGCTCTGCATCGGACGTGTCCCACTCCCAAGGCTTCCTAGCTGTGATTTTGCCGCTGCCCGCCGCTGCACGCAGCTTCTCGCGTTCGTTTCTGCCAGGACGGTTGCCTGTGCCTTCCACTCGGTTGCCAAGGTCGAGCTGCGCGCTGAGCTGCGCCAGGGTGATCTTTGGCATGATTGTTTGATTGGCGGGCTGTGGGCAGGCTCGAGAGGCAGAGGGGTCTATTTGCGTGCGCACGAGCACTCGGACTTTGGTCAGTTGGAAGGCGGATTGAAGTTTTGAAACCGCTCGCCCGCGGCGCGGCGGCAGCTTTCGGGAAAGCCGCGTTACATTTCAAACCAAAAGTAACCAATTCACCATCTTACATTTGTTCTTGGTTCTTGGTCATCCATAGTCTCTCTGTCAATTGCTCTCTGTCGCGCAAATCGCCGTACTCAATTGGCCGTATAATACTCTGATCTCTGTATCTTCCGTCCTCTGTATTTCGATATGTCGCGAAATTTCGATATCCGGCGTGTCTCAACTCCGAGTCAGAACGCTGAACGGGGGAGGAGCTATTTACATGGCTATTTACGAGTTGAGGAGGCACATGAACGCGCGGCCTGCCCGTAGCAATTGCCCGTAGCAGCGCGCGGCCTACACCGCAGCGGATGAGTGCTCTCCGCACTACGACACCTACAGTATCTGCATCGGCACTTGGACCCGCCATCGAACTCTGCCGCAACAGCTCGGCGCTCCATTGGTACCACGAAGGTACCACGCCGCTCTACGCGTCGAAGCGCAAGCGCATCTGCCCGATGTCGATGGTGAGCTTGCGCTCACTCAAGAAGGCGAGGCCCACAAAGAGCACATGGGGCGAGATTGAGGGCGAGATTGAGGGCGAGATCAGATCCGACGCGGCAGCCGCCTCGGCCGGCGGCGGGCCCAAAGGCCCAAGCGTGCGCCGACGAGGCTCGTCGAACCAGTTCAAATGGACCGGCGTCACGATGAGCGGG
>Ga0209550_10006655_pt1 | contig 10760 bp, 8 predicted proteins | sample LauGreSuBDMM15SN_2_FD_187567 | JGI IMG/M metagenome (GOLD analysis project Ga0209550, IMG submission 187567) | Freshwater lake microbial communities from Lake Michigan, USA - Su13.BD.MM15.SN (SPAdes) (version 5) | ecosystem: Environmental > Aquatic > Freshwater > Lake | place: Lake Michigan, USA... | reverse complement strand
AAGGTTGCATGCAAGCCGGCGGCGCACCGTTTTCGTGTGCGTTTCGTCCGAGTGCGTCTTTCGTAACGTCCGAACACACGTTTCCTCGCAGTTTGTGACCTCAATGGCGAGCCGGCGGCAATCAGCCACAGGATGGACCGAGAGCAGCGAAGCGAAGCGAAGGGACCCTTCTCTCTCGCCCCGCTCCAGTCCCAAAGCGGCTTCTCGCACGAAGTCGAAGAAGTCTCCGAGATCGTTGATGGTGAGGCGGCTTTCATCCGAAGCGGATGCCGCTGAGTGGACCTGGTACAAGCTGCAGGAGGCGGTCACGGCCAACACTCCTGCGAGGGCCGAGGCACAGAGAGAGCTCGCAGTCTTGGCGCGCTTGCTCAAGGCTGAAGTCAAGGACGGCGGGCCTTTTGGCCGCAAGTACGACGAGCGGGACATCATGCAACAGGTGACTGTGGAGCGCTGCCTCGTGGCCGTAGGCGGCCTGCTGTCAGCGGCGGCCACTCTCGAGGACTGTGCGTCTGCCGCCCTAGTGGTGCACGCGTCGGACGAGGCACGCATGACCTTTGCGCATGACCTCGACGAGGCACGCGCCGCAGGCGAGGCGTTGCGCACGATGCTGGCATCCGAGCTGCTGCAGGTCGAAGCGGACCGAGACAAGGCATGGGCCGAGGTGTTGGCCGCAAAGCTCACCAACGAATCTGCACTCGAGGAGGCCGCCGAGCGCCAGGCGTACACGGAGGGCCTAGAGGTGCGGGCCGCCCAGCATGACGCCGATATCGAGGAGGCTGTGAGCACCTTTGATAGCGTGCGCTCGTCGCTCAGCCTCGAGATTGCCCAGCTGCGCGACGACGTGATCCGCGGCTCCGAGGCGCTGCACTCGCTGGCCGAGGAGCACGAGATGCTCAGCGAGGGGTTTGTGAAGCTCCGGCTCGAGAATGAGGTGCTGCGCCAAGAGCTCACGCGTCGCATGCACGAGGAGCACGCGTCGAGCGACGTAGCCGATGCAGAACCAGACCAAGGGTATCTATGGGAGCAGGCCATCCTCGCGTCTGGCGGATCGCTCCGAGGTCCTCGTCTTGCCCGAAATCGGACGGCTGACCACGTCCGTGCTCAGCAATCCGTGCCGTATACAACGCCTGGCGGAGTGAAGTACTGACGTCTCACCGTTATCTCACCTCGGTCACCGCGCGCACCGGGCGGAGTTTCGGGGCAAATGTCTCGGGTGAACTCGGGCGGAGAGTGTTCTGATGTGTATCCGTACTTCGGTATCCCGGACCCGGTTCCTACCCGGTTCCCGGGTTGATCCAGCTGTCTTCAGCTGTCTTGTCCAGCTTGCTGCTTGGTGTGTCGGGTGCGGTGTGTCGGGTGCGGTGTGTTGAGTGTCGAGATGTCAGTCATTCAGTCAGTACATGTCCTTAGTAATCTAGTAATGCGACACCAAGACAACGGACCGTTTCACAGCCAATGTTTAGAATTCGAGACACCCAGCAGCAGCAGCCCAGAAGGACCCAAGCGCTTCCAGGCAGAGGCCTCTGCGCCGCGCTGCGCTGATGTCGTCACAATGGCCCATCACGCGCCTGCGAACGAAGAACAACCATCTGCAGTGCTGGTTCGTCCCCAAATCGAATAAGCCGGCGCGAAGGATACCGCTCACGCCGCTGACTTCAGCCGAGGCTGCGATCCTGAGCCGCCGGGGAGGCTGGAGAGGGTGGGGGGGAAGGGCCCGCCGAGGGCGTGGGGGCGTTTGCAAGCGGCCATGCGCTAGGAGCTTCTCGCTGCGCGCCCCCTCCCTCGCCCGCTGCCCCAACCCATTCTCACCGTGCACTGGTCTCGTGCAACACGGTTCCTTTCTCCTGGCAGCGGCCTCGAGCGCCGCAGATGTGGAGCACCTGGACTGGCTCGACGAGTACGGAACCATGACGATCGTGTACGATGGGGTCCCAGTCGGGATAATTAGAGAGCCGACCGACGGTCCGCTCTGCCCGCCCGGATCGCCATGTGCCCTCGTGTAGTGGGGCGTGTGCGCATGCGTGCCGCCGCTGGGATAGCGCGCGCCTGCACCTCGCGGCGAGCTCCCTCCCCGATACCCTTCCCGCCCCTTTCGCCTGAGTCATCCACGACGTCACCTCTGCCGTTGCGCGCAGCGGAGGGTCACGGCACCATGCCGATGAGATGATGGTTCCTCTCTCTTCTTCCGACTCTCCGCGCCGGGCGCTCTTTTTGCGTGCCTCGGTGACGATTCTTGGCTTCCAAGCGACGCATAGCTACGCGCGTGTGCGCCTCCCACTCCTCGCGTCCCCGCCTCGTGGCCGCCCCCGTCCCTCCCCATGCTGTGAAGATCAAAATGGAGTGACGAGCAACGTTGGTGGGAGAGCTCTCATCCGACTGGGATTCAACTTCTAGGGAGATGCCCCTTCGGCAGCAACGCTGCCAGAAAGGTATGCGGGGAAGCCCCCGCGTTGCCTGCTTCCCTGCCCTGCCAGGGAGTGGTGCGGGAAATGGGGTGGTTCGCACGGCCATGCCTGTGCTGCTGTGTACCCCACCCCACAGGGCCCTCCAAGACGACGGGGCTGTGACGAGGAGGGCCACAGGCTGGTCAAGGTGCGGTGCTGCAAGGCGGCGATGGCGCAACGTGCGAGAGGCAACATGCGGTTACGAGTGCCGCGGCGAAAATGGCATAACAAGAAACGTTGGGTTAAGCGGTCGACGAGACGCACGAGATAAAAAGGCGACGACCGACGCACGAGTCTCGTCTGTGGCGAACTGGCGATGTGTGCCGCACAAAATCGTAGGATGTCGTGTAGTGGCCGTTGCGTCGGATGAAGATAGAATAACACACTCAGTGTATCACTCAGATCCTCCACAGTTCGAGTTTTGAAGTCTATAGTCTTGTTGGTCGCGAGCACGTAGGAGCCTCTACGTTGCAACCTCTACGCGACGCGGGTTGCGAGGTCTTATACGTAATACGAACACCAAAATCTCCAAAACGGTCCAAACCGCTGAGGCGTAAGGCCCTAAGCAATGGATCTTAGACCCTAACCGAGGGGGGGCAACGAAGCCGCGACGACCGAGAGGGGGCAACCATGGGCGCCAGCGTCTGCACGCATGCGCACGCGAAGACAAATCTCATATCAGTCTCATATGTGGACGCCCACTGTGCCCAAACGTTTCATCACGCTTCCGAAAAAGAAAAGAGGTCGGTCGGCGAAAGCGTCGAAAGCTGACCCCGCCTGTGGTGAACCCTCCGCACGGTACAACAAGTTGACCGACTACCGCCATCCTCGGTCGAAACACGCAGAGAGTGCACGCAGAGAGAGCCATGCAAGCTTGGCAAACATCGTGGGACTCACGGACATCGACGCCATTTCGAGCCGGTCGCAGCATCTCTCGCATTTTCGCAGTTCAGGCAGGCGCAGGCCGAGCAAAGGCGGAAGATGACCTTGAGGCGCTGGTGCGCGCCGCAAAGATGGTGGCAGCCAAGGAAGTAGCTACAAGAGGCGTCGGTCTGACCAAGTCTAGGAAACGTGATTTCTTGCAGCCGCTTCCCCACGGATGCACGGCGCTGCGTTTGATGACGCCATCTGCTCGGCCACTGAGCCGCGTGAGGCCTTCTCGGGAGCCCTTATCGCCCATTGCCGATGCGAGCAAAGGGCCGCCATCACCAGAAGGCCCTACTTTCGACAGCCGTGGCGATCGCACACGCCTCCTCCAGCTAAGCAGACCAGTGACGCGCAAGGAGCGTCGGGCACTCCTCGAACTCCGCGTCGAGTGTGTAGATCTGCCAGAACAGCTTGTGCACCTTGTACCCGTAGCTGCCCCCGACGCACTCCCCACCGAACCCGAGGAGGAGGAGGAGGAAGAGGAGGAGGAAGAGGACGAGGCTGCATCGGAGGCCATCGCGGCCCCACTCTCTCCTGATGCGGAATTCGAGGCGGAGGAGCAGCACTTGGCGCGGCTGCACAAGCACGTGCGCCCACTCGAAGTATGGAAGAGGCGCATGGTGGCCCATCAGCTCGAGCTGCGCGAGCTGTTGCAGGGCAACGATCGGCGCGAGTTCTTGCAGGCGCAGTGGCGAATGGAGGTGCAGCATCGCTCGACGAGGCTGAAGAGGATGCGCGAGGCGAGTGGCCTCTCCAAGTCCCTCGATCTGCTGCGTGTGGCCCCTCTCGATCCCGCTGCAGTCGCCGCCGCTCGCACCGCCCAGGCGTTGACTCCAACGCGCCCCCTGGCCCCTGGCCGCCCTTCGATGATGCGGGCCTTTTCCAGTCCTGCGCGGGGGATTGATGAAGATTAAGCCATGACCCTTTGGCGATGACGAAGCTCGACCGGGGCGTGGTATCTCTAGACATCCCGAGAGGCAGCGCCAAGGCTCAAGCCTTCGAGTTACGGCTCAGTAGTATTTAATACCGTCATTTTTATCATTATTAAGGCTTATGGCAAATGGCACCACTCGACTCTCGAGACCATATGCTCGAGACCGCGCCGACATAGGACATCTCGGGGTCTCGAAAGACGCACTAGAGACGCATCATCGATCGTGGTTCGGACAAAAAGAATTTTGTTCACAGCTTCACACAAAGCGCGATAATGACCGCGTTGTTGCGCGCGCACGCGGCGGCGATGAAAACGCCGACTCGTGCTGCTGCTCGCCTGATCGTGCTCCGCCTGCCGGCGCACGACGATCACGCCGACGACTATTCCCGCTTTCGAAGGCACTGGCTGCTCGTCGGCGCCCAAGGCGAGGTTGAGCCCGGCGATGTTGTTCAGTGTCCAGAGTTGCTGACAGGAGCCGGCGAGTTTGAAGGGTTGCGTTTTGTTGGCCCGTCGGACGAGGAAGGCCGTCTTCCGCTCTTGCCAGGAGGCGTCGAGGCGCCAGTCTTTCCCAAGGCCATCATCGACATGCTTGGAGGTGAGGTCGTTGCAGCCGAGCTCCGTGCTCGTTATGAGGAAGCCCTCGAGGCCTCCTTGCATATGCAGCGTGGCATGTCGCTCGGCGACATTTTTGGCGGCAATGCGGAAGAGTTTTGGGCATCGCCTGACGTGCAGCAAAAAGAGCCCCAACTCGAGGGCGAGTATGTGATTCCATTCGTGAGCTGGCCGGTGTAAACTTTGGACCCGGCTACTGTTTGATGTGCCCGCCAGCGTAACGCCGTCCACCTGACGAGTATCACGGTACTCAGTACGCGCCTTCTCGTTACGTGGTCTTTCGCCCTTGTTGCGTACCGCGCATACGGTACAGTAGAGAACAGCTAATAATAATAAATTTCCGGAACAAAACTGATTAAAAATCACTCCCCACGGCAAGGTCGGAAGAAGCGGTCAATAGCGGTCAATACGTGCGTCATTTGAGCCCTTCTTCGCTTCCTCGTAGGGCACGTTCGGGAAGGTGTGCTCGAGGTCACGTGGCACGGGGGAAGGCGCGGGCGTACCCTCGGGCAAGAAGAGGAGCTGCCGATCGTCCCTGCCGGCGGCGGAACTCTGGTCAAGCAGCTTGCACACGACGACGCCGCGCTTTTGGACCATGCCCACCATCCTTTGCTCTCCGTTCCGCTCGTTGACCAAGATGGCGCGCACGCCACTTTGAAGCAGCGAAGTGAGTACGTCCGCGCTCGGTTCGTCGGTGCAGTAGACGAGCACATTTGAGATCAGGCACAGGTCGATCGCGCTGCCCGCCGCCTCGCACGCGCCCACGCCCGCCTTAATGTCCCACTGTGCGAAACGGTAGGTAGTGTCAGCACCCTCCATGGCGTGCTCGCTCTCGCTTTCGCCCCCCATCGGCTCCGGCAGCGCCCGAACGAAAGGATCCCACGACGGCTGCAAGTCGAGGCTCACCAGGTCGAGGCGCGGCGGGCGCACGCCACGCTTGGTGGCGAGCTCGCGCAGATACCAAGCGAGTGCGAGCAGCTCGTAGCCAGGCCCACCTCCCAGCGAGGCCACGCACAGCTTGGGACGCTCTAATGGGCGCTCGCCACAGCGCTCGCCACTGGCAGAGCGCGCACCGACGGACTCCGCGCTGGTACAGCCATCGGCTGCGAGCTTATCGTCGGTAGCGCCTTCGGCGGAGGCTCCTTGGGCGGTGGCTCCTTCGGCGGTGGCTCCTTGGGCGGAGACGTGAACACCGGCGGGCCGCACCCAAGGGTCGAAGATGCCTAGCGCGGCGGCGCGCTCGTAGAGGGCCCAGCTCTCGGTGAAGCGCTGGAACGACTTGAGACGAAGGTAGAGCGCCTGAAGCCCCGGGTGAGCGTACTCCTCGTCGCTCCAAGTCCCCACCCCGGCGCCCTTTGGCGCCGAGCGCTGCGACGGCTTCTCCACGTACAGGCGCTCGCCCTCGCGCGCCGTCCGGCGTGGGTCGTCCGTCGCAAGCACGCGTGCGTCGGACAGCGCGAAGACGCGTCGGTTGACGACGAGCAGCCGGCGCAGCAGTGAAAGCCCGGCCGCGCCCGTCGCAAATGGGTACTGGCGCATGCGGTCCTGAAAGTAGGTGCATACGCCGCCGCCCATGTCATACACCATCCCGTCCTCATCGAGCCGCCTGCCACCGCGCACGTCTTCGTCCTTATCAAGCGGGCGGTGCTTGTTACGTCCCGCGGAGCCAAAGCGCGCGGGGGCTGCCTTGGGATTGTGCCGATAGCTGCTCGAGGGCATCGAATAGCTGCTCAAGTGGCTCGTGCGGTCGTGCTCGGGCAAGTCACGGGATCCCCCACAAAAGCGGGAAGCGCCTGCTGTAAAGCGGGGTGCACCGAAACGGGATGCGCCGGCATCGAACCCGATCGCGGCCGCGGCCGCCACAATGTCATCTATCGTGTCAGATCGACGAGGCGTTGATGGCTGGGTCCCTACAAATCCGCTACAGTCACTTTCTCTGATTTCGGGAGGTCGCGTGGAAGTTGACGGTGGTGGTGGCGGCGTGGGCGCCGGCGAACTTGCCTCCCCCTCGGTTTCCTCCGCGTCTGCCCAGCTGGAACTCATGTGCCGCGTCGCCGAGGCTCACATGAATTCACAGGAAAAGTCTCGGCTTGTAGCTCGGGGACCCCTGGACCCCCACCACACGTAAACAGCATTCACAACAAGACTCAAGAGCGAGATGCTGCGAGGGACCATCGAAATGAGACACATGCAGACGGTGAGCGGAGAAGTAGCCAAAAAAGAGAGTGATTCGGCGACACACCAACACGTAGAACCAAGAACGCACTCCAAACGCAATCGCGCAACAAGTGAAGGGTCATTCACACCACACCACTACGTTCGAAAAATTCACAACACAAGTACAACACTTGTACCACGCAATCGAGAATTCATACACAAGCACGTACGAGCGAAATCGTGCACACATGAAGAATAACACCCGTTCACACCCCTGACACTCGCTTCGTTCATTCATTCACATAGCCAAACGGATTATTTATATTCGACACCCAAGACATACACGCAACACAGTACACACCAAGTCACGAAGTCGAAGTCAAAGTCAAGTCAAGTCACGTCATATTCGATACAATGTTGTAATACATCATTCGCATACCCCACTTCGCACTCTTGATCATTCTCGTTTAGTCTCGTCAGAACTGTACCGTACCGTCTTTATAGTTTTTTACTTGTTTGTGTAACTTCCTACTTTTCCCATCGCGATCGCAGTTTCAGCAGATTCTCGAATATAACACGGTAGCTCTTACTATAACACGGATAGCGTATTTCCGATGCGTTCGCGACTTCTATTCATCCCGAACGCGCGCCTCACCACCGCCACCTCCGAAAGGCACGGTTTCGTGCCGACTCTGCTGTGCGTAGCCAGGATAGCCCGATGGCATCTGCCCATAGTTTGGTGGCATTAGGCTCCAGCCAGGCACCTGCTGCCCTGGCACCTGCTCCTCTTCGCGCTGAGCGGGTGTGAAGGGAGCGGACCCCGCGGAGCCAACGGGTCCGATGTACTGTCGGACCAGGGTCGGGCGCTGGATCGGGGTCTGTCGAGTAGGGCAGGACCAGGGTCGGACCTGCCAGCCTGTGCGGCAGCGTGCGCGCGCCACGCTTCGAGAAGCGGTTGTATATGAGGTAGCATACGAGACTCACCGTCAAGAAACTCACAACGAAAGTCGCGAGGACGGCGACCAAAACGACGACCGATGAGGACCAAAATGAGGGCGTGATGGGCGGCGACGACGGCGGTCTGGGCCTGGGAGGCGGGAAAGGAGGCCTCGGTGGGGGGGTTTTTGGCCAGGGTGGGGGTGGCGACGGCGGCGGCGCCTGCGCAACCCGGAAGAGGTAAGCCGATCCGACGATCGACGAGCTGTCCCCTGAGTTCCTGTGTCCGTCCGCGCCAAGCACGAGAGCGTCGCCGGAGACGGAGCACGAGCCGCCTAAGTTGTCGTAGGGCTCGGCGTCCATGGCCACCAGGACACGCCTCCTGGCAGCTGATTGTGGGACATGCGATAGCGAGCGTCGGGGGGCTCGGTGGGCCACCTCCTCGTCGAAGGAATCCGAGTGGCGCAGGCTGCGCCGAAATAGTGGCTCAGAAAGGGGGATACCCCCGGCGTTCTCGACTTCGTGGCCTTCAGTAGAGCTGGCTCCGCTCAGGCCCTGCAGCAGCACGCCGTGGCCCGCTTCGGCACCATTCATTGTCTGCCTTTTGGGGGCGCCGACGAGGGCCATGTCCGCGCCCAAAGATACGCAAGAGCCAAACAAGTCATTCGGAAGGCTTTGATGGACGAACGTCACGGAGACGTTGGATGCCGACGCGTAGCGGAATAGGTGAACAGCCCCACTGTCCGAGTTGCGCCGCGGCGAGCCGACCATGACGGCCCCCTGGAAGGTTGCGACCGACGATCCAAAGCGGTCGCCAGTCGCGTCGGCACCGAATGGCGAGACGAGGCGTTGGCGGAGCTGTCCGGTGATAATGTCGAAGACGTAGGCTGCCCCGGAGCCCGCCGCGGTCGCGGCCTCGTTGGGCGCTCCTACGACTATGAGGCCAGCGTGCGCGGCGACCGCGGTGCCAAACCTGGCGAGCGCCTGCACGGAGGAAGGGACGAGCCTTCTCAGCAAGAAGCCGCTGGTGCCGTCGAAGACGTACACGGTTCCGGCCATGTTTTGTCCACCCTGTGCGTGCGCCCGAGCGCCGACGATGGCGCGCCCGGCGTGGAGGGCCACTGAGAAGCCAAACTCATCGTTCGCAGCACCGTCGAATGGGATGAGCTTGCGCGTCTGGAGACCTGTCGATGCGGAGAAGATATACGCAGCGCCCGTTCGGGTGCCGATGCCCGTGAATGCCCCCGGTGCTCCGACGAGGGCGAGATTTTGGACAGCGTCAAGAGGGTGGTCGCCAGAGGGCAACGAGACCGAGGCGCCAAACTCAGCACGGGTGGGATCATATCCAGGGTCCTCGGGACTGAGCACCATATTCAAGCGGCTTGTGGACAAGTCGAAGAGATACGCCGCACCGGAGAAGCCGCCGCGTGTATACTCGTAGGGTGCCCCAACGAGTACCATTGTCGTCCCGGTACTCACTGCCCAGCCAAACCGCGTTCCTTGAGCGATGTTTCCTCCTGGCACGATTGTGGTGCCAGAATAGTATTGCGGACCCGGCGGCGGCAAAGGCGGTGGGGGTGGCGGCAGCGGCGGAGATGACGGCGGCAAGGCTAGCGGAGGCGAGGGCGAGGGCGGTGGAGGCGATGGCGGCGACGGTGGTGCCATCTTGCAGCGCCGGACGCAGGGGCTGTTCACGTCCAAGCTCGGAGAAGGACACTCGCGACTCCCGCGGTTCGCGGTCGCGCACGGCGCCCATACCGATTTTGGCGACGCTGTGATTCGGTTCCGGCGGTTGTGTTCATGGCAGTTCGCCAATGCTTTTCACACTATAAAGTGCATTGCGGAATTAGGCAGTGCAAATGGCTTCCCGCCGAAAGAGCGACCGCGAGGCCGCGACGTCGACGCGCCTTTCAGCGGCAGTGCGGTCGCAGCTCGAGGCTGCGATCGATGACCTCGACGCGGTGGGAGTGTGCAAGCTGCTCCCTCCACCTCCGGCCGCCGTTGACGTTGATGACCTCGTTGATGACAACGGCACGCCGCTCCTGGTTCGGGCCATCTTTGCGAGTGACCCAAAGCAGAGCGACGCCTCGCTCGCCCTCGTCAAGGCGCTCTTGCAAGCGGGCGCGTCGCCAACGGCTGCTGATGAGGACGGCAACACCTCGCTGCACGTGTGCGCGAGCAAGCTCAAGCTCGAGCCTGAGTTTGCTGTCGCTGCAACTGAAATGCTTCTGGACGAGCTCGCGGGGCGGCCGCCCGACGCATACGGCAGCACGCCGCTCGAGCACGCGATGGCTCTCGCCGACTGTGAGGGCCGCACACCGCTCGCCGTCGTCATCAGGCAGGGCCGTCAACTTAGCCCAGCGGGGGGTGAGGCGGCGGGCGAGGCGGCGATGGTGGATGCGGCGCGGCTGTATGTGTCTCGCGGGGCGGGACTGCTACTGCCGTCGCCGCCGGCGGCGGCGCGGGCAGAGGCCGATCACATGACAACCGCTGAGGCCGACGCGACGCCACCGCAACCCGCGAGTGCCGCCGCGCAGAGGGCGACTAGCACGCTGCTTCACGAGGCGGCAGAGTGGGCACCACCGACGCTCGTGAGTGTGTTACTCGAGGCGGTTGACGTGGAGGCGGCCATGGCGGTGGCGAACGCGCAGGGCGACGGGCCGCTGCAGGTGGCCCTCGCCAGGGGGCAGCGCGCCACCGCCGCCGCCCTCCTCGACGCCTTCCCTGCGGCGTGTGAGGGCCCCTGGCAA
>Ga0209550_10006654_pt1 | contig 10762 bp, 9 predicted proteins | sample LauGreSuBDMM15SN_2_FD_187567 | JGI IMG/M metagenome (GOLD analysis project Ga0209550, IMG submission 187567) | Freshwater lake microbial communities from Lake Michigan, USA - Su13.BD.MM15.SN (SPAdes) (version 5) | ecosystem: Environmental > Aquatic > Freshwater > Lake | place: Lake Michigan, USA... | reverse complement strand
GTATATATATTTCAAATAAATCAATTTTTATATGAAAAACAATACATATAAACGCATTTTGTCTCAAATATATAATAAAATAGTAAATTATGTTAGCGAAGAAAAGAAAGGAAAAGGAGACAAGCACCAAAGTAAATATTTTGAATACACCGTATTTAATTATTGTAGAGTCCCCCTCCAAATGCCCGAAAATCGAAAAATTCCTGGGTTTTCAGTACAAATGTATAGCGTCCAAAGGCCATATTCGAGAATTAGTGAAAGTGGGGTCAGCAAAACAGCTTTATACACCTACTTACGAACCTATACGGGAAAAAATAACTCATATAGCGTTTATGAAAGCAATCGTCACTCAATTTCCGCCTGAAAATATATTTTTAGGCACTGACGATGACCGTGAAGGAGAAGCCATAGCATGGCATATTTGCGAGGTATGTAATTTAAATCCTACTACTATAAAACGAATACTATTTCACGAAGTCACACAACCAGCTTTGAAACGCGCTATCTCCAGTCCCATCCATATACGTATGAATATTGTTCATGCTCAACAAGCCCGGCAAGTGCTTGACCGAATGATTGGATTCAAAATTAGTCCGATTTTGTCTCGATTAGTAGTTCATGAGAGTGCTAAATATTTATCGGCTGGACGTTGTCAAACACCCACCTTACGTTTAGTATACGATCGCAACCAAGAGTCTTTATCGAAAGAAGCAATACAACACCATAAAGTAAAAGGAACGTTCTTCCAAGAACCAACGAATGTAGTAGCCAATCTCCAAATGACTTTTCCTACAGAAGAAACATTGATTGTCTTTCTAGAAAAATCCAGGACATTTCCTCATACATTCCATTTGAGGGATAAAAAGGAAAAACATCTAAATCCTCCTAAACCTTTCAATACATCGACTTTATTACAAAACGCAAGTTCTTATTTAAATATTTCGCCGAAGCGTGTCATGGAATGTTGTCAAACTCTGTATCAGGAAGGTTATATTACCTATATGAGAACAGACAGCACTCAATATTCAAAAGAGTTTTTGTCTCATATGAAAGATTTCTTATTATCGAAATATGGAGAAGAGTACGTAGGAGACTTTCGTAAAATAGAACATACAAATGATCAGAACCCTCACGAAGCCATACGTGTTACCCATATAGGAACATATCATGTGGACCTAAACGATAAAAAAGTATGCGATGTGTATAATTTGATATGGAAACGCACAGTAGAAAGTTGTATGTCGGCTTATGTATATTATGATCACGGTATCGAAATAGAAGCTCCCATGGAATCTATCTATAACGGGTCAATAGAAGAACCTATTCATATGGGATGGAAAAAGATATCATTATCTTCTACAGTAGATACCAAAACGACCAATCAAACAATTCATCAACAAATTCAATATTTAAATCATTATCAAAATAAAGTGATTCCGTTTCGAAAAATAGAAAGCACTTTACATGTTCAAAATATGGAAAAACATTATAACGAAGCGGGACTCATACAAAGTTTAGAACAATTAGGAATAGGTCGTCCTTCTACTTATTCTATGTTAATAGACACAATACAGGAGCGTAAGTATGTTCAGAAACAAGATATAGAAGGAACTGTATATAAATTCCATGAGTATAGTCTATTGTATCCAAGTGAAATGAAAACAAAAGCAATCAGCAAAACGTTTGGAGAAGCCAAAAGTAAACTTTGTATTCAACCAACTGGTATTCAAAGTATTCAAGTATTATATGAACATTTTCCTACATTATTTGATTACGCATACACGCGAGATATGGAGACACAATTAGATTATTTAGTAGAACATCCTGAAGTCCCCTGGTATACAGTAGTTCAACAATGCGAAGAAGTCATACAAACATGTCTCAAACCGATTGTCAGTAAAATGCGGAAGATCTATCCTATAGATGAACAACATGAATTGATATTTGGTAAAAATGGTGCGGTCATAAGAGTGAAAGATACAAAACAATATAAATCCGTGGATCCAAAATATGAAATTGATTTTGAGAAATTGGAAAAGGGAGAAATACCTTTAGGCGATTTATTAGAACTTCCTACGGATTGTTTAGGAACTTATGAACATGAGCCCCTTCACATTAAAAAGGGACCCTATGGAGCCTATGTGACTTGGGGTGAGAATAAGGCCAGTATTGAAAAATTAGTGAATTCCAAAACACCCCTGTCTTCTATTACCTTGGATATGGTGATAAACCATTTACATAAAAAGGAATCACAAACCAATAGTTCTATTTTGCGAGTATATAACGAAAGCATTTCTCTACGAAAAGGAAAAGGGAAACGTGGTAATTATTTATTTTACAAAACGGATTCTATGAATGAACCGAAATTCATCAATATCCGAAAATGTCCCCATGATGTATTTCAGGATGATGCGGTCCTTCTGATTCAATGGGTCCATGATAATATTCATCAAACATGAAAAGTATAAATTGCTATAATATAGACCGGAATCATATAGATAGATATTTAAATGGAGGAAAATAAAAAATGTACAAAGTTTTACGATTTAAATGTATTTAAATCAAAATTTGATTTTAAAGTAATCTATTATCTATTATGTGTAATCTTTTATATTATCAATTTCGTATATCTATTCAAATATAAATCAACAGAATATATTGCGTATATCATAACGTTTATTTTAAATTGTATTTTCCCGTTTATATGGCTAGAAGATTTACAAATGATGTTTAGCAAATATAATTCGGTTTTCATGAAATACAAGGTATATAGTATTTTTGTCAGTAATATTTTAGTATTTTTAGCTTTAATTTTAGTGGTCATCACCAATGAGAAGGTTCGTAAAGTGAAGCTACAAGATAATGAGACAGAAAAAAAAGAAGGCAAAGAAACTCGACCAGTAGATAATTTATTTAATAACGATAATCGTAAAGAATATCGAGACAAAGTCATTTTAATTATGTTTACCACATTTGTTGCGCTTACATGGGGGATGATAGGTGAAACGTTTAGTGGAAGCACCACCATCACTAGTTTTAAGAAAGATGATTATTTGGCTAATATTAGAATCACGAAAGAACATTCCTTTGGAAAAACAATCCATGATTTATTGGAGTTACCCTATTATATTGTTTGTAACGCAGATGAGTTTATTCATTACTATATAGATCCTATTGAAACACCTGCTTTAGTCAAATCGTTTTTTATATACGCTGTCACGTTTATATCTGTCTTCTTTGGCGCGTTTGTGAGAATTCCAAAACACCCAGAAGAAATTCAAAATAAAATGGATCGATTTCAAATTGTAAATATGGATGATTTCTTTAATCAAAAATTTGAACGCAATTATCAACAATATCGCGACCTTTGTATATTTGTATGGAGTTCATTTATAAGTGCCGTTAGTATATATGCCCTATATTCTATTAGTATTAATATTAATACATATAATTTGAATCAATACAAACCATTTATTACAGCTATAATAATATCATTAACATTCGGGTTATTTTATGGATTGCGTAATACAATAAAAGATAAGAAAAATAGAACGAAAAAGTTGGTGATGAGTGTGATTTCATTGATTTTTGCTTTCGTAGGAACACCAGCTGCGATGGGTATCATACAACTGATATTGTCTATGGGGAATACGAGTTTAAACCTACCATATAAATTTTTGGGAATGAGCGTATTATTTTTGACATATGTAATAGTATTCATCACATTATTTTTATTTGCGACCATTTATTCCAGTCAAAAATTGTTACATAATCTGAAGTCGATGAAAATGTTTATTGTGGTATTGGTTTGTATGACAATTTCTTTGTTTATGAGTCTTATGTCGGAATACAATATGTTTACTAATTTATATAAATTCATTAAAATACTCATGGAAATTGTATTGGTATATCTCGCACCAATAACAGTAGTAATATTATCTATTATCCAATTTGTGTATTCTTTACGGAATCATAAAAAATATGAAAGATTACAATCGACGGATAAATAAAAATAATGCGGTTAAAATACATAAATATTTCCTTCTTTCAATATAAAAAATGAAATATTATGAAACACAATTCGAAGAATATATACACGCTGTAAAAAAATATAATATACATCCTGAGTTAACCGCATTCACACAAAAACTTCCCGAATCCATTACTAATTTTCCCAATATAATTTTATACGGACCATCTGGTGTGGGTAAATACAGTCAAGCGCTTAATATCATTCAACGTTACAGTCCGTCTAAATTCAAATACGATAAAAAAATATTCATATCCAATGAAAAAAACGATAAAAAAACCAAAACAGTAAAAGAAGATTCTACCAAAAAGGCATCTACTAGCAAAAGTATATCCTTCGTGAAAAAAAACGATTATATGTATCGAATCAGTGACATTCATTACGAAATTGATATGGCTACATTAGGTTGTAATGCTAAAACATTATGGCATGAGATATTTTTCCAAATAATCGATATAATATCCGTAAAACCCAATAAAACCGGAATTATACTATGTAAAAATTTTCATATGATATATAACGAATTACTAGATGTATTTTACAGCTATATACGTCATCCATTTTATAATATACAGGTGTTTTTCATTATCATAACGGACCATATCAGTTTCATACCAGATTCTATATTGAAAACGTTTTTATTATTGCCAGTGAAAAGGCCTACTGTAGAAGAATATACCGATATAATAAAACATGGAACAAAGACGTTATTTGGGCAATTAAATCCATATGTTTTTACAAACAGCGAGCGTGCTTTATTAAGTAACAATATAGAACAAATAAAACCGGACTCGATTATCAATATAAAAGAACTTCATATTCTAAAAAAAACGGAATTACAAAACTTACCTCAAGATGTATTTAATATTGTCACTGATAACATTATTCGAAAAATATTATGTCCGCAAACTATACAAATTCAAGAATTTCGCAATGATTTATACGATTTATTAATTTACAATATAGATGTAACAGACACATTGTTTTACATCATCACTTTTTTATTAGAAAAACAAATATTGACCAATGAGACAACTCATGAAATATTACAACAATTTTATACATTTTTAAAATACTATAATAACAACTATCGTCCTATTTATCATTTAGAAAACATTATCTATTTTATTATTTATAAAATTCATTTCAATACAACTTTATAATTCATATTATTATCTACAAAAATAATATGAATCGCGAAGACGCTTGTAAAACTCTTCAGCTTCATTATTCTGATTGTAACAATAAAGATATAGTAAAGAAACAATATCATATACTAGCATTACGATTCCATCCTGATAAAAATAAAAGCCCCGACGCCAATGTGAAATTTCAGAAAATTAATGAGGCGTATCATGTATTGATGGAAACTAAGAATGAAAATACAATTCCGCCATATGAAGCAATCATCCGGTTTTTTACTGGAACTTTAGACGAACATATTCAAAATGAGTATTTTCATTTTATAGTAGATACCATGTTTACCTTATGTGAGAAACAAGCCATTCATATGATAGAAGAAATGTCTCATACGAAGTTCATTGTTGTATATAAAATTCTAACGAAATATAAACACGTATTTCAATTATCACCTGAATTCTATAGTCATATGGAAAAAAAAGCGATATATTGGTTTAAGCAAGGTTCTTTAAAAACCCGTTCCCGCGCACCAAATCCCGATCTAGATCTAGATCTAGATGAAACTATAGATGAGTGTGATTATCCGGTGCCGTCGCCATCCTATTCTACTGGCACTAGTAGTTCTATTGATAACTCCTTTGCCGACTATAATTTAGAAATCACTGAATCTGAAATAGACTCATCCAATAATGAAATCATGATTTTACGACCATTATTAGACGACGTGATAATAGATAATGTATATAAATGTCAATACGTAGATATAGATTCGTCACAAAAACTATCGCGCCCTTTATATATTCCTCTATGGCATCATGAATTGACATATGATCGTAGTGAGAATACTGAATTAATTATTAAAATAATACCTAAACTACCCTCTATCAATTATTGGATAGATGATGAAAATAATTTACACCAACGATTGGAATATACATTATGTGATTTATGGGATTATGTATTGGAAAAGAAATGTGTGGAAGTATTTTTTGGGAAACGAAGGTATATATTTTATCCACATGATTTACAATTGTCGCCGTATCAACAGCAAATATGGAAAGAACAAGGCATTTCCAAAATAAATTCCGATAGTATTTACGATATTTCGAAACGCGCGGATGTAATTCTTCATATTCATATTTCTGGTCTCGCATGATGTAGATATTTAGCGAAATTTGCGAATATCACTATTGACAAATGGAAGGGTAAGTAATTTGGCGAAATTCTTTCCACCACATAAATAGTCGTCGTTTTTCAATGAAGCTCCACCTTGTTGTCTTTGAAATACACAATTTCGTTCTTTTGTATTGCTTAAATATTGTTTAAACTGTAATTTCGAAAACCAAATAAAATGAATAGTTTGTTTATGGTCAATCCCCATAAATATCAATCGTTCCCAACGTTTATGAAGCGATATATGATTTATCATAAAACAATGGTCATGAACTCCTCCTGTTTTATTCTTTTGTGTCAAACTGAATTTGATTTCCGTAGGAATTCCATTGATTAATCGGTCATGGCCGCTATTGGTCCTGGATTCTACTGTAAATCCTAAATGTGTCATATAACGACTTACTAAGTTTTCTCCAAACTCCCCTTTTTGTTTCGGATCCATAAAAACATATCCTTGGAAAAGCGTTTTGGACCAAGGGTCTATTGTTTTTTCTACAATATATTTCTTTAAGAGCCCATCTTTAAATAATGTAGGCAACATGAATGTCTTTTTAAACTGTTTTATGACTGGTTTGTTTACTTTTCGTTTATGAATCAGTTGAATCGGTTTTGACTTTACTATTTTAGGCGTATTCCGTTGAGTATTTAATTTTGATTTATTGTTTTTATGATTATTAATATTATTCTTGATTCGTTTACTATGATTATATTGTTTCCAATTGATCATAGAATACTTTTGAGACAATGGACATTTTACTTGAGAACGTGTAACTCTTATCAATGAACGCGTAAATATCATATTTGGAGTTTAGGATATTATTTTACTAAACTATATCACTACATTACCGATTTCAAATTTTATTCCGTAAAAAATATAGATTAAAAAAATTTATATTTTTTCCCGTCCGATATGTATTCTACCATTACACTATAGAGAGTATATAGAGAGTATATATGAATAAAGTGCTGTTTTATTTTATTGTATTATGTATAACGGCATTATTTGTATGGTATTATCCCAAAATAGAATATTTTGAAGACTACCGAGATTATACATACGAAGAAGTGATGAAACAATTACGTTCTCAAATCGACGTTATTTTGAAAAAGAAAGAACAGTATAAAGCATGGGGAACCTATACCACGGAAGTTTCTACTATTCCAATACGAGTATATATATTACAACAACCTATGAAACTATCGACCAAGAGAGGAGATAAAGTAGTAAAAAATATAGTGACAGAACATGATGTTCAAAAATTATTTCTAAAATTAAATGATGTATTTCATCATAATACACTAAAATGGAAAGTAGAGTCTACTATAGAATATATACAAGTACGTAATACCGCCAGTATTGAGTATAATACAACATCCTTTTCTGTATTTGATCTATTACCTAGAAATGAACCGTATCATCCTAGTATCTTGAATATATATTTTATTCCTTACTTAGGACATTCCAATAGTATATTTATTCCATCATCTATTGTAAGAAAAAAAGTTCCTGGTCTAGTCTACAATACAGATGAACAAATAGTATCACCTCCTATGATTTGGATTGCACCAACACCCGGACGTGAAGTAGACCCAACTGGTGAAAATTGGGATATATTCATAGAATTGTTGGAACAAATTCTATATGCTTCTTCTCATAATTCCAATCCCTTTCAATACGCAAGTAGTAACTATACGAATATGAAAGGATATGTTGTCTCAAATAGTGTAAATACATTAGATATATCTTATAATGTATCGCCCAATAAATTATCTATAGTAGATTATGCTTCTTCTTATTCTTTTCTACCGTAAAGAAATTTGATATTTATTTATTTATTTATTTATTTTGGAGTTGAAATCGTAAAATAAATAAAACTGAAACCTAATGACACTTTTGATGAACAATAGATGGGCCACACTCATCGTAATCCAATTTCGTTATCCATCTATTTTGAAAAGTATTAAGAGAAGCTAATATAGAACCACCGATCCATACGGAATATTTTCTTTCTGGTGGCGCAACGACACGCACCTGTGTATTTGTAGGACACATCGCCTTCAAATTTTGCGTAAGACGCTCGCTTATTCCAGGAAACATAGTGGTTCCACCAGATAAGACAATATTGGCAAATAAATCTTTTCGTAAATCAATATCACATTTCATGACAGTGTCATATAAATATCCATCTATTCCTTTAGACTCTTTACCAATTAAGGATGGTTGAAATAAGACTTCAGGGCAACGGAAACGTTCATTGCCTACAGTAATAATTTGTTTATCGGGTAACTCGTATTTCTTCTCAATTTCACCAGAACGTTCTGCTTTTCTCATTTCCTCATCGAAATCCAACGGTATGTAGCATAATTGTTCCTTCAAATCGCGCACAATTTCACGCTCAGCCGAGGAGGTAAAAGAATATCCACGTTCCATGAGTAATTTCATCATATATTCGGTTAAATCGCGTCCTGCTAAATCTAAACGATATACTGCGTGAGGCAAAGAGTAACCATCAAATATAGGCACTGTATGGGTTACTCCATCACCGGAATCCATGACTACACCGGTAGTTCTACCTGCGGCATATAGAGATAAAACGGCTTGAATACTGATATACATTCCCGGAACTCCGAAAGATTCAAACATAATTTCAGTCATTTTTTCTCTATTTAATTTTGGATTCATGGGTGCTTCTGTGAGCATCACCGGTTGTTCTTCCGGATTTACTCGTAATTCATGGTGGAAGGCATGATACCAGATTTTCTCCATATCATCCCAATTGGTGACAATACCATGTTCAATAGGATATTGAATACTTAAAATACCTCTTTTCGATTGAGCTTCATCACCGATATAAGGCCCATTATCTTCAATACCAATCATACCAATATCGTGTTTCGCATGTCCAATAATGGACGGAAAAACAGACCTAGGAGCTTCATCACCGGCAAATCCGGCTTTACACATTCCCGAACCATTATCAATCACTAAAGGCGAGGGTCCATTCTCAAAAAAATCCATTCTTATATTTAGAATTTATATATTACTAAATCATATTTAACAAATCAATCTGCGTTTCTTATTATTGGATTATTCTTTTTTTACAATAATAGGAAACAAATTATACACCAGTAGAACCAAACCCTCCTTCTCCACGCGAGGATGTGCCTAAAGATTCGACAGAATCCACGATTTCTACTAAAAATGGTTTCAAGGTAGGATGGCATATTTGAATAATTCGCGTATGTTGTTTGATCACGTAAGGTTCCGCATGTTGAGTTGCTAAATTACGAATGGCTGCTATTAAATTACCTCTATACCCAGAATCAATGATACCTACATGATTTGCTAAAGATAGTGGTGTATTGGAAACAGAGGAACGTAAATAAGTATAAAATCCAATACATCGATTGTCCTCTTCCATACAACATTTCATTTCTAAATTCACTTTCACGCACTCATAACTACTTGGAATAGAATAATCTTTAGGAATAAATAAATCAAACCCTGAATTTGGATTTGGGTCATTTCGTACTTGTTGATTATGTTTCTCTACAGATGTTTGGTAGAGCGTTCGTAGTTCTGTGTCTTCTATAAATACACGTAATACTGGTAATTTCATGAGGATATATGTTTATAGAAATATACTTTTTAAATCTGTTTTTATCAATATATACTATATTGATTATAGAACCATGAGTATTGCTCAAAAACCATTACCGACTACTATGATGAATAGTATTTTAAATAATCGCTCTGCCATGCCGATGAAGAATCAAACATCTGTTAACGAAAGCCCTTTTTCTATGAGTCGTATTTTACTATCCAAAACCATCAATAGTCATATAAAAATAGCCAATGACCCAACTGTAAAACAATCCAAGCAATATTATGGGGCACGTAATTCTGATGCGTCTATGGTAACTAGTAAATTAAATACGTTGTCACAAGGAACCAAAAATACGGCAGGAACTAAATTATCCTTTCAAGGAACCAAGACAGTCAATGACGAAAGACAAGCATTACGACGCGTTCGTAGTGGAGGATCAGTTGTGCCTACTAAAAAGGTAGCCAAAGGTATTCCCAATTATCCTGTGTTTTAGTTGGGGTGTAGAAGTGTTATCTAGAGTGAAACCTTAGAATGGTAATAAGAATGGCTCGCTTCGCTCGCCGAAATGTCCGGTCGAAGACCGGACAAATCCATATCCCTTTTATGGTTGATCTAGTTGGCATGTATGATTCCAAAAAAATCCTGAATAGGAATTTTATCATGATTAGTTATACGGAACGATGCAAAAGTATTTAGCAGAATTTTTAGGAACTTTATTTTTTGTATATGTTATTTTAGCCACGGGTAATCCTTTGGCTATTGGTGCGGCTTTAGCCATTGTAATCTTACTCGCATCTCGCATATCAGGTGG
>Ga0209550_10006653_pt1 | contig 10764 bp, 8 predicted proteins | sample LauGreSuBDMM15SN_2_FD_187567 | JGI IMG/M metagenome (GOLD analysis project Ga0209550, IMG submission 187567) | Freshwater lake microbial communities from Lake Michigan, USA - Su13.BD.MM15.SN (SPAdes) (version 5) | ecosystem: Environmental > Aquatic > Freshwater > Lake | place: Lake Michigan, USA... | reverse complement strand
GTCACTAAAACTGATAACAAAAAAAATAATTTCAGTAAGACATTGATATTTAATAATTTCATATATGCATTATTTTAATAGGTTAACTTTTTTAAAAAAAATAAACTTATTTGTTAAAAATTCGTTTACTTTGAATTGGAGTCCAGCAACCATTAAAAACGGGGAGTATCTGAAAATCCATAAGAGTAGGAAAAAACTAAAAAATTTGTTACATGGAAAATTTAGAAAAAATCGCTAGTGACAATTACGTGGCATTCACGTTTTTCATCGGCACAATGGCCATGATGGCTGCATCAGTTTTCTTCTTTTTTGAATTGAGCAACACTTCAAAAAAGTGGAGAACATCTGTTTTGGTATCAGGATTAATAACTTTCATTGCAGCGGTACACTACTACTACATGAGAGGTTATAATCTAGCGACGGGAGATTCTCCTACGTTTTTCCGTTACGTTGACTGGATCCTTACTGTACCATTAATGTGTGTGGAGTTCTATTTGATCACTAAGAAAGCAGGTTCAAAAATCGGCTTACTTTGGAAATTGATCTTCGCTTCACTTGTAATGTTAATTACTGGTTACATTGGAGAGGTTTTAGATCCTACTAAGAGTGTTCTTTGGGGTGTTATCTCAGGGGCAGCTTATTTCTACATTGCTTACCTAGTTTGGTTTGGAGAAGTTGCAAAATTATCTCAAACTGCAGGTCCAAATGTAGCAAAAGCTACAAAGATCTTGGCTTGGTTCGTATTAGTTGGTTGGGCAATCTACCCTCTAGGTTACATCCTTGGAACTGAAGGTGGTTTGTTTGGAATGAAGCTAGTAAGTGACAAGGTTGCTGCGTTACACGCAATGGATATTGTTTACAACATTGCCGATGCAATTAACAAAATTGGCTTTGGTTTAGTTATCTATGCTTTAAGCAGACATGAAGATTAATTTATTTCTTTATAAATAAAAAAAGGGTTCTTCTATAAATTGAAGAGCCCTTTTTTTATAAAGTTTAGATTGCCTCGTTCTGAAATAGGTTGATACAAAATAAGTGTCACCAAAATGAATAAAGGACAATTCAGATTTAAAAAATTTCAATGCAAGACCCTACTACTAAAGTGGATTATTTGTTTTCGGGTGCCGGCGCATCTGCAACACTACTGCTTTTGAATATGGAAAAGCAGGGTCTATTACAAGATAAAAAGATTTTAATCATAGATCCAGATACCAAGCACAACAATGATAAAACGTATTGTTTTTGGTCTGAACAAAACGAACCGCTTACTCTGCTATGCCGAAATTTAATAAGCCATCAGTGGGATGAGGTAAGTGTTAATCGCAACATAAAAGAGTCTTTGTTACCCAAAAAATATTTTCATATATCCTCAATTGATGTCTACAAAGAATTAAGACGCATTATCAATCAATATAATTTTCAAAGAATAGAGGGCTCAGTTATCGAAATGATAACTATTGAAAATGGAGTTAAAGTAATTACAGATTCAAGTGTTTGGGAATCATCCTTAGTATTCGATAGTCGGCCACCTAAATATTTGCCCCCAAAAAATGATGATACCCACTTACTTCAATCTTTTATAGGTTATGTGATTACCACTGATGATCCGATTTTAAATACAAATTGTATGGATCTAATGGACTTCAATGTTGATCAATTAGGCGCTACCCAGTTTATGTATGTCCTACCATTAGGTGAAGGAAAAATGCTTGTTGAATTAACTCGTTTTGGGATAGAAGCAATTACACAAAAAGAAGCCAATTCTGTTTTAGATTTATATATCACCCAACGATTTGGGAATTTTCAAATTTTAGATATAGAGATAGGATGTATTCCGATGAGTACTGCAGATATTTCTGTTGAATATTTACCTGGAGTGATTGCTATCGGGGGAAGAGCAGGTGCTGTTAAACCCAGTACAGGTTATGCGTTTAAAAATATGTTTAATCATGCGGAAAGATTAGCTGACAGTTTGAAAAGAAATATCAAACCTGCTGTAATTACTGATTCATCTCGTTTTCGGTTTTATGACCGGTTGTTACTTTTGATACTTACCAAACAGCCTTTCCAAGGAAAACCAATCTTTGAAGCGTTGTTCAAAAAAAATGAAATTAAAAATGTATTTCTATTTTTAGATGAAAAGACAACGCTGATTCAAGATATTCGAATCTTTTTGACCTTACCAATAAAACCCTTTTTAAAAGCGGTAGGCTGGGTCGTTTCATCGAGAATGCAAAGAATATTAATACCTTTTATATTATTGCTTTTATCATTGCTATTTTTGTTGCTATTTAAAACCGCACCTCAGCTCTTTAATTTTGTACAAATAACGATGTTCACTGCGGGAATGTTTTTGGTAGGCATACCACATGGTGCTGTTGATCATTTACTCGAGACAGGCAATTTTAAAAGTCGAATCAAACCAGGCTTTGTAATTAAATATATAGGATTGGCTTTATTCAATCTAGTAATATGGATATTTTTTCCAACGGTTGCCTTACTATTTTTTATTGGTTATTCTGCATGGCATTTTGGACAAAACGATTGGAGGGAATGGCAACCTAACAATATAAATTCTTTAAAGAACTACATCTGGGGAATTTTTATTTTTGGTATTATTTTATGTGGTCACATAACTGAAACCAATACTATCTTGTATAATATGAATGTATTCAAATTACCATTGTCCGATATTGAGGGAAAGATTGTCAGTGCTTTGATTGTATTTGTAGCTATTGCATGGGCAATTTTTGAAAAAAGATGGAGGATGATATTTAGTTCTCTCATGCTTTTGGTTAGTATCGAGTTGCCGCTGATTTCTTCATTTGGTTTATATTTCATCGGGCAACATAGTTTGAATGGATGGTCGCATTTAAAACAAGGGATGAGCGTTGATAACAAATCGCTCTATTTGAAGGCATTGCCATTTACGATTGGAGCGCTGGTGTTATTTGCTGCTTTTATTTATTTATTGAGAAATAATTATTTAACTGAATTCAACGAAAGTCTAATTACTATTTTTTTTGTATTTATCTCTTGTATTAGTTTCCCTCATGTAATGGTGATGAACCGGTTTTACAATTTAAAACTGAATAGATAACTAGTATATTAATTTATATATTAAATTATTTAGTCCCCAATTGATTGAATTAATAAGAATTAAAATCATCTTTCAAAAAAAGTTAATTACATAGTCAATGCTAGTATTTTGATCAAAGTAATATTTTCCTTTTTATTTTTTACTAAATACTACTCCTGACTTTTTTACCAGTTTGTTTATTATCCAATCTTATCTAGTCGCCTTAATAACTCCTCTGAAATAACCAATGTCTTCCCCGATTCCCATAAATGGATTCGTCATATCCTTTTCATGCTCTAGGCCTACCACACCCGTATAGCCTACCTTACGTAACATTTTCACAAATGCTGGAAAGTCAATAATGCCGCGACCGATTTCAAGAGAGTAACCTAGTTTTGTTGGCGCTGTTACATCTTTTAAATGAATGTCAAAAACCCTGGACTTATACAATTTAAGATCTGCTACCGCATCTTTTCCTGCTCTGGTGTCATGGCCAATATCCAAACACATTCCCATTCTTGGGTCCAGATCTTTTACATGATTCCATACATCTTCCGCATCTGGATAGATAGCAATATCTGGACCATGTAAATGTATAGCTAATTTAATATCATATTCTTTCACCTTATTATTTACATAAGTTAGTAACTCATAATTGGGTACACCGATGATCATTTTTACTCCCACCTTTTTTGCATATTCAAAGGCACGATCTACTTCGGATTCAGACTTCATATAAATGGGCCCTACTGCATAACCTATTACTCCTTTTGATTTTAGCTTTTCATTAAATGCAGCAATCTGTTCAACGGAACTATTTAAAGGAAGATGAAAATCTTTGATGGTGAAATAATGAAGATCCATTCTTTGAAAGGTTTCTAACGCTCTATCAATATCGATTTTAACAAAAGTATATCCAGCTATGCCTAGCTTAAACTTCTCTGCATTTTCAACAGCTGGCTGAGGTCCAGGACGTTCTGCTTTCTGCGCTAATATTGCCTGCGGTAGAGTGGTGAAGAAGCCAGCGATTAAAAAAACTACTATTTTTTTCATTTTTATTTATTTTTTTAAATGATTTTTTGAAATTAAATCTTGTAGTATTGTTCCCAACCTTTTCGAGGTGGAAGGCCAGTTAATAATTGGTTGGCTATTTTATTATTAGTAATCTGTTTTGTCTTTCTATCAAATAATAACTTGGTATTTAGCTTCTGAGCCATCACTCCCAATGCGAAAACTTGACTAAGCGGACCTGCTATTTCAAAAGGAGAACGAGTTGACTCTTCGCCCTTACAAGCTTTTAAAAAGTTGGCGTAGTGATTCGAAGGACTCTTAGGTACTTCAGGCAATTTAGATGCCATGTCTTTTGCTTTATCCGCTGGAATAATCGATAGCATACTTCCATGCGAGCCACCTTTAAATATCAAGTCCTTACCATAAATAATTTTACCTGGATTTAGTTTTACAGGTTGAATTTTACCAACGCTGGTGGTCGGTATATTAGGATCCAATTCAGAAACTCCATATCCTTCTGGAACGGGTGGGATATTTTTTAATCCATCATACCAAGTAATATCACAGGCTGGCATATTGGCTCTTTCTGGAAACTTAAATAAGATGGTAGAAGCCATCGGATAGAAAAAAGGATTGTGACCATCGGCTCTCAACATATTTATTTCAGTTGGTAAACCAAGATCTAAAAATTGATGAGCTGTGTCAATTAGATGAGCACCCCAATCTCCTAAAGCACCCATTCCAAAGTCGTACCAACTTCTCCATTGTCCATTTACAAAATCGTGATTGTATTGGTGTGGTTGAGTAACACCTGTCCAGATATCCCAATCAAGTGTTGAAGGAATAGGTTCAGCAGCAGGAAAACTTTTAATGGTAGGATCCCATCCATACCATCTGCGCGAAGAATTCATGTGGGCGGTGATAGCGGTGACGTCTTTTATAATACCTGCTTCTTTCCAAGCTTTAAATTGAAAATAGTTTCCCTCAGAATGTCCTTGGTTTCCCATTTGGGTTGCGAGCTTTGGATACTTTCGTGCTGCCTTCATCATCAGTTCTACTTCATGAAAGGTCCGTGCCATCGGCTTTTCAACAAATACATGTTTTCCTAAACCCAATGACATCATGGTAATAGGAAAATGGGAATGATCGGGTACGCCGATGGTAACCGCTTCAATTTGATTACCCATTTTATCAAACATTTTTCTAAAGTCTTGGAAGCGCGGTACGTCAGGGAATTTTTTTAAAACTTCAAGAGTTTGTGGAGCACCCATGTCTACATCACAGAAAGCAACTAAATTACAAAGGCCTGTATTAAACATGGAAAATACATCTGATCCACCTTGATTACCGATGCCAATGCAAGCAAGATTTACTTTTTCTCCAGCTTTACGGAAAGTTGTTTTTTCAAATATGCTTGCAGATGTATTGTTCCATACAGAGGGAGCAACAGCAGAAGCCGCAGAAAGCGTTAAGGCTTTTTTTAGAAATGATCTACGTGACTTTTTGTTAGCTTTCATTGGATCGTTTATTGATTTTAAATTTGAAGGGTTTATTATTGATGCTACAAAAAAACTTTAATTTTCATAAACTAGTAGTACCAACTTTAAATATACCAATTGTTTTGTTTCTACCAAAAGGAGCTTGCAAAGAAGAGGCTTTTATGAATCTTTTATAGCTAGTACTTCATCAGTAGAAGTTATCTATCTTATATATCATGATTATAACTAATTTTACAAATATTGAAGGGTTTTGAACAGGGGAAATATTTTATTACCTACCGTCGATATTTACATTCGTATATTATGAAGCAAAAATCTATTGTAAAAATATTTTTACTAACTGTTTATTTATTGGTTGGTAAACTATTAATTGCTCAAAATATTTTAATTGAAGGGTCAGTAGCTGATAGTGGTTTAAATAAACCTCTTATTTCAGCTACTATTTCTTTGGCGCGTGCTAAAGATTCTTCCTTGATCAGTTTTACTAGAACGAATGAACAAGGATTTTTTCAGTTAAAAAATGTAGTAGCCGGAAAATACTTAGTATCTGTTTCCTATGTTGGTTACCATCCTTTGTGGTTGGCTATTAAAGTTGGTTCATCAGCAAAATTATCCTTGGGTAATATTTATATGCTAGATACTAGCAGGATGGAGAATATTAATATTATTGCGAAAAGGCCACCGGTAGTAATCAATAATGATACGATTGAATTTAATTCTGAAAATTTTAAAACATTGCCCAACGCGGTAGTGGAGGATATGTTAAAGAAAATGCCTGGTATTGAAGTAGATAAGTCGGGGTCTATTACTGTGAATGGAAAGTCTGTTTCGAAAGTATATGTAAATGGAAAAGAGTTTTTTACAGGAGATCCAAAGATGGCTACTCGAAACTTACCAGCAGATGCGGTGGATAAAATTCAAGTGTTTGATAAAAAGTCGGACCAGTCGATGTTTACTGGTATTGATGATGGCAATGAGCAAGCTAGTATTAATATTAAATTAAAAAAAGATAGAAATCATTCCACCTTTGGTAAGATCAGTGGGGCAGCAGGTGATCCCGGCAGATGGGATGCGCAGGGTAATATAAATCGATTAAATGATGATGAACAAATTTCATTGATCGCAATGGCTAATAATATCAACCGACAAGGTTTTTCTTTTGGTAATATAGCTAATTTCTCAGGAGCAGGAGGTGGAATGCGTCCGGGTGGAGGTGGTGGGGTGATGATTATGGGTAGTGATGTGGGGGGAGGTAATTCACAAGGTGTTGCCAACACTTATGCGGGTGGAGGTAATTATTCAAATGTGTTTAATAATAAAAATATTGATTTTAACTCTAATATTTCAGCCAGTGATATCGATCGCGCAATGAATAGTAAGTCTTTTATACAGAATCTTACACCGGGAAATGTTTTTAGTCAAAATTCAAATACTAGTTCTCAGTCTAGAGATCGACAGGGAAAATTTGGTAGTACTTTAGATCAAAAGGTTTCTGATAAATTCTCTTTTAAATTTGTGCCTGCTATTACCACTCAGCACGGAAGCTCTTCAGGATTTTCTTCTGCATCTACTTTTTTGCCGGATGGTACATTGGCTAATTCTACTCAAACAAATTCTTCAAGTGTGTCAGATGCATTCAATGCCTCGGGTAGTTTATTATTGAGAAAAAAGTTTGCTAAAAAAGGACGTACGATTTCATCTACGATCACATTTGGATACAATGAATCTACTTCCAATGGGTACCAACTTTCTAATTTGAAAATCTATCAAAATTCTTTGCTTATAAAAGATTCATTAATGGATCAACAAAATATTCGAGATGGCAATTCGCTTGACTATTCAGCTAATTTGGTTTACACAGAGCCAATGAGTAAAAAGTCATTATTGGAATTTAATTCTTTTCTAAGTGAGAGCGATGGATCAAGTCATAAAAAAGTGTATGATATTAATAAAGTAGATGGTAAATATGATTTATTAAATAATCGATTGACCAATGAATATGAGAATAATTACCTGTATTCGGGAGGAGGTATGAATTTTAGGACCAATCAAAAGTTGTTTAGTTTTTCATCTGGTGTTTCCATTCAAAATACTCAAATTACTGGCTCGAATATTAATACGCAAGTAAAAGTGAATCAACAAGTCACGGATCTACTTCCTTCTGCTATGTTGCAGTTTAATTTTGCGCGTACCAAAAATTTAAATTTTAATTATCGAACGTCTACTTCTCAGCCATCATTAACACAGTTGCAACCGATCCTAGACTTGAGTAATATCAATAATCCAATAATGGGTAATCCTAATTTACAAAGAACGTACACGCATAATTTAAATCTTAGATATTTTTCGTCTAAATTCATTTCGCAGAAAAACTTTTTTGCTTTCTTAAATGCTACTTTGTCTGATAATTCTATCGTAAATTATGATAGTGTTTTATCTAATCGAACGATACTGACTAAGCCTGTCAATGTAAATGGAGTGTATAGGATTAATGGAAACGCCAATTATGGGTTTGGTTTGAAAAAAATTCATTCAAGGGTAAATCTTGGCTTGAATTTAGGGCTAAACAATAATGTCTCTTACGCCAACGGGAATTTAAATAATATCGTGATTAAAACTGCAGGGCCTTCTCTTACCTATAATTATATGGTAAGCGATGTAATTGATATTAATTTCTCGGCCAGATATTCTTATAGCGTTACTAATAATAAAAAAAATCCTTCTTTAAATACCAATTATTTAACGAGAGTGTATTCGGTTGATATCATTAAAAATTTACCTTGGGGTTTGGTATTAAACCAGTCATTGAATTATACAATTAATTCTGGTAGAGCAGAGGGTTATAATACGGCTATTCCAATATGGAACGCTTATTTTTCCAAATTTTTCCTGAAAAATAAACGTGCCGAAGTGAAACTTACTGCCTATGATTTACTTAACAAAAGTGCAGGAATAAGTCGGACTGTATTACAATCTCAAATTATTGACCAGCAGTATAATGTGATTAATCAATATTTTTTAATTGGCATTACTTACAGTTTACAAAAATCTGGTCTTGAGGGAAGAGCTGGTGGCCGCACATTTATGATGAGAATGGATTAAAAACGCTAAATTTATATTATGTAAAATTTCGCACTATGAAACTATTAGTTATTTTTTCGATTGTACTATTTGGGAGCTTTACTATTTCTTTTGCTCAGATGAAAGAAGGTAAAATTGTGTTTGAGCGAGTAATAAACATGCGTAGAAATATCACAGATCCTCAAATGAGAGCTATGATTCCTGAGTCTAGAACCGATAAATTTGAATTGTTATTTAATCAGCAATCAAGTTTATTTAAATCTATCATTGAGGAAGAAGCGCCTGATCCATTTGCTAACAATGGAGGTGATAGGGGAGGACCAAGAATGATGTTTAGAATGCCTTCTACGACTACCTATACTGATCTTAAAACACTGATGCAATATGAGGCTCGTTCGTTTTTTGAAAAAGATTTTTTGGTGATAGATTCTGTTCGACAAATTAGTTGGAAAATATCTGAGGAGACCAAGATAATTGCTAAACATCTTTGTAAAAAAGCTACAACAACTTCTGCAGGTCAAATGATGAGAATGAATTTTGGAGGTCCACCTCCAGGTTCGCCAAAAAGAGATAGTACCCAAGCCAGAGTAGACAATAAACCTAAAGATATAGAGGTAGTAGTTTGGTATGCAGAAGACATTCCTGTTTCTGTTGGTCCTGAAAGCTTTTCAGGTCTGCCTGGTGCAATCTTAGAGGTAAATTCTGATAATGGGGCATCGATTACTACTGCTGTTGAAATTTCTGGAAAATATTCCAAAAAAGAATTAGCAAAACCAACGGTGGGAGAAGTAATGACTCGGGCTCAGTTTGCGGACAATATGAGAAAAATTATGGAAGACATGCAACGAAATGGTCCCGTTAGATTTAATAGGTCTAATTAAAAGTAATTTCTTACTTACTGAGGTAGTTAATATTATTTACCAGATAATATTTCACAATAATAACTGACTATTTAATTCAATTTTTGAATGTATTTACTATTTATCCAGCCTCTAAGGTGGGTAGGAAATTTGTTAGTCTGATCAGGCCTATCGTTTTTATGATTCTTTAATCGAGCATTTTCATCTATTTCAACGAACCACCATTTTGTTCCTGATTGGTCAGTCATATATCCTAGCGCATTGCCTACAGTATTATTGGGCAGCTTAGCAATAATATTTCCAGATGGCTTAAATTCATTCATTTCGTCGTAAAACGTTTTTGTTGAGTCATCGAATTTTGGCTCAAATCTTACTTTATAGGCTTCTAAAGTAACCTTAAAGCGAACGGCTTTTTTAAATAGAGAATCTGGCAATTTAGTTCCATTTATTATTTGTGATTGGTAGGTTTGTTGAAATGAGCTGATGGATAAATTCAAGTCAGCTTTAAAAATTTTCTGAATGGTAGAATATTCCGCACAACATCCCGGATCCGAGATATAAAGATAAAGTCGATCTTTCGCTATTATTATGTCAGTAAGATTTTGTCTCGCTGAAAATATTTTAGTATAGGAAGTTTTTTCTTTTTTAAAAATATCCATTCTGTTACCTTCTCCTTCACTTATTCCAGTAAAGATGATTTCATCTGTTCCATCTTTATTCAAATCAATTAGGTGCAGTGAACGAATTAAGCCACTCTTTGTAAAGTCAACGCCGTATTCGATCGAATCTTTGTTGAAATAACTAAAATATTTTTCTTTCTCAGTTTTTAAAAATTTTAATATTTCTTGTTGATCATTTTTAGATGGCCATTTATATTCTTTAGGCAAAACAGGAAAAGAAGTTTCTACTGATAAATGATTTTGGGTACGGCATTGTAATGAAATAAAAATAATCAAAAAAGTTGATAATATTTTTAAGGTAGATTGTATTTTCATTGAGATAGGTTTTATAGATATTCAAAAGTACAAAATCGCTCTTTATAAAATTAGAAATTTACAATCAATTATATTTTATTAAAGAAGTAAATGGATAAATCCATTGGATTTATATCGTTGCGTTTCATAGCCCACGGTTTAAACCGTGGGCTATAAATATGAAATTTCTACAAAACCGTTTCAACGGTTTATATAAAAATGTGCAAATGGATGAATCCATTGGATTTATATCGTTGCAT
>Ga0209550_10006652_pt1 | contig 10765 bp, 10 predicted proteins | sample LauGreSuBDMM15SN_2_FD_187567 | JGI IMG/M metagenome (GOLD analysis project Ga0209550, IMG submission 187567) | Freshwater lake microbial communities from Lake Michigan, USA - Su13.BD.MM15.SN (SPAdes) (version 5) | ecosystem: Environmental > Aquatic > Freshwater > Lake | place: Lake Michigan... | reverse complement strand
GCGAAGTTTCACCTGTCAAAGGTGAAGGCGACGAGTAGATCGGTGCAGATGTTTAAGGATTACTTGCGGGTGGAGAGCTTTGATGAGGTGGGTGGACCAGATGTCTGCGGAGAGTGATATTTTTTAGCAACTGGAAATGGGGATAAGAATGAGTGATGTTATTGCCGCTGTACGAGTTAATGGAGAATTGTTGGTTTATATCGATTTCGATAGACCAGTCTGGCAGAACGCTAATTTTAAAGAATTAGTCTCTACTCCCTCACTTGAAAACTTTCTGGTGGACGGAATCTTAGGCTCGGCATCCGCCGCGGTCTTGGGTAGATATGGCGTTTCCAGGAACTTTTCTGAAAGTGAATTCTGGGCCGGTGGCGAAGAGGTACTAAAGGCGCGACAAGCTATTTATTTAGCAACTGATTTGGAATTGCAATACATCTACCACGACGACCGAGATCCGCTCATCGATGGTGACTTGTTGAAATTTGCATCAGAAGTGCGAATCGAGAAGGTGAGCGCTGAAGCTTTTGCTGCATTGGTGAAGCCTGTTCGGTAAACCAAGTAAAGGCACCCGGTATCAGGTTCCATCAGCGCATTGTGTGGATTCTCCCTGTCCTATAACTCTTAATCCACAAGCAGTGTTATTAATTCTCATGAGAGTGTGATTGAGTTGGCTTCCCGGAGTTAATCCACTGCTTTAAGAAATCTGGTTCAAACAACTCGGAAATAACCATCTCTGCCGCACCTTTTAGGCCCACAAATTCATCATTAACTCCTAGGCGAATCTCAAGATCCCGTGTTGCAAGCGGCAGTGACCTACGGAAAACAGTTTCGCGGATAGAGGCCAAAAGCTGATCTCCAGCAGCAGCGACCCTTCCCCCGATAACTATGAGGGATGGATTATGAAAATTCACGAGCGTTGCTAAAATACGACCGACTTGATTTCCCACATTGTTGATGGCATCTACACACCATTTGTCGCCACTTTTTGCACCTTCGATGACATCCTGTGCAGTGACAATTTTATTAGTTTTTTTGCGTAAAGTTAAGAATTTGCTTTTGCCGTCGGAGATCGCCTCTAATGCATCTCGGGCTAGGGCTATTCCTCCAGCAATGGATTCAAGACATCCTACGTTTCCACAACGACAAATCAAATCAGTTTTCTCGCTTATGGCAATATGTCCAATATCCCCCGCACAACCTTGGGCACCTCTGTGCAATCGCCCGTGAGTCAAAATTCCTGCTCCGATACCACTACCAATTTTTATATATATGAGTTCATCTGACTTCTTTTCAGGGAAGGTGACAAGTTCACCGAGAGCCATCAGATTTACATCATTATCGACCCAGACTGGAGCATTATATTTATCTTCAAATCGCCTTCTGACTGGGTAGCGATCCCAACCAGGCATGATCGGTGGTGACATCGGAATGCCGGCAGCGAATTCAACGGGACCCGGGAGTCCGATTCCAACTCCCCAGATATTTTTAATCTTGAACTCTTTGATGATTGCGTCGAAGGCGCTTTCGACCTGTCCCAAAACAAGCTGCGGACCAAGTGAAATCTCCGTAGAAAAACTTTGCACATGACTTAGATTCCCAGATAGATCTGAGATCGCCACACTTAATCCGCTGGCCCCTAGCTCAGAGATTAATAGCGTTCCGGCACTGGGGTTGAAATTCAGAAGCTGTGGAGCCCGTCCACCAGTGGAGACTCCCAATTCACCTTCTTCGAGGAGATCAAGTGACAGAGCTAGGTCAATATATTTAGAGACCAGTGTTCGGCTAAGGCCTGTGACTCTTGATAAATCTGGGCGAGTAAGAGTTCCAACACGGCGAATGGCTCGAGTGAGAATGGCAAAGGATGAAACCTCAACTTCCGTTAGGTCGTAATCTTTCATCTTTCATCTCCTCACAATCCAATTCGCCAATATTGACTTTACTTATTCCAAAAAATTGTGCTCTTAAATTCTCAGAGACGTTCGCCTCCAAAACTCCAATCTGCGTACCGCAACGAAAGATTAGCAGACATAATGATTACTTTTGCAGAAGAACACTAAAGAAAAGTGTCCAGCTAATGTGAGCTTCATAAAACTCACATCAGCCGTACCACTTAACCGACAAATTAAACCGTAATTAGCTTTTGAAAAAGTCTATGTACAGTTTAGCCAAATCTTCTGGGCATTCTTCGGCAAGCTGATGCCCCCAAGGCAAAATTGCAGCGCTGACATTTTCAGCCACCTGGCGCATTTGACGTTCATTGTCTTCACCTATGAAGTACTTACTACCAATAGCTAGAACTGGCATTTTCAGTTTAGTCTTAGCTGATTCATGATTCTGATCAGCATCATCAAGAGTCGCCCGATAAATGTTGAACATTGAACGAAGACCGCCAGGTGAGGAATAGCATCGTACATACTCATCTAGGGCATCTGGTGTAATTGCCTGCGGATTGTGAGTTTCATGCTTGATGAAATAGTTGAAATATTCCCTTTCCCTTCCAGTGATCAATAGTTCTGGGAAGTCTGGCACGCTATAAAAATTTATATGCCATAGCCAAACGTAAGTGCTTACATTTTCTCTTGTTAAAAATGAATAATCCTCTAGTCCAAAGCCTGGCAGAATCATTTCCTGATAAACCAGTTTCTTTACTCGCTCTGGCCACTGGGCCGCAACCTGATAAGCAGTCGAAGCACCCCAATCTTCCCCGGCAATATTAAACTTGTCGTATCCCAAATGTGTTGCCAACTCGGCAATATCCTTAGCCATATTTGCCATGTCAAACCCGCTCTGTGGATGCTCTGAATCCCCTAAGCCTCGCAGATCAGGTGCAATTACCTTGAAATGAGGAGTCAGCAGGGGAATAACATGGCGCCAGTGATATGAAGTCTTTGGTACGCCATGCAAAATGAAGAGTGGCTCACCCTCTCCAGCTGTCATGTAATGCAAGCGAACATTATTGACTAAAGCACGTCCGTGTTCGACTGGATTACCCTTGTGATCTTTGATGATTTGCATTTTTGCTCCTATTCATTAGTTGTTTGTTTTTATCGATTATGAATTTATCTTCTACCAAGCGCCACAGCTGCAATAATCAGGGCACCTTTTATTGTGAGTTGCAAAGAAGGAGCCATCCCAAGCAGAACAAGCCCATTATTCAAAACACCAATTATTAGACTGCCTAGGATGACTCCGTAAATTTTTCCCTTACCGCCGAAAAGACTCGTTCCACCAAGAATTACCGCTGCTAAAACATCTAGTTCAATTCCTTGGCCAACATCCGGGCGAATTGAGTGACCACGAGCTGAAATAATGACACCAGCAAGTCCAGCAAGTACTCCTGAGATAACAAAGGCGATAACTTTTACTTTGTTGGTATTTATGCCTGAATATTTGGCAGCCGCTAAATTTCCACCCGTAGCTAGAATTTGTCTTCCCAAAACTCCATAGTGCAGAAGAACCCATGACACAATAATGACGAAGATCGTCCAAAATATTGGCATCGATACTTGCCCTAAACGACCTTCGGCGAACACTTTCCAATAGGTTGTATTGGTAACTAGTACTGGTGATGTATCGGTAATAATCAAGGATAAGCCGCGTAAGATCGATAGCGTTCCTAAGGTCACTAGAAAGGATGGGATACGAAGTTTAACCGTGAGTATGCCATTCAGTAATCCGACTGTCGCTCCCACAACAAGTCCCGCAACTCCTCCTAGTAACCAGTTGTCAGCAATATGGACTAAAAATAATGAAGCGCAGACGCCTGACAGGGCTAAATTTGAACCAATAGAAAGATCTATCTCTCCCGTGATAATAACCAGAGCAACGCCACAGGCCATTATTGTTACTAGCGCAGTTTGACTCGCGATATTAATAAAATTACTCGCAGTAAGAAAGTATTCAGACGAAGCTGAAAAGCCGATAATTAAGATGGCAAAAGAAATATAAAGAAAAACCGGTTGTTCACTACTGTTTATGCGGCTCCAAATGCCTATTGATTCTGGTTTTTTTGGACTTGAGGTGCTAGACATTGCTCGATTCCCATTCTCTATTTTCCAATTTAGCATGAAGATCATTTTCAGTTTTGATAAGCGAACTTTCAAAAACCTGACTTACATCACCATCACGAATAAATGCGAAACTTGAGCATAACTGAAACATCTCATCAAAATCTGATGAGCAAATCAAGATTGCCGTTCCTTGACTGGCCAATTGGCGGATAATTTCATAGATTTCCGCACGAGCCCCTACGTCCACTCCAGCAGTAGGTTCATCCAGTAACAAGACTTTTGTATTTGCATGAAGCCACTTCCCAAGCACCACCTTCTGCTGATTTCCGCCCGAAAGCTCGCTCATAAAGTTGAAAATGGAGGACGTTTTTATGCTTAGTTTGTTTACTGCATCCTCAGCGTATCTCCTAGAACGTATATGACTAAAGATAAGAAGATTTCTTCTTAATGTTTCTGCCATTGTCATCGCATTGTTGTGTTCAATGTCGTGTTCAAGAATCAGTCCAAATTTGTGACGATCTTCTGGTACCAATTTTATTCCCGCGTGAATCGAATCCTGAATATTGCGGATTTTTATCAACTCTCCATCGAGTAAAATTTCACCGTTGTTTATTTTTCTAATTCCAAAAAGACTTTCTAGCAGTTCGGTTCTACCGCTTCCAATTCCGCCTACTAAGCCGAGAATTTCGCCTTTCCTTAGGGTCAAGTTCACATTTTTTACTCTATCATTAGTGAAGTTTCTTACTTCCAAAACTTTCTCATTACTTGAAGTTACTTTATTCTCTTTAAGCGGACTAGAAGCATTATCTACCGTCTTTTTTTCTCCAACGATTAAATGGATCAAATTACTTAGGTCTGTTTCCTTTGTCTTAGAAGAGCCGGCCTTTTTTCCGTCACGTAAGACTGTAACCCGATCAGTGATTTCCATTATTTCTGAAAGACGATGTGACACGTAGATAATCCCAATTCCTTTCTTTTTTGCATCACGAATAGCAGAAAATAAAATCTCTTTTTCAATATTTGAGAGCGAAGATGTTGGTTCGTCTAAAATCAGTATCTTCGCGTCTTTAATCAAAGCCTTACCAATTTCAACTAGTTGTCTATATGCAAATGTCAAGTCAGCAACGATTTGTTTAGGGTGTAAAGGAAATTTATAAAGTTCTAGAAAATTTGCGGCTTTTTGGTTTATTGAAGCCGAATCCAATAAAAAACTATATTTTAAGGTTTCATCACCTAAAAAAAGATTTTGTGCGACAGTCAGAGATGGAACTAAGCTAAGGGACTGGTGAACGATTGCTATTCCAGCAGCCTTGCTGTCGGCGATACTCATAAACTTGTGATTTGAGCCAATCACATTCATGGTGCCGGAAGACGGTTTTTCGATACCCCCCAGAATCTTTATCAAAGTTGACTTACCAGCCCCATTTGCACCAAGCAGGCCGTGAACCTCTCCGGAAAGTAGATCAAAATCCACTCCCCGAAGAGCTTGCACGCTCCCAAATTTTTTCTCAATTCCCGAAACTTCAAGCAGAGTCCGCTGAGAAGAATGGGGTGAGTCAAATCCCTCGAGCATTGACCCACCCCCTCCTCAATCGTTTTCCGAATTACTTTTTGACGCTATATGTAATTTTTGCAGATACTACTTGCAACTATCCTTGCAAGCCTGCTTAATTGCTGCGGGAATCGGTGTGTGGTAAACATTTTCCCAAGCAGTTAAGAGGTTATTTTTCAGGAATGGAGCTGCTGCAAATGCCAAGTAAGGCGGATTATTCAAGCCGATGATTGCTCGAGCAGCCATTGTTGCCTCAGCCACACCCTCATCAAATGGCTTTTGCGCACCAACCATTTTGATCATTCCACCTTGCGCCATATCAAGTGCAATATCGGATGCGACATTGACTACCGTGATTGGCATGGACTTGTTCTGAGCGCGTAACGCAGTAATGATACCCATTGCAGGCACTTCCCACTCCGTAAAGAAGCCTTTTATATCAGGATTTGCAGTTAGGAAATTCGCTGCGACTTCGGCGGTCTTTGACGTGTCAGTAAATTCTGCAACCTTAACGACGATATCAGGACGTTTTGCCGCGAACCAAGCTTTTGCTCCACGCATTCTTTCCTTAGTTACAAAGAAGTCCACTCCGAAGTCCAGGATGCCAACTGTTCCCTTCTTAGGAATATACAAAGCCAGAGCCTGAGCTGCGGCAGCACCGTTGCCTTGATTATCTGAGGTTACGACACCTTGATACTGGCTTGGGAACTTCAGTCCTTTTGCAACGTTATCAATGAAAATAAGTTTGATTCCAGCAGCAGAAATCTTTGCATAAGAGGGAGCCATTCCTGTGTCATCCACGGGAATGCTAATGATTGCATCTGGCTTCTTAGTAATCATATTATCTACACACGCTATCTGCTTTTCTAAGGACCAACCTCCATCGCAGACGCTCAGAACACTGCCACCTAGCGCCTCAATTTGAGTTGTGATGCCACGAACTTGCTCCGTCGACCATTCAATATCCATTGTCTGCATGATTATGCCGACTTTAATTTTCTTGGCTTTGATGGCAGCAGTATTGGCCGCAGTTAACTTGATTTGTGAGATTCTTGCTGAAACCTCTCCATTTGGACCTCTTCCCATGATCTGTTTCGGGATTAGTTTCGATGCATTAAAATTTGCTAAGGGATCTACTGCCGCTGCTCCCGCAGTAGTCCCACCAATAACAGTTATTGATGAGAAAAGCACGGTAGCGGCCAGGGTTGCCATCCAAACAGGCTTCCCCCTTCTAATTCCTTTAAATTCTTGTTCCATGATGCGAGCCAACCTTCCTTTAGTAGCGTTCGGATTTACCTGTGAGCTTTTGTAAAGGCAAAACATCTGTTTTGTCTTGTGAGCGAAACTTATGCTTTAATTTGCAGAAGTCAAGGGCAAAAGTGAATCTTTTTCAATTATTTTCTTGCTGGGGTTTGTCACAGATCTGGCAAAATATAAGGTCGTTTGCGCCTACGCTCGCGGGGCAAACCCAGTTAGGCGTGAACGCGAGTGTGCAAACGGTGCATAATCGGACAATTCGGTTATCAAAACATTTGTAAGAGAGGGCTTGACTTTTGCCATATTAAGCATAAGTTATACCCATAGGAAAGGAAGTTAAAGATAATGAAGCTTGGTTATCAAACAATCACCTGGGGTGGCGTGGTCGGAGCCGCTCAGGGAGTCACGAGTATTAAAGATCTCTTTTATCAAACTTATGGGTCAACAGAGAAGGCTGTTCAAGATATCGCTGCAGCTGGTTATCAGGGCATCGAGATATTTGATGGCAATTTGGCAGAGTATGCCGATAACCCAGCAGCCTTTACCGCACTTCTCTCATCACACAAGCTTGAACTTGTCAGCGTTTATACAGGTGCAAATTTCATTTACAACGACATCCTTGAAGATGAGTTCTACAAGATTAATAAAGCTATTTCTTTTGCCAAGTCGATGGGGGCAACTAACCTCATAGTCGGCGGCGGTGCCAAGCGATCATCTGGAACAACAGAAAAAGACTTTCAGATGCTTGCCCAGGGGTTAGATAAGGTAACTGATTTGGCTGCAGCTGCAGGCCTCACTGCCTGCTACCACCCCCACCTCACCACTATTGTTGAAACGACTGCGGAACTTGAGAAGATTATGTCTCTTTCCAAGATTCACTTCTGTCCAGACACTGCTCATCTAGCTGCAGGCGGGGTCGACACCGCAAGTGCCATCCGAAAATATGGCAAACGTGTTCGCCACGTACACCTGAAAGATTTCACTGCAGAACCCTTTGCCTTCCTGCCCTTGGGCACGGGCAATATAGATTTTATAGAAATCTTTGCCGCTCTAAAAGAAGTCGCTTATGACGGATGGTTAGTTGTTGAGCTCGACAGCTATGACGGTGACCCTAAAGTTGCTGCTGAAATAAGTATGAAGTTCATCAAAGAAAATCTCAAGTAAGTACCAACGGGTCCCAGTGCCCGGGCATATCTTTCAAAAAAATCTAACCAGGAGGCAAAAATGAAAAAGCTAAATGTAGGTCTAATCGGGGCAGGATTCATGGGTAAGGCTCACTCCCTCGCCTACGTGGCTATGCCGATGTTCTTCTGGCCAGCCCCTGCTATTCCTGTCCGTAAGACAATTGTTGATATAGATGCTGCAACTGCAGCAGCAGCGGCAGAACGTTTTGGTTTTGAGAGCAGCAGCGGGGATTGGCGCTCAATTATCGATGATCCAAGCATCGATATTGTTGATATCGCTACTCCCAACCATTTACACGCAGAAATTGCGATAGCGGCTGCGGCTGCGGGAAAACATATTATTAGTGAAAAGCCACTTGCCCGAAACGGTGCCGAGGCGAAGACTATGTATGACGCTGTAAAAAATGCAGGTATCGTGCACATGGTTGCCTTTAATTATCGCCGCACTCCCGCCGTTGCACTGGCCAAGAAGTACATCGAAGAAGGTGCAATTGGCGAGATCCTGAATTTTCGTGGAACCTACCTGCAAGACTGGTCTGCTGATCCGGACGGTCCATTGTCATGGCGTTTCCAGAAGAAAATCGCGGGCTCTGGTTCGCTAGGAGACATCGGAACCCACGTCGTTGATCTTGCTCGTTATCTTTGCGGAGAAATCACTCAAGTAAATACGCAGTTAAAGACTTGGGTAAAAACTCGCCCAATCCAAAGTGGAACTGTCGACAAGCTAGGAACCGGAGCAAAAGATGCATCTGCAGCACGCGCAGAGGTTGATGTTGATGATGAAGTCTTATCACTTTTAGAGTTCCAAAATGGAGCCATCGGCTCGCTTGAGGCAACACGTAATGCCCATGGAAGAAATAACTTCCTTACTTTTGAGATTCACGGAAGCCTAGGGTCAATTTATTTCAATTATGAGCGTCGCGATGAACTTCAGGTCGCATTTGCAAATGACCAAGCTGATCGAAAGGGCTTCCGAACCGTCTACACCGGCCCTGCGCATCCTTATGGCGAAGGGTTATGGCCAATTCCTGCACTTGGTATTGGTTATGGAGAAACAAAAATTATCGAAGCATACGACTTTATAAAAGCAATCGTTGAAGGCGGAGAGGTCTCTCCTAACTTTAAGGACGGATATCAGATCAACCTCATCGCAGATGCCATGGCTTCATCATCACAAACTCGCTTATGGACACCAGTCGAGATCGTAAAATAGAAAATTTTGATGATAACGGTTATGTCCAGGGAGATTAATCTCCAAATGTCAGTTTTAGCGCGAGCGAAGAGGGAATAAGCATGTCCACCACTTTTTCAAGACAGGTCGATGAAATTCCTCAGGCGCTGGTGATTAACGCAGGTGTAGTAGGTTTTGGCTTCGTTGGGGAAATCCATGTGAGGGCGATTCGTGCAGCAGGTGGAGTTGTCACTGCGATTGCCGCTAAGAATATCGAGGAGGCGCAGAGCGCTGCAGCAAAGTTGGGAATTTCTAAGGCAGTTACTATCGAAGAGATGGTCAATGATCCAGATATCGATGTTATTCATATCTGTACGCCTAACATCTTTCACGCTCAAATAGCTGAGCTGGTGATTCGTGCTGGAAAACATGTGGTCTGCGAAAAACCTTTAGCGGTCTCAGTTGAGCAGGCTCACTTTTTAGCGCAACTTGCTGCGGAATTTAAGGTCATCGCCACTATTCCATTTATCTATCGCTACTACCCATCTGTCAGAGAGAGTCGCTCTCGTATCGCGGCCTTAAAAGAGCCGTTAAACCTGCTTCATGGTTACTACCTTCAGGACTGGTTATCGCGCGAGACCACGGTTAACTGGCGAATTGATCCAGAATTAGGTGGACCATCTAGGGCCTTTGGAGATATCGGTGTGCACTGGTGTGATCTCTTGGAGTTTGTCACCGGTCATCGAATCACACACATCAGCTCCCAATTCATGAAAGTTTTTAATACGCGGGGTGAGTACAAAGAAATTAGTACGGAAGATGGGGCAACGATGATATTTAGAACCGATAAGGGCGCGCAGGGCTCTCTTGTCCTTTCTCAAGTATCGGCTGGGCGAAAGAATAAGTTGTGGTTCTCCTTCGAAAGCCCTGCCGAGAGCTTTGTTTTTGATCAAGAAGCACCTGAATCCTTATGGGTCGGTGGGCTAGATTCGAATCGGATATTCATGCGCGGGGTAAATGAGGAGTCGGCTCAAGCACAGGCGTACTCAGTGCTTCCAGCTGGGCATCCACAGGGATACCAAGACTGTTTTAACGCACTCATCAGCGATACCTACAAAGCAATCTCTGGCATTCATATTGATGGGTTGCCTACTTTCGTAGATGGTCTACGTGCTGCACAATTAACCCACGCGGTGTTGCAATCATCGCAAACAGGCGAGTGGGTGGAGATTTAATGCAACTGGGCTTCCTTACTGCATGTCTACCAAAACTGACCCTTGAGGAGATCGCCGACTGGGCGGTATTAGCGGGATATGAGGCCCTTGAAGTTGCAGCCTGGCCAGATCTCGGAGAACGTCCATTTATCGCAACGCACCTAAATGTTGAGAATACAGATGCGCAATATCTTGCCCAGGTTAAAAACATCTTTGATTCCCGTAACCTTAAACTCTCCTCTATAGCTTTTTATGATAACAACCTTCACCCTGAGCAAAAGAGCCGTGATGAGATTAATAGCCATGTCATCAAATGCATTGATGCGGCTGCGGCTTTAGGAGTTGAATCGGTAGGAACATTTATCGGCCGTGATTGGAAC
>Ga0209550_10006651_pt1 | contig 10768 bp, 5 predicted proteins | sample LauGreSuBDMM15SN_2_FD_187567 | JGI IMG/M metagenome (GOLD analysis project Ga0209550, IMG submission 187567) | Freshwater lake microbial communities from Lake Michigan, USA - Su13.BD.MM15.SN (SPAdes) (version 5) | ecosystem: Environmental > Aquatic > Freshwater > Lake | place: Lake Michigan, USA... | reverse complement strand
CGCCCCCGCCGCCCCCGACGACCATGCCTCTGCCGCCTCAGCAAACGCCGTCTCTGACAGCGGGATTTTGAAGCCGCACTGCTCACGTGATCTGAGCCGTCCCCACTCAAAGATCTTGGAGCTTCTCACGACTGATCCTTCGCTTGAACAAGCTTCGACTGGTGCCGAGACTAGCCATGGCTGACAGGGCATCTCCAGATAAACGTCGCACCCGGAAGGACATGCCGCTGCCAGGGCTGTCGCTCTCTTCAAGCCGACGTCCATCGGGATCAAGGGACTGGAGTTTGAGATGGCTCTCTTTGACGAAAGGCTCGAGCCACTCGGGCTTGACCCCGCACATGATGGCATATTCACGCAGCTCAGGTACATTGTGAAGTAGGTGTCGCAGCGTGTTTTCACCGAGCTCCTGCGCCGCGGGGACGGCGTGGTGTGCATGCATCGCGTCCGCGACCGCCTTGAGCGCCCCAGCATTGGCCGCACTCTGCCGCCGATGGATGGCCGCTTCATCTTCTCCGTAGCAGCAGTTCTGGAGGGCGATGCAGCCCATTTCCTGTACCTCCGCGTTGCGGCCCATCCGGATCATCGCATTCACGACCGCGACAAGAGCGCCCGACGACACGGACTTGTTGCGGTGCTCATTTGCAACGCGCGAGTTCAGATTGACAATGGCGGCAAGGCCCTGCAGTTGCACGTTCACATGAAAAGGCAGCGCCTTCATCGCCTCCACGACTGCCGCGGAAGCCCCTAGCTTCTGACACTCGTTCAGCTGTGCGGTCTCGCGGCAGAGGACTCGCACACGCATACAGCAGATCTCCATGGTCGTGTGATTGAGAGGCTTGGCCTGCACTGCCTCTTTCAGCGTCTTCACAACATCTGCCGGCACCATGTTGTCTATTTCAGCAACGGGCACTTCTGCTTCGCCGCCGTCGATGGCCCCCCCCTCTGTCACCATACTTAAGCCGGCAGACTTTCTCAGTATCTCCTCCTCCTTGATCTGTATGCGCCTCCTGATCTCGTCTTCGAGCTCCTTGTCTTCGGGCTGCTGCTCACGCAGCTCGCCGAGCGCCTGCGTACTCAAAGTCGAGTATTTTGAGCTGATCTCCGAGAGGCTAACCGCGCTCAGCTCCGCACCCATACAATCTCGTGTTGGTTGCAGAGTGCGAGCGAGCGAAGGGTTGCCCAAAAGGCAAACTCCGACGACAAACTCATTATGTTTCGTCAGTCTGCAATCTGGATGTCCAGGTCTTAAATAACTGCGAACAAACAAGGACTTGTTTGCGGACGCCTCGAGGAGAGGCGGGTGGCACTATCGGCACGCGTAAGTTGGTTTGTGCAAAACATCATCCAAAAACGGAATTCGGCATACGCGAAAACCCGCGCTCCGTGTCAACCTGTCAGAGTCGATGTCACGCGATGAGGCCTATGTCGATCTCGATGCCTTGTGCGAGATGCTGAGTATGCATGCCTGTTGCTCACGCCTCTCTGCCTGCGATGTACTCACACTTGTCTCTTCCTCCTCCGTAGAATGCAGCTGGCCCGATGGCGAGTCGGGATCATCCATCTCCACCGATGCGTCGCCACTCGCCTCGGACGCAACAGAAGAGAGGCCACTTGACCATCCGGAGCTGACACCGGTTGTCGTCGAATTCACGACACACGAGCCGCAAGTGTCGATCCCCATTCTTGCCTCTACCGTTGTACAACCTGGTCGCGTGCTCGCTCCAGTCAAGCAAGATCCGAGGGTGCTCGTGCCGCCCGAAACTCGCCTCGTGCTTGCGGTTCACAAGTGCGAGGAGGAAGAGGAGGAAGAGGAGGAGGAGGAGGAGGAGCACGAAGACGATCAGACTGGAGAGACCGGCTCATGGCTGCTCAAGCAGGGCGCACAAAAAGGAGGGCCCTCGAAGCCGCAGTTCAAGGATGAGGCGATGCGTGTGCTCTACGAGTGCGAGCAGATGCTGCTGCAGGGGAAGGGTGGCGCCCTCTCGAATCGCGATCGAGTCCTGAAGGATATCGCACAGCTTAAGCGGCGCTACAGCCGAAGCACAAGTGCGAGCGCACCTTCACGCTCCTCGATCATGCGTCAGCGTCGCTACTCGCTCGGCATCGACGCTCGCCGTGTGCTCAAGACGTGGGTTGAGGACCACCTCGAAGATCCATACCCCAGCGTCCAAGACAAGCAGCAGCTGGGTGCCGCCACGCAGCTCACCATGAAGCAGATCAACGACTGGTTCACCAACTACCGCAAGCGTCACTGGGCAGACGAGATGGACTCGATGATGGCCGTGCACGATGACGAGCAGTGAAAGAGGTGCTGCTGATGACATCACCGAAAATCTAAAGGAAAACGAAGGAACGCGACTGAAGTCAGACGGTGAACGCGGATGCAGCATGCAGCAACGCAAGTGTGTGAGACGGCCGTCCGGGCACGCCGCGCATGGGCCGTTGCGAATGCGTGGTTTCGTTTGAGACCGCGGGAATCGGGACCATGGAGCATGGAATCGACGCCACGCAGGCTGGGCCACGGGGTCGGGGAGGCGGACACTGCCGACTCAGGCGTCTTGGTGGCTCGTGGCACTCAACTGCAGCGTGCGGGGGCTGGCGGCTGATCGAAACAGAAACCCAGAAACCATGACCCAGTCCCAGGAGCGCTCCCAGAACAGATACATGACACAGACCGTGTGCTATGCTATCACAATGCAGCGCACACAGCACGGTGTGACGTAGTCGACATGGATGGATATCAATGCAGTTGTATGAGTTGCGGCGTGCGTGAGCTCTCCCAGCGGTGTGCGTAGTGTGTGCGTGTGGGTTTCTCAGCCGCGTAGTAATCTGTTGACGGAGCACTTGAGCTCAATCGAGATATTCGTGCTGGACTCGCTTGCGTGCCCCGCCGCCCTTGCCGCCGCGGCCGCGGCCGCCCTCACGGCCGCCGGCCACGACGGCTGCCGTCGCGGGCGTGCTAAGAACGTAGCCGCTGCCACCGCCTCTTCCGCCCCCCCTTCCGCCGCCACCCCCCTTGCCGCCGCCCTTGCCGCCGCCCTTGCCGCTGCTGCCGCCCTCGTCGCTAGCGAAGCCAGCCCAATTCGATTTGGGTGGGTTGGGGTAGTCCACGCCGATCGTCACGCCGCACCGCTGCTGCTCGTCGCGCGAGAGCGTCCATGGCTCGTGGATCTTGGCCGCCGGTACCTCCTTGAGCTCGGGCAGCCAGTGGCGCACATACGCACCGTCCGCGTCGTAGTCCTTGCTCTGCTTCACGATGTTGAACCGGTTGACGCGCCCGCCCGTCACGCCCGCCGCCGAGGCCCAATTTCCCCAATTCGAGGCCACGTCATAGTCGAGTAGCGTCTCTTCGAACCATGACGCGCCCGTGCGCCAGTCGAGCGCGAGGTCGAGCGCGAGATACGATGCGACATTCTGGCGACCGCGATTGGACATGAAGCCGGTGGCGGCGAGCTCGCGCATGTTCGCGTCGACGAGCGGCACGCCCAGCCGCCCCTCCTTCCATCTCTGCAGCAGCTCAGGGTTTGAGACCCATTTTGAGCGCACGCGCGCCGGCCCTTCTATATGAAAGATCGCGTCGCCGTGCTTCGCGGCGTAGAGGCGGAAGAAATCTCGCCAGAGGAGCTCAAAGACGAGCCAGTAGGTCGACTTGTTCTTCACGCGCTGCTTCTCGTACTTGGCGCACTCGGCTGCCACGAGCCGCGGCGAAAGGCACCCGTGCGCGAGCCAAGGGGCAAACTTGCTCGAGTAGTCTGCGCCGAGCATGCCGTTACGCGTCTCAAAGTAGGTGCCGAGGCAGTCGGCGTCCCAAATGTAGTGCTGGAGACGCGCGAGGGCGGCACGCTCGCCGCCCGGGAAGGGCATCGCGCCGCGCGGGTCGGGAGTCGCGGCGCTCGTCACCTCCTCCGAACTGAATCCCAGCGCGCTGAGCGACGGCATCGAGTCGAAGCCGGCGCCGCCGACAGCGGCCGCAGCGGCAGCAGTAGCCACCGCGCCGGCGTTGGCGGGCAGCGGGAGCGAGCCGGGCTTGGGCGATGCGAGAGGTGGAGGGATTACGAGTTTCGCCTCGACCTTTGTGCGGAACGGCGTGAACACGTCCGGCATTGATGCGTAATCGTCGCCGAACATCGTCTTCATATTCTCGTCGTCGTACATCGTGCCCGAGAAGATGGTGCGGAGCGCCGGCGCGGACGCGGATCCATGCGCCTTTTTGAGTGCGCTCACAACCGCACGGTCGACGCGCAGCTCTTCGGAGGTGAGCTGCTGCTGGGTGACAAATGTTGTGGGTCCGGCGCTCGCTGGCTGCACGAGTGTAGGCAGCAGTTCCTCTGGCTTGCCCACGGCGACGAGAAGGTCGGAGCCGCATGCGCGGAGCGAAGAGCGCAGGTCGGCGACCGATTCGCACATGAACTTGGCACGGAGCACGCCCGTCTTCGCGCAGCCGAAGCTGTGCGGCGCGTCCTTGGCAAAGTGGCGCGGGTCAAAGCAGTAGACGGGCACAATCTCCTTAGCGCCGGGCAGCGCAGCGATCTTGTGGAGGACCGGGTTGTCATGCATACGCAGGTCGGAGCGAAACCATACGACATAGCGCGGACGCGACGAGGTGAGCGCTGCGGTGGCCGCGGTGAGCGTCGCAGCGACCGACATATGGACTGCCGAGAATTTCTCGGTACTTTCTATGAAAATTAACCGAAAGGAAGCACCCCCATCTCGTGATTCCACAAATCACGCTCGCCAGAGCGAATCGCTCATGTGCAGCACGAGTTGGGTGACTCGTGACCTCAACTCGGCTGCTGTAGAAATTGCATCTTTTCTCTTAAAAGGATCCGATCCACACTTGCCATCTTTTTGGATCCACTCGCGCGACCGAGACGTGCTTGGGAGGGCTCGACGGATTTTCGGGTGCATGTCCAATGTGTCCAATGCGCCAATGCTAGTCAACGGGTCGTTGTTGTCCAATGAGTCGTCTTGGCTTGGTGCGGACGCTCCCTTGGACCTTGCCGTCGTTTGCAAAGCGCTGCCCTCGTGGGGCCTCGCGGTCGGTGTGCTGATGGGCGTAGCTGGCTCGGTCGGCATCAACATCGGGCAGAACATCCAGGCCATGTCAATGCAGAAGCTCGATGAAAAGGGCCTCGCGCGGCCATGGACCAGCAGGGGCTGGAGGATAGGTATGTGGATGTTCATCATTTTCTCGATCATCAACTTTGCCGCCCTTGCATTCGCGCCCGCATCCATCCTCACGCCGATCGAGTCGATCCAGTTTGTCACCAACGTGGCGTTCAACCGGATCGTGAACAAAACCAAGGTGTCACGGCGCATGCTCGCCGGCGTTGGGTTGTCCATAATCGGCACGTGCCTCTCTGTTGTTTGCGGCCCACCGGGCGACAGCTGCCACACGGTCAAACAGCTGACCGAGTTCTGGTCTGCCAATCCGACGTGGTGGTTCTACCTCGCCCTCACGGGCGGGGTGGCCGTGGGCTCGTACGTGTACCACGAGAGTGCCATGAGGGCGCGTAAGGCCAAGAGTTTGGCCACCGGAACCGAGGGGAAGCCGAGCATATGGTTGCCCTTGAGCTTCACTCTCTTCTCGGCGCTCGCGGGCGGCGCACAGATGATTGTGCACTCCAAGGTGTTCTCGGAGCTCCTCGCGGCGCTGTTCCAGGGCAATTACAGCATGTTGTTGACGTGGCTCTTCTACATCGAGATCATCCTTGTCGTGAGCTGCGGCATCCTTTGGGCCTTCAAGTTGACAGAGTGCCTCGGCTTGTACGACCCGCTTGTCATCCTGCCTCTGATGGTCGGGACTTTCATCCTCTTTGGGGGGGTGGCGGGCGGCATCTTCTTCCGAGAATTCGAGCGTCTGCACGAGGGGCTCGCGGGCCCGGCTGGCTGGCCGCTCTACATCATCGGCATGATCCTCGTCATCTGGGGTCTCGCTCTCATCGCCTCGGATTCGCCTGACCAGAGCGACACCGTGAGGAATGACATCGATAATGACACGCTGAAGCTTGAGGAGGTGCAGGAGGTCGTCAGGGACGAGCTCGGGCGACTACGCTACAGTACCCGAAAAGACAGCACAGGCTGGCAGGTGATCAGGGATGCTATGAGACCGACGGATCATTGGGACATTGGATTGAACCCCGAGCATTCGCGCATGGCGCAAAGGAGCTACGCCCCCGGCGACGGCCATGATCTGCCGCCGCCGGCGTACGAAGGAGAAAACCTGCCTGGCGGTCATCGTCGGACACCGTCGAACCCCAATGCCGCTGGTTTTGCAGCGGCGAGGCATCGTCGGACACCTTCGGACCCCGCGAAGGCAAAGAACGTCCTGTTCCCTTTTTCTTCGCGAGATGCCCTGGGCGCGTCTCGCGAATCGTCTGCACGAGAGCGAAGTCCGGAAGAGGAGCGCAGATGGCAGCTACAACGCCAGGCGTCCCAAGCGATTCTAAAGGACAATCGGCGACAGGCTCTGAAGCAGCAGCTGGTGCTGCATCGCGCAGCCTCGTCAGCACAGCTGCCGGCACCGTTCGCCATGCAAAGGGCGGGCTCGAAATTGCCGCGCCTGCGCGAGAGCATGCGGGAAGCACTCCACCAAGCCGACACCTCGAGCGAGAAGCTGAGGCGCATCGTGCACTCAACTGGCGCGAGCATGCAGGCGCATGTGAATCATGGTGTCTCCGGCATGGGACAGTCTGTGCAGCTGACCAGCACGAACGCGCAAGAGGCCGCCCGGGGCGGCCTGGGCGCGTTATTGCGGTTTGTGGGCGGTGGCGAGGCGCCCACCACGGCGCCGGCGCCGGCGACCGCGGCGCCGTCATGGGCGTCGTTGCCCGAGACGGACCATGGAATGAGCGCATGACAAGAAGGTTTTGGGGATGCCGATCGGATGACGAAACTGACTGACACGGCGGGGCCATCACCATCGCGTGCAGCATCGCCACCGCCGTCGGCGCCGCTGGCGATTGCGACGGGTGCGACGGTTGCAGCGCTGGCGCCGGCGCCCGTCCCGAACAAAACCATCTGGCTGGCTTTCTTCCATGGGCACAAGGGATGGCGAGCCTGACGCCCCTCATCTCCCCACATGGACTTAACATGGACTGCATTCCATATACGTGCGCAAGGGATGGCGTGCCTGACTGCATTCATGTGCAGATGTGCTTCCGATGGTAGCCATCCCCGAGCCACCCCCCAATGTCATCTCAGCAAGACGGGAATCTGTTCCTGATCTCATCACTATGAAAGTCGAAAAGCGGCGGCCGTGGAAGTTCGTCACTACGACCTGGGAAGTGGAAACAGAATGGGATATAGGGTAGGCGGTAGGCTTGGCTTGCCTTGGCACTTTGTGCTGAGCCGCGGAGCGCGCGCGGTTCCGGTTGGCTGTGCTTCGCGCGTGCCGTGAGTGTGAGAGCGCTGCGAACGTGCAGGCGCGGTAAGAGTATCACGTAGGTTCGACACGGGGGACCTCGTTACCTACCCGCTGACTGACTCCGGGACCGCGTGACCTCTCTCCTCTACACTCAACACTGATTCGACTTTCAAGCTTTGACGATTTGTCTCGTCATGTCACTGATTTAGAGGGTCACAGGAAGGCGACCACGGCGCCAGGTCGTGACTGTGAAGGACGGTGAGCGCGGGGGACCGCGAACGAAACTCAATTGTCCGCGACAAGTGGTGCCTACCCATTGACGAAACTCGCTGACTGAGAGGAGTGAGTGCGTGTCTCTGCCCAAGATGTGGCTCGTCCTTATGAGGGGAGCGGAGCCGTCCGTCGAGACGGTGGTGGAGTGAGCGTGGGGGGACCGCGAAGAAACTGAAACTGAGAAACTGATCTTTCGGGAAAGTGCCGTGGAGCTTGTGAGAGAAAAAGGGTTCACACGTGTCAGCCCGGCTGCAAAGATGGCGAGTGGACGACGCATTTCGCTGGTCGCGCAGCTCCGGCCACGTTCGGCGGCAGTGCGGCCTTCGCTGGGCTTGACGCTGCAGCGTGCCGATGAGACCGCTGCGAGTCTGTCGCTGCCGCCCGTCGAGAGTCCTGAGCGCAGCCGCGCCTTGACATGCTGCATCATCGGCCCCACCAACGCAGGCAAGTCAACGCTGCTCAATACACTCATCAATGCACGTGTATCGGCCGTGTCGGCCAAGATCCACACGACGCGCGAGAATACGCTTGGATATCTGACGGACTTGCCGTCCAGAACGCAGGTTGAGTTCGTGGACGCGCCGGGAGCGCTCGGGCCCGATGTTCCATCGCTTCACCGTGCTTTGTGGGACGCGGTGCGCGGCGCGCAGCTCGCGCTCGTGGTGGTGGACGCTGCGGACGTGCCGTCGCACCGGCAAGTTGGCCGCTTCCTCGACCGGCTCGCACGCGAGCTCGACGAGCTCGAGGCGGCCGAGGGTCCTGAGCGCCGGCCGCTGACGGCGCTCGTGCTCAACAAGGTCGACATTGTGAACAAGAAGGAGCGGCTGCTGAAGGCGAGCGCGGCACTTCACGGGGAATTCGCCTTTGACGGGCCCCCATTCATGGTCTCGGCGCACACGGGCGACGGCGTCGATCACTTGCGCGGCTGGCTGCTGCTGCAGGCTAAGCCGCGCCAGTGGACCATGGCGGCGGGCGTGACACACGTGCAGCCGCCGCTCACGCGTGCGACGGAGATCATCCGCGAGGCGCTATTCACGTACCTGGACCGCGAGCTGCCGTACGTCCTCGAGCAGCGCAATCTCGGCTGGACCGAGCTCACCAACCCTACGCAAGGCCTCCGAATCGACCAACAGCTTCTCATCCCGCGCGAACGCAAGTCAGTTCGAAAGATCCTTGAGGCCAGGCTTCCCGGGATCGCCACGTCCGCGCGTCAGCAGCTGCGCGCCGAGTTTGGACGGCCCGTGTTCCTGCATCTCTCGATCGGCGTCGCCTCCAACGTCTTCGAGCTCGAGAGCGCCCGCCCGCACGATGTGCTGCAGATGTTGGCAGATAGGGGGCCGGATGCTCGTGAGACATGACGCCGCGCGCAAAATTTCGTTTTTTCGGAGCGAGGCGCTCTAAGCGCGCGACTATTCCGTTGCCGCTTCTCTCGGAGAATTCGTGAAAAATCCAAAATCGGATCGCTCGGCTTACGAAGGCACCACGGTAACGCTTTCCGGCGTTTCACCGTGCCGTGCACGCATCGCCGGCGCCCCGGGCCGCGCCGAGCCAAGCGTCGTGATGTGATGGAGAAGTTCATCCTTATTCCTTAGTTTCATTGCGCGCATTGGCATAATTGTGTAGCTACGAACCTCCCGCGAGTTGGAGTTCGTAAAACTCGCCCGACTGAAAGAGTGAAACTGAAAGGTCGTTGTATCGCGCGATCTCACATGCGATTCATCAGTAGGGTGCGTTTCCGTTTGTTCGTAGGTTGGGCTTGGGGTGCGGTCAAAAGATTCACAGACCGTGTGTGAAGGATCACGATACGATAACTGACGCGAGGCCGGTTCGCGGTTGCGGTTCCGCCTTCCGGCTCGCGTCGGGCGCGCGCGCCCCGCGTCGTGTCGTGTTGTCGCTATCTGGGGCTATTTTGCATTAGCTACACGGCGTAGACGACCAAAATGTATCAATTAGTTATTCCGAATTAGAATTACAATTTCAATAGTCGTCGACGGCTTCGCGCAGGTCGAGTCGACGGCGACTTAGAGGACTGCCGCTCGCGCCGCTGCTGCTGCTGCTGCTTCCGCGCCGCTCGCTGGCTAGCCCGCTCCAAACCTCTTGCGCCTCGAGGTCGAAACCGTCGCCGCCTGGCGTCGTGATGGGCGCCTCGAGGTCGAAACCGTCGCCGACTGGCGTCGTGATGGGCGCAACCTTGGAGCGCGGCGACGCGGCGCCCGACGCGGCGCCGAGCCAGTTCCATGCACGCATCGGTACGCCGGCCATACGACCCCCGGTCGGCGCCGTGGCGTGCTGTGGCCGCACCAGGAGCGTGAGCGGCGGCGGCGGCGGCAGCGGCGGCGCAGTGGGCGCGCCTGCGCCGGTGGGTAGCTGTGCCTGTGCCGCTTCCCCACAGGCTTCCCCCGGCCGCCGGACGACGCCGAGGCTTGTGGCGGCACGCTCGGCATGGCGCTCGGCATGGCGCTCCGCCCCGGGCAAGCCTGCGACCGATGGCGTCGTGTTGTGCGTGTGCCACCGGAAGGAGGGCGTGTTTGGCATGTGTTGACCTGGCAGGTAGGTGGGCAGACGAAGCACTAGGGCATGACGAAGCTTGAAGGGACGGTTGCGGGAGGCGGCGATGCCGAGTACACCCGCGCCGTCCTCGGCCGCGTCATCCTCCGCTTCGTCCTCGTCCTCGTCCTCTTCCTCGTCAAGCCGTGCCTCGACACGCGCCCTCATCTTGGCTAGCGCCGTCGCGGAGAGAGTGACACGCCGGCCGGCCTGCTCGAAGGCCACCCAGCCACTGGTGCTCTGGGCTGCCTTGCCCGCGAGCCCGACGACCTGCCGCCCCGTCAGTTCGATGCACAGCCCGTCGTCCCGAAGCAGGTGCACCGGAGACGCGAGAATCCGTTGCCAGCGGCGCAGCGTAGCTGCACGGCAGGCCTCGTTGGTGAGCATCGAGTCAATCTGGCGCTGCTGCTGTGCCGTGGCGGCCACCGCCGCCTGCGCCATCGCCGCCAGGCGCCGCTGCTCCGCCTCGCACGTGCGTCGCACCATCTCCGCCTCACGCCGCTCCTCCGCTTCCAGACGCTTTAGACGCGCCGCCTCGGCCGCCAGCTGCTCTGCGACGACCTTTTCCTCCACTGCACGCTC
>Ga0209550_10006649_pt1 | contig 10771 bp, 8 predicted proteins | sample LauGreSuBDMM15SN_2_FD_187567 | JGI IMG/M metagenome (GOLD analysis project Ga0209550, IMG submission 187567) | Freshwater lake microbial communities from Lake Michigan, USA - Su13.BD.MM15.SN (SPAdes) (version 5) | ecosystem: Environmental > Aquatic > Freshwater > Lake | place: Lake Michigan, USA... | reverse complement strand
TGCCGAGCTCCGCGCCCGGCACCTGACCATGGACGAGCTCCATTACTGTGCGCAGGGCTGAGCGCTGCCTACTGAGCCTGTGGTTGGCTTCGAGATACTCGCCCACCTGCGCTTCGAGGTACTCGAGATTGCGAAGCAGCTGGCGGTGGCTCTCTCGCTGCTCTCTCGCGTAGCCTGCCATAATCAGGGAATGCGCCTGGATCACGGCCAGCGCGGGGCGCGCCTGCTTCCTGAGTATGCACACGTCGAAGGCGTCCGGTGGCCGCAGGATACACCAGTCTGCGCGCACCCGTTTCTTGGAAGCAACCCGCTGGCGCGCCACGATGCCGCGCTGGCGCCGTTGGATCGCCGTTGCAGCCCCCGCCTCCCACCTCGCGATTTCCTTCTTGGCCGCGAGCCGCCGCAACTCCTCCTTCTTGCGCCGCTGCGCCTCCTGATCCTCCTCAGCCACGCGCGTTGCCTGTGCGATCGCCTTCAGGCGCTCCTCCTCCGCGTGTCTGCTGCTGTTGACCTTCTCCATGGCCGCAAGCTGCATGAGCCTTGAGAGGCGCCTTGTTTGCAATGTGAGCGCCGCCTTGGTAGTCTTGGCAATCAAGAACTCCGCTTCCAGCTGCTCCACGTCCGCTTCAAGCTGCTCTACCTCCAGTCGAATCGCAATTTCCTCCTCCGTCTCGTGCGTGTCCCCCACCCCTGGAGCAGCCTGCACTGGATGCGTTACTGGATACGCCAGCACGCCCTGCTCATCGGTGTGTAGATCTGCGCTCGGCACGACAGCACCTTCATGTCTCCCTGGTGAAATCACCATGCCAACCAGCCTGATGATCAAGCCCACGCTCTCGCCAATCATAGCTGCCTGCATGCCTATACCTTCGCTTCGGAAGGATCCGATCCGCGCGGCACCTTGCGCGGCACCCGCGGCTACCGTCTCCGCACCAACTCAGCCGTGTGAGGCGTCCTCACGCGCTCGGCGATCCTTCTCCCGTCACCCGCGCGTTCCTGCCGCTGCACGCGTCGGGCCCTAGCTTTATATGTGCGTTCGTCGAGCGAGTAGACGAGACACCAGATTTCCGCGCCAGGCACGACGCGCCCGCATTGGATGCGGTAGTCTGTATAGAAACGAAACATGTCCAGCTGCGATGGAGAGACGTTACGAGGAGTTTGATTTTGCGCAATGCATGATGCATGCCGACCCGCTCAAACGCGCGTCCCCCTTTGGATCCTTCAAAGCTTCAAAGCCGCACTGTCCTTCTAATCGACAGTCACCATAGCACGGAGTGTGGGAACCAATTTGGGGTATCTGGGGGCATGCAGTACAAAAGAACTCATCAATGCCGATCATCCTCGTCGCTCATCGCCGCCCATGGCTCGCCCAAGTTCCTCGCTCACTTCCAGTTGGCGCAGCTTGTAGCCAGTCACCAGCTGCCACACGAGCAACTCCCTGAGCTTCAGCCCGCTCGTCTCCATGAACGACTCGCCCCCCACTCCCGATTCGGAGAGAATCTTCTCGATGAGCGTGCGCATCGCTCCGAGCACGTCCTCCGAGATGGACGCAGTGAGACTCGCCACATCCTCCCGGCCAAGGCCCTGCAAGTACGTCAGCAAGTCGCCGCCGCCGCCGCCCTGCGCCGCCTCCGCCTTTTTGCTCTTGGCGAGCTCTCTGCGAAGTTCCATGGTTTCCCTGCGCAGCTCTGCCATGTACGCGCTCGCCTCCACCTCCGTCTCCACCGTGTCCGACAGCCGCAACTTAATCTTGCCCGCCACAGGTGGCAGCGGCCTCGCCTCCTCGACGCTATCCACCTCGGGTGGGCTCAACGACGCGCCACCCACGTTCTCGCTTCCGGCAAGCGACTCGAGCAGACTGCGCCGGTACTCGGCATTACGAAACATGTAGCCGGTCATCTGCATGGAGAACATAAGCGAGGCCAGGTTCTGGCCGGTCGACATAACGTTGACGTCATACAGATGCGGTGGCAGCTTGCCGAGTAGTGAGACAATAGTAGCCCGCACGGCCTGCTGCACGGCCGATGGCGCCGAGCTCGCAAATCCATCGATGAGCTCCGGTGGGGGAATTTTCTGGATGGCATCGACGTACCGATTGATTGGCCGTGCGAGTGGGCCGCTCTCGGCGTCATCCACGTCGTCCGCGTGGAGCCGCACCTGAGTGAGCCTTGGCAATGCCCTGGTGTGGCTGAGCCTTCTTGGCACAACAAGACCGAGGCGTTGCGAAGACGGGAAGGTGATTGATGTGCCGCTGAGTAGCGACGCCATGGCCATAAAGACGCGCATCACCACAGGGGCGACCCGGCGTGTGACCGCGGACACACGCCACCGCGAGGGGCCACACGCACCACGAGGCTCCCACTGAAGACCCCGACTCAGATCCTGTGAATTCACAGGCCTTCGGGCCTTCGTTCAACTGACCTGCTTAAATGGCTGATAGGCGCCGAGTTGAATCTCGAGGCCGGTCACTTAAAAATTCCACAGTGGCCAGGTCAGGGGTTCAATGCCTCCACAACGTGCTCCTCCTCCACCTCCCGCGTCCCACTGCTGATTGCTAGTCGCCGCTCGGCCGCCACCGCTACGCGTTCGCGCTTCGCCGCCGCCACGGCCGCCTTGGCCGCGCCTCCACGGGCCGAGGCAGGCCTGGCGCTGGCGGACGAGCTGCTGGCAGCAGCCTTAGCGGGCCCACCGTGGACCGCAGATGCCGTGGCGCCCCTGCCTCCTGCACCTCGGAGGCCGCCGGCACCTACCGTCAGTGTCTTGGGAGCTGCGGCCGCCTGAGCCGCTCCACCTTCGCGTGTGCTGCTCGCGTCAGCGCCTGGCTCCCTCCCGATCGTCTCCCTATCGCGAGGAGCCGTGGCAGCGGCTCCCGCAGCGGCCTCCGAGGAGACCGCGGGGCTGGCGCCGCCGCCCGCCGCCGCCGCCGCGAAACGTGCCTCGGCGGCAGCTGCTGCCTTATCGCGCAGCTGGGCGGGCGTCGGCGGCGCGAAAGGTGGCCGACTACGCGCGGCGGGTCCTTTTTGACTTGATGCTCCTCCTGCCACGAGCGCCGCCCCGAGCACCACCCGGCTGCGTGGCGCTCCTGGCGCGGCGGCAGCGCTGCGCGGCGGTGGTGGCGCGGGCTCGGCGGTGACACTGCCCCCGAGGCGGTGGCCGGATGTGCCGTGCGCACTTTCCGACATGGTAGCTTGCATCTGGCGTAGACGACCGACGTGCTCGTCCGCCTGGCGGTCGTAGCGTGCAAAGGTCGCCGCCGTGGAGCTGAGCGGCACGAACCCCCCCGAGTCTGCCGCGGACGACGAGGAGGAGCTGGCGCCCAAGGACGCGAGCGTGTGCACGTAGCCCGAACCCTCGCGAGCCCCGCCGTCGCTACAAGTGCCGCAGACGGCAGCCGAACTGTCGGTGAGCGGCAGCGGTGCGATGCCCTCGCGCTCAACTCCCGAGAGGAGGCTGCTCATGCGTGTGATACCACCGCACACGGCGTCGAGATGTGGCTTCTCCTCCGACCAGCCGCCGAGGTTGGACTCGGTCGTCTTGCCCTGACGCGCTCGCTCGGCCGCGGTCTCGAAGATGGTCGCGTGCGCGCCATACGGTTCGCCGCAGGAGCCGCATCTCCATGTCGATTGGAACCCCTTGCAGTCGCATCCCGGGTGCTTACACACGGTGGGCCGGCCATCAGGCTTGCGGTGCTCGTGGTGCTCGTGCTTGCACGAGCACCGCAGGTGGGTTCCGCCTCGGCCGGGCACGTAGGAGAAGCACGAGCACTTGCACCCATCGACGCGGCAGCGGATTCGCTTGGAGTCCGTCTCGTACCACGCGTGCGAAGAGTACGAGTGCGTGCAGAAGCATCGCGTGGCTGGTCCGATGGTCTGGCACTCGGTGCGCGCGACCGGAGCGGTCCAGTACACGTAGAGCCGGGTTCCTTGACTCTTGATCTGAAGCGCCTTCCGCGTTAGCTCCTCGAGGTCTGGCGTACTGGCCTGGCCCATGAGCAGATTGGCTTCGTAAAAGGAATCGACTGCAGCCGCGGCATCACGCTTGCTGAGGAAGTCCGAGGGCATCCGCTGACGGTTTGACTTGTGACGAGTGACAAGAGACAGGCTCGAGCGCTTCTGTGCGGATTTGACGCGCGTGTGAACGTTAACACGACGTATTGAAGATGACTCAGAAGTGATTCCAACCCCTCAGCCCTTAACTTGACGTAATTAAACTTGACATATGGAGTTTTTCGCGGGACTTTTATGGGGTGACTCCGCGCGGGGCAACCAAGCAGTCCTTCCTCCCCTTCTGTCCTCACTACGCACGCCACCTGCATGTTAGTCATAATCGTCCTCGCGGCCGCCGCACAGCTGAGCAGCCTGTTGCCCAACGCCTTTTCTCGAAACGAGTGCGAGGAGATCGTCAATCTCTTCCGATCCTTCAAAGCCGAGAAGGACGTGCGAAGCAACCCTTTGCTCCCGCTCATGGAGGGTTCACCGTTTCGTGTGGCACGCGTGAACCGCTTTGACGATGGCACGGATCCCCATAGCATACGGAAGCTGCACGAGGCTGTGCTCGTCAGGGTCAGATCAGCTTTACGCGACCATGTCTTGGTCGACCAATTGGAGACCGTCGATGCCTTCTCGTCGGCCGTCGCATTCACGCTGCTGCACGAATTCGTCGCAGAGCAGCATGACCACTTCGACTGGCACATTGACACCAAACCAGGCGACGGTACTGGGCGGACGATGAACATCAACGTCATGCTATCTGCTGGCGATGCCTACGAGGGTGGCGAGCTACAAGTTGGTAACACGACTTTGAAGCCGCAGCAGGGCTCCATTTACGTGTATCCTGCTGCGCTGCCACACAGGGTCACCAGGCTGCAACGTGGACGTCGATATACTCTCATACTAGCCCTCGCCACGCGGGACATGTCTGCGGCAGCGGGAGGCGTTGAGGGAGGCGTGGCATCGGATCGCAACGCCGACTACTGGCATGACTACTGGCGGGTGCGCGAGGCCGCCTTCGGTGAACTTCTGGCAGAGACGACTGGCAGCTTGGCGGATGAACCCAAGGTACACATATTGCACGGAGAAGTACTCGAGGCAGCAGGGCGAGAAGACGAGGCTCAGCAGGCTTTTTGCCGCTCCTACCGAGCACTCTCGGATGGCGGCCTGCGGCTCAGTGGCAGATTCTACGAATCGGGTGTAGAGGCGCTGCAGGCAGAAGGACGTGACCTTAAGCGTGCCGAGAGGTTTCTGGCCATGGCGGCCTGCATCGATAAAAATCACGGCGAGGCTGTGGCCGCCGTCGAAGTCGTGCGTGAGGCACTTGCAATCGTACGCCGGCGGGATGATAAGCGGAATGAAGGCGTGCCAACAATCAATGAAGAATTTCATTGAGAAAGACCCGACTCATGTCGCGATGACGCTGGGCGAGACAGAAGATTTGTGAGGGGCGTTAAGCGGCGGGCGCGCGCGAGAGAGATACATAGACGGCAGTCGCGGGGCTGGTACGGGGCTGGGCTGCACGCGTATATATATATTATTTATACGACGGTCGACGCTCGGTCGGGCTGCACGCGTATATATATATAATATTATTTACATACTACGCACGGTCGACGCTCGGTCGCTCGCGCATCCTTCTGTCTCGCGAGACGATAGTTAACGGTCGCTGAAGCGGCTTCGCCCGTAACGAACGCGAAAACGATCTAAATGTCGCAAATTTGTGAGTACCCAGGCCTGAATTTTTTCTAAGTCGGTATCGGTCCACCTAGCGCAAGGTGCGCTGCACGATCGTTTTAGAGTTGTTTAGCGTGTAGCAGAGGCGCAACAGCATTGACCGCCCGCGCCATCGAGCGCGGCATGGCGAGAGGAGGCAGCTGCAGCTCCACATTTTCGGATGCGCCCGCGCGCGCCGCATAGCGTGGGACGGCCACCGGGACGGTTCGGGCTGAGGCGGCCCCGCTGGCCTTACCGCTGGCCTTACCGCGGGGCGACGCGAGGGGTGGGAGGGGCAGCATGCGCGAGGAGGCGGCGCCTCCTGGCATCGAGCTCTTCCCCACCGCGCCGCTCGCTGATGCTGACGCCTGCGCCCTCGCGTCGCCTGCCGCGCAGGCTGCTAACTCTGACTCCGACCGCTCAATAGCCGCCGTAACCTCAGCGTCGACGTCGGGTCGTAACCGCCGGCGCTGGCGCCCTCGATGCGGGGCGCAGTCGCGGGCGGACCTCGGCTGATAGATGGCGCGCTGGAGCGGCTCCACGCGCCACTGGTGTCCAATGTCCTGGGCAGCCTTGGCGCCTCGCAATCCAAAGGGGTCGTCGTCGAGCGGGGCGGTCATGCCTGGAATCCGCTCGGCATGCCACCACTCCGGTTCGGCATAGGTGCTCATCCCAACGGCGGGTATGTGGAAGATCGAGCCGTCCATCGGCTTGCGTACGCCGTTGCGCATCATCGTCGGCAAGGAGTATGCGACGGGCGCCGTCCTCTTGCTTGGGCGAGCTCGCCGGCCAACTCGAAGGCGCGCACCCGCTTCCTCATCCTCGAGGGTTGCGTAACTATCAGGCTGACCCGCCAAGGAGGCGGGGGAGCATGCGAACTGCGCTACGCTCGAGGGCTGGCGAAGCAGCGGCGGCGGCGGCGCGCCGAGCGTCGTCGGCGCCGCGCTGGGCGGCGCCGCGCCCTCATCCAGTGGCAGGAAGCGCACGTTACTCGGGTCGGAAGGAGGCGCCTCGAGGACGGAGCACCAGAGCAGGTACACGAGCCCGTCCTCTGCTGGCTTCCAAGTGCATAGCTGTCGGAAGACCTTGGTCCTATAGTTGTGTTCCCTGTCGAACATCTCCGCGATATGCGCGCTGACCTCCGAGACGCGCGCGCGCAGGTGCTGATTGATCACGCTCGCGGAGCTCACGTTGCGCACGCCACCCTCAAAGGTCGCGAGTCGCTGTGCCACAGGATGCTTCTGGTCGCCCACGCTGTACCAATTGGTGCGCTGCTCCAAGGAGAGGTGATGCGGCGACCAGTCGGTGCGCAGGTGTGAGTTGTGCCCGCCAAAGGGCGCCACCCACCGCTGCAGCACGCCGTGCCCGTGCCGCGGCGAGTTGCACAAGAAAAACGAGAAGTTGGCCCTTGTCAGGTACAGCAGCTTGCAATTCTCCTTCGGCTCCGCGTTGACCCACAGCGCCACGATATCCTGCTCCTGCTTTCCCGTGCAGAAGGCCTCAATGATACGGTCGGTAACGTCGCTGCTTTTGATCTTCGAGTCACGCTTTCGCTTGACCAGCGGTAACGGGCCCTTCCGAGGTGAGCTCTTGCTGTCCTTGCTGTTGAAGTACCAGCTCTCGAGCTTCCCATACTTGTATGTGAGCGTGTCGGGAATGTGCACACGCGCTCTACATTTCCACAGCAGCTCGAAAAGCATGACCTGGAGCGGGACCTCGTCCTCGAGCGCGTCCAGCATTAGGGCCACAAACGAAATTTGTAACGTCATCAATTGATCTCATAAGCCAGGCAATTTGGATATTGAACCCCTTACGCGAGTGTGAAGCGAGATTCATGAACGTCTAGCGAAACTACGCGCGACAAAACTCCCGATGGCGACGTATGGCACGTCTTTCGTGGGCACGCTGACCTTCGACGTCGGCTCGGTGACAACGCGCGCGGGCTACGCGGGTGAGGACTCACCGCGCACCATCTACCCGTCTTCGGTGTGCGCGTGGGTCGATGACAACGGCGGCCGGCGGAAAGAGGTGCTCGAGTACGAACCACGCTTTAGTGACGACACATTTGCACGCATGCAGGTGCGGCCGCTCCAGACGCGCGCCGGCGTCGTCGACGAGTGGGCGTTGCGTGCTCTTCTTGATCACGGCCTGCACCAGATCGGGTGCACCAGCTGGGCGGAGCACCCGGTGATGCTGACCGAGCCAACCAGTGCCGGGCCCTCTGTGCGGCAGCGCACAGCTGAGTTCATGTTCGAGGAGCTCGGCGTGCCCGCGCTGTGCGTGGCGCGCTGCGCTGAGCTCGTGGCCATCGGTCTCGGCACGACGACCGCGGTCGTGCTCGAGCTGGGCGGAGAGGCGTCTACGGCGGCAGTGGTCGCTGACGGTTCGGTGGTCATGCGCTCGGTGCAGCGCTCGCCGCTGGGCGGCGTCAACATCGCGCGCACACTGCTTCAGCTGGTCTCGCGCCGGCCGGAGCTCGGCTCCACCGGCTTGCTCCCGGCGTGTGCGCTCCGCCCGCGCTGCGACCCCACCTACCGCGAGATGCGTGAGCACGAGTTAGCCCGAGGGCTGCTAGAGAGTGTGGGACGGTGCCTGGAGAGCAGACAGGCGAGCGCGCAGATGCGCAAGTCCGGCAAGGCGGACACAGCGCGCCTGCCACCCGCCGAGTATGTGCTCCCCGATGGGCGCATCCTCGAGCTCAGCCAGGAGGGCGCAACCGTCGCTGAACATCTCTTCAAGGAACATCCGGTCGATGTGGGCTTGTTGACGCCGCTGCCTGCGCTCGTGATGAACGCGATCGGCTCGGTCGAGGGCGAGATGCACAAGGAGCTGCTGCGACACGTCATCCTCACGGGCGGGCTCACCTGCATGCCCGGCATGAACGAGCGCCTCGAGGACGAGCTGCGCGCCGCCGCTGCCAAGTCCGCCACGCAATCGATCGTCAACCAGGCGCACCGCATGACGCTCATGAACGCGAATGCGCACGACCGCCGGCACGGCGCGTGGCTCGGCGGCTCCGTTCTCGGCAGCCTCGGCTCGCACACCGAGATCTGGATGTCGCGGGCGGAGTACGAGGAGCACGGTTCACCGCTCATCAGCCGCAAGGGCATGCAGTACAATTGGTGACGTGTGGGTCGGCCCGGCGCAGTGCCGACGGTGAGGAGAGAGGGGCCAGCTGCGCTCATCGCCAAGAAAACATTTTGCGCGGCATGCGGCGGCCGACGTGGGCTGGTCCCTTATAGTGCTCTAACGAAGATTGTAATGAAACGAAACACTTGCGAGACTCTTAAGATACGCTACGATGGGTTTCCAACGATTGTCTCGCCTGGCATTACCCAGTGCCCACTGCCCGAGCGATAGACACCACGCGCCAGCTCCGCTTGCGCAGCCGCCTCGGCCACGCGCAGGCGCCCTGCGTCTGAAATCATCGTTTCTATTCGCCGTCGCATCCTTTCGACGATCAGTTCCTCTCGTTCGACAGCGACGACCTCCGCGAGCTCCTCGCGCTCGGCTGCGAGCAGCGCCTGCATTGCGAGCGCCACCTGGCGTTCTGCCGGCGCGACAAGTATCAGCCGGGCGCTCAGCAGCACCATGAGTGGAAGGAGAACGAGTCCCCAGAGATGGCGCATGGACGTCCACGACGACGCGTATTTTTCGCGAACTTTCGTTGAGCACGGTCAACTCGTGTCGCTTCACAGCAGTGGTCTTTTCTGTCCTTTCTGCTGGATTTCGTTCTCGTTGACGAAATGCGCTCGCTTTCAGGCCTGGAGAGCGACGTGGCGAGGTCCTCGTGGACGTCCATGGACTCCTCGTCTGTGGAGGCGAATTCTGCGACAGCAGCCTCCTCCAACGGCGAGCGCCGCCCCGCTAAGAGGGCCAGGCGCTCTTCGCAGGTTGCGGGTTCATCCTCAGCCGCCGCGCCCGAGCCCGCGGCGGGGAGCGGGACCGACCACCTTACGCCGTCCTCCGACAAGGCACTCGAGCACCTCTCATGCGCTGTGTGCCTATCCATCCCCGAGGACACGGTTATGCAGTGCCAGCTCGGACACATCATATGCGCCGAGTGCCACCTCCGTGTCTGCATCGAGGACAAACCCATCTGCCCGACGTGCCGTATGCCGCTCGATCCTCTCAACCCGATCAGAAACGTCCTTGCGGAGCAGACGATCGCGCTGCTGCCGGCCGAGTGCACGAACGCGGGCTGCACCGCCAAATGCACGCGCGGTACACTGCACACACATCTCTCGTCCGAGTGTGCCTACCGTACCGCGGTATGCAAATACCATCCACTTGGCTGCAAATGGAGTGGTCTGCAAAGGGCCTGCGGACGGCACGAGGACCGGTGCAAGAAAGCGGACATGCCCGGTTGGAAGCTGCTGAAGAAGGTGGAGCAGGTGCAGGAGGCACAGGCGGCGGAAGCCAAGCGTGAGCGCGAGGCCGCCAAAGCCGACGCACTCGTCGTTGCGATGCTTTCCACGCGTTGCCGAAACCTCGAAGTGTCCCACGTGACGTTGCACAAGTGCTCCGCACATGAACATGTTGCAAGCCGGCCTGCCCACTTGGCCTCGGCCGCGTTCCAAGCTCTCGGCTGGCGCTTTAAGCTCTACACCGTGCACGACAGCGCGAGCGGCACCTACCAGGTGGCCCTCCAAATGCGTGACAGCCGCGAGCTGCCCGTGGACTTTTTCGTGGTGTGTGGTCCCGGTATCCGAGACGTTCGCCCCACGTCCGTGAGCCACATCTTCGGGCGTGCCCGCGACGCACGCACCAGCACGCCCGTCACCATTGCTGAGGGCGACGCGGCTGCGGCGCTCGCCAACAGCGACAGCCTCGTGCTGCGCATTGGCATCGCCGACCGGCGCCCTGGCCGCCTGTCACGTGATTTTCAAGGGCAGACCTCGTATGGGGGCGGCGGTTATGGCGACGATGACGGCTACGGCGAGGAGCGCGACGACGACGACGACGATGACGGCTGGAATTCTGATTCGAACGACGTCGACGACTTTGACGACGATGACGAGTCACTCTATGACCACGACGAAGGTCCTCCGCGGCGTTACCGATAG
>Ga0209550_10006648_pt1 | contig 10771 bp, 10 predicted proteins | sample LauGreSuBDMM15SN_2_FD_187567 | JGI IMG/M metagenome (GOLD analysis project Ga0209550, IMG submission 187567) | Freshwater lake microbial communities from Lake Michigan, USA - Su13.BD.MM15.SN (SPAdes) (version 5) | ecosystem: Environmental > Aquatic > Freshwater > Lake | place: Lake Michigan... | reverse complement strand
TGTGTTTCTAGGCTAAAGGTAACTTTAAATAAAAATCAAATTTGAAATTCAAAAATTAACTATATTTTTGAATTGAACTAAAGGAGGGGTAAGCACAAATTTAATATTATCAACATTAACCTAAATTTTTATAAACATGCAAAAAATATTGACATTACTTTCATTATTATTAATTCAAATTACTTTATTAAATGCTCAAATTAATGTTGGTTCATCACGTATGACCAATTTGAAAGCTGGAGTTATTAAGCCTGAACATCTTAATGCACTTCGGAACGCTGAAACGCTGTTTGTTTTGAGATCCCAAGATGAAAGTGAAATTGAGAAGTGGCAAGCAGTGTTAGATGACGTCTGGACTATTAATAAAATTACAGCAATTAAAAGAGATGATCTTGCACACTACATAAATAAAGCTAATAAAGTTAGTTATGCTTTTTTAGGTTTAGAAGGACATGCCAAAATAGTAGATATGCAAAGCACTTCATTCACTATTGCGCACTATTATTTACATTTGTCTATGACTGGCGATGAAATTCCTTATTCGAAAAAAGAACTTAAAAAGTTTGAAACAAAGGGACAAACTCCAGAGCCACAATTTGAAACTCTTACTTTTGCGAGAATTGAACTTTATCCTGATGGAAAGCTTGTGAAATTAGCAGATCAATTTCGTAACAACTATACTCTTAGTGAGAACAAGACGAATGAGCATATGGAATATGTATATAAAGAGGCCAAATTTTACAATTGGGAATTAGGTTTCTTGAAAAATGCCTTGCAGGAGGTAAATCGGATGTTGAAAAATGGTGAAACACGATGGTTGTTTTCTGAAATATCCAACAATTACCAACTAAAAAAAGTACGTAAGGAAACGTTATATGTGCCAGATTATATGCTTATTAAATTCAACAAGTTTAATGGCAATGAAGATAAACGAGTTAAGGAAGATAAACTGTTTGGTGCCTATAAACACCCTTATGAGTTGATAGATGCAAGTAAACTAAGTGCAAAAATTCTTGAAGCAAAAAAACCTTTCTATTACTTTAACTACATCAGAAGCAACACCGATGCTTTTTATACTGTTACAAATGCTCTAACAGGAGAAATTATATATAGTGAATATGATCCTGGTAGCTATAATATTGGGTCAAAAAACATTAAAAATATCAATAAGGCTATTAAAAATGCAAGATAATATTGAAATAAAAACAGCCCATAACAGCTAGAGTTACGTGGCGGCCGCAGGCCAAGCCATGAATTGAAAATCATCGAATGCCTATAAAAATAATTAAAATTATGAGATAAACTCCGGTTGAGCAGCCTGTCCCGTATTTTGCGGGAGAACCGGTTGTGTGTGCTAAAATAAGTGTTATGGGTTTTTCGTGATGGGGTTTTATGGGTTAATAGGCATTGCGTTAACGAGCGTTTCATATTTTAGGCTGAATAGCGATGGTTTTGAATTAAATCTCTTGCTAAAAAGGATAGCTTCCCTTACCCATAAATTTAAGATTTATAGGGAATGAAAGTTTGGCTATCGCCCTTTAATAGAAAGGTGGCCCATTTTGTTTTCATATATTCTAAATTCCATAAGTTTACATTTTTGTGTAAACCTATTTCAGGACGGGTCACTATTCAAAACATTTTATTCCTTATTTTTAAGCTTCGCCAAATTGCTCAGAAAAATCCTTATTTTCGAACGTTTAACATTAGTTTTTAGAAAGATTGATATTAGCTAATATTTTAACACATACCATCCATTAAATAAAAAATGAATAAATTTTTTGAACAAATTAAAAACTCAAATATCTCATCCGATAAAATTGAAAATTTTGTGAGCAAAGCCAATTTACGGCAAGTGAAAAGCCAGAGCATATTGGTAAAAACCAATACCGTTTGCGACAAAGCGTATTTTGTGTTGAAAGGTGGATTCGTTTGCCGATATATTGACAAAGAATATGAGATTGAAAAAACCATCAACTTTTACTTGGAAGATTTTCATCCGTTTATGAGTTGTGTTGATAGTTATTTTTCCGAAACAAAAACGCATTGCGAATTAAGAGCCATTGCGCACTCGGAAGTACTTGAATTTAATAAAAAAGACATAGACGCCCTTATTGTAGAAGATATTAATTTTTTTCGATACTTCCATTCTGCGATTACCCAAGCATTACAGGAAGAAAATGATTTTAAATTAAAAATCATTGCCTATTCTTCCGAAAGGCTGTACAGTTATTTAATTGAGCATTGTCCTGAAGTGATTCAGCAAGTACCTTCAAAATTTATTGCCGAGTTTATGGGCATATCTTCTGAGTGGTTGAGTAAAATAAAAAACCGCATCTAATATTTCTTGAATTAATTCAAGTGCTTCTTGGAAAGCCGATTCTTAGGTTTGCCATATAATTTTTTAAAAAAAATATATATGTCAAACAAAAAGAATGTAGGCTATTCGCCTGAAGATTTTAAAAAGTCGTATGGTAAATATTACGACGAAACCATTGTAGAGCTTGCACCTCATGTGCAATATGCTCTTGCACATTCACCGTTTCCTGCAGGAGCTTTGCCGCCTTTTTCCGAAGTTACCTATTTGGAAAATGAAGGTTACACCGATTCGGAAACAGGTTATTCCGTTGAAGCGGATGGTTCCATTCACACCTCAATACTTACTGTAATGCCTGGAGTAACCCCGGAAATGTGGGATTGGTGGTTTGGATGGCATGGAAGTCAAGACAGTCGATACAAATTATGGCATCCCAAATCTCACGTGAGTGCAGCTTGGGAAGATGGCGGAGACGATGTTGCTTATATTGGCAGAAATTCAATAATTGAAGAATACATTGGTGATGAGTTTACTGATGGGCTCATTCAATTTAAATCACCTACTGAGTTTGGATTTTCTTTTGATGCCATTAAAGACCCTTCTAAGGCTGTTTACATCTGTGTAAGAGTGGGTCATGCTAAACTCCCAATAGATTTTGGTTATTTGGTGCACCAAGTTCGCGCTGTTGAAGGTGGTTCAGAGATGCGCTCTCGCTTCTGGATGGGCGGAAAATATATGAGTGTTAGAAGAGTAGGAATTTTGCCAGATTTAGCTACTTCAATACTTCAAAAAAATAAGCAGCTAACAGGAGATACTGCGCGCAAAATAGTGATACATTGTTCTGAAGAAATGACCCATCTAGCAGCTTTTTTGCCACAATTGTATTCAGAAATAAATCAGACAGTTGATAAATTGAATATTGAGGGAAGAGTAATTGAAAGAACCGATGAAGATTTTGAAGCCGTGATTTTGGGTTCACTCTTTAATAAAACAGACCCAGGTAAAAGACCACTTAAGGTGGTAGAAGCCAAATCGGTTCAAGACATTATTGAAACCATTAAATACGCCAAATCTCACGGTAAAAAACTTTCTGTCTGTTCTGGTGGTCACAGTTTCAGTGCCAATCATATCAGAGATAATAGTATTTTGATAATGATGAAAAACTTCAATCAATTTGAAGTGAATGTAAATGAAAAGACAGCCACAGCAGGACCAGGTGTTGGTGGAAGCGTGTTGATGTTAGAATTGTATAAACATGATCTTTTCTTTCCTGCAGGCCACTGTAAAGGTGTTTGCATCGGAGGTTATCTGTTGCAAGGAGGTTATGGTTGGAATGGCAGAAAATTAGGTATCGCTTGTCAGAGTGTAATTGGAATTGATGTGGTTACTGCTGATGGGGAATACGTCCACGCCAACGAAAGTGAAAATGCCGATTTGTTTTGGGCTGCACGTGGCGCAGGTGCTGGTTTTTTTGGGGTAGTGGTGCGTTTCCATTTAAAGGTATATCAATTACCTAAATACAGAGCCATTATAGCCCATCAATTTTACATGAAACATTTGGAAGATGTATATAGCTGGGCATACGAAGTAGGTCCAAGCATACCAAAAGCTGTAGAGTTTCAAATGATCATGAGTAATAAAATGGGGGGTCTATTTGGCCCAGGTATTGAGGCTGCCGCTCCCATTTTTGCCGATACCAAAGACGAATTTGAGGAGGCAATGGCTTTTATGAAAAATAGCCCTATCAAAAGTAAAGCATTGATTGCTACTCCAGCTTTTGACCCAGGTATCAATGCCTTGTACAAATCAGTGATGAGCCATTATCCTGAAAACCATCACTATGCTGTAGACAATATGTGGACACACTCCCCATTGGAAGACCTAATGCCATTTATTAAAGAAATCGCAAGAACCATGCCTCCTCCTCCTTCCCACATGCTTTGGTTGAATTGGCATCCTGGTCAATTAAAATCAGATATGGCTTACTCAAACGAAGACGATATTTACATTGCCTTGTACACTATTTGGAAAAACACGGGCGATAGCTCAAAATATGGTGATTGGGCTGCAATGATGATGAGTAAAATGAATCACATGAGTACTGGAATCCAATTGGCAGACGAAGGTTTGCACAAAAGAACTGCGCCATTTTTATCTGATGCCAATTTGATAAAAATTCAACAAATTAGAGCTGAAAGAGATCCAAATGGCTTGTTCCATGAATGGCACAGCAGACCAGAAATTAAACTTTAAATTAATATAAATACAAAATAAAAACTAAAATGAAAAAAGCAATTATTCTACTTACAGGTTTATTGGTTACAACCTTTGCCTTCGCACAAAAAGCCACCGATAATTTTGTAGGAAAATACAAAACCGATGATGGTGGAATTGTAACCATTACCAAAACAGCCGCTGGTTTTATAGGAATAGATGAAACGAAAAAGGTTGTGCTCAAAGATGTAAAATTCGACGGCAAAGAATGGAAAGCCACCATCATCAATCCTAAAATGGATATGACCGCATCGGGCGAGATTTTATTTGAGGGTAATAGGCTAAAAATCGTTGCACACAAAGGAATTATGTCGAAAACTATTTATTGGGATATTATTAAAAAGTAAAAAAGTAAAGCAATAGGCTACCTTAATTTGATTGAGGTAGCCTATTTTTTATAAATAAACATATGAAAATTTCTAAAAGACAAGCGAATTTATTATCCAATATTTTGGTTTCTATTTCTATGACTGTTGTCATGACAGGTGGAATGTTATATATACATTCGGGCTATTTTGATAACTTTTTTAAATTTTGGCTCAATGATTTTTTCGTGGGTTGTTGCATCGCGGTTCCAACAGGCTTGTTAATTGTACCAATTATAAGCAAATGGACTGACCAACTTACAGACCATAATACAAAATGGTAATTTTATACAGATAAGTATTTATACTAACATAAATCTACTTTTTTTTGATCTGAGGTAGGCTTTTAGAAAATTTGCGGTTGTATCTCAAAACCTTTAATTATAATAATTAGCGTAGCTGCAATGCTTTTTGTTTTCTAGAAATTACTGATAAAATCTTTTAAAAGTGGCTCATCAAATAAATATAAAACAATGAAAAAATTCCTAATTATATTTTTGCTTATACTTGTTTTTTTGCTTGTGATTCAATTTATAGCAAGCGCTCAGGATACCTCCCAAAATAAAACTGCAATCAAATATCAAGTAAATCTTAATGGTACTCTTGATAAAAGCACTGTGGAGCGATTGATCATTATCAGCAATAACCAACTGGTGTTACACAATAAATGGATAAAATTTGAAAATATTTTTAATTACCGTTTTGGATTTGTACAACCAAATGGAAAACCAAAAACAGATTTAGAGAACGACTTTCTTATTCAATTAGAAAATCATTTTTTACCTGATAAAAAGTTTTTCCCTTCAGTAATCACAGGTTTTGAAAACAGTATAAACTTAAGAGAATTAAACGCAAGATATTATGCAGGTGCGGGTGTTGGAGCTTACCTTTGTAACAAACCAAATAATTTTATCCATTTCAATCTTTATGGACTCTATGAAAAAGCTACTTTTAAGGTTTTAGATTACGATGTAGTAAGAATAATGCCAAGCATAAAAGGAAGGGTTACCTTCAATAATAAAAAAATCGGTTTGGTTTATTCGGCATTCTATGCACAAGCGATGAACGAAGCTCAGAATTATCGTTTACGAGCATTTTTAAAACCATATTTCAAAATATCAAAGCAAATTGAATTAAATGTAATGTACGATTTGTGGTACGAGGGAAAAGTAAATGATATAAGCCCTAATGAAATTTCCACCTTAACATTTGGCTTAACCATTTCAAATTTATAAATAATTCTTTTCGTAGCAATAAGTTTAATAAAAACGGATAACAAAAAGACTATTGAAAAATTTAAAAACTATGATGATTGCCACTAAATAACATTGCACTTTTTAATTGAACTTACTAAGTTAAACCATGATAAAATCAACATCAATCGTGTTCATACACGGACTATTTACTAACTCGAAGAGCTGGCAGCCTTGGATAAAATACTTTGAGGCAATAGGATATAAATGCTATGCACCCAGTTTTCCTTTTCACACTGGAAACCCGATAGATTTGCGGAAAGAGATTAATCCATTGTTGACTAGATTAACAATCGCTGATGTGGTAAAAAGTTATGAGAGTTTCATTGATAGTTTGCCCGAAAAACCAATAATAATGGGTCATTCTGTTGGTGGTTATATAACTCAAAAGCTCATTGAGCTTGACAAGGGTGTTGCAGGCGTTTGTATTAACTCAGCACCACCCGCTGGTATTTATACTTCAATTTGGAGTTTTTGGAAAGCGAATTTACCTGTAATCAACCCGTTTAAAGGGAATTCCGCCTTTCTGCCGTCAGTTAAATGGTATAATTTCGCATTTTGTAATACTATGACTATGGAAGAAACACAAATTGAATACTACAAATTTGTTGTTCCCGAAAGCAGGAATATTCCCAGAAGTATGCTAACTGATCCATATGGTAAAATAAATTTTAAAATACCCCATCAACCATTGCTCTTTATTGCCGGAGAACAAGACAATATCGTTCCTTCGTCCTTAAACATGAAAAATTTTAATGCCTATGAAGATAAAAACAGTATCAAACAATTCAAAGAATTTGAAGGCAGAACACACAATATCTGTGGACAAAAAAATTGGGAAGAAGTTGCCGAGTATATCAATATTTGGATTGATAACTTAGTTAAAAATCCGTAGATTTGAATGTTCCTCCAAAATAAGTATGTTTTAAAAATGAAAAAAACAGTTGTATTTGTATTAGTAACATTGTTTTGTGGTTGTGGATTTGTGGCTACTACCTTCATAGCAGATAAGAACTATGAATTCATTGAAACTGAGCTTTCAAAAACTGCCAATACATATTTTTGGGATAACTACCATTTAGGGAATTATGACAGTATTCCTAAAATTATTGAGAAATTGAGCATTGCATTGCAAGCAAATCCCAAAGATATAGTCTCTACAACACATTTAGGTTTTGTTCATATATGGGCATTGGCAGAAAGACAAAGGTTAAGCCCAGCGAATCCAGCAATCACAGAACATATTTTTTTGTCTCATAAATATTTTCAAGAATCCAATCTGATGAATCCCCACGATTCGAGAGTTCTTGGGTTTTTAGCTGACTTAAAACTTGCAGAAGGATCAGTCTTGGGAAATAAAAAAGAAATAACGCAAGGTTATTTTTTGGGTTTAAATTCGATAAAAAAATGGCCGCAGTTTAACAAGTTTACACTGGGTTATGTTTTTAGTGGTTTGGATACAACAAACAAAAATTTTCAAAAAGGTTTACAATGGCAATACAGCACTATAGACGATTGCGCTTGTGAGAAAAATACTAAAAATGATTATGTTGCCGCTATACAAAAAATAAAGAAGAGCAATGACCCTAGTATAAAGAGAGCCTTTTGGAATACTTGGATTGCACCTCACAATTGGGAGGGATTTTGTTTAAATTGGGGCGATATGTTGACGAAAAATGGGGAAGTTGAAGAAGCTATAAAAATATATTCTCTAGCCAAAGAAAGTGATACCTATGATGAGTGGATTTACAAAGATATTTTAGAAGAAAGAATTTCAGAAGTGAACGCTAACAAAACTGAATTTAATAAAAAGATCGATGAAGTAAATTTACACAGTCAAAAAGTAATAATGTTTAACTCTAAAGTTTCTTGTATGAGTTGTCATCAAATGAGTAAGAATGAATTTGAAAAATTTGGGCATAAAGATTTGGGCATAAATTATTATACATCAAAAAAATAAAGCCGATTGCACACTAGCCTTAAAGGGAAAACTACAGTAAAAAACCAATCATTTAATAATGCCATTAACCTATTTATTTAGTTTTGACCCGATAAATTTTATCAAATAAACAATATTTTCAAAGGTATTATTGCAGGATACGGCGCAGCAGGTTTAATCAATTTAATATTACTTTGGGTGTCGTACTCCTCTATGATTTTAATTTATGGGGCAGAATTTACACATGCCTATGCAGCGCTAAAAGATGGGAAAATTACACCCAATGAAAATGCGCATACCCAAGTTATTCAGGCATCTTTAGGGTAATAATCATTTAAAATTATCTAAATCTTTTGAGGGGTAAATTCATTTATCCCAATTATTGGAAAATTTAAGTTGTTTAAATATATTTGTGTTGAGCGGTGGTTTGTTTTCGAATGACTTAAACAAACACAAAAATCCTAATTTAAGAAACACAAAGAATTTTAAAGCAAAATAAATCCAATTGTAACACCCCAAATTAAACAACAATATGAAATACGAAAACCTATTTTACGCTCTTGGATCAATTTTATTAATTGCTGGAGCTGTAATGAAAATATTACATTTACCCTCAGCAAATGCCATTCTTATTCTTGGTTTCTTGGCAACATTTCTTTTTCAAAATTGGCAAGTAGCCAAGTTGAAAAAAAGAATAAAAGAATTAGAAAGCAATTCATAGTTGCCCGAATAAATTTAGGCATTAGCCAAGATTATACGATTCTTACTCTAAATAATGCTAGCCCTATGAAAAAACAACTATTTATCATCCTAATTTTAATTACCTCTGCCAAGGCAAGTTATAGTCAAAATAACAAGGCATATTTAAAAGAACATGCCTTACCTATAAGTAAATTTGATAGCTTAAGTAGCCAAATTTATGAGCAAATAAATCAATACCAACTTATCATGTTGGGTGAAATTCACGGCACCAATGAACCAGTTAATTTGTTAGATGGATTAGCGAGTTTATTAACAAAATATGGTGATAGCGTTCAAGTAGGTTTTGAAATTCCTCCCAACCAAATGGCAACTTTTTTAAAGAAACGTACTAGCAAAAGTATTTTAGCTTCTGAGTTTTTTTCATATCCTTCTGGAGATGGAAGAGCCTCAAATGCTTGGTATAAAACTATGGCTAATTTAAACAAGAATAAGCAGGTTGAGATTTTCTTTTTCGACAATAATACCGGTCAAAGTGGATATAGTGATAGTATAATGTTTGTAAACATAAAAGCTAAGATGATTGCACATCCTACATGGAAAACCATTACAATTTGTGGTAGTATGCACAATAGAATTTTACCTTATGAGGGACAAATGAAAATAGGTGATTACCTCATTTTAGATAAAGATTTAAACATTGCAGACAAGTTTTGTTCCCTAAATCTTGAATTTGAAGGTGGTGAAACTCTTTGGAATGAGTTTAAACCCATGCCCTCATTTTACTCAAGTTTGGCGTACGACGAATATTTATTTTTATATCCCAAAGGCACAAATGAGCCTTATCATGGAATTTTCTTTACCAGGAATTTTACTAAATCTGAATCTGCTGTAGTTAAATAAAAGCATTCTATCTCAAATTATTATCCTTAATTGTAGGTTCAAACAAACCAATAAAAGAGACATGAAGATTGCCCAACTAACCTTAATCATGCTAACCTGTAGTTTTTATAACAGCTTTGGGCAAGTAGGAACCGACTTACCTATTATTGAAGATTTTGAAAGAGACACTGCATGGATTTGGTCGCCTTGGATGGAATGTGAAGTCCCCAATATATCTTCATTAAATAAAGGCTGTGCCCATTCTGGTAAACTAGGATTGAATTGCATAGACGATTATTTCCTAAGAACTGACTTACAGATTGGCTTGCCAGGCCAAGTTATAAGCTGTTGGGTTCGTTTTCAAAGGAAGACCAATACCTATCTGGGATTTGGAAAAAACACAATAGGAATGGGGCACGGCTATTATTTATGCCTTGCCCCAGAAAATAATACTTTCAGTTTTAGAAAGTCTCCAGATTATACTTATCCTTTCTTAAAGTCTGCATCACAAACATACAAAATGCATTCATGGTATAGGGCTGAGCTAACTTTTAATACTAGCACCAATGTTACTGGCAAACTATATGCAAGCAATGGAACAACACTGCTCAATTCAATAACCTTCGAAATTCCAGACTTAACCCCTGGTGGTGTTTCTTTTAGAGGCTATAATTGTCATGTAGACGAAATAAGGGGTGGATCAAAACAAGTAATTGAAGATACAAGTTTTACCCCTAAATTGGGAGTGCCCTTGGTACTCAATAACATTGTTTTTGAGGTAAATAACAGCCAATTACTCAGTCAGTCATTTGTTGAATTAAACAAGTTGGTAGCCTATTTAAAACGTAATCCTAGCTATAAAATAAATATAGTTGGTTATACGGATAATATTGGGAGTGAGGAGAAAAATAAAAGCCTATCTGAAGCTAGGGCAAAATCAGTTGCTGATTATTTGGTCAAATGTGGAATAGATAAAGCCTCCATCAACCACCAAGGCTTAGGCAGTTTAAAGCCAATAGCAACAAATACCACAGAGGAAGGAAGA
>Ga0209550_10006647_pt1 | contig 10774 bp, 8 predicted proteins | sample LauGreSuBDMM15SN_2_FD_187567 | JGI IMG/M metagenome (GOLD analysis project Ga0209550, IMG submission 187567) | Freshwater lake microbial communities from Lake Michigan, USA - Su13.BD.MM15.SN (SPAdes) (version 5) | ecosystem: Environmental > Aquatic > Freshwater > Lake | place: Lake Michigan, USA... | reverse complement strand
TGCTGGTGGCAATGATCACCGCCAGCATGACCACCACGGCGATCAGAAGTTCAACGACAGTAAATGCGCGACGCATCAGAGCTCCCTCACCGTGGCGTAGACAGGAACCAATTGCGTTCCATTGGCGTCAATGATGGCTGGAACGTAGTGCATGGTGCGAACGCCCATTGGCACAGGGTCCGTAGTTCCAGTCGGAAGCAGTTCGTAATCGTCGTACACCTGCGCGTTGGGGACGCGCGGGACCGGCGCACTGAAGCGGACTTGCAGCGGATCAATGGAGTTACGCCGGCCTTGCGCCACGCGGTGTACGTTGCTGTTGTTGTCAATGATCCACTGTCCGGGCAACTGCCACTGTTCGCTCACTTGCGGAACAGATGCTGCGGCGAAATCTGTAGCGGCAATTCCTTGATTCGCGCCGAAGAATCCAGTGGTGAACGGTGCTTGGCCAGTCAGCGAAAGTGTTGGTGGCTGCTCCCATCCGGTGCGCACCTGCAGCCCAATCGGTGCACCCGTTGTTCCGGGCGCGCCGCCAACACCTGACTTGGGAACGCGCCGGTACGGAACCGGCGGAAGATTGGGGTAGCTCGTACCGGCAACCACCGTCGGCAGGCTTGGCGCGCCGTTCGAAGGCGATGAATAACTCCGAACCGCACCGCCGACGCCGATGACGCGGTACACAAAGATGGCCACCTGAATGCGCCCGCCCATGCGGCGGAACATGCAGTCCCATGAGTACGTGGGCGGAGTGAACGTGGTGGCGCCTTCCGGTACGGATGGCCACCAACGCTCGCGTTGCGTGACGATGATCGGCGGCGCCAGGCTGGTGCGCGAGGAGTTGTACGGAGCACCCCAGAGTTTCAGATTGCCGCCAGCCGTGCGGGTGACGCCTTGATTGGGAAACTCACAGAACTCTTGCGCGCTGGAGCCCGCGTTCTGGGCGAGCGTCGAGAAGATATCGATGGCACCCACGTCATCAATAGTGGTACCGCCTTGGTTGCTGCGGATCACGCCGGGGCGGATCCAACTCCAATCGCCAGCGCTGGGCCGGGATACGTAGCTGCCATTGGAGATCGACTGCGCCAAGAGATTCGTAACGCCAAACTCTTCAAAGGTGCCAAAGTCCTCTGACTTCACACGACTGCGCAGCAGCCCCAGCGCCTGCTCCGCCACCACGGGTCCAAGCTGATCATCCGCGGTCTGTTGCTGCTGAGCAATGCCCGCAGGAAAGAGCGCCGAAACGGAAATGATTCCGATCGCCAGAATGAAGACGGATAGCAACAACTCGATGAGCGAGAATGCACGGCGCATCACTTGGTGCCGATCCCGGGAACGCCCGTGTATCGATTGAAGGTGATGCGGTCGGACTGCTCTTCAATGAACAGTGATTGATCACGAATGCGCGGCGGAGGGTTGCCGTTCCCGCCGATGGCGGTGCCCTTCCAAGTACTGGAGTTGAAACGATCACGCGCCTCGGCATCGTTGAAGACGGCCAGGTATGGAACGTAATCAACCAGCGGCTCGTCGCGCGGTTCGTCGTAGATGAAGTAGTCAACGTTGACCGCAGCACCGCCAAAGGCGCTCGTAGTCCCGCGCTCCGGAAATCCGTTTCCGTCGTAATCAACAAAGGACTTGACGTACGCGTTCTGGTTACCGCCGGAGGCCGTTACCACTTCAAGCACCTGTTGCGGATTGCGCGAGAGCACGCGTCCGTCCGGACCAAACAACACGCCAATGGCCCAGCCAAGTTCGGTGCGTGCCAAGTCCGGGGTAAAGGTTGGCGGAGTCACCGCCGTATTGGTGGTGCCTGCAAAGCGCGGCTGCGTGCGCCACTGGCGGTCGTTCTGACCAACCGATGCATCAGTGACGAATCCGAAGGCCGGACCGGCAATCAAGACACCGGCTGGCAAGTCCCGTGTTGGAACACCTGGAACGGGAACGAATCGATCGGCGAACACATCGTCCACCATGAGCTCGGCACCGTAGGTGTTGGGTGTGGGAAGCGGCGTATTGGCGGTGACCACCTCGCCGGTCCAACGAGCAGTGACAATCTGCACCACCTGCGGCTCACGCGGCACGGCGCGCGACTGCCGACTTGGCGCCACGCGGAAGGTGACCATGACGTACGCGTTGTCTCGAATAGCGATGGCACGCGCTGCGCCCAACGATGCCACCACACCATTGGTGGCATTCGCCAACTTGGCATCGCGGGTGACCTTGCCGACACTGATGGCCGTCAGCACTGCCAAGATCATCATGATGCCCATGACCACCAACAGCTCGAGGAGCGTGAAGGCGGGCGCTCGGGTGAGCCGTCGCACGGAGGATGAATTGCGGGCGCTGGACATGGGCATCAGTTTGGGGGATCCAACTCGTACAGGTAGATGTTGTCGGCAGCGGCGGTGTTCTGGATAGTGGTGGAATCCGGGGTGGATTCGCCGGGCACTCCAAAGAGACCGTCGGGACCAGCGGACACCAGACATATACGGCGATTGGTGCAGACCCCAAGGAGATTCTCAGCAGGAGTTCGCACAGTTCCGTCAGAATCGGGAAGCGATGAAGTCGGTTCCGCCCCGTAACGCCAGGCCCGACCGGGGAAGACGAACGCAATGCGTCCGCCCCACGTGTCAACCAGCTCCGATCGGGTCGAATCCTTGGAGTTGGCGGTGGACTTGGCCGAGGGCGCGTACAAGACCGACGGCGTGCCGGACAAGATGTTGGTGGCGGGATAACTGGAGGTATTCGCCTCCGCGCGCAACATGCTCGGCGGGATACCCGCCAGCATCGGACGGATCGATTCCAGTTGCGAGAGCAGATTGACGGTGAATACTCCCGCGCCGCGTGCGCGCGTGTAAATCAATTTGTTGCCGGCATTATTAGGTGCTGCCGGCGTTCCTGGCTCACGAATATCAAAGACCTCAAGAGTGGCTCCGGATGGAAAGATCTCCGTGGTCGGCGCCGTCAGCGAGTTGAACGCCCCGTTGTAAGTCACTGGCCGCCCCGTCTGCCCTTCCCATTCGGTGAACGCGCTCTCCATGATGGTCATCGCACTCTCCACCTGCGAACGCTCCGCGCGCCGCAACAGCGCAGAACCAACGCCCAACACCAAGGACGCCAGCACCAAGATGATGCTGATCACCACCATGATCTCAATCAGGGTGAAGGCGCGTCCCGCATGGCGTGAGCGGCGGGTACTCATGGCCCAAACCTCACGATGTTGTCTTCGTTGTAGCCCTCGGTGTCAGCGCGGATTGTTGGATTCCAACGCTGGTCCGGGCCAAAGGAGAGCAGAGCGAACTCGGATGCCATGGCAGCGCGGCTTGCACCGGAGTCATTATTTGCATCCGGCATAGCGTCAACATCTTCGCCTGGGCCAAACCGCTGCGGACGCAGTGCAACAATGTCTGCCAACGACCAGGTGCGATCCGTGGAGCGCGGGTCGCCGTTCAGGTAGCCGCGTCGATAGAAGAGGACTGGCTTGCCAAAGAAGTCCAAGAGGCACTTGGGTGCCAGATCAAAGTTGTTGATCTCGCCCGGCTTGGCAACAATCGGCGTGCCATCCGTTTGAAATCCGGTGACACCGCCAATCTCGCTATCTGCCTTCACCTCTAAGTACGGTCCAAGCGACTTGCCGCGTAGGAACGCACTGGTTGAATCCGCGTTGCCGGTAGCAGGCGCGGTCGAAGCCAAGTTGCGCGAACCAAAGACGCCCTTCCCCTGCGTTCCAGTACGCGGATTGAGGAGCGAGCCCCATCCACCATCGGAGCCAGGGTTGCGAATTCCAAGAGCGGGTTGCTCGCGGTAGCCAGGAGTGTTGGTGTTGGTCGGAAGCGCGCCGGTCCCTTCCATGATGACTCCGTAGCCATCCTGTGCGCGATCGCCAAGCCCCAGTAAGTACTCAGGAATGGTGGTTGCGGAGCACCACTTCTGCAGGTTCTGCCGCTGCGTGGTGGACCACGATCCGTAGGTGGGACCACCGTTCTGCGTGCCTGCAAGCGATGGCGGATCCAACATGTCGCGGCACCAACCAAGCTGTCCAAACGCCGTACCAGAGACGCCGGAACCCACTTGCGAAGGCACGCCAAGAATAGGAGGCATGTATCCGGTTTCAGCACGGAAGCGAGTCAGCCCCGCCACGATGGAATTCATCAGGAACTCCGTGTTCGCAATACGAGCACGCCGCGCGCCGTAGCCAAGGCCCACAATCAGCGTGGAGATCACGCCGATCACAATGCCAAGCACCACCAAGATCTCCACCACGGTAAAGCCGCGGCGGATGATCGAACGCTGTGCCGGACGGGCGAACTCCATCACTTGCCGCCCTTCTGGCCGGAGACGCTTTCAATCATGCTGACCAGCGGAAGGAACAGCGCCAGAACGATGGTTCCGACGATGCCACCCAGGATCACCACCATGAACGGCTCCAACAGACTCAGCAGACTGGCCACGGCCACGTCCACTTCTTCGTCGTAGTTGTCGGCGATCTTCATGAGCATCACGTCCAGGTCTCCGGTCTCTTCACCGACGTCGATCATGTTGACCACGATGGCGTCGCAGACCTTGGCCTTGCGTAGCGGACCAGCGAATGTTTCGCCTTCCTTGATGCTGTCATGGACGCTGCCGAGCGCCTTCTCAAATACCCAGTTTCCTGAGGTTTCCTTGGTAATGGTGATCGCTTCCAAGATGGGAACACCGGCGGCAACCAGCGTTCCAAGTGTTCTGGTGAAGCGCGCCACGGTGGTCTTCTCCACCAGCGTTCCAATGACGGGGATCTTCAAAATGATCCAGTCAAAGGCCGCTCGCCCAAACTCAGTCTTTCTGATCACCTTGAGCAGGAAGAACAACAAGAATGGCGACACAATGATCCACGCCACCCCGGGCACTCGCTGGTCGGGGCTGGCGGTACCGGCGATCCACTTACTTGCAGCAACAAGCCACAGCGTCAGCGCTGGAAGCTTGACGTTGAAGTCGTTGAAGATCTCCTGGAACTTCGGGATCACGAAATACATGATGCCGGTGACGATCGCCACGGCAATACCGATGACCACCACTGGATAGATCAGTGCGCCCTTAATACGACGGCGCAAGCGCTGGCCCTTTTCCATGAAGTCGGCCAGACGCTGCAAGATGACGTCCAACACGCCTCCGATCTCGCCAGCCTTCACCATCTTGGTGTAGAGGCGATCGAATGCCTTGGGGTGTCGGGCAAAGGCATCGCTCAGCGTGTTACCACCCTGAACGTCTTCGCACACGGTTTCCAGGATGTTCTTCAGCTTGCCGGCCTTCTGCTGGCTCTCCAAGATCTGCAAGGAGCGAAGCAGCGGAAGACCTGCGTCCTGCAGCGTGGAAAGCTGGCGAGTGAACAAGCACATGCGCTTCAGCGGAACGCCACCGAAGGACAGGTTCAGGCCGCCGCCCTTCTTCTTCTTTTTCTTGGCAGCGGCAGCAACATTCGGCTTGGCCGCACTTCCACCCTTCTGCTCGCGCACGTCGGTGGGGTACAGCCCATCGCCACGGAGCTTCTGGATCGCATCATCGCTACTGGAAGCGTCGATGGTGCCCTTCTGAGGTTTTCCAGAGGCGTTCATCGCCTCATATGCGTAGGTGGCCATGAGTCAGTTATTCCTCGCTCAGCGTTTCGCGGACAACCTCATCAATGGTTGTCTGACCGTCGTAGATAGAAAGTAGGCCGCACTCGCGCAGGGTTCGCATTCCGTGGCGGCGACATTCGTGACCGAGCACCGATGTGCTGGCCTGGCTCATGATCAATTCGCGCAGCGGATCAGTCATCACCATGATTTCAAACAGTGCCAGTCGTCCCTTGTAGCCACTCTTGTTGCAGCGCTCGCAGCCGCGACCGCGGAAGAAAGTCCGGTCGCCCACGTCTTGCGGACGCATGGCAAGTTCCATCAGTTGCTCTTCGCTGGGGACAAACTCTTCCTTGCAGTTGGTGCAGATGCGACGCGCGAGACGCTGCGCGACAATCGCCTCCAAGGTTGCGGTGAGCAGGAAGCTCTCCACGCCAAGGTCCAAGAGACGCGCGATACTGGACGGCGCGTCATTGGTGTGCAGCGTGGTGAATACCAAGTGACCGGTGAGCGCTGCCTGGATAGCGATCTGCGCCGTCTCCAGGTCACGCACTTCGCCGACCAGGATGATGTCCGGATCTTGACGGAGGAAGCTGCGCAAGAGACGCGCAAAGGTGAGTTCCTGATCCACATTCACCTGGCACTGAATCAGACCTTCAATGTCATATTCCACGGGATCCTCAGCGGTGAGGATCTTGGTCTCGATGTCGTTGAGCTCATTGAGAGCGGCGTACAGCGAGGTGGTCTTGCCGGAACCCGTGGGTCCGGTGACGATGACAATTCCGTTCGGCTTGTTGATCAGCGTGCGCAGCTTCTCAAGGTCGTCGTCGCGCAGGCCAATGCGGTCCAGGGAAAGCTGAACGTTGGAGCGGTCCAGTACACGCAACACCACGCTCTCACCGAACATGGTGGGAAGCACAGCGACGCGCAAGTCAACGGGACCGGAATCAAGGCTCATTTCCACGCGACCGTCCTGCGGCAAGCGGCGTTCGGAAATGTTCAACTTGGCCAAGACCTTCACGCGGCTCACCAATGGCATCGCCAGCGGCTTGGGCACCGGAAGCATTTCATAGAGCACGCCGTCAATGCGGTAGCGCACCTTGAACTCCGACTCAAACGGCTCCATGTGAATGTCACTGGCCTTGTCGGCGATGGCCTGCATGAGAAGATGGTTGAGCAGCTCAACCACCTTGTTGTCGCTCATGGCATCGCCGAGCGTGGTCAAGTCAATACTGGCGTTTGATCGACCGGCGGCAGCCTTCACGGCGGCCGAGTCCTGCTCAGCAAGAATGCGGCGACCCGCGTCAGCCATCGACTTGCCACCGTAGTACTTGGCAACCGCGGCTTCAATCTGCTCAGCAGAGGCAATGACACTCTTGACCTCGGAAAAGCCCATCACGTTCTTCAGGTCATCGACCGCGCGGTAGTTATCGCGGTTCTTCATGGCGATGGTCAGCGACCGCGTCGCCGGGTCGAACGCAATCGGCAGCACCTTGTAACTGTTGGCGGTGGCAGGCTGCAGCGCGGCGATCACTTCCTTGGGGATCTCTAGGTCGCCCAGGTCCACGTACTCAAGTCCAAACTGTCCGGCAAGCCCCACTTCAACATCCAGGGCGCTGACTTTGCCCAGCTCGATCAGGATGACGCCAAGCTTCTTGCCCTTGTGGGTGGTCTGCTGCGCCGTTAACGCCAGCTGAACATCATCACGCGTGGCCTTCCCCATCTTGGTGAGGACGCGGCCAAAGCGGCGCTGCTTCAGCTCGGAAACGGGTACGGGAGTCAGGACACCTGGTTCTGGCATATTCGATTTCCTTCAAGCACCGTCGGGAGGAGGCTCGTCGCGTCCCTAAGAAATACGGACGCAAGAGACGAAGAGATGGCATGGTATGGAGCGATTTTCGGGCTGTTGGCACATGAATTTGAGGTGCCACCTGCAAACTGATACTGGGGTCCGGCAATGTACGGCGCGATGGCGCCGGAATTGATCGCCCCCTTCGGTTAGTTGGCCTCGTGGACCTCGTCAAGTTCGGCACGACCGACGTTGCCGCCTGCGCGATGCACCTTCTCCGTCATATCGCCCGGATTACGGCACTTATCGATCATCTCCTCGGCGGAGATCATGCCCTTGGAATACAGGCTCCACAGGTGGTCATCCAAGAGCTGCATGCCGAACTTCTTACCAGTCTGGATGGCGGAGTCGATGCGGAAGGTCTTGTTCTCACGGATGAGGTTGGAGATAGCAGGCGTCACCACCAGGAACTCATAACCAGCCACTCGACCCGGCTTGTCCACGCGCGGGCACAGCACCTGGCTGATGACGGCGATCAATGACGTGGAGAGCTGCACACGCACCTGCTCCTGCTGATTGGTTGGGAAGGCGTCGATGATTCGGTTGATGGTTCCTGCCGCACCGGTGGTGTGCAGGGTGGCGAACACCAAGTGACCCGTTTCGGCGGCGCGGATGGCGGCTTCAATGGTTTCCAAGTCACGCATTTCACCCACCAGAATCACGTCTGGATCCTGACGCAACACGCGCTTCAAGGCCTCGGAGAACGTGGGTACATCGATACCAAGTTCGCGCTGATTCACCACTGACTTCTTGTGGTTGTGGTAATACTCGACCGGGTCCTCAACCGTCACAATGTGACGTTCCCAGTTGGTATTGATGTAGTCAATCATGGTGGCCAGCGATGTGGTCTTACCGGAGCCGGTTGGTCCAGTGACTACAAAGAGTCCACGGGGACGACGAATCAGGTCCTTGCAAATCTCCGGCAAACCGATCTGATCAAAGGTCAGCAAGCGGTTGGGGATCTGCCGCAGCACCATGCTGATGACGCCCTTCTGCTTGAACACCGACACACGGAAACGAGCGGCGGTGCCGAATGCAAAGCCGAAGTCGGTTCCGCCCATCTCCTGCAGTTCCTGCTGATTCTTTTCCGGAGTCACGCTCTTCATGAGTTGCATCATGTCCTCGGGCTCAAGCGTCTTGGTAGCCAAGTTGCGCAGGCGACCGCTGAGGCGGATGGTGGGCGGACGACCGCAGGAAAGATGCAGATCGCTGGCGTCTTGCTTGACAACCACGTCAAGCAAGCGATCCATCTGCAGGGTGGGCTTGGCGTTCTCGGATACTTCGGTTTCAGAACTGGACATAGTGGTGTCTCTGCTCGGTGTGGGGAGTGAAAATCAACTCAAAGTGCGCGTTAGCGCTTGGTAACCTCGCTTGGGTCAAAGCCTTCAATCTGTGCGTACTTGGCCACTTCGTCAGGAGTGGTGACGCCCTTCAGAATCTTGATGCGACCATCGCCAAGCAGACTGCGCATGCCGCCACGAACGGCCGCCGCGCGCAACTTAGAGACGCCCGCTCGTTGGAACGCCAACTCGCGGATTTCGCTGTTCATGATCATCATTTCAAAGATCGCCTTACGTCCGCGGTAGCCGGTGCCCTTGCAATTGGGGCATCCCACTGCCTTCATGACTTTGCCCATGGCTTCTTCTGGAGCGATGTCCACGAGCTTGAGGAACTTGGGATCCGGAGCGTCGTCAAGCATCTTGCACAGCGGGCACAAGACGCGCCCCAGGCGCTGCGCGAGCACCGCTTGAATGGAACTTGCTACCAAGAACGGCTTGACACCCATGTCCACCAATCGGGTGATGGCACTGGGAGCATCGTTGGTATGGAGCGTGCTAAACACCAAGTGACCGGTGAGTGCAGCCTGAATGGCAATGTCCGCAACTTCGCGATCTCGAATTTCACCGATCAGAATGATGTTCGGAGCCTGACGCAACATGCTCTTCAGCACCACGCCGAAGCTAAGACCGATCTGTTCGCGGATCTGCACCTGATTGATGCCGTTGAAGTTGTACTCAACGGGATCTTCAGCGGTGATGATCTTGCGGTCCGGCGTATTGAGAATCGCCAGCGCGGAGTACAGCGTGGTAGTCTTGCCGGAACCGGTCGGACCAGTGACCAGGAAGATTCCGTTCGGACGGCGAATGATCTTGTTGAAGACATCCAGCGAGTCTTGCTCAAAGCCAAGATTCAAGAGACCGATGCGCACGCTGTCCGGGCGCAAGATTCGCAAGACCACGCTTTCACCGTAGAACGCAGGGCAAGTACTGACGCGGAAGTCAATCTGATTGATGACCGGCTGACCGTCCTTGAAGACCGTGTCGCCCATCTGATCAATCTCTGGCACCGGGAACTTGATACGACCGTCCTGCGGAATGCGACGCTCGGCGATGTTCACACCAGCCATCAACTTGATGGTGGAAAGGACTGCATTCTGCAGGTTCTTCTGCAGCTTCTCAATCTCCACGCACACACCGTCGATGCGGTAGCGGAGCATGATGTGCCCCTCCGCCGGTTCGATATGGATGTCTGACGCGCGACCATTCACTGCGTCAAGAATGATGCGCGCAACGAGTCGGCGAATTGGACCGTCGTCATCAACATCAATCGACTTGGCGCTGCGGTCAAGGGACTTATCGACTGACTTGTCAACGGACTTGTCCATCGAGTCGCCGGCCAACTGCTTACGCGGCGGGCCTTCTGCCTTCGCGCCGCCATTGATGTACGAAGTGATCTGCCGCTTGGAAGCGATGCCGGCCTGCTCAAATTCGCCGACTCGAAAGCGCAACATCTCCAGCGTGTCGATGTCCATGGGGTCATGGATGATCAAGCGCAATTTGCCACTGCCCGCCAAGGGCAGGACTAAGAATTTCTTGATCAAGTCGGAGGGGATGCGCCCCTTGTCGATCTTGTTCATGTCCGAAACAACATCAAGGTTGATGAAATCAACGCTAAATTGCTGCGCCAGCGCCTTGGCAATGTCTTCTTCCTTGCAGGCGTTGGTCTCCACCAGGATTTCACCAAGCCGCATGCCACGCGCGCGGGCGGCAGCGAATGCCTCGTCAACCTGAGCGAGGGTGACGACTCCGAGACCGATGAGGATCTCGCCGAGTTTCTGACGGGGCTTACGTGCCAACGGAACCTCCTGACGGACCGAACCCTCGCTGCCGATCGCCCCGCGGTGGGGCGTGCAACGAGAACACCGTATCTTCGTACCGGGCGGGCGCAGCAGTTGCACCTGACCCCCCACATGCCGGTCCGGGTCATCCGGAACGGCTGCAGGTTCCGTAGTATGCGGCCTACGCAGCATCTACGCAATGCGTGCGACCGAGAATATGGA
>Ga0209550_10006646_pt1 | contig 10775 bp, 9 predicted proteins | sample LauGreSuBDMM15SN_2_FD_187567 | JGI IMG/M metagenome (GOLD analysis project Ga0209550, IMG submission 187567) | Freshwater lake microbial communities from Lake Michigan, USA - Su13.BD.MM15.SN (SPAdes) (version 5) | ecosystem: Environmental > Aquatic > Freshwater > Lake | place: Lake Michigan, USA... | reverse complement strand
GACTCATCAATCGTCCCGACATATTTACTGGCCAAATTCGCCCGCGAAAATCTCATTGTTGCGCTGGGTGGAGATGGCGGAGATGAAGTATTTGGTGGGTATGACCGCTATTTGGCAACCCCTGTGATGCAAAGTCTTAACCCCTTTTTAGGATTAGCTCGGGCAGGCTTAAGTCTTGCTGGCAAAAGTTCATTTGGGAATTCTCGAAAAATTAATCGTGTGGGTTCTCAGCTATCACCAAAGGTATCTCTGGCTGCGAGATACAGTTCAATTCTTTCTCTAACGCAACCACAAGAACTTATTACTCTTCTCAATTCCAATGTATATTCAAAGAAAGCAGAAACTTCTTACATAAATCAATTTGAAACTGGCAACTTATCTTCATTTAACCGCATGATCCGTTCAGATTTTTCTGCCTATCTACTTGGAGATTTATTGGTTAAAGTTGATATTGCAACTATGGCTAATAGCCTAGAGCTGCGATCACCTTTGCTCGATGTAAACGTTGTTGAGTGGGGTGTATCTCTGCCTCGTAAATACAAAATTAAGGGTTTTGAGACTAAACATATTCTCAAAGATGTTGCCCGTTCACTAGTGCCAGCAGAGTTAATTGACAGACCCAAAATGGGTTTTGGAATCCCACGAGCTGAATGGCTCCGCACCGGATTGAAAGAAATGCTTGTTGACACCCTCACGGATTCAACAGCCACTCAACGTGGCTGGTTTGAATCATCTGAAGTGAAAAAAGTCATTGACATCCATATGGCTGGTGAGGATAAAGATAGTCTCTTGTGGCCAATGCTGATGCTAGAACTGTGGGCTAGGACTTGGCTTGATTAGATAGGAGCTTCTTGTAGAGATCTTCATGGTCATGCACCAAGCGTTGAACCCCAAAATTAGCCAACGTAAATTCTTGAGCTGCCTTTCCAAGTTGAGCGCGTAATCCTGGATTACTAACTAGGTTTTCAAGAGCATTAGCTGTTTGCAGAACATCTAGATCAGTAGTAAATCCAGTTAGATTGTTTAAGACAATTTCAGACACAGAGCCCACATTTGTTGTGACAACAGGCAGTCCTGCCATTCCTGCCTGGATTAAACACAGAGGGGTTCCTTCGTTATCACTTGTTAGCACGACAATGTCGGCCGCTGATAACACTCTTTCAATATTGCTTTGCCAACCAAGAACTACCACCGGTAATTCCTCGGCAATAATTCTCTTTCTGCATGCCTCCAGTAATTCGCCATCCCCCGCAATAAAGAAGTCGAGGTTAATCTCTCGCTTTTTGATTTCGCTAACGACATCAAGAAAACGATCAGGACGCTTAATCTGCGTCACCCGACCAATGAATGCGCATTGAAGCCGATCATTATTTAGAGCATAAAATGCTTTTGCTTCAGGTTTAGGTGACAAGATACCGATCTCTAATCCCGGCGGTATAAGTCCGAACTTTTCTTTCTTGCCGACTCCAGCCTCCAATAAATCTTCTCTCACCTTATCTCCTACTGCTAAAAGCTGCTGGGTTATGGTTGCTAAAGATCTCTCAGTAATAACAACCAGTAGTCTTTTAAATGAACCAAAATAACCATTGAGTAAATGGCCATGGAAAGTGTGCACGCGAATAGATTTTTGAAGTGAAACTAATGATGCAATGCGCCCCAAGAAACCAGCTTTTGCAGTATGGGTATGAATCACATCTGGTTTGAAGTCACGAATTGCTTTGACCAATGAAATGAATGCCTTGACATCCCCACCGAAATTTACGCGCCTACCTAAACCTTCAATACGAATAGCCTTAACATCATTTGCAACAGAATCCAGATAGTCAGCCTCATCAGACGCACAGAAACCCGTATAGAGGCGATGATCAAATTTAATGCTGTTAAATCCCCGCATCAGCCCCGAAACCTGAACAGCTGGCCCACCCACATTCATACGGGCAATGAGCCGCATTACCCTGATGGGTCTTTCAGTTTCCTGACTCATCTGCCAATCTTCCCTTATGACAGCCTCAAAATGTGAACTTAAACTCGGCTTAACAGATGGACTCAAAAACCTCTGAATCAAGTTAGGATTCCAACCGTGAGCGCCCAGCCCAGCCGAATTTTGGCCATTATTGGCCAAGGCTATGTTGGTCTTCCTTTGGCCATGGCTGCCGTCGATGCAGGCTGGACTGTGATCGGTATTGATAATTTTGAAGCCAAAGTTGCGCAGATTAACTCTGGTTCTAGCCCAGTTGAGGACGTTTCAGATACCCAGCTAGCAGCTGCACTCAAATGCGGGTCTTATAGAGCGAGCACAGATTTCTCTGATGTAGCTGCAGCTTCAGTTATCACAATATGCGTTCCAACACCTTTAAACGAAAAGAGGGAACCCGATCTCTCGCTGTTACGTAGTGCTACAACAGCCATGGCCTCCTTTGTTACCCACGAAACCTTAATTGTTAGTGAGTCAACCTCATATCCAGGCACTTTGCGAGATTTGATTATTCCGATAGTTGAATCACTTAAACCCAAAGACTCTCTTAATGTATACTTTGCGAGTGCTCCAGAGCGCGTCAACCCTGGAGATGCTATCTGGAATCAAAAAAATACTCCACGCCTTGTAGGGGCTATTGATTCTGCCTCACAGATTAAATCCCTGGCTTTTTACGAATCCATCTGTGATTCTGTTGTTTCAGTTTCAACACCAGAAATTGCAGAAGCAGCTAAACTGCTTGAAAATACTTTTCGCTTAGTCAATATTGCATTGATTAATGAATTTACTCAACTGTGCTCGGGGCAAAAAATTAATGTTCATGAGGTTATCGACGCAGCATCTTCTAAGCCTTATGGATTTATGCCTTTCCGCCCTGGAGTCGGAGTTGGTGGTCACTGCATTCCAGTTGATCCACTTTATTTGACTTGGTGGGCTCGCCAGAATGGCAAACAAGCAGAGTTTGTAGAACTCTCAGAAGCAATTAACCGTAAGATGCCAATATTTGTTGCAGAACGTGCACTTGCAATTGTTAATTCCACAATAACCAAACCAAGAGTCTTAATTCTTGGCGTTGCTTATAAACCGGGTATTGGCGATGTGCGCGAATCACCCGCATCCGTACTCCGCGACTACTTAGTTGAAAAAGGTGCAGAGGTTGCTTGGTATGACCCCCTAGTCTCAAATTGGGAAGGGACAGAACCCGTTGATTTGAATTGGAAATGCGATGTTGCAATTCTTGCAAACAAACAGCCAGGCATGAAAGTTGAACAGTTACTTGAAAAGGGAATTCAAGTGTTGGATTGTACTAATCTAATGAAGAACCAACCTGGAGTGTCTTCGCTCTAGGAGTTCTTTGCCATTTCTGTTGAAATATCCTCGATTATTGTGGACAAATCGCGCCGAGGTTTCCAGCCGACTAAAAGATTAATCAAGTCAATATTAGGAACTCGGCGTTCCATATCTTCAAATCCAGCACCGTACGCTTCTTCATATGGGAGGTAGACAATTTCACTTTTTGAGTTTGTTTGTGTGACTATCTTTTGTGCTAAACCATAAATAGAAATTTCGGCGTTATTTCCAATATTAATGACCCTGCCGATTGTATTATCAGCAAATGCAATTGCAATTACTGCATCTATAACATCATAAACATGTGCAAAGCAACGAGTTTGTTTGCCATCTCCATAAATCGTAATTGGTTCATTCGCCAAGGCGGATTTTACAAATCGGGGAACTACCATTCCATAGGCACCAACTTGCCGAGGGCCCACGGTGTTGAAAAACCGAACTATTCGTGTCTCTAATTTCTGCTCAATAAAATAAGCATATGCCAGCGATTCATCAATCGCCTTTGCTTCACTATATGACCAACGCAATGTAGTTGGACTTCCGAGAATTCTGTCATCACTCTCTCTAAGTGAATTTGAAGTATTTTTCCCATAAACTTCGCTACTGCTTGTTATAAAAACAGGAATTTTTGAAGACTGCGCTGCCATGAGCACATTTTCTGTACCACGAATATTTGTTAGAAGACTATCCAGCGGATTGTTCATGATATTTAGAACTCCAACTGCCGCAGCAAGGTGAAATACATAATCCACCCCGGATACCAGAGGTATTAGTGCTTGTAAATCTAGAATTGATCCTTCGACAAAAGTAAAGTCTGCCGAAGTTTGTAAATTTGAAAGATTAGAAAGGCTTCCGGTAGAGAGATTATCAATCGCAATTACATCATGACCATCTAAAAGTAGGCGTTCACATAAATGCGATCCAATAAAGCCTGCACCTCCTGTCACTAAAATTTTCATGGTATAACTTTAGTCCAACTAAGCTCAATTAGACACCAAGAATTGCTAAGAAATTGAATAATAGATTGACACTGCGCTGCAGGTGACAAACTTTGCTTGGATATCACAGTTCCCCCTTAAAGCGGCACATTGAAGCAAATAAATTTCAAGATTTAAGGCGAACAACTTAAGTTTTAAGCCACTTTGAGGGCTTTCGGCTACCCAGCTTCGGAACGCAGCAAAGATGAGGGTAGAGTGTGACAAAAGAGGTAGCGAGAGGATTTGTTTTGTGAAGATGCTGCATTTCCTTAATGAAGTAAATATTCAGCACAAGTCTGGTGCCCCAGCAAATGCGATAGAGTTTTCAAAGACTTGTTTAAGCCTTCCATTATCTCAATGGATGTCCGAAGAAAAAGTAGACCTAGTATCTGTGGCAATGACCAATGCCAAATCAGAAGAAATCGTTTGAGCTATGCAACTAGTAGTTTTGTAAGAGAACCCAGAATTTAAACATGTCTACTAGTGAACTTTTTCAACATAAGAAAGTTGCGATACTGCTCACCGTATTTAATGGAGAGAAGTATATAGAAGAAACATTAAAATCAATACTAAGTCAAGAATACAAAAATATATCAATAATTGTTGTCGACGACGGCAGTCAAGATGGGTCATCTCGAATACTTGAAAAATACATCAAAACAAATAATGATTTGATTCGCATCGTTAGGCATCGGCAAAATCTAGGTGCGACGGCAGCACTTAAGACTGGATTTAAGAATCTTAAAGCTGAAGAGGAATTCGTTTTAACAATAGCCCAGGATGACCTATTACCTTCAAACTACATAACCTCTGGGATTCAAAAATTTCATGCGAAGGATACCTCCGTTCTATTCTCAAATCTATGGATAATCGATAAAATTGGGCGACCCGATCGTAGAATTACGGCTGCGGCAAATTCTGGTTTACTGGGGAAATATCAACTTGCAGCAGTGTTTAGTAGAAATCTAATTAATGCTCCTGGTGCAATGATTAGGACTGAACACCTAGAAAGCAGTTTCCTTGATGCGAATTATCCGTACACCCATGACATGCATTTGTGGATGAATCTTGCGACAAAAGGGAAAATTCGATTATTCTTTGGCTCCTTTTGTTTTTATCGTGTTCATTCATCTAGCATAACTTCAAACAGAAACAATTCTAAGTTGCATGAAGAAATTAGTCGCAGCAGGTTTGATTTTTTGAATAGCAAAGCGTTTGAAGAATTTATCTATAAGCTGAATAAAAAACAGAAGTATATTTTTTTTATATTGATCAAATTAATGACAAATAATGAATCTAACTGCAAACACAAGATAGCTTGGAGTACAAAGCTTAGATTACTTCTAGAAATTCATGGCAAACGAATATCAGCTGAAGATAATTGTCAAACTTATCAACCGGTACGTAAGCTGGAGATACTTCATGAGCCGTGGAAGAATCCAAAATTTACAGTTATAGCCAACTATCTTTTTACATCTATTTCTACTATTAAATTAATTATCAAGGTATTCGTGTCTTGTGTTTACCGACCAAGCCGGGAAAGGAACTGATTTGGAAATTCAACTAAAGTGTAGTGGAGGATTAGGCGCACAACTCTTGGCAATTTGCTACTCCAATAAAATTCACGAGATTACCAAAAGGAAAGTAGTCATTCGTTTCACTGAAATGGGAAATTCATATCGCACTTTTATGGTAGGTGATTTTTGTACTGATATAGATTTTGTGATTTCGAGAAATTCTAGAAACCTAACTCCAAAAGAAAACAAATCTGATTTTGTATTATCTGAATTCAAAAAATCAACTAATAAAGTGAGGAACTATTTGAAAACTACAATAAAAAGGTTTGGAATATTTCTGTTTGATTTTTTAAGAATAAGGATATACAGCCCATATTTATCTCTTGAAAAGTTAAAACGCATAAAATGGTGGTCAATGTCTGTTGATGGTTACCATGCTGATATGCGAGTCATCAAAGATTCCTGGCCGTATCTTAGAGAATTGGTGAAGGATTCAAAGGCTAAAAATTTCATTGAAGAAGCCGGAACTTTAAATTGTCTTAGTGTTCATTGGCGACTTGGCGACTATTTGACAACGAGTGCGAACCAAACTCATGGAATTGTCGACGCGTTGTCTCTATATCGCGTAATTGAATCTGTATCTACGCATCATTCTGTAGACGAGATTAAAATTTTTACTGACTCACCTACTGTGGCATCCCAGATGATCTCTCATTTTACTTTTACCGTGAAGGCAGAAGTTATTAGCAGTGACATATGGTCTGATTTAGTTGCCATGTCAAAATCCCGCTTCTTTATCGGGAGCCATAGCTCCATCTCTATTTTTGCAGCACTCGCCATATTGGATAAAAATCCACATAATTATGTCTATTTTCCTGAAGAATGGTTCAAGCAATTGCCTGAAGGATTCAAAATGCAAGGACAAAATTATCATCCTAATTCGGTGCTTTTAGAAACTCTCACCTACCAGACAAATTTTCAATGAGCTATTTTTACCAAATGGGACGCACTATTTTCTAATCTCATTTCATAGATTACATCAGCGATTTCTGCAACTCTTTGATTATGAGTGACGATAATTATCGAGATAGAATGCCTCAGAATTTGCAAAGAATCTATTATGGCCTCCTCGGTTTCAACATCAAGAGAGCTTGTTGGCTCGTCAAAAATAATTAAACTTGGTTTCGTGTACAAAGCTCGTGCGATTGCTAATCGTTGTTTCTGTCCTCCACTTAAAGTTTCGGTCAGAAATTTTACATTTGTGTCACCTTTATGCTCTAAACCGTCAACAAAATCCAAAAGTTGAGATTCTTGTAAACATCTATTCATTAAATCTATATCGATTTTGTTTAGACTAACTCCCAAGGCGACATTATCCTTGATTGATCCAGAAATCAGTACAGGATTTTGTGGTACATATGCAATAGAACCTGGAAATTTCTCAATCCAGGTTGAAATCGGAGTCTCGTTTATTTCAAGCAACCCTGACTGCGGTGACAAATCACCTAATAAAATCTTATTAAAAGTAGACTTTCCTGAACCCGACTCGCCCATAATCGCCACAGTTTCTAATCTTCGTACACTAAATTCAGGGACTCCAAGAATCCAGTTTCTCTGTGGGTATTGAAATGTAACATTTTTGCAACTTAGAACTTCAAATCTACTACTGCCGAATTTCTCTACACCAAAACTTTCCTTAAAGTCATCAAATATATCCCCTAGGGATCCATTCGCCTTCATTTGGAAGATAGTACTTAAAAAAGTTTGTGAGTACCCAAAAGACGCAAACGTATTGATTAGGTAGCTTTGGAGGCGCATTAAAATAGGTAATACACGGAGAGCGAGCCCGACATAAATAGCCAATAATGCAATTGTTGCATCAGCTCCGTAGGCGAGAAGTTGCCATGCAGCAAGGATAGACCCTCCAAAAATTACAGTAAATTCTAAGACAAACTTTGGATATTGCCCATACAGGATTACAGAAGAGTAAAGATCACTTGATAAATTCTTCGAGAGTTGAAAGGCACTTGTAAATGATTTTTGTTTTCCAGCAAGGATAATCTCGGTACGCGTCGGAAGGACATCGGACATAAAGGTCCGCATTGTTATACCTTCTTTTGTGAACTTATCTAAACCAGAACTCGCTCTCGCACCCAATATTTTTTGAAGCATTACAAAGATGATTCCAAAGTATATGGTTATAAATAATCCAATCCAAAAGTTGAAAGAAAGTAGAAATATAATAAAAACTAGCAGCAAGAGAATTTCAGAAAATGCTAAAACTGAGTTTGCGAGCAAGCCCATCGTTGCTGAATTTATGGAATCAGTGAAAAAATTTAGTATTTCTTGATGTGTTAATGAATGCAATTCTTGAAATTTATTGTTCATATGTCGCTTGAATAGATTGAAACTAACTTGCTTCTGATGAATTGACACTTGAAATAGAAGCACCTTCGTCAATAAAAGAGTCAATATGTTACGGAATAAAAAAACAGATATTGAAATCAAAAAAAGTTTCAAAGTAGACATTCCATCGAAAAAATTGACACTTGACATTAACCAATTAGAACCTAGTGAGATCTCTTTCGGAGAATTACCTAATCCACGAACGGTAGCAAGTCCAAGACAGACCAACCCAACCAGATCTAAAACAGCTAGCATTAAATTGAACAAACTCAAGCACAACAGTTTTGCTTTCATTCTCCAAGGCAGTATCGAAATATACTGCAGGCAAGTTTGAATTGGGGACTTTCGGAATTGCTCAGTCAGGTTCATTTAATTCGCTTTAATCTAATGGTGCCTTCTTTTCCGGAGATAAAGTCTAATGAAAAATGGCCCTCGCACTCGGCGACAATATTGGATATTTCTAATTGAGTGAACGGATGATCAAATTGTGGTGAGAGCATATCGAAGGTATCTAATACAGCCTCTGTTCGTTGGTCAAATTCATTTCTGTATTCAAATTCAGGATAATTCGCTATGGGAATCAGAAAGCGAAACAATTTTCGCCACGGCATCGGTAATGAAAAAAGAAATGTCGTTATTGGAAACCAAACTCTTGAACTTAAAACAACTAGTCTTAACAGAAGTTTTTTCGGTAATCTTCTTGTAATAGGACGTATCAGATATTTTGAATAAAGTTTGGTGTACCAATGAGTTCGGGGATAGTAAGACACCACAAGTGTCCCTCCAATTTTCAGGATTCTAGTTAATTCTTGCAACACCAAACTTGGGAATTGTGTGTGCTGTAAAACCCCGATGCAATAAATGTAATTGAGACTTCGGTTCCTAATAGGGAGACTTTGCAAGTCTGCTTGAATTGCAAAAATACGACCCTTGTCTTTTAAGTTTTCGAATGTGACATCTATCGCAGTTGAATAGTCAATACTAATTAATTTTGCCCCAAACTCAAGAGCAACTTCGCTAAATCGGCCCGCTCCACATCCTGCATCCAAGATAAACTCATTTTCAATTTCTTTGGCAGTCCATCCGGTCTCTATTTCAAATCGTGAACGGGATCGATGTGTACCTAAGTGAGAATCTAATTGAGCTTTTGAAAAACTATTCCACTGCAATCCAAATGAAGCCGAATATGATTCGCTTTCGACGAAACGTGCGATACCTCCTTCAACTATATATTTTTGCTTGCATTTACTGCAACAAAGGTCTCCTACAAGGGGAGTAAGTTCGCCGTGACAACTTAAACAAGCCATGAAATCGATAAAATTGGTTGCCATTTGCAAATCTTATCAAACTATTTTTTTTGTACTACAACAGGAGAATGGAGTTCCATATTATTTAATTTGGATCTGTCCATCGATCCACGCATAGGTTTTTTCCAGACCAAGCTTCAAAGTCATCTGATAGTCCCAGCCAAGTACTTGTCGAATCAATTCATTTGATGAATTCCTACCCCTAACCCCAGTCGGGGCATCTAATTTATGTTTTCGAGAAACAAGTTTTCCAGAAGCCTCAGAAACTAATTCAATAAGTCTGTTAATTGTAACCATTTCCTCAGAACCGATGTTTATCGGTTCAAAGAAGTTTGATTGCATCAGTCGTCTTGTAGCTTCGATACACTCATCGATAAATAGGAAAGAGCGTGTTTGATAACCATCACCCCAAACTTCTATTTCACCACCTTGTTTTGGCAGTCTTGCGACCTTTCGACATATTGCTGCCGGCGCTTTTTCGCGCCCACCATCCCAAGTGCCCTCTGGTCCATAGATGTTATGGTAACGAGCAATTGCTATCGGAAAGTTATAGTTACGGTGATAGGAAAGATAAAGTCTCTCCGAAAAGAGTTTTTCCCAACCATACTCGCTATCAGGGTTTGCAGGGTAAGCACTAGATTCTTCACAATTTGGATTATCTGGGTCAAGTTGGTTGTGTTCAGGGTACATACAAGCGCTTCCAGAATAAAAAAGTTTAGTTTTATTGATTCCGTGCGTTTCATTAATTTCTCGTTGGGAGTCTAAAACATTCAAATTAATGATCGCTGAATTATGCATAATGTCTGCATCATGTTCACCCGTAAAGACGAATCCCGCTCCACCCATGTCAGCAGCGAATTGATAAACCTCATCGAATGAAAAATCTGGACCTGGTAATTTCATGCAATCTAGGGCTAAATTTTGATTTCTTAAGTCTTGGATAAAGAATTCGTCTGCAACTGTTGGTGAAAACTCTGGATGTTTAAGGTCGATTCCTCGAACCCAGTAGCCCTCTCTTTTTAGGCGTTTAACCATGTGGCTCCCAATAAAACCACCAGCGCCTAGTACTAAAGCTTTTTTCATGTCTTTATCCTAATATTCTGTTGCGCCAAAAGATTGATTTAGGAGAGTAGAAAGAGGTTGATTTCTGTGGCTTGGGCCGGGATCGAACCGGCGACCTAACGATTTTCAGTCGTTCGCTCGTACCAACTGAGCTACCAAGCCAAACAAGGTTTCAATGTCA
>Ga0209550_10006641_pt1 | contig 10777 bp, 9 predicted proteins | sample LauGreSuBDMM15SN_2_FD_187567 | JGI IMG/M metagenome (GOLD analysis project Ga0209550, IMG submission 187567) | Freshwater lake microbial communities from Lake Michigan, USA - Su13.BD.MM15.SN (SPAdes) (version 5) | ecosystem: Environmental > Aquatic > Freshwater > Lake | place: Lake Michigan, USA... | reverse complement strand
CCTTCGCCTTGCGGGTTGGGCATGAAGCCGATCTTGTCAAACCAGTCAATGCGGGTGCTTTCCAAGTACCGGAAATACACCGTGTTGTTGACGTGGCCCATGGCGTCCATGTCACCCCATCGGATAGGAATGACCAACTCATTGACAAATTTTTTCCGCTCAGGGAGTTCATGCTTCATGGCTTGGCCCTCAGACCGCAAAGCCGTCGTCGGCCGACACCACCGCACCGTTGATGAAGTGGCTCTGGTCGCTGGCCAGCAGCATCAACAAAGCGTCCAAGTCTTGCGGCTGACCCACGCGCTTGCGCGGCAGCATGCTGATGAGCTTTTGACCCTGCTCGGTTTGCCAGTGGTGGTGGTTGATTTCAGTGTCGATGTAGCCGGGGCAAATCGCGTTCACGTTGATGCCGAACTTGCCCCACTCCACTGCAAAGGCCTTGGTCATCTGGATCACGGCCGCCTTGCTCATGCAGTACACGCCAATTTGCGGCAATACTTTCAGGCCCGCCATCGAGGCGATGTTGATGATGCGCCCGCCTGTGAAACTACCCGGCGCAGCCCCCTTGGCGCGGGCCAACATGCGTTTTCCTACCTCTTGCGCCACAAAAAACGCACCGCGCACATTGGTGTTCGTGATGAAGTCGTAGTCTTCTTCGGTCACATCCTGGATGCGTTGGGTCGTGCTCACGCCCGAGTTGTTCACCAAAATGTCGATGCTGCCCATCTCGGTTTCGGCGTGCGCCACGGCCGCCGCAATGCTGTGGCGGTCGGTCACGTCCATCTCGACCACATGGGCGTCACCGCCAGCGGCTTCGATCTCGGCGCGCAGGTCCTTGAGCTTTTCCATGCGGCGGCTGGCCAGCACCACGCCCGCCCCAGCAGAGGCCAGGGTTTTGGCAAATTGCGCACCCAAGCCGCCCGAAGCGCCAGTGACCAAGGCCACGCGACCCGACAAATCAATTTCATAAGCCATGACAACTCCTTCAAAAATGGACCTATTGATCCGGCCCGATCAAGTTTAAACATCCGTACTGTCCTCGTGTTTGTCATCCCGGGCGCAGACCCGAGATCCATTGCGCACCACAGCCCTTTGCAAAGGGCGGCTGTGCTATCTGGATCCCGGCTCAAGGCCGGGAAGACAAAGAGAGGGCTGGTTCATGCAATCCTCAAACTTCACAGGGCCAAAACAATAAGTTGGCAAAAACGGTTAACGCCATTGTGCGGGGGAAGCCCGCCAAAGCCGCATAAAATGAGTCACAAGTCCGACACCCCAGTGTGTGGCATCCCTAACCCCAACTTTGAACAGAGACTTTCATGAGCCCCGAAGAAATCCTGAGCACCTACGGTCCCCGCGAATCCATGGAATACGACTTGGTCGTGGTGGGCGGCGGCCCTGCGGGCCTGTCCACGGCCATTCGCCTCAAGCAACTGGCCGCTGAAAAAGGCACGGACGTGTCGGTGGTGGTGCTGGAAAAAGGCGGCGAGCCCGGTGCCCACATCCTGAGCGGCGCGATCATGGACCCCAAGGCCCTGACCGAACTCTTCCCCAACTGGAAAGAACTCGGTGCTCCGCTCAACCAACCCGTGACCGACGATGCCTGGAGCTTTTTGAGCGAGACCGGTGCCACCCGCACCCCCGGCATCTTCTTGCCCGAGTGCGCACAGAACCACGGCAACTACATCATCAGCCTGAGCAATTTCACCCGCTGGTTGGGCCAGCAGGCCGAAAACCTGGGCGTTGAAATTTTCCCCGGCTTCACCGCCGCCGAAGTGCTCTACAACGAAGACGGATCTGTCAAAGGTGTGGCCACCGGCAACTTGGGGCTAGGCAAAGACGGCGAGCCGACCGAGAACTTCCAGCTGGGCATGGAGCTGCACGCCAAGTACACCGTGTTCGCCGAGGGCGCACGCGGCCACTTGGGCAAGCAACTGATCGCCCAATACAAACTCGACGAAGGCCGCGATCCACAAACCTACGGCATCGGCATCAAGGAAGTGTGGGAAATCGACCCCTCACGCCACACCCCCGGCTTTGTGATGCACACCGCCGGCTGGCCCATGGACAACGACACCTACGGCGGCGCGTTCATGTACCACATGGAAGACAACAAGATCGCCATCGGCTATGTGGTCGGTCTGGACTACGCCAACCCCTGGCTCAGCCCGTTTGAAGAGTTCCAGCGCTGGAAAACCCACAACAACATCAAGTGGTACTTCACCAACGACAAGGGTGAAGTGAACGCCAAGCGCATTGGCTACGGCGCACGCGCCATCACGGCCGGCGGCTTGATGAGCCTGCCCAAGACGGTGTTCCCGGGTGGCGCGTTGGTGGGTTGCGATGCCGGTTACCTGAATGTGAGCCGCATCAAAGGCAGCCACGCCGCCATCAAAACCGGCATGCTGGCCGCCGAAGCCGCTTACGACGCATTGCAGGCAGGCCGTCAGCACGACGAATTGGCCGCCTATCCTGAGGCCTTTGAAGCCAGCTGGCTTTACACCGAACTCAACAAGTCGCGCAACTTCAAGACCTGGTTCAAGAAGGGCCTGCCGGTGGCGACGCTCATGAACGGATTTGAGCAGTTTGTCTTGCGCGGCCACATTCCGTGGACGTTGCGCCGTGACAAAGCCGACCACACGTATCTGAAGCCTGCGGCCGATTGCCCCAAGATCGATTACCCCAAGCCAGACGGCAAGCTGACCTTTGACCGCCTCTCCAGCGTCTTCATCAGCAATACCAACCACGAAGAAAACCAGCCAGCGCACCTCACGTTGAAAGACGCCTCAGTGCCCGTGGGCATCAACCTGGCCAAGTATGGCGGGCCTGAGAGCCGCTATTGCCCAGCTGGTGTTTACGAGTACGTGAAGAACGAAGACAACTCGGATCGCCTGCAGATCAATGCTCAAAACTGTGTGCACTGCAAAACCTGCGACATCAAGGACCCAACGCAAAACATCGTCTGGGTCACGCCCGAAGGCGGTGGTGGGCCGAATTACACCGGCATGTGAGGCGCAACTGGTTCAGACTGGTGTTTTCATGTCAATGGTCTCAACCAACTGACCCAGTGCCTGTTGCAACAAACCCGTGTCGGTGCCTGCCGCCAGCATGGTGTAGCCCATGCTTTTGGCACGCTCTATCCAAGGTTTGTCGGTCGCCATAAAGCCAGCAACCTTGCCATGTTTTTTGGCCACTTGAGCCACATGCTGCATGGCCGCCAAAAAGTCAGGGTGATCAAATTGCCCCGGGATTCCCATGAAATTAGACAAGTCAAAGTGACCCACCCACAACACATCCACGCCGTCCACTGAGGCAATTTCTTCCACGTTTTGCAAACCCCGTTCCGTTTCGATTTGAGCAATCAACAAGGTTCGGGCATGGTAGTCGTGCATTTTCTCGACCACGCTCCCCCCAAGGTAATCGCATTGGGCAAAGCCAAAAGCAGCACCCCGTCTGCCGGCTGGTGGGTAACGGCATGCACGCACCAATTCCTCGGCCTGCGACAAAGTCTCTACCATCGGCACCATCACACCTCTGGCGCCCAAGTCCAGCGCTCGGGCAATCCAGGTGTAGCCCCCAGTAGGGACGCGCACCATAGACTCCATGTTCAAGCCGCCTGATGTGGCAAATAACCACTTCAGGGTTTCATATCCCATGCCCGTATGCTCCATGTCGTAGATGGCAAACCGGGCCCCGGCATTGGCCAAAATGCGGGAAATTCCGGGTGTAAAGAACTCAAAAACCATGGCGCCCGCCACGACTTCACCGGACATCAATACAGGTTTTAAATGGACAGAATGGCTCATGGATGGGCTTTCAAGTTAAAGAGTTAAGGCGATTCAAGTGGCCACAACGTAGGGCGGCTTGCGCCCATTCATGACATCAACGACCGCGCGAAAAGCGCTGGCCGCCAGGGCCTGCATGCACTCATCGGTGAAGCAGATGCCATGTGGGGTCACGACCACGTTGTCCAACTGCAACAAGGGGTTGTCGGCTGGCGTGGGCTCAACCTCAAACACATCCAGCCCTGCACCTGCAATTTGATGTGAAACCAAAGCGTTATAAAGCGCCGATTCATCAACAATGGGCCCACGCGCGGTGTTGATCAAGTAGGCTGTTTTTTTCATCAAGGCCAACAAACGCGTATTCACCAGACCCTTGGTTTTGTCATTCAAAGGACAGTTGACCGTCAGAAAATCAGAGCGTGCAAACAAGGTTTCTAAATCCACAAGTTCCACGCCGAGCGAGGCCATCAGTTCTTTGTCCGCATAGGGATCATGGGCCATGAAATGCATGTCGAATGGCTTGGCCAAACGAAACATCTCGGCACCGATGTTGCCCACCCCAATCGAACCGAGTACCCGGCCCGTCAGTCCAGTGCCAATGTGATCGGATTTTTCAGCCCAGCGGCCACTTCGGGTCAACCTGTCCTTGATGCCTACTTTGTGGGCCAGCATCAGCATGAAGGTGATGGCCGAAACAGCCACGGGACGGCGAACACCATCGGGCGCAATGGTCAACAAGATACCCGCCTTTTTGCAACTGTCCAAGTCGATGGTGTCATAGCCCACCCCAAAGCGCGCAATCAACTTGAGCCTGGGCTTGTCGGTCATCACACTGGCCGGGGTCAAACGGGTCAGCATGGCGCATATTGCATCGTAACGCTCGACATGTTCGGGAAGAATTTCAGGGTGCGCATCCATGTACTCCCACGCCAATCCGGGTTGGTTCAAGATATCAAATACCTCTCGGCCAAAGATAGGCTCGCCATTGCTCATCAAGACATCGGAGGTGATGCCTACTTTGAATAGGTTTGAGTTGTTGATGCTCATTTTCTGCCTTGTGTGGATGTGCTGTTGTTTAAAAATTGGAGCGCTTGACTCAGATGGACTCTTGCTCTTTCAAGCAAAGCTGTCAAGTGATCTGAATGAATTGACCCCCCACTCCCCAGCACCGTTCAAACCCCACGAAAACCCTTATTGGTATTTGCACCCACTAACAGTAAGGTTGCACAACAACAAGCGGACAAAGTCTTTTTTGTTGCATCCATCCCCAAGGAGTTCTTTCGTGAAATTAAGCAAACTTTTTATTTACATGGGCATTTCTTTTGGCTTCATGGTTTCGGCCTCGACCCAAGCACAAGCCCAAATCACCATGCGTAATGCAATTTCCGTCGCTGAAAACTCACACGCGGGTGAAGCGGTTGTCACTTTGGCCAGAGAGGTTGAAAAGCGCACCAACGGTCGGATCGTCATCAAGAACTTTTTCTCTGGTTCATTGGGCGGTGAGCGCGAGGTCATGGAAGCAGTCCAGCTGGGCACGCAAGAGTTAGGTCACGGCTCAACCGGCCCCGTGCCCAACTTTGTCCCCGAAACAGCCATCTTGGATGTGCCGTTTTTGTTCCGTGATAAAGCCCATGCCCGGGCTGTGCTCGATGGCCCTATCGGACAAGAGTTGTTGGCCAAATTTGAACCTAAAGGCTTTAAGGCTTTGGCTTGGACTGAAAATGGCGTGCGCCACATGACCAACAACAAGCGATCAGTCAATGGCCCGGATGACCTGAAGGGTCTCAAAATGCGCACCATGGAAAATCCAGTGCACGTGGCGGCTTACAAAGGGCTTGGCATCGTGACCACGCCTATGGCATTTCCGGAAGTTTTCACCGCCTTGCAGACCGGCACGATCGATGGTCAAGAAAACCCACTTTCAGTGATTCTGGCTGCCAATTTAGATCAGGTCCAAAAACACATCACACTGACTGGTCACGTCTACTCACCTTCTGTTTTCATCATGAACAAAGCGGTTTTTGACAAGCTCAGCAAAGCCGACCAGCAGATTTTTTTGGATGCGGCCAAAGAAGGTGCCAAAGCCAACCGCGCCCGTGTTGACAAAGACGATGCGGGTGGTGTGGCCGAATTGCGCAAACGTGGCATGAACGTTGTCGAAAATGTTGACAAGACCAAATTCATTGCCACGATGGCAACTGTGAACGCAGAGTTTGAAAAGAAATTCGGCAAGGCCAACTTGGACCGCATTCGCAACTTCAAGTGATTTGAAGCTTCTTTGTAATGCCCGACCAGCTCAAAAACTGGCGGGCGTTTTTCTTTCATACAAAGCGAAGTTCCAATGAAACTACTCTTTTTGCGCTTTGAGCATTGGACGACATCGTTTTCGATGATGCTCGCCTGCGTCATGATGGCGCTGGCCTCGGCCTTTGGCATGCATCAGATCGTGACCCGGTTCATCCTGGAATCGCCTGCAGAATGGACCGAAGTGCTGATCCGCTTTAGCCTCATCTGGATGGTATTTCTGGGCATTCCCACCGCTTTTCGTCAAGGGGCCATGGTCAGTGTTGACTTGCTCTACCGCCTGAGCGGTCAGCGTATGCGACGCGTTTTGGACACTTTCGTGGCCATCGCCGCAATGACTCTCAGCGCCATCATCTTGTGGTGGGGTTGGGACTATGCCAACCGGGGCAGCGTGCAGTCGATGATTGGCCTGGAAGGTGTTTCCATGTTCTGGGCTTATCTGGCCATGCCTGTGGGCGCGGTCTTCAGCATGATTGGCATCATCGGCAATTGGCTGGATCCGCAGCGAATGGAATTGGAGAACGCGCAATGAGTGCTGCAATGCTATTTACCATGATGCTGTGCTTTGCACTCAGCATCTCTGTGGCCGTGTCCATCGGTCTGTCGGCCGTGGTGGGCATACAAATTACCGAAGCCAACATGCTCATTTCCGTCAAGGAAATGTTCAACTCCATCAACAAGTTTCCCCTGGCTGCGATCCCCTTCTTCATCCTGGCGGGCAACCTGATGGAAACAGGCGGCATCTCCAAGCGCCTGGTCGAATTTGCCAAGAGCATCGTGGGGGGAATTCAAGGCGGCTTGCCCATCACCTGTGTGTTGACCTGCATGATTTTCGCAGCCGTCTCGGGCTCATCGGTGGCGACCACCTTTGCCATCGGCGCGATCCTGATCCCGGCATTGATCAAACACGGTTACCCCAGGCCCTGGGCCACAGCCTTGCAAGCCACCGCTGCTGAATTGGGCGTCATCATTCCGCCCTCAATTCCCATGATTCTCTTTGGTGTGAGCGCCGAGGTTTCCATTGGTGAATTGTTTGTCGCTGGGGTTGGACCGGGCCTCTTGATCGGCGGCGCGCTCATGGTATTTGTATGGCTGTATTCCAAGTACAAGGGGTGGGGCAAAAACGACGGTGACGGGCGCCTCAGCTTTGGCAAAGCCACTTGGCAAGCGGGCTGGGCACTTTTCATGCCGGTGGTCGTGCTGGGCGGTATCTATGGCGGCATTTTCACGCCCACCGAAGCTGCAGCCGTGGCAGTGCTCTATTCCTTCCTTGTCGGCACCTTGATTTACCGCGAAATCGGCCTGAAAGACATTTACGTTATCTTGCGTAAATCGGTCATTTCCAGCGCCGTGATCATGTTCATCATCGCCAACGCGGGCCTGTTCGCCTTCATGATCACCCGTGCGGGCGTGCCCGCAATTATTGGTCATTGGCTCCAAGAAGTACTCCAATCCCCGTTCTACTTCCTGTTGGGCGTCAATGCGGCTTTGTTCGTGATCGGAATGTTTATCGAAACCGGCGCAGCCATCATCGTACTGGCCCCGATTTTGGTTCCAGTCGCCATCCACTTCGGCATTGACCCGATTCACTTTGGCACGGTCATGGTGGTCAACCTGGCGCTGGGCATGATCACCCCGCCTTTCGGCGTGAACCTGTTTGCGGCCTGTACGGTGGCCAAGATCTCGCTCGATCGGATCATCAAAGACCTGATCCCCTTCATCTGCGTGATCTTGGCGTGCCTGATGCTGGTCAGCTACGTGCCCGAGATATCGCTGGCCTTGCGGGATTTGGTGTACAACAAATAAAGTTAAAATCTAAATCGTCAGGAGAGTGCCTGACTTGTCTTCCTCGTGAAACAAGTCAGGCCGCCGAAGGCGCAGGCGCTGTGACAAGCTGCTGAACGCTCAGGCAAAAGGACTGACAAAACGCTTTTTTTCAAAAGCGTTACCTCACTGGAGAGAGGTGCCGGGACATCGATCCACGGCATCCACCGAAGGAGCAACCCGCAGAACAATCGGCTTTTGGCTGATGTTCCCGGCGAATCTCTCAGGTAAAGCGGACAGCGAGGGCAAGCGCCACAGCATGTGCTGTGGTTTTTCATTGCCCTTGGAGTTTTTGTGACCGCTTCTGCTGACTTGCTCACCACCCCTTTGAACGCGCTGCACCTCGAACTGGGCGCACGCATGGTGCCTTTTGCCGGTTACAGCATGCCGGTGCAATATCCGGCAGGCTTGGTCGCCGAGCACCATCACACCCGCAACGCGGCGGGCTTGTTCGATGTCTCGCACATGGGCCAGTTGCGCCTGACAGGGCCGGATGCCGCAACCGCCTTCGAGAGCCTGATGCCGGTGGACGTGATGGGACTGGGCATCAACAAACAACGCTACGGCCTGCTGCTGAACGACGAGGGCGGCATCATCGACGACCTGATGTTTGTGAACCGCGATGTGGCCAACGGAGGCGACATCTTTGTCATCGTCAACGGCGCCTGCAAAAACGGCGACCTGGCGCACATCCAGCAACGCATCGGCAGCCGCTGCACCATCACCCCACAATTTGACCGCGCTTTGCTCGCCCTGCAAGGCCCACAGGCCGTCACCGCATTGCAGCGCCTTGTGCCCGGGGTTGAGCAACTGGTGTTCATGACAGGCATGGCCTTCAATCTGAACGGAGCCGATCTGTACATCACCCGCAGCGGCTACACCGGCGGAGACGGTTTTGAAATTTCCCTGCCCGCCCACGCGGCCGAGGCCTTTGCCCGCACCCTGCTGGCCCAGCCCGAAGTCAATCCGATTGGTCTGGGTGCCCGCAACTCGCTGCGCCTGGAAGCTGGCCTGTGCCTGTACGGCAACGACATCGACACCACCACCACCCCGGTCGAAGCGGGCCTGAACTGGGCCATGCAAAAGGTGCGCCGCACCGGCGGTTCCCGCGCAGGTGGCTTTCCCGGTGCCGACAAGATCCTTTCACAGCTTGACGGAACAACCCCGGCCCAACGCTTGCGCGTTGGCCTGGTGGGCCTCGAGCGCGTGCCGGTGCGCGAGCATGTCGAGCTGCACAACGACGCAGGCCAGAAGGTCGGCGAAGTCACCAGCGGCCTGCTGGCCCCCACCGCCGACCAGCCCGTGGCGCTGGCCTATGTGCAGGCAGAATATGCGGCGTCGGGCACACGTCTGAATGCCATGGTGCGCGGCAAAGCCGTGCCCATGCTGGTCAGCCCCCTGCCCTTCGTGCCCAACCGCTATGTCCGTGGCTGAAGTTAATCGGGGTCAAAGTTAATCGGGGTCAGATCCCAATTAAATCCACACACTCATTCAAGCCAAACAATTGGGATCTGACCCCGATTAAATGAACCTCACCTCATACACAAGGAGCCCTCTCATGATCAAGTACACCGAAGACCACGAATGGTTGCAAATTGACGGCGACACCGCTGTCGTGGGCATCACCCACCATGCGCAGGATGCGCTGGGCGATGTGGTGTTTGTCGACCTGCCCGAAGTGGGCAAGACCTTTGCCGCCAAAGAAGTCGCTGGCGTGGTCGAGTCGGTCAAGGCCGCTGCCGACGTCTACATGCCCGTGGACGGCGAAATCACCGAAGTCAACGAAGAACTGCGCGGCGATCCGTCGCTCGCCAACACCGACCCGCTGGGCAAAGGCTGGTTCTTCAAGGTCAAGCTGTCCAACCCGGCGCAAACCGATGCCCTGCTGGATGAGACTGCTTACAAAGCCTTTTCTGCCGGCTGAACCTGCTCATGTCGCCCGGACTTCGGGGTCCATGGATGCCCGATCAAGTCGGGCATGACAAAACCACAACGCTCTCTGACCAAAGAATTTAAAAAGAACGCGCAAATATCCAGAACCTTGGGCAAAAGGCACGACGTGCCACTTGCCGAATGTTTTAACCGGAGCCACACATGCTGATGTCCACCCACAAGCCCTTGACCGAGCTCGAAAATCCGTCCGAATTCATTGCCCGCCACATCGGCATCAGCGGTGCCGACGAGCAGCACATGCTGGGCGTGATCGGTGAGGCATCACGCCGGTCTTTGATCGAATCCATCGTGCCGCGCAGCATCGCCCGCGCCCAGGACATGGTCTTGCCTGCGCCCATCACCGAAGCGGCGGCTTTGGCAGAACTCAAAGCCCTGTCGCAAAAGAACCGCTTGCTCAAAAGCCACATCGGCCAAGGTTATTACGGCACGCACACCCCGGGCGTGATCCTGCGCAACATCCTGGAAAACCCCGCCTGGTACACCGCGTACACGCCTTACCAGGCCGAGATCAGCCAAGGCCGTATGGAAGCGCTCGTCAACTTCCAGACCATGGTGACCGACCTCACGGCCATGGACATTGCCAACGCCTCCATGCTGGACGAAGCCACAGCGGCCGCAGAGGCCATGACCTTGGCGATGCGCACGGTCAAGAGCAAAAGCAAAGTCTTCGTGGTCTCGCGCGCCTGCCACCCGCAAACCATCGAGGTGATCCAAACGCGCGCCCAACCGCTGGGCATTGAGGTGCTGGTGCCGCAGAGTGCCGACGCCTTCACCGCTGCGCTGAACGCTGAGCACTTCGCATCCCTGGTGCAATACCCCTGCAGCACCGGGCTGGTGGAAGACCTGAGCGGCTATGCCGCGCAAAGCCACGCGCAATCCGCCGCATTCATCGTGGCCGCTGACCTGCTGGCCCTCAC
>Ga0209550_10006640_pt1 | contig 10778 bp, 10 predicted proteins | sample LauGreSuBDMM15SN_2_FD_187567 | JGI IMG/M metagenome (GOLD analysis project Ga0209550, IMG submission 187567) | Freshwater lake microbial communities from Lake Michigan, USA - Su13.BD.MM15.SN (SPAdes) (version 5) | ecosystem: Environmental > Aquatic > Freshwater > Lake | place: Lake Michigan... | reverse complement strand
CCCTGATATAAAAATCATCGGCGTGCAAACAACTGATTCAGATGCGATGACGCGCTCGCTTCATTCTGGGCGGCGAGTCACGCTGACTGATGTGGGCCTGTTCTCCGATGGAACCGCGGTCAAGCAAGTTGGCGAAGAAACCTTCCGACTCGCAAAAAAATATGTCGACGAAATGATTTTGGTAGATACCGATGCGGTATGTGCTGCGATTAAAGATGTGTTTACCGAAACGCGCAGCATTTTAGAACCCGCAGGCGCACTCGCTGTGGCTGGTGCTAAAGCGTACGTTGAACGCATGTCGACTCAGAAAATGCCTTTGCGCGATGAAACTCTAGTAGCCATTGCCTGCGGCGCCAACATGAATTTTGATCGACTACGCTTTGTCGCAGAACGTGCTGAAGTGGGCGAAGCGCGTGAGGCTGTTTTCGCCGTCACGATTCCTGAAGAGCGCGGTAGTTTTCGGCGCTTTTGTCATTTAGTCGGCGCGCGCTCTATTACGGAATTCAATTACCGTATCAACGATGAAAAACTCGCTCATGTATTCGTTGGCTTACAAGTCGCGAACCGAGCTGAACCAGCAAAGATAGCTCGCCAATTCGACAAGCAAGGATTCAAAACCATTGACCTCAGCCATGATGAGTTGGCAAAACTTCACATACGACATTTAGTCGGTGGCAAAAGCGCGCTAGCTTCAGGTGAATTACTGTACCGCTTTGAATTCCCAGAACGTCCGGGTGCGTTAATGCGATTTTTAGATAGCCTGGCACCAAGCTGGAACATTAGCTTGTTTCATTATCGTAGTCAGGGTGGTGATGTGGGGCGTGTGTTGGTGGGTCTTCAAGTACCCAAGGCAGAGATGAAGGCCTTTCGTGATTTCCTAGCCAACATTGGCTTTCGGTCATGGGACGAGAGCCAGAATCCCGCATACCAACTATTCCTGTAAGCTGCTCGCTACTTTTTACTGCTGCTGACACACTCATGGATCATTCTGCGCCGGCCTCCGGTTCACCCCTAGGCAAAAGTACCGCCTATGTGAACGAGTACAACCCGCATTTGTTGTTTTCTATACCGCGCGCTGAAAAGCGCGCCGAGCTGGGCATCACTGACTCACCGCCTTTTTTTGGCATGGATGTGTGGACTGCTTACGAAATCTCTTGGCTGAATCTACGCGGCAAACCACAGGTAGCGATTGCCACCTTACTCGTGCCCGCCGATTCGCCAAATATCGTCGAATCTAAATCGCTCAAGCTCTACCTAAACTCGTTCAATCAATCTCGTATTGCCGGACAAGAAGCCTTACAAGAACTGCTGAGTACCGACCTTTCATCTGCCTTTGGTGCCCCGATACAAATTAAGCTCACGCTAAGTGGCGATTTCGCACAGCTCAAAATGGCTGAGCTTGATGGTCACCTCATCGATCGTCTGGATATTGAAGTTGATACTTACTCTCCCGACAAAAGCTTGCTTCGGTCAGATAAAGCCTCACCCCCTGTCGATGAAAAGCTGGTGTCACACTTACTCAAATCGAATTGCCCTGTCACGAATCAACCGGATTGGGCCAGTATTCAAGTTCAGTATGTTGGGCCTGCCATCGATCAAGAGGGTTTATTAAAATACCTGATCGGATTTCGCTTACATCAAGGCTTTCATGAGCACTGCGTAGAACAAATTTTTATGGACTTGCTGAAAGAATGCAGCCCGTCGAAACTATTGGTGCTGGCTCGTTACACACGGCGCGGTGGGATCGATATCAACCCGTGGCGCAGTAATTTTTCACTTTCAAAAATGCCATCTAATGCCCGAAATGCAAGGCAATAGCGGGGGTTTTAAAAAAAATGTTTTTTTACGATTGCCATACGGCCCAAGCAGGTATAAATTTATTGGCCCGAGACAAGAACACAACTAGGTTTACCGCCTCAAGAACCATGAAAAACACGCAGGCCTCGAACATCGCCATCTTTGCCCTAGTACCATGACCCAACTTAGCCAAATTCTTTCAGAAAAAAATATCGTTCTCGATCTCGAGTGTTCGAGTAAAAAAAGAGCCTTCGAACAAGCCGGACTGATTTTTGAAAACAATTGTGGAATAGCCCGTTCTACTGTCTCCGACAATTTGTTTGCTCGCGAACGCTTAGGCTCCACCGGACTCGGGCACGGCGTTGCAGTGCCTCACGGAAGAATCCGCGGATTAAAAGCTCCACTCGCTGCATTTGTTCGTTTATCTGAGCCTATTCCTTTTGAGTCGCCTGATGGTGAGCCCGTTAAGCTACTGATCTTCTTGCTGATTCCCGATAATGTGACGCAACAGCATCTGGAAATTTTGTCGGAAATTGCAGAAATGTTTTCCGATAAGGGTTTCAGGTCAGAGTTAACTGAGGATAGCGACGCACAATCGCTTTACACAAAACTAGTCAACTGGCATCCCGCCGAGCGAAATGTGGTTTGATTGAGGCCGTGGATGCTGTTTCAATAGCGGCCTCGCTTCCACCAAATTAATCGCACCTGAACTGAATACCGGCGCCGCTGACCTATGCCTCTGACTAATCCGCTATCGATACAAGAACTCTTCGATGACAACCTCGAGGCATTGAAGCTCAGCTGGTTAGGCGGTCAGGCTGGCGCGAATGGCGTGATCGTGGGCGACGCGGTATCGGCAGCAGATCAAATCGGTCACTTGAATCTGATTCACCCCGGACGCATTCAGGTTTTTGGCCATGAAGAAGTCTCTTATCTCGCACATATTTCAGAACACTCGCGCCTCGCACAAACACGCGAACTAGTCGCAGGTAAACCGCCTGCGCTGATCATGGCGCAATCACTGCAAGCACCGCCTTTCATCATCTCGGTATGCAATGAGCATGGCATTCCTTTGATTGCTACACCCTTGCCTTCGGCACAGGTGATTGATTACCTACGCGTCTATCTGTCGAAAAAACTCGCGACACGCGTCACCATGCACGGCGTTTTCATGGATGTACTGGGTGTTGGCGTATTGATTACCGGCGAATCAGGTTTGGGTAAAAGTGAATTAGGGTTGGAGCTGATATCGCGCAATCATGGGCTGGTGGCCGATGATGCTGTGGAGTTTGCGCGCATTGCACCGAACATGATCGAGGGTCGCTGCCCACCGCTATTACAAAATCTTTTAGAAGTCCGTGGTTTGGGCTTGTTAGATATTCGTGCGATCTTTGGTGAAACAGCGGTACGCCGAAAAATGCGTCTGAAATTAATTGTTCATCTTGTGCGCCGTAAAACACTGGAAGAAAATTACGAACGCCTACCGCTGGATCAACAGAATGAAGAAGTGCTTGGATTACCGATACGCAAAGTAGTGATTCCGGTTGAAGCAGGTCGAAATATCGCTGTATTGCTTGAAGCCGCTGTCCGCAACACCATACTGCAGCTGCGCGGTATCGATACCCTGGCTAATTTTATGGAGCGCCAACAGCGCGCCATGGGCGAGGAATAGATGCGCATCATTCTCCTCACAGGCATTTCCGGTTCGGGCAAATCCGTTGGCTTGAACGCACTGGAAGATGCAGGTTATTTTTGCGTTGATAATCTGCCGCCTTCTTTGCTGCGCGCGCTAGTAGAAACTCGCCTCAGCGAAGGCCCAGAAAATCTTGCGGTGGCTGTGGATGCACGCAGCGCCACATCGCTGAGTGAATTGCCCGTCGACATTAGCTGGCTGCGCGATCAAGGGCATCATGTTGAAGTAATTTTTCTCACAGCCAAAACTGAATCATTAATCAATCGTTTTTCTGAAACTCGTCGCAGTCACCCGCTTTCACACCGCATCGCGCCCGATGCACAACCCTCCGATATTCCGACCTTAGTGGAATGCATTTGGCAAGAGCGCGAAATGCTCTCAGCGATTGAGGGTCTGGGGCATTTGATCGACACCTCGGGTCTGTCAGCTAATCAACTGCGCGCTTGGATTAAAGAACTGGTACAAAAAGATAGTCAGCAACTATCCCTCTTGTTTGAGTCATTTGCCTTTAAGTTTGGTGTGCCACTCGATGCTGATTTGGTCTTTGATGTGCGCGTCGTTCCAAATCCTTTTTATGACAAAACGCTGCGTCCCATGAACGGCAAAGATCAGCCAGTGGTGGATTTTCTTAAAGCACAGCCAGACGCAGTCAATCTACTCTCGGATATTCGACACTTTATTGAACGCTGGTTGCCGGCGTATCAGCGCGATAACCGCAGCTATCTGACTGTGGCTATCGGCTGCACTGGCGGTCAACATCGATCAGTGTTTATGGTTGAACAATTGGCTCAACATTTTAAAAATCAAGCGCGTGTTTTGATTCGTCACCGCGAACTGTCACACGATAATGAACGCAACTGACTGGCTACCGCTCTTCCCACTTCGCACTGTGCTTTTCCCCGGTGGCGTACTACCTTTGCGCGTATTCGAAACGCGTTATGTGGATATGGTGCGTGAACGAATGAAAGCTGACGCTCCATTCGGCGTGGTCGCCATTCGGTCTGGTGCTGAAGTTGGCAAAGCGGCTGAGCCATGCGTTGTAGGTACCTTAGCTCATATCGTGGAATGGGATATGCCCGAGCTGGGCGTGCTGCTACTAGAGACCCGCGGCGGAGAACGTTTTAAAGTGCTAGAGACGCGCGTGCAAGCGAATCAACTCACAGAAGCAAAAATTGAGATGCTCACCAGTAGTACCGACATTCCCTACGAAGATGCACTACCAGTTTGTGGCGATGTACTGGAAACAGTCATCAATGATTTTATGGATCAATCACGCGAGCAGGCTAATCAAAATTTCGTCAATCCTTTTCCAGAGCCGCATCAATTAAATTCACCTAGCTGGGTCGCTAATCGATGGAGCGAAATGCTACCGATTACGATTGAAGAAAAACAGGCCCTGCTTGAAATTCAAGATGATGGCGCGCGCCTATTAAAAATTGAACAGTACCTGCGCGAAAACAGAATCATTTGAATAGTGATTAGCCGCACAGCATCAATCAACTAATAATTTTTTGATGGGCGCTGGCAGTGCTGCTTCCTTTAGCTTAGCTGCAGGTAGCCACTGATAATTGGCTTGCGCTGCGATCATACATACACGTCTCATCTTGACTCGCATTGGAACAACCGTGAGCTTGTAGTGCGAAAACGCATGCGTGAATTCAGGCATCACGCTGATCGCTTCTACTTCACCAAACTCAGCCAACTCGGCATGTAAGTCTTCTTTACTGATTGGCCGTTCACTCGGCGTCAGCAACCGACTCACCTCAGGTAAGGAAAGCAAACCTCCCCATATACCAGTCGGTGGACGCTGCTCGAGCAAAATATTTTGATCATGCTCAATGACGAGCATGACAGTGAATTTTTCAGGAATGGCTTTCTTGGGCTTGCGCATCGGCAGCTCATTAACGCGTTGCGTTATACGCGCCGTGCAGCGTGATGCGAACGGACATTCATGACAACGAGGTCGGCTGCGTGTACACAGCGTCGCACCCAAATCCATCAGGCCTTGGGTGTAGGCTTCAATGGATTGTTCGGGTAATAGCGCGAGTGCTAATTCCCACAATTGTTTTTCTACGGATGACGAACCAGGAAAACCCTCGATTCCAAATACTCGACAAAACACGCGCTTGACATTGCCATCCAAAATGGCAGCGCGCGTACCATAAGCAAATGCTGAAATAGCAGCAGCGGTTGATGGCCCTATGCCGGGTAAGTCGCTTAACAACTCCACATCAGCGGGAAATTGACCCGCATAGTCTGCAACTACTCGCTGCGCGCAACGATGTAAATTACGCGCACGCGTGTAATAACCCAAGCCACTCCAATGCGCCATCACATCCTCAACGGGTGATTCAGCCAAAGAGAAAATCGTTGGAAATCGTTGCAGAAATTTCTGGTAATACGGAATAACTGTAGCCACCTGTGTTTGCTGCAGCATGATTTCAGATAACCAGATGCGATAGGCATCACGCGTCTGCTGCCACGGCAATTGATGGCGGCCATGCTGCTGTTGCCACTCTATAAGAGTGGCAGAAAACGATGGATCGATAGTGATATCGAGTTGATCGGTAATGATGCGCTTCATCGCTGACAACGCCCACAGTAAAACGTAGAGCGCTGACCTTGAATGCTACGCTTGATCGGCGTTTTGCATACTCTGCAAGGCTCACCCTCGCGGTCATACGTAAAATAAGTTTGCTGAAAATAGCCTGATTGACCATCGGCACCGATGAAATCGCGCAAGCTGCTTCCACCTTGTTCAATCGCCGCTGATAACACGCGTTGAATTTCAATCGCCAGCATCTGATAACGTGAGGCAGAAATTCGTCGCGCTGCCGTATTCGGATGTATACGGGCATGGAACAAACTCTCGCACGCGTAAATATTTCCCACCCCAACGACTATGTCTCCCGCTAACAAAACCTGCTTGATCGCTGCGCTGCGCTGACGACTTTCACGGTGCAGCCTCTGTCCTAAATCCTCGCACGTTAAAGGCTCGACCCCCAAATGACGTAACAGGGAATGCTGTTCGATGTCACCCTCTTCGTTGGAGTGCCACAGTACGGCACCGAAACGACGAGGGTCGGTTAAGCGCAATCGCGTATTACCCAACACTACATCTACATGATCGTGCTTTTGCGGCGGATGCGATCCGGACAACACGCGCAAATGTCCCGACATACCTAAATGAATAATCAGGGTGCCATGTTCAAAATTTAACAAAAGATATTTTCCGCGCCGGCCCGTGGACAGAACGCGCCGTTGCTGCAAAAGCTCTGATAAACCGGTGGGAAAAGGCCAGCGCAAGCCTTCGCGCCGAAGAATCACCTCGGTCACCTGACGATCTTCGACATGCGGAGCAATACCACGACGAGTGACTTCAACTTCAGGCAGTTCAGGCATCGGAAACGGTGAGGGGGTAGTTTTTCAAGTGGGGGCCTGCGATCATTCCGGCTTTCGTCGTAAAATCATCCGCGGCCAAAACAACGCGTAATCCATGCGTCGGCTTATTCATGCTTCACGACAGGATAATCTTTTGAAACATTTTCCAGCCATTCTAACGCTCTCGGCATTGCTTGCGATGGCCTCCCCATTATTCGCCGCTGATAGCACGGCCATCGACGAGCCTGTGGATGTCTTGCCATCTGTGGGAAGGACCGAAGAGCTGATTTTCCGCTACTTGTCGGCCGAAATTAGCTATCAACGTGGTAACGCGTTTGCTGGTTACGCGAATATGTTGGCTATCGCACGCAGTACGAGCGATGCGCGGCTGGCACGGCGCGCCACGGAAATGGCCATCGCGGGAGCATTGCCGGCTGAAGCGATGAAAGCCGCACGTATTTGGCATGAGCTCGCACCCACTGCGGACGATGCCGCACAAGTGCTGTTAGGGCTTCAGGTTTCTAACAATCGCTCGGAGGAAGCCAAAGCTTCGCTAGCTAAACAGCTCGCCAGTAGCTCAGCCGCAATGCTGCCTATGGCTATCGGTAACGTGCAACGGTTGCTAGCGCGTATGCCTGACCGTGTTCGTGCCAGCGCAATGATGAAAGAATTACTGGAGCCGTATCGCGACTTAATCGAAGCGCGCATTGCGCTGATTCAAATGGCTATGGTGAGCGGCGATCGTGCAGCTGCGATGAAAGAATCGCGTGAAGCGATTAGTAAATTTCCAAATTCTGACATTGCTGTATTGATGCATGCTCAGCTACTTGAGAACAAAACCGAAGGACTTAAACTGCTGGCCGACTTTTTGAAAAAAAATTCTAAGTCGCGCGAAGTACGCCTGACCTATGCTCGCATGCTGTTTGAGCAGTCCAAAGTGGCTGAAGCCAAAAAAGAATTTCGAACACTGCTGCAACAATCTCCTAACGATCAAACCTCGCTTTATGCGCTTGGCTTGTTGTTGGCGCAAACCAATGAGATCGCGGAAGCTGAAAAATATCTCTCGACCTATATTCAAAATCTGAAAGGTCAACCCGATCGCGAACGCGATGCCAGCCAGGCGCTGATGATACTGGCGCAAATCGCGGAAGATCGTAACGACACGGCCGCCGCTATGGCATGGCTGGATATGGTTGCAACCACAGCACAAAATGGTGCAACGATTGCAGCGTTAAAGCGTGCGCAACTTCTGTCTAAAAGTGGCAAGCTTGATGAGGCTCGCGCTTTACTCAATCAAACCGATGTTGAAAATGACGATGATCGAGTCAGGCTCATCATTGGCGAAGCGCAGCTGCTGCGTGACGCAAACAAGTTAACTGATGCCATTCGCTTGATACAAGATGCGCTTGAGGCCTATCCAGATCAATTGGATTTGCTGTATGAACTAGGCATGCTTGCTGAAAAAAATCAGCAGTTTGATGTCATGGAAACTGCGCTGCGTAAAGTCATGAAGCTGATGCCGGATGGTCAACATGCATTCAATGCGCTAGGTTATTCGCTAGCCGATCGCAATATTCGTTTGCCCGAAGCGTATGACTTAATTAAAACTGCTTTATCGATCGCGCCGGATGATGCCTACATCATGGACAGCATGGGGTGGGTAGAATTTCGTATGGGTCGATTTGAGAAAGCTGAAGAAATTTTACGCAAGGCGTTTTCTATCAAGCCTGACCCTGAAATCGCAGCGCATCTGGGTGAAGTTCTGTGGGTACGCGGCCGCGAGGAAGAAGCAAAAAAACTTTGGCGCAATGCTGGCGGCAAAGATACTAAAAACGATACGCTAAAGAGTACGCTGCAGAGACTGCAGATAAAGCTCTAAACCATTGCTCGCATGCGCTGGATGATACGTCTGCTAGCTTGGCTTTTTGCGCTATCGGCTATTGGTTTGATAGCCGGTTGCAGTAGCCTGCAGACCTTGCCATCGCTACCTCAGACTGATCGCAACTTCCAAGACAATATCCTGATTCAGGGACGCTTTTCAGTCGCTTATGAGCAAAATAACCGGCCGCAGTCAGTTCAAGGACGCTTCCAATGGCAGCAACAAGGTCAGCGTATCGATATCGATCTGATGTCGCCGTTAGGTCAAACGATGGCCAAAATGGCTATCACTCCTAACTTGGCCACCATTCAACAAACTGGCAAAGAAATAAAATCCGCTCCGAATATCGCAGAACTCACTGAACAAACCTTGGGTTGGTCATTACCCGTTGCGGGAATGCGCGGTTGGTTGCAAGGATTTAATCTCAATTCGACCAATCAACGACAAATAGCTAGACCGAATGAAAACGATCAATTCGATACCGAAGGTTGGCAGATTAGGTATGTTAGCTGGCAGCAAAATTCCGTCTCTGTTTATCCTAAACGCATAGACCTGACCCGCACCTCACCGCAACTGCATCAGTTAAGTTTGCGCATCATCATTGATCAGTGGGAGCCGCAATGACGCTAACTACCGCGACTCCTGCGCGTTATCTGCATGATTGCCCGGCGCCAGCCAAGCTCAATCTTTTTCTTCATGTGGTTGGCCGTCGCGACGATGGCTATCACTTGCTGCAATCGGTTTTTCAGTTAATCGATTTGCAGGACATATTACATTTTGATTTGCGCGATGACGAACGCATTGTTCGCGTAACCGATCTCGCTGATGTGCCCGAAGCGGATGATCTGGTGATACGAGCCGCCACGCTACTCAAAGTGGCCGCCAATTCACGCGGGCTGTCTGTCTGCGGCGTTGATATTGGCTTGGAAAAGCGCATACCTATGGGCGGCGGACTGGGCGGCGGCTCATCGGATGCAGCAACGGTCTTACTCGCTTTGAATCATCTTTGGCAACTTGGCATGTCTCGCGCCGATCTGATGGATTTGGGAGTTGAGCTGGGCGCGGACGTGCCGTTTTTCCTGCTCGGTCAAAACGCGTTCGCTGAAGGCATCGGAGAACAGCTGGTAGCGCTGACGCTTCCCTCGGCCTGGTATGTGGTGATTCACCCTGGCGTCGCTGTGCCGACGCCTCGCGTGTTCGGGGCTGCAGAATTGACACGGAACACCAAAGTCGTCAAAATGGCGGACTTTTCTGCAAGCCCCTTGGGCTTTGGGAAAAACGACTTGCAAGCAGTGGTGGTTAACGCTTTCCCAGCCGTAGCAGAAGCCCTAAAGTGGCTGTCGCAGCATGGTGAAGCACGTATGACTGGGTCGGGCGCCTGCGTATTCGCGCGCTTCGAGTCCGAGTCTGACGCAGAGGCCACACTCAGGCAGCTACCTGCCGAATGGCGAGGATGGACGGTCAGATCACTGACTGACCATCCGCTGAAACTGCAGTCGTAAACATCGAATTCGTCTGAGCGGTACGCCGCCGGACAAACGGTTGTGTAGGGGAATCGCCAAGCTGGTTAAGGCACTGGATTTTGATTCCAGCATTCCAAGGTTCGAATCCTTGTTCCCCTGCCATTAGATTGTTTGCGTTCCGAGACTTTCGGGAATGCGACGATAAAAAAATGTAAATTCACTGATGAAGCCGCCATTGTGGGTATATCACCCGACTAGGTGGCTTTTCAAACTTTTAACACTCTGTGGTCAGGAAATCCATGGTTCACGAGAACCTGATGGTTTTTACCGGGAACGCTAATCCGGCACTCGCTGAAGGTGTTGCTGCACAGCTTGGCATCCCGCTTGGGAAAGCTGTCGTATCGAGCTTCTCGGATGGTGAAATCATGGTGGAGGTGAATGAAAACGTCCGTGGTAAGGATGTTTTTGTTTTGCAGTCGACATCGGCACCCACTAACGATCACTTGATGGAAGTGATGTTGATGGTTGATGCGCTTAAGCGTGCTTCTGCCGGACGCATTACCGC
>Ga0209550_10006638_pt1 | contig 10779 bp, 12 predicted proteins | sample LauGreSuBDMM15SN_2_FD_187567 | JGI IMG/M metagenome (GOLD analysis project Ga0209550, IMG submission 187567) | Freshwater lake microbial communities from Lake Michigan, USA - Su13.BD.MM15.SN (SPAdes) (version 5) | ecosystem: Environmental > Aquatic > Freshwater > Lake | place: Lake Michigan... | reverse complement strand
TCCGCAGCTGTGCCAGCTGGTGGTCCCACGGCCGCTGCGCGACGCAGGCGGTGGCAGCGCGCTCGCGACGGCGCGTTCGTCACTCGGGCTCGTGCTCACAGGCGAGGTGATCGAGTTGGGCGGTGTGCAATGAGTGCAGCCTCGGACCTTCACTGATGACCTCTCTCATTAGAGATTGCTCTCCTCTGCTGCCTCTCGAATGGCCTCCCTGATTGCGCCTCTATTTGCCTCCCTAATAGCCTGATGGCCTCCCTGATTGCGCCTCTATTTGCCTCCCTAATAGCCTGATGGCCTCCCTGATTGCGCCTCTAATTGCCTCCCTATTTGCCTCGCATGCAGGTGTGGAGGTGGAGCTCACCCCACTCTCAAGCGCCGAGGCCACCCTCGCGCCCCCTTCACCGTCCAAGGTGCGCTGCTTGCCCTCTTGATTACCGCCCTCTTGATTACCCTCTTGATTACCGCCCTCATTACCGCCCATGGCCACGATCGCCCTCTTGATTACCGCCCTCATTACCGCCCCCATGGCCACAATCTCCCTCCCCAGATGGACTTTGGCAAGGAGCTGTCGAGTATGTCGGCCGTGGGCCGCTCGTTGCTCTCCGTGGGGGTGGGCGAGGGGGGCGGGGCGGGGGTTGAGGGCGCGGGCGTGGAAGCCGTTGGGGTACCATCAGCGACTGATGATGCGGGCGAAGGACCCCTTTACGAACTGATCGTCAAGGTACCCTCGCGCAATCGATTACTCGCGGACCTCTCCGCCACTCTCTCGCAACTGGATCTCGACGTCCTCGATGGCGACTGTCTCACTGACGAGAAGGGACGCGCGAACGACCGTCTACGCGTGCGAGATCTGAGCGCGGCGGGTCGCGCTGCCGCCAAGGCCGCCGCCGCGGCAGGCGGCTCTTTGGAAGGCGCGAGCGCGGCGCTGGCGGCGAGGGTGCAGCAGGCGCTCTGTGATGCGCTCGAGGCAACTCGTCTGCTGCAGGTGCCATCTCCCTTGATCTCCCTTGATCTCCTTTGATCTCCCTTGAGAACTCGAGGTGCGCGCGTGCGGAGCGTTGATTGCCGCTGAGTGCGCTCTGAGTGCGCTCTGAGTGCGTTCGGATTGCAGGGAGATGCGGTGCTCCTCGAGGAGGGAGTGAGTCTCAAGTCGGGAGATTACAATCACGAGCCGCTCATCGGGTTCGTCAACTTGCGCGCACTAGGTGAGAGCCGCTGATGAGCGCTGATGACCGCTGATTCGCGCGGAGGAGCTCTGATTGCCTCCCTCATCGGCGCTCATCGGGCTCGTCGATTGCGCACTCATTAGGCCTCGCCCTCGCGCTGCACCCGTCGCCCATCGGGCACGCATGGTGTCGTTTCGTCGCATGCCTCGCGCCCGGGCTGCTGCCATTCGCCGCCGCAGACGAGGGGCAGGCCGCTCTGCGTGCCGCTGTGCTCGCCGCCTCCACCTCGGCCGCATTGGGAAAGGAGCCGACGGCGGAGAGCGCCGCGGCGGCGCGGGCGCGGGTGGTTCTCGGCGGCACTCCGCAGCAGTGGTTGGATGCTCTGATCGCCTTCGGGCTCCATCGGCTGCGCGAGCAGGTGCGCTGATGACCTCGGATGACCTCTGATTGCCTCTAATTGCCTCTGATTGCCTCTAATTGCCTCCCTCCATCGGCTGCGCGAGCAGGCCAAGCGTGGCGAGGACGGACTCGTGCTTCGTCAATTGCAATTGGGCAACGTGCTCGGCTCTGGAGCTTCCGGGGTTGTCCGACTGGGGCGAGACAAGCTTTCAGGCCGGTTCTATGCAGTGAAGAGCTTCTCGAAGGAGCGGCTGGCGACGAGCGCGGGCAAGAACATGCTTCGCTATCTCGAGCGCGAGCGAGATTTGCTCAGGCTCATGGCGGGCACTGAGCGGGGCGACGCGAACGTGGTGTGCCGCTGGGTCATCCACCTGGTGACGAGCGGACAGGACGCGACGCATCTGCATGTGGTGATGCCCGCGTGCCTGGGCGGCGAGCTGTGGAATGTACTTGCCGAATTTGGAGCGATGGACGAATCCGAGCTCCGCTTCTACGCTGCATGCCTCATCCTCGCACTCGAGCGCTTGCATGCACTCGGGGTCGTGTACCGCGATCTCAAGCCGGAGAACGTGCTGCTTCGTGCCGACGGCTGGCCTGTCCTTGCGGACCTCGGGCTCGCGGGCTTCGTCTTGGACGAGCGACCGCTCTTCTCCGTGTGTGGTACCCCCGAGTTTATGGCGCCTGAGGTGATCCAAAACCGTGCCGTATCGGCCGAGCCAGCATGCAAGTGCTCACCACGGCGCCCTCCTCTCCCCGCAGGTGATCCAAAACCGCGGCTACGGCATCGCGGCGGACTGGTGGTCGCTTGGCGTATTGTTGGTCCAATGCCTCACCCTCACCACACCCTTCCAGGACCCGCAGCAGCGGCCGCAGAAGACCTTCGATAACATTCTGACGAACAAGGTGAGGTCAACCGCGCAGTGCCGAGCACTGCCACGCTTGAGGGGTGCCTCGGATGGCCGCGGATGGCTGCGGATGGCCGCGGATGACCTCGGCTGGCCTCGCATGGCCTCTGATGATTGCGACTGATTGCCTCCCTCATCAGGTGACCGCGCGCCCAGAGCACCGGTACGCCGTGCACGGGAGCAAGCATACCACAGCCCTTCTCGACGCGCTCCTCGATCGCGACGCGGGGCGCCGTCTTGGCAGCTCGGGGGCTCGGGGCGCCGAGCTGAAACCACATGCCTTCTTTTGGGGCTTGGATTGGGAAGCGCTGCAGCGCCAGAGAATGGAGCCGCCGCATGCGGACTTTGCGATCGCGCGCGGGAACGCCATCGAGTCCAGCTTCGAGATTGCGTCGGAGGTCGAAGGCGTGCAGATCGCGGCGGAATCGTCGCTCGCGGACCGTGTGCACGGCTGGTGAACTTGGTCGCTGTGAACGTCGCTCGCGGACCGTGTGCACGGCTGGTGAACTTGGGTACGTGGGATGCACATACACCGGCGGGGCACTAAGGAAGCAGCCCCGGGAGCATGTGGGGAGATTACCGTGGGGGTGGTGAAGCACAGCAGCCTTGACTTTCACAACCTAACCCTAAGCCGAGAGCAACGTGTAAGCATGGTCGGGTGAAAGCTCGCTGCTACGGTGGAAAAACTCGATAGGTGTGTGATACAACCTCCTGTTTATGTGGGTATAGATAGGTGGGTACATCTGCATGTCGTCTGTGTAGGGCTGGGGCCACTTAGGTCTAAGCATTACGTAATAATTATGTTTGTTTGAGATACGTGAGATTTGCTGAGTTTCGGCGAGATTGCGGCGAGACTGTTTTCCGCATTCACTTTGTGAACATGGGCACCCGCCTAAGGCTTCTTGTGGCCGTGGCCGTCCTGCAATCGGCGCATGCCCTCGTGCTCTCGCCGTTACGTGGTGGCGTCATGCGCGGAGTCCAAACCAATGCTCGGGCGCACTTGTCCATGAACGAGGAGCCTGCCGAGCCACCGAGTGTCAAAGAAAAGGGTGCGGGAGTCATGCCTGACAAGTTTCTCATCTTTGACATGAAGACATCCACCGGCTCTCTTGGCGCATCGCTTACGGTATCGGTGATCTTTTGTGCTGTTGTTGAACTCATCAAGCTCATCGATCCAAACCCAGCCTCGCCGTCACTCTTCGCGCAGTTCTTTTGAGATTGAGAATTACTCCTGAGAGAGAAGACATTCCTCAGTGGAAACGTAGAGAGATGTGAGGTACACATACGCAGCGTATTGAGACATTGCGTATTGAGGCAGCATTTCGCATATTACGCAACACAATTTGACTGGGTGTGTATATTTCGTATTGCGTTTTGCCTTCCGCGTACCCGTCATGGTACCCTTACCGGTTCCGACGATTTTCTACGTTCGCCGCCGCTTTGACTCAGCATTGCTTATTGCGTATTGCGTATTGCGTATTGGTGCTTGGATGCGTCCGCAATCGTAGCAATACGAAATTTACGCAAATGTTAACCGGCCCGGGCAAATATGCTGCTCCTGGTCGGTTTTGGGGCTTTTTGGCATTATTGGGGCACCGCGCGGCAGATGACATCTTCGCCGCTCTCACCAGGGCTCTCACACCTTGGCCTCACTGGAACGGCCAGTCTAGCCGAGGAAATTGACAGTGGTTGCGCTCCCGCTGAGCCCGGCCTGCGCGCGCGCGATCGCCGGGGGTCGAGAAGACGCCCCCGGCCTTGCGGCGGACGTCACTCAGGGGATGCAGGACCCGGTCCAACGGACTCTAAGTGGTGGTCCCTAACCGTGCCCCCCTTCCCACCCACCAACGGCTATAAGGGTGACACCAGCCCAGGGTGAGGGTGATACTTGTAGGGGGCCAGAGTGAACCAGCCCCTTGCGCGATTTGCAACGCCAACGGCCGGCCTCGGCAGGACGCAGGTCCCGCACGCGCCGCGGGGCGACCAGAGGGGATAGGTGGATCGCCCGTCGCCGCCGCGGACGTCACACACAAAAGTCGTCGCGCATCTCCACCCCCCCCTCACCGCGAGAGATTCGCGATGAAACAACACATACATCGGTACCGGTAACTGCAACGGCGCTCGGTGAACAGAATTGAGAACCCGACCACCTCGCGATTAGGGGTCTGTTCGCCGTCTTTCCAGCGCCCCGCCTTTCGTCGTCGAGCGAGTTGAAGCCATGTCGTCCTCTATCTCCACCGTTTGGCACGAGAGCACCGGGGACTCGCTCGCACAGCGCCAGTGGTGGGAGAAGCACGTGGCGCTCATCAACGCACGCCGGACGTTGACGCCCATGTCGGGAGGTTCCCCGCGGGGCTCTCTCGCGCCCATGTCGCCACGCCAGCAGATGGCCATGTCGCCGCGCCAGCTCATCTCGTCGCCTCGTCAGATGGGCAACTTTCTCGCGCCCACGCGGCGCGGCTTGAACCCGCTCAGCCCACGGGCCATGAGCCCCCGCTCGTTGGCCAACTACCCGCCGTTCACCAACGAGCCCTTCTACCCAGGGTTCAAGCCATCGACGGGCAACGGCAGGAACACCGGCCCCGTGATGCCCGGAAAACTCGAGTCCATCACGGCCGTCGAAAAGAAGGAAGATATCACGGACGATGATGAGCTCAAGGCGATCAAGGAGGCGGTGGCCAAGCGCAAGAAGGAAGCGGAGGCTCTCAGGGCGGCGGCCGAGCAGCAGGTCCACGTCAAGTTCGGCAACATCCGCAAGGCATTCCAGCATCTCGACAAGGACGGCAGCGGCACGATTGGCGTCAAGGAATTCGACAAGTTCTTGAGGGGAGCAAACTTAAACATGACCGACCAGCAAATCAAGGACATGATCGACCTGATCGACACCGACAAGAACGGCGAGATCAACTACGACGAGTTCGTGGACGGCCTCTCGCGCGAGACCGTTGCCCTCGCCGCCAAGGGCAAGCGCGGCATGCAGTCCTTAGAGGCGATGGGAGAAGACGCCTTCGCTCTGCTCGACAAGAACCTCAGCCGCGCGGCCTTCCGGAAGAGGTCAAATCTCGGAGCGAGTGAGTACATCAGCGAGAAGGAGAAATTCGAGAAGGCCTTCGGCACCAAATACGAAGAAATGTAAATCACGGCACCGGCCGGCAGCCGGCTAGGCTTGTTGCACGTTGCACGTGCTTTGAGCTTTCCTTGCGTTGGGGAACCGGCATTTCGCTTCTTTGAGAGGAGCGGCGACGGACACGGTTAATCACGGATGCGAGTCGGCCTGTTGCGCGTTGTGGTACGCCTTGATGGTGCTGTGTTGCTTGCGTCCAAGTGGTCTCACTCCAGCGGCATGATTGGTACGAGGAGTGGTGAGAGTGCAGAGTAGATCAAGTCACGAAACGGTTTATGGATAAATCTCCGTTCAGCTCTGCATTGCTCTGAAAACGGCTTGTGAGACACAGGAGCCACGAGGGCCGGTTGACATGAAGCGCACGCGGCCGGTGGACATGACGCTCACGTGCAAAGTCTGCTCAAGCGACTTTGTCTTCACGGCCAAGGAGCAGCATTTCTTCGAGGCAAAGGGCTTTCCCGCCAAGGTGCGCTGCGACGTGTGCATTGAAGCCAAGCGTGGGAAGCCTGGACAACAGCCGCCTACGCTGCACGACGCGGAGACCGAGGCGAAGCTCGACATGTGGGTTAGTGCAAAGCGCTCCAAGGACTTTGTCACCGCCGACCGCCTCCGTGAGGAGCTGCGCGCCGCCGGGGTCGAGCCCGACGTGGTGCGCGCGAGTGGATTTGTGGCCAAGCCGAGCCGTTTGGCCGACATCAAGTCGGCGGCCCAAACGCGCTGCTTCAATTGCGGCAAGAAGGGCCACCCGTCCGCCAGCTGCCCTCTGCCGCAAGGCTCGACCGCTTGCTTCGTGTGCGGCCAAGAAGGGCATCTCTCGCGCGACTGCCCGCAGACGCCCGAGAAGAAGGTTGTGAGTGCGAGTGCGACGAAATGTTTCAACTGTGGCAAGCAGGGCCACCTGAGCACCGCGTGCCCCGTGCCCAAGATGAGTGAGGGGTCGTGCTATGCGTGTGGCCAGTCGGGCCACACGTCGCGCAGCTGCCCTACGCCGTGGGTCCAGGCTCAAAAGCTCGATGTGACCAAGATCGAGTTATTGGTGGCTGAACGCAAAGCACTGCGCACCGCGGGCGACTATGAAGCCGCCGACCGCGTCAAGGCGACGCTCGCCGCGCTCGGCGTCACCGTGCACGACCCCAATAAGGCCAACCCGGATCAGTACACGTGGTCGGCCCCTGGCAAGCCACGTGACGCGAGGCCGGCCCGCCAGACGCTCGTCTGCTTCGCGTTCCAAAAGGGAGAGTGCTCGCGGGGCGAAGGGTGCAGGTTTGCACATACAGCGGGCGCGGACGCCGTTGTAGATTGTAGTTGAACCGTTACATGTGACGGTGTGCTCGCTTTTTGCGCGATCGCCGTCATCAAGGGAGGAGTCTCTGCAGATTCTGATTTTATTCGTTTTGCGGAACGCCTTCGTCATCAAGGGAGGTCTCGATCGCCAATGCGGGCGAGCCGGCTGCAACGCGCCACGCGGCATGCGAGCGCTGTGGCCACGCGCGTGATGACGCGCGGGTATCAGGTACCCGCGCGCGACATGCGGTTCCTCATCTATGATGTCCACAAGTTCGACAAGCACTATACGACGCTCAAGCACGCGGCTGCCGCGGACCGCGAGACAATCGACATGGTCATCGACGCGACGAAGACGCTCTGCGAGAACGAGCTCGCGCCGATTTGGGCCAACGGTGACCGCGAAGGCTGCACGTGGATCAACGGCACGACCGTCAAGACGCCGAAGGGCTACAAGGAGGCGTACGAGCTCTTTTGCGAGAGCGGCTGGCAGGGCCTCGCCTACCCCGAGGAGTGGGGCGGTCAGGGCCTGCCCATGTCGATGGCACTGATCCAGTCGGAGATGACGGCGACGGCGAACTGGACGTTCACCATGTTCCCCGGCCTCTCCAAGGGCGCGATCAACACGATCATCGCCCACGCGACTGACGAGCTGAAGCAAAAGTGGCTCCCGCCGCTCGTCTCCGGCGAGTTTACGGGCACCATGTGCCTGACGGAGCCCCAGTGCGGCTCGGACCTTGGGCAGGTGACGACGAACGCCAAGCCCAACGGCGACGGCAGCTACAAGATTAACGGCACCAAGATCTTCATCTCGTGCGGCGAGCACGACATGACCGAGAACATCGTGCACTGCGTGCTCGCGCGCCTGCCGGGCGCACCTGCGGGCACCAAAGGGATCTCCCTGTTCCTCGTGCCGAAGAAGCAGTACGCGGACGGCGCGGTGGGCGACTTCAACGGCGTCACGACCAGCCGCATTGAGGATAAGATGGGTTGCCATGGCTCGCCCACGTGCCAGGTGAGGGACTGGCCTCTGATGGTCTCTGATGGCCTCTGATGGCCTCTGATGACCTCGTGCCAGATTGAGTTCGAAGACGCCCAAGGGTGGCTCATTGCCTCCAATTGCCGCTCATTGCCTCTAATTGCCTCTCATTGCCAGATTGAGTTCGAAGACGCCCAAGGGTGGCTCATTGGTACGGAGAACCGAGGGCTCAATCACATGTTTACGTTCATCAACACGTCGCGCGTGGGCACCGCGGTCCAGGTGGAGTCTGATTGCGGCTGATTGCGGCTGATTGCGGCGGCACCGCGGTCCAGGTGGAGGCAGCGCGTGGAGACCTCTCTGCCTTGCATGCAAGTGCTCACCACGGCGCCCTCCCCTTTCCCCACAGGGCGTGGCTGCGGCCGAACTTGCGTTCCAAAACTCGCTCTGGTACTGCAAGGAGCGTCGCTCGATGCGCGCGCTGTCGGGCGCCAAGGACCCCGAGCATGTCGCCGACTCGATCATTCATCATCCGTCGGTGCGCTTCGGTCTCCGTCCCAAACTTGGTTCCCAAAAGGCGGTCTCCGTCCCAATTTTGGTTCCCAAAAGGCGGTCTCCGTCCCAAACGTGGTTCCCAAAAGGCGGTCTCCGTCCCAAACGTGGTTCCCAAAAGGCGGTCTCCGTCCCAAACTTGGTTCCATAACGGCGGTCTCCGTCCGAGCTGCATGCTGAGTGCCCTCCCTCACGAGTGCATGCAGGTGCGCACGATGCTCCTGTTCCAAAAGGCGGTCTCCGAGGGGGGGCGCTCGATGGTGTACGAATGCGCCAAGCTCGTCGACAAGATGACGGACTGCGAGCGCGCTGGCGATCACAAGGGCGCGAAGGAGGTACGGTCTGATGCCTCTGATGGCCTCTGGCCTCTCATGGCCTCTCATGGCCTCTCATGGCCTCTCATGGCCTCTCATGGCCTCTAATGGCCTCTGATTGCCTCTCATGGCCTCTGATGGCCTCTAATGGCCTCTGATTGCATGCGTGCTCGATCCAAATTGTGCATGCAATCAGGTCGATGAGCGCCTCGCGTTCCTGACGCCTATCCTCAAAGGCTTTCTCACCGAGGCTGGCAAGGAGGCCGCCGACCTTGGCATCCAGGCCTACGGTGGGCACGGCTACATCAAGGACAACAAGGCCGAGCAGGTGATGACCGCTGATGACCGCCGATGACCGCTGATGGCCGCTGATGACCGCTGATGACCGCTGATGACCGCTGATGACCGCTGATGACCGCTGATGACCTCAGGTGTTCCGCGACGTTCGTATCGCGTCGCTCTGGGAGGGCACGACCCAAATCCAGGCGCTCGATCTCCTCGGCCGTAAGATCCTGCTGCAGGTGCGATCTCCTTTGATCTCCTTCCGAGCTCCTTTCGATCTCATTTCGATCTCATTTCGATCTCCTCATGCTCCCTTGATCTCCCTTGAGTGCCCTTCATCTCCCTTGATCTCCCTCTGACCGAGCCGCGGTCGAGCGTGCGAGCTTATTCACATTCACAGAAGCTCAAGCCCATCGGCGAGCACTGCGGCGAGCTGCGTGCGCTATGCATGCCGCTGCTCACCTCGGGCAACGCGGGGCTCCGTGGACGTGCTTGGTCCCTCTTCTACCACACGCTCGAGTGGCAGTACCTCACGTACCGAGTCGCGTTCCGCTCGACGAAGGATAAAGAGTGGATCTCGTCGGCGAGCGTCGACTACCTCATGTGCGCGCGCCCACCACGGCGCCACACGCACGCTCCGTCAGCGAGAGCTGCATGCATGTGCCCACCACGGCGCCGTCGCGCGCCGTCAGGAGAGCCGCTTGCATGTGCCCACCACGGCGCCCTCGCTTCCCTTGCCCACAGGTACTCTGGCTGGGTCACCCTGGCGGCCCACTGGCTGCGAATGGAGCAGGCGGCCGTGCACTCGCTCGCCAAGGGCGGCGATGAGGAGCCTGACTTTTACAACGCCAAGGTGCAGACGTCCGCATATGTCTTCGACCGGCTGCTGGCGCGCACGCGCTCGCACAAGGCCGGGATGCTTGCGGACCTCGGCTCTGTCATGGCCATGCCCGCCGCCAACTTCTCCTTCGACCACTCGAGGTAAGCCGAGCTCAACCCGAGCTCAACCGAGATCCGACCCCTTGCCAATCAATGCCCCGAGCTCAACCGAGATCCGACCCACTGCCAATCAAGGCGCCGGCAGAGGTCTCCACCGGCAGGGACGATCCAGGGGTGTATCCAGGGGTGGACAGGGCGAGGGGCAGGCACAGGGCTCTCTCGTGATCTGGGACACTGTGTGGGCGTGCTGTGTACAGTAGGGACCCAGCGCGCGCCGCGCAGATGGGTGTGCGGGTGCGGTGTCAGTGAGAGCCCAGGACGGTCGTCGAGTCCGCTCTCCGAGAGATGTGGAGTTTCACCTTTGGTTTGCGGAGACCGGACCAAAGGTATGTGTCCGAGCGAGACAAGCGACCATATTAAGGTTTAAGCGGTGTTTCGTTCATGATTTAAACTCAACATCCGATCGCTACACAGCGTAACGGAGTTTCATGGTACCGAGTACAAAAGTCAAACGCACTTCTAACACAAATGCTCTGAGAAGCCGTCGGCGGTGTAACGTCTGCTTCGGCCAAGCGGACCCGCGACCGGTAGCAGAAGTTGCCACGTTAGCGCCAGGCCCGCCAGCGCCACACAGGTCGCACTCACACATGCACTCACTGACAGCAGCGCAGCACACACTCCTCACGGCGCCATCTCCACCATCTCGCAAGTGCAGTGCCAATCACGCGCGATCCGATGACACGTGCTCGTCCTTGAACAGCTTCCACTTGCGCCTCTCTCGAACCATAAACGGGTATGCAGTAAGCATATGGCTCTCCCATGCCGGGCGACTGTGTGCTCT
>Ga0209550_10006636_pt1 | contig 10780 bp, 7 predicted proteins | sample LauGreSuBDMM15SN_2_FD_187567 | JGI IMG/M metagenome (GOLD analysis project Ga0209550, IMG submission 187567) | Freshwater lake microbial communities from Lake Michigan, USA - Su13.BD.MM15.SN (SPAdes) (version 5) | ecosystem: Environmental > Aquatic > Freshwater > Lake | place: Lake Michigan, USA... | reverse complement strand
ACCCTACGGGGCCAATTCATGTTGGACATACGCGTGGCGCAATTTATGGCGATGTTTTAGCAAAATTATTACAAAAAGTTGGTTATGATGTATTGAAAGAATATTATATTAACGATGCCGGCGGACAAATTTTAACACTTTTAAAATCGGCTTATTTGCGCTATTTACAAAGCTTCGGACGCTCTGTCGATTTTTCTGAAGGTCTTTATCCAGGAGAATATTTAATCGAAATTGGCGAAAAATTAAAAGTCCATTTTCAAGAAAGTTTGATTGACAAAACTCCCGCCGAATATTTGCCAAAAATTCGTGATTTTGTAATTAACGAAATGCTCGCTTTAATTAAAAATGATTTACTCGCTCTTGGAATAAAACATGATAGTTATTTTTCAGAAAAAACTAATTTACATGACAAAAATAAAATTGAAGAAACCCTAAAAATTTTAGAAGCACAAGATTTAATTTATGTCGGAAAACTTGAGGCACCAAAAACTGAAAAAGGTGTCGGCGCCTTGCCAGAAGGCTATGACGACCAAGATCAAACTTTATTTCGCTCAACAAAATTTGGCGATGATCAAGATCGCGTTGTTAAAAAATCTGATGGCACTCCAACTTATTTTGGCGCTGATTTGGCTTACATTAGAAGCAAATTTGAGCGTGGAGCCCGCATTTTTATTATACCACTCGGCTTTGACCACTCAGGTTATGTCAAACGCTTAACTTCGGCGACCTCGGCCTTAACTAATAATCAAGCACAGCTAAAAATAATTTTGTGCCAAATGGTTAAATTCGTTAAAAATGGTGAGCCTTTAAAAATGTCAAAAAGAGCCGGCAATTTTATTACCGCTCGCGAAGTGATTGATGAAGTTGGCGCCGATGTTTTGCGCTTCATAATGCTTACTCGCAAAAATGATGCGCCTTTCGATTTCGATTTAAACAAAGTAATTGAGCAATCCAAAGATAATCCAATTTTTTATGTGCAATATGCTCATACTAGATGCTGTTCTGTTCTAAGAAATTTAAAAAATGAACATCGTGATTTTTATAATAAAATTTTCGGCGAAAATAATCAAATTGAACCGCTTGCTAATTTTGATTTTTTAAATAATTTACAAGATGAAAGCGAGCTTTCCTTGATTAAAAAATTAGCGAGCTTTACGCGCTCAATTGAAATGGCGGTTGCAAATTTTGAACCTCATCGCTTAGCTTTTTATTTGCAAGAATTAAGTGCAGAATTTCATGGATTATGGAATAAAGGCATTGAGAATCAAAATTTAAAATTTATTTTAAAAGATGATTTTGAAACTAGTTTTGCTCGAATTTATTTAATTTTAGCATTGAAAAAAGTTATTTCTCAATGTCTCGATATATTTAATATCAAGGCTCTAGAAGAAATGCGTTAATTTAAATTAATATTATAAAATGGAAGATTTTGGATATAAAAAAACTAGTGAGCCAGAAAAAAATCCACTCTTAGCGAAAAAAATTTTCTTAATTTCGGCAACTTTTTTGTCACTTTCGGCATTTGTTTATATCACCTTAAATGCTTATTATTTCATAAGTCGTGGCCCTTCAAGCAAAGAAATCGAAACCATTAAAGGCCCAGAATCTGCAATTAAAGATTATGAAGGTGGCGACTACGAAAAAGGCAGTGATCAGGTTGTTAATCGCTCAATTTATGATGATATTTTTGGTAATCGCAAAGATATTTTAAAAGAAGAAATTAAAGTTAACAAAAGTCAAGAACCGGCTTATCCACCGCGTAATCAAAAAAACGAGAATGCTTTAGAAGAAAGATTGGATGATTCGGAAAGTTTAGTTAAAAAAATTGATGAACTTTCCAATGAAAATGCTGAAAAGCCTGAAATTGAAACCAAAAATGTTGAAGAAAAAAAAGTTGAAAAAATTAAAGATGCGCCAAAAATTGTTGAAGAAAAAATTGCTCCTAAGCCATTAGTTCGTAAGCGCAATGCTATTCGTGTTCAAATTTCAGCAATGTCTTCTAAAGAAAATTGTGAAGACCATTGGAAGAAACTAAGTCGCCTTTATCCAAAAGTTTTTAGTGGAACTAAATATTTTATTGAAGAAGCAGATTTGGGTCGTCGCGGAGTTTTCTATCGCTTACAAATTGGTGATTTTTTTAATCAAATTGATGCCGAAGAATTTTGTACACGCTTCGTTTCTCAAGCTCAAAAAACTCGCTCCGATTGCATTGTTGTTGAATAATTTATAAAATCTTTCGAAGCATACATAGTCAACCCCTCAAGTACTTAGATCTTTATCGTGATTTGTCTCAAAAAAAGAAAATTTTTTGTTTATCTTTTATTATTATTTTTAATTAACAAACACTACATTAAAACTTAAAATTTTATATATAATTTATGAAAGATTCATCATTATATGGCAGAGTATTTAAAAATGAAGCGGAAGCCTTAGCGGCTCATCAACGCCACATGGATGAACGGGACATGTTTGCCCCCAATATCAAGAGAATGAAAGATCTTCTGTAAAAGAACCTAAAACTTCTTTTTGGAGTTATTTTTTCTCTAAAGCGGGAAAGATTAATGAAAAGCTTTTTGCCCAAATAGCCAATTTTCCCGAGTGGTCCAAAATCGCCGAAAAAAAAGGCTCTGAAGCATTTCTTGTAATCGACGAACCCACTCTTTAGATTTTAAAAAACAAATCGCTTCCAGCCGATTCAGGAGAGAATGGAAGCTATTTTAATTTTATTAAAGATAGTGGCTATAAATTTGTAACAATTGAAGATTTAATAAATAAATTGCCGGAAAAAAATAGGGAGTTGTGTGGAAAAATTTACGAAAAAATTGATAATTTTGTTAAAATAGACGCCTTGCCAATGGCCTCAATACGGGATTTTGCAAAGGTTCTTGTGAGCATGGCTGGTAATCAGTTTGTTAATAATATCGGGGGCAATCGCAATGGAATGCTGATTGAAAAAGAGCCCGATATAATTGTCAATAGTGAGGATACAAATTTGAGTGAATTGGATTTTTCAATGAACACAAAATTATTATATGTTCGCGGAGTTCTTATTCCAATCGATGCGTATAAAACAACTCTATTGATCGATGCAGAAACTACTCATGGGCAAAAAAATATAATTCAGCATGATGAACTTAGTAAGATATTTTGTAATAATAATAACCGTTATGCCATAACAAATTCTGTCGAAGCTTATGGTCGAAGAGGTGAATCTCTGTATTACACCCCCAGTTTGAGAGAAGCTAACGGATTTCTTGATGACATGGAAAAATATTTTATTATTGATAAAAACGTAATTGATACCAATTCTTCCGCTAAAATGGCAAGACATTTGGTATCAAAATTTGAACAACATGAACTACTTAATTTTCCTGCTCTCAATCCAAATGCTGAATGCTATATAAAAGCAGGTAAAAATGGACTTGGAGTAAAGGGTCAAATTATATTGAGAACCTGGAATAATGGGATAGCGGGATCGTTAGGAGGTAAATTTGTTCCCATATCTGCCGATATCTCTGACATAGAAAGGATCATGAACTCCCCCGCAACTCAGGAAAATCTAACTTTTGCAATGGTTAGAGATCTAATAAAAACAACATCGGTAAAAGATACATCTTCAAGTGGACTAGAATTACCAGCAAACAACTCCACTCAAGCTCCAATAAATGAAAAATATACGGCACCACAGACTCCTCCAAAGACAGAAACAAACTTTTTCACCTTTTCAACTTAACAAGATGTTTGCCCTAGCCGCATACTCATCATCATCTTCGTTATCGTCACATCCGATGTCTTCGTTACCGTCAAAGCCGAGTTCTTCATTGTGGTCATATTCGAAAATAGGTAAAAATCTAAACCCACCATCAACTACGCTAATTCCATCAAAACCTTTGAATTATCAACTTTCGACAATGAATTTGGGCGCTGGTCACAAATAGAGGTAAAGGGCATAATTAAAAAAATATAATGATGAAAACTTATTTTTTAATTACGCCTTCCTTTTGCACATCTTTCACCAATCGATAGGTTCGCAATCTCCAATTAGCGCTATGAAAACTTAAGTATATAAGTCCTTGAGCATGACCCAAGGACTGTAGAATTATAAAATTAATTAAACATCCAAATTAATAACTTTTAAAGCATTTTCTTGAATGAAGTCACGACGCGGTTCAACGACATTTCCCATCAAGATTGAGAAAGTTTGATCGGCCTCGTCAAATTGATCAATTTTAACTTGTAATAAAGTACGATTCGATGGATCAAGAGTTGTTTCCCAAAGCTGTTCGGCGTTCATCTCACCCAAACCTTTAAACCTTTGAATTGACACGCCTTTTTTACCAGCTTCAAGAATAATATTTAAAAGTTCCATCGGGCGATTTGAAGATTTTTCTTCTTCACCGCGGATGAATTTTAAAGGACCAACAAAATCATCGCCAATTTGCTCAACAATTTGCGCTAAAACTGCCACTTCCGGCAAATCTAAATGAGATTTTTTGACTAAAAAATTAGTTTTTACGCCACGAGTTTCGCGAATTAATTCAATATCATTTTCTTCTGTAATAATGCAACTCCAAGCAGTTTGCTCATCAACATTTTCACCAAAAACTTTTTCAATTTTTTTAATCAATGTTTTAGTTTTTGCAGAATCATCAATCCATGATTTATCGAAAGCTTTTGCCAATGCTAAATTTTCAGAAATATCGGCGGGAATTATCCGTGAAAGCGAAGAAATTAAATGAGAAAATTTAGTTAATTTTACAACAAAATCTTGCAAATCTGCCCCCGCTCTATCGCCTGCTTTTGATTTCAAAATAGCATTGTTAGTAGCATTTTGAATAATGTAATTTTGCAAAGCCTGTTCATTTTTTACATAAACTTCACTACTACCTTTTTTAATTTTGTAGAGTGGCGGTTGCGCGATATAAAGATAACCATACTCAATTAATTTTGGCATATGGCGGAAGAAAAATGTGAGCAACAAAGTTCGAATGTGAGAACCGTCGACATCGGCATCGGCCATGATAATTATTTTATGATAACGAATTTTTGAAGCATCAAAATCTTCGAGACCAATCCCGGTACCAAGGGCAATAATGATAGTGCCAATTTCAGTTGAAGATAACATTTTATCAAAACGCGCTCTTTCAACATTTAAAATTTTACCACGAATTGGCAAAATTGCTTGGAATTTACGATTGCGTCCCGACTTGGCAGAACCGCCCGCTGAATTTCCTTCGACAATAAAAATTTCACTTAATGCCGGATCTTTTTCTTGACAATCCGCCAATTTTCCTGGCAAGCTTGATATTTCTAGAACTGATTTACGACGAGTTAATTCTCGAGCTTTACGAGCCGCTTCACGAGCTTGCGCCGCTTCAACAGCTTTACCAACAATGGCGCGAGCATCGGTTGGGCGCTCTTCAAACCATTGAGCTAATCTATCGTTTGCCCAAGTTTCAACATGAGTTCTAACTTCAGAAGAAACCAGTTTGTCTTTAGTTTGAGATGAAAATTTTGGATCAGGAACTTTAACTGAAAGAACTGCTGTTAAGCCTTCGCGAACATCATCGCCACTTAAAACAATTTTGTCTTTTTTAAAAAGTTTACTTTCGCTTGCGTAATTATTGATGGTACGAGTTAATGCCGCCTTCATGCCCGCTAGATGCGTGCCACCGTCGCGTTGACGAATATTGTTAGTAAAGCATAAAACATTTTCATGATAACTATCATTCCATTGCATAGCCAATTCCATGCTAATGCCACTTGCTTTATCGGTTGACTCTAGCGTAATAGTTGGGTGAAGAGCATTTTTACTTTTATCAAGAAATCTAACATAAGCCTCGACGCCACCTTCATAAAATAAAATAATTTCTTTTGGCTCTTCTCCGCGCAGATCTTTTAAAATAATTTTAACGCCAGAATTTAAAAATGACAATTCGCGCAATCTTTGTTCAAGAGTTGAATAATTGAATTCCAAAACATTGCTGAAAGTTAAGTTCGATGGATGGAAAGTAACTTGGGTTCCTTTTTTTCCTTTTGCATCGCCAACTGATTTGAGTGGGGCTTCGGCATCGCCATGAATAAAGCGCATAAAATATTCTTTACCATCGCGCCAAATATTTAACTCAAGCCAATCAGAAAGAGCGTTTACAACTGAAACACCCACGCCGTGCAAACCACCCGAAATTTTGTAAGAATTTTGATCAAATTTTCCGCCCGCGTGAAGTTGCGTCATAATAACTTCAGCCGCCGAAACGCCTTCTTCTTTGTGAATATCAACCGGAATTCCACGACCATTATCGCGAACGGTTACTGAGCCGTCGCCATTTATAGCAACTAAAACTTCATCGCAATGACCAGCCAAAGCTTCATCAATCGCATTATCAACAACTTCATAAACCATGTGGTGCAAACCGCTACCATCATCGGTATCGCCGATATACATTCCGGGGCGCTTACGAACAGCATCTAATCCTCTTAAAACTTTAATTGAATCCGCGCCGTATTCTTGCGCTTGATTTTCAACGATTTCTTCTTGAATATTTTCTTTTTTATTTGACATTTTGTTTTAGAAATTTGGTGATTAAGAAAATTTGTTTGTTATTTTTTACAGCAATTTTTAAAATAAAATTTATAAAAATTGATATTTTTAATACTGAAATATTATATCGCAAAGAAACTTAAAAAAGAAGTGATTTTTTAAGTTTTTTTAAAAAATTTTAAAGAATTTTTATTGACCAATTTCAACTTCGATTTGAGTAATTTGCGAATCATCTTTTGGGATAATTTTTTGCTCATAACTCTTGATATAACACAGCGAATTTACAGAATTTCGACAAAAATAAATTTTTCCTTGCAATAAATATTCTTGATCTTTTTTTAATTTTAAAGAGTCGATTTTTTTTAGTAAAATTGCATTCCAATCATAACTAGCGATTAGTGTCGCATTTTTTTCATCTTTTAATTCCAATAAATTTATAAAACTTGGTCCAATTTGATTGATTTTCCAACCTTGCTTAACATTGATATTTATATTAATTTCAGCCTCTGGCCTTACGAAAATATCTTGAGATTTTTGTAAATTTGGAAGATATTCAACAAAGGTTTCTTTGTATAATTTTTGTGGTGGAATTAAATCAAGCAATGTTGATGAACCCTTTACTCTGTTGACCGCAAGAACTCGATTATTGTTCGTATCAACAACATAAAGTTTATCAATAATCGAAACTAATCCACTCGGTTCATCAAATGAAGTTTTTGTACCAACATCCTCGCCTCTATCAAATCCAAATAATGTATTAAGTTGTTGTGAATTAAAATCATATTTACGAATAACATGATTGAAACTATCGGAAATGTAAGCCCCAGTATCATCAACTATTAAACCTTTTGGATTTTGTAATTTTTTTGAAGATTTATTGCTATAAAGAGTTTTTAAAACTCCGTCTTTATTTACGACTCTTAAGTTTGAAGTTAGGCCATCGACAAAATAAAGTTTATCGCTGTAAACCGCCATATCCGCAGTCTGCGCAAGAGAATTTTCTGGATAAACTCCATCATCCTCACCCTTGTCGCCATTTCCAGCAAGGATTGATATGTTTTTATTTTTTATATCAAATACTAGAATTTGATTAGTTCCCGAATTGCTAATGGCAATATTTGAGTTATCTGGAAAAAATTCTAAATCCGTTGGCGCTGATAAATCAACGCTTTTAGCGTCAATTCTCTTAACTTGAAGCGCTTCGCCCTGCTCTCCAGAGCCAATTATGGTTTTAACTTTTTGAGTTTCAAAATCAACGATTCGTAACGAATTATTTCCGGTATCGGCGATATAAAGATTTTTATTGTTATACAATATTCCTTGTGGATATGAAAATCTTGCTTCTCCGATATCGCCATCAACCATTCCTCGAATACCACTACCTATTTTTAAAATTATTTCTCCCATCATGTTTGAAATTAACACCGAATTTTGACCGCTATTGGCGATTATAAACGCCGGAAATTCTCGACCTTTGTAAGAAAAATTTTCTTCATAAATTATTTTGGTTGGCGAAGTTAGAAGACTCGCTATAGTGATATTTTTCTCCAAAACAATTGGTAGTCGAGAATGGTTTATGGAAAACTTATTTTTATCAATTAATTCTTGAGCGCGACTAACAACTTTATCAATGGAATCACTGCCAACATATTTTTTATCGACTCTTCCGCTTAATCCAAAAATTAAAAAACTTGGATTGTTTTTGATATTAAATTTTTTCGCCAATTCCAGGCCCGAATCATTAATAACTGGATAGGAAATTTCGTGACGGATAACGGCTTTTTTGACGGAGTTATAATTTTTTTCATTATCAAAAATTGGATTATGAACTCCAATTATCGCCAATGAATCCGGATTTTTTGCATCAAGTTCTTTTAATTTTTCTATCGATTCAACACAGCTTGAGCAAGAATAGCTCCAAAAATGCATTACAACAATTTTTCCTTCAATATCTGAATTCTTTAAAGGCTTGACAACATTGAACCAATTGCCTTTTTCAACTAAACTTATTCGATTTAAATCTGATGTATTAAATGTTATTTTATTATAAATTGCCAAAAATATCGAGACCATTAACCATAAAAAAATTAAAGCAACTGCAATTAGCAAAATTACTGATTTGTCTTTGTGACTAACGTTTATCATTAAGGAATTTGGATTGTTTTTGTTATCTAACCAATCGGTTTAATTTAAAAAATGATTATTTAGGTTTTTTATTTTTTAAAAGCTAAATATTGGTTAAATGCGACAGATTTATACTTTATTAAAACTAAAAAAGAGGGGTGAAAAACACCCCTCCGACTTTTTTAGTAAACATTCTCGCCTTTGCGAGCTTTTTTTCTTCTGGAAACGCTTTCGTCTTGTTTTCTTTTAATTTTTTTAGACGGTTTTTCGAATTCGTTTCTTCTACGAGATTCTTTTACCAAACCCTCTTTTTGAGTTTTTTTTCTGAAAACGCGAATAGCCATTTCAATTCCATTTTTACCTTGAATCGTAACTTCCATTTATAAATTTACCCCCTTTTGGTCTCTATATTTAATTGTTAAAGCGCAATAAATTAATTGCGCATTTTGTTCTAAACTTGTGGATCAACTAGTGATATAAGCCCATCTTTACGATGATAAACCACATTTAATCTTTGATTTATATTATTGATAAAAACTAAAGCGGGAAGATTTGCCAAATCCATTTTCATGATGGCTTCATCAATCGATAAAGTTTCAATTTCAGTATTTTTTTCAGAAATTATTTTGTGATTTTCGCTTGGTTTTTCTTCTTCGGTAGTTTCCATTTCATTAAAAACATTGTATGGAAGCGGAGGAAGAACATATTTCGTGGCATTCAAAGTTTTGTAATCTGGCTCAATATTTTTTATACCACCTTGAGCGCGATAATCTTTAATACGATTGCGATATCTTCTAAGTTGGGCTTCAGCTTTTTTCAAAGCCTCATTGAAAGCGCCATATGCATCACCCGCATCGCCATCAGCTTTAATAACGAGACCATGTTTAACGCCCTCATTAACTATCAATACAACTTTAAATAATTGACCTTCTTTTTTAAAATGAACTTCTGAACTTACGGCTTTTTCAAAAAATTTTTTTACCGTTTTATCGAGTTGCTCTTGAACATTTTTTGTAAGAGCTTCTCCGACATCAACATTAGAACCTAAAACTCTGATTTGCATAAACTAATTTATAATTTGGTTAATAACGAATTGTAAAATACCACCACATTTGAAATATTCAACTTCATTGCCAGTATCAAGTCCACATGTTAAATTAAGCTCAATTTTAGAACCATCTTTTTTGTGAATAATGCATTTTAAATCTTGTCTTGGCTTAATATTAGAATCTATTCCTAAAACTTCAACTATTTCATCACCATTTAAATTTAAAGTTTTACGATTTTGATTTTCTTTAAAAATTAATGGCAAAACACCCATGCCAATTAGATTGGAACGATGAATTCTCTCAAAACTTTCAGCGATCACGGCCTTAACTCCGAGTAGAAATGTACCTTTCGCCGCCCAATCGCGCGAAGATCCCGTGCCATATTCTTTGCCAGCAAAAATAACTAAAGAATTTTTATCTTGATAAGAAATTGCTGAATCATAAATCGAGGTTATTTCGCCATCAATATTTTTAGTGAATCCGCCTTCTTTAAGACCTCCAAGCATTTCATTTTTAATGCGCACATTGGCAAAGGTTCCGCGAATCATAACTTCGTGGTTACCGCGTCGAGCGCCATATGAATTAAAATCTTTTTTCTCAACTCCTTTTGCGCCTAAATATGAACTGGCGGGCGAATTGCTAGCGATATTGCCAGCCGGAGAAATGTGATCTGTCGTGATTGAATCGCCGAAAATTGCTAAAATTTTAGCATTTTTAATTGCTTTGGCATTATCATTATGAAGATTATCGAAATAGTTCGGCAAGCGAATATAGGTGCTGTTTGCATCCCATTTATAAGTGTCGGATTTTTCAACTTGAATTTTTTGCCAAATTTTATCGCCTTCAAAAAGATTGGCGTATTTTGCAGAAAAAATTGCCCGATTAACATGTTGATTAATCACCGCATCGATTTCTGATTTTAATGGCCAAATGTCTTTTAAATAAACTTTATTACCATTTTTATCGATGCCGATTGGATCTTGATCAAGATTAATTTTAACGCTTCCCGCCAAGCAATAAGCAACAACCAATCCCGGTGATGCTAAATAATTTGCTTTAACTAAGA
>Ga0209550_10006635_pt1 | contig 10781 bp, 10 predicted proteins | sample LauGreSuBDMM15SN_2_FD_187567 | JGI IMG/M metagenome (GOLD analysis project Ga0209550, IMG submission 187567) | Freshwater lake microbial communities from Lake Michigan, USA - Su13.BD.MM15.SN (SPAdes) (version 5) | ecosystem: Environmental > Aquatic > Freshwater > Lake | place: Lake Michigan... | reverse complement strand
TCTCCGGCCGAGTGCCTAGCATTGTTAAAATTCTCATTTTAGAACTGTTTTCGCTAGCACATTAAATTCAACATTCTTTTCCAACATATGAATTATCTCCGTCACAGCGAGCTGTTTTGTATTATTAGAAGAATACGACATTAATTGTCTCCCAGGTACATCCCCAGAATCTACAAACTCACCAAAATTTACCCCACGTTTATCAATAGGAATTTGGAAAAATCCACTTTTATCTTGTGCATGTCGGACTTCTTCTTCAGAAATTAAGGATTCATGCATTTTTTCACCATGCCGAATTCCAATATAGTTAGGTTGTATTGTCCCTTGTTTAAGAATCTCACAAATTGCGGTAGCTAAATCTTTAACTGTTGAAGCAGGAGCTTTCTTAATCAAAGTATCACCGTTTTGCCCATGAACAATTGCATAGAAAACTAAGTCAATTGCATCATCAAGTGACATTAGAAAACGCGTCATTGAGCCTTCTGTGATGGTGATTGGCATTCCTTTAGAGATTTGATCAACAAATTTTGGAATTACAGAACCTCGCGAGCACAACACATTCCCGTAGCGCGTGATACAAATTTCTGTTTCTAAATTTGGGAGGCGAGATTTTGCTAGTCCAATCTTTTCCATAAGAGCCTTCGACATTCCCATGGCATTTATTGGATTTACGGCCTTGTCAGTGCTCAAAAGGACAATTTTCTTAACTTGGTTCTCAATTGCTCCCGATAGAACATTGTCACTTCCAAGAGTATTTGTAGCAAGTACTTCACCAGGAAAGAATTCACCCGTAGGCACTTGCTTCAATGCTGCTGCATGGAAGACTACGTCAGCCCCCCTGAGAGATATTTTGATTTGAGCTTTATCGCGGACGTCAGCGATAAAGCAGTTTATTCTTGAGTCAGGAAAGTCGCGCCTCAAATTTTCTTGCTTATCTTCATCTCTACTAATTACTCTAATTTCACCAACGGGCAAAAGCAATAGTTTTCGAATCATCGCTTTGCCGAACGACCCAGTTCCGCCAGTAATTGCAATAGTTTTGTTGTTAAGCGACGCATCTATTTCTTTAAAGGACTCCACAACCCCACCTTATACCCTTTGCAGGTAAATTCCCAGAAATGCGATAAGTTACAAATTAAATTTGGGATTAAACATTCACCCTATATGTATCAGGCCGCTCGTTTTCAAATGCTGGAGAAGAAATAAACACTCCAAAAAGTTTGTCAGCGCCGTCGTTCACCAATTTATGAGCAGTAAATGTTGGAATGTCAACAGCAATTGGCGATGCTCCATCCACATGTATGACTTCTAGCTGATCAGTAAATAGTTCTCTAGTTACAATCTGACCTCGACCAGAAAGTACGATAAACCGCTCGAATTTTTCCATATGAAAGTGATTTCCTCTTGAGCAAGACTTTTCGGTATCAGAGGCAAAAACGGTCGAACTATTCCCTTTAAAGTTTGCAAGTTCAAAAAGGGAGCCTCGCTTGTCACCCTTATTTGATAGCAAAATTCGTTTAGGCCCAATTGCAAACCGCAATGAATTAAAAAGTGCCAACGAAAGATGAGAATCGATGGCTGGAATTTCGTTCTGCACGTATGCATCGTTTAAGTCGCGGAGTTTGTAAAATACTTCACTCACAGAGCTTTTTACTGAAACTGATTCCAAGGAGTCAAATCCTAAGTTCGGCTCGAGGAGTAATCTTGCAGCGTCTTGCGCATAGACCAAATCTAATTCCCTATCAAAAATATCGAATTTTATTCCATGAATCAAAGACTCGATGGCGGTGGCGACAAAAGAATTATGATTGGGTATTGCTCTTTCACCAAAAATATTAGGAAAAAGAATTTCATTGTATTGCCAACCCAGAGCTTTGCATTCTTGCTTTAACCGGTCTGACATTTCGGCTTTTGCCAATCCAAATGCCGAATCATTGCCTGATTGAATTGAGTTTGCATGGACGAGAGTAGAAGGGGACCCCATGCTTTTCATTGTCTGAATCAGATTGTCGGTAACCTCAAAGTTGTCATGATAAATCTCATGATCCGTGCCACGCATTCGTGAAGCTAGATGCAAGACCATATCGAAAGGAGGCTGAGGGATCGAGACCGCTTGGCTAAATCTATTCCAGTCAGTTATTTCATGTTTGTATAACGCAAGATTCAAACATTTGAGATGCCATCCCAAGAATCCATTAGCTCCAGTTAAGAGTAATCTCATCCGAACTCCCTCCCTAACATCTCAACGTTAAGACCGTAGTATATTGCCACTGTGCGATTTAACCTTGACCATGATAGAGAAACATGTTGAATATTGCATTTCTTATAAAAGGTTCTATTAATGATAACCGGGGAACACCCATAAGAATCAGAAATCTGATAACTGGTTTTTTGGGCAACGGCTGCAGCGTCAGTTGTTCCTCTTCCGAAAGAGTGAACGAAATTAATGATCCTAATTTCTTAGATTTAGCAATTCCATCTGAGAGTGTGAAAAGTGCCGATGCGGTATTAGTCTTAAACGCCAATGGCTTGTGGGAACACAGAAAATATCTATACAAATTTGATAAAACAATTATTTGTGATTTACATTCGCTGAGATCAATTGAGTTAGCTTCGCATTCCATACGAGCATCATTAAAATCTTTATTAATTGAAATATGGGCATTGATTTTTATTTGGAAAAAAAGAGTTATCTGTCTCAGCGTTAATAGGAATTTACTTAAGTTACTGTGTCTTAGAAAAAAAAGAGGAATCTGGTTTCCTGCATCAACGGGTCATATTGACAGTGTAGAAGAGCTTAAATATGGTTCTCAATTTACTATCTATTATTCAGGAAATCTCAGAAGATACCAGGGAGTAGAATTCTTAATTAATTCCTTTCAAGAAATTAATTCACTACGAGAGTTTAAGCTAGAGGTATGTACGAGTGATAATCCTAGTGACTTGGAATTATTTGAACAGCAAGACATCGAACTTCTTCTAAACTATAAACCATTAGAAGCCTTGGAGTCGTGCGCGAAGGCGCACGTGGCGATAGTCCCACGTAGAAGAAGTTTTTCAACCTTACTGACTTTTCCTTCTAAATTAGTAGAATATCTTGGCTGCGGGACCCTCGTGGTGGCATCTAGCTCCGCCCCAATGCTCCCACCGGAACTTGAGCAATATGTTGTCAGGTATAAGACTGGGAATCAATTGTCTCTTACTAAATCACTCGAAAAGACTAAGGATTTACTCCTTAATTCCAAAAGCTTAAGAGAAAAACAGTTGAATGAAGTTCTAAACAATTGGACTTACGATAAACTCACTCAGAGAATTTGTTTGATGATTGAAGGGAATCAAGATGAAACCAAGTGAGAGCTATTCTAGCGAGTACGAGGATTATGCTCGCGTGAAGGCCGCATACTATGAGGGGGGTAAGTTTAATCCGATCTCTCCCTGGGGATATAGAAATCACTTGCGAGAAGCTACAATACTGAGTTTGGTTGAAAAATATGTAGATGAAAGCCTATTGGACTTTGGCTGCGCTTCTGGTCATACGACCATGCTTTCATCAAAGCTTGCAAGAGTTAATTACTGTAAAGGAATAGATATTGCGCCAAGTTTCATTGAGTCTGCACGCCAAAGTGCAATCATGCAAAACCTCAAGAATGTAGAGTTCATGACCTTGAATGAATATCTAATGTCGAAGCCGAACGATTATTTCTCACTCGTTCTCTGCGCAGAAGTGATAGAACATGTCGAAGATATTGAAAATCTTTTGGATATTTTGCGGCTAAATACAACAAAAGAAACGAGGTATATTTTTACAACTCCAAATCTTAATGGGGACGGAACTTTGATTGGACGTTCGTTGCGATTTCTTGGACTTCGTAAGTTTTCTCCTGCCACTAATTTTTCTGCAAGTTCTGCAGAAGAGCATGGCGATCAACATGTGAGAGAGTTTTCTGCAAAAACTTTAGAAAGAACTCTAATCCAGAATGGTTTTATCGTTATTGAAAAAAAAGGTATGTTCTTTTTGGATAGTGTAATAAGCAGCTTTCTTTTCAAATTTATGAAGAGAATTCCTGGGCATGTGCAGTTTGGTAAGTGCCTAGCACTCAAGTTGCAAAACCTGTTCCCAAAGGTTTATAGGTTGTTAGGATGCCAACTAATATTTGTTGCAAAGCAAAAATGATGATTCTTTCTGGTTGCCCCAAATTTTTCTAACGTTAATTTATGCAGAGTCTGTTGAGTAGGGGTATAGGTAATTAAAATTTTAAGAAAGTACTTTCTTAATTAATAAGCACATAATAAAAAATTATGAAAGCGCTAGTCTAATTTAGATACAGATAAGTAATACGTATATTAAATCATATCTAAACTAATTCTTTGGTCTTCTTTTTAGCTACATTGAGGTTCGAATCAAACCTCTCAAAATTGGAATTTACCGTATGCCCGAGAATTCTTGTCACAAATAAGCTAAGACTAACTGAAGTTTGCCATTTTCATAAAACCATTTTTGTCACTAGTAAACATGTTTTTGACTATAGGTTCAAAGCGAAGGTTTCTTTGGAAAAAATCCCGAAGATCTCTTTGTATTGAGTTATATTCGGATTGGGTTCGAATCGATTTAAAGTATTCCGCTACCAAGAATTCTAAAATCTTGTGCCGGAATGGGAATTTGATAAGCAGACTATTTAACTTTACTTCTTCGACATTTGGAAAGACTATTGATGTATCTGGTACGCATGGAATGCGACCAGCACTAAGAGTTTCATAGAATCTGGCACTTTGATTGGCATCTCCCCTAGGGCATGCCACCAAGTCACTTTCACTAATTGAAGCCAAGTATTCAGCTCGATTTTTGCCCAAGTCGTTCTGGCCGACATCAAGCGCGCCGTAAGAATTTCGAGGAGTACAACTGTAGGCAATATCCGCTTTACTAAGTGTTCTATCCATTAGAAGTCTGACAACAGCCCCATTCCCTTTGATTGGATGTAGCGGGCTCTGTTGCAAAGTGTGCTTAATTCGCCCCATACTAATTTTAGGCATAAACCCAACAAATGAAACAGTTAGTTTTGCTTCAAGTTTTTTGTAAGGCAGAAAAGATAAATTCTCTATATTGTACGGAATTACAATTTTACGATAACGCGATTCTCCAGGGTTAATGGCAACACGCAGTGCGACACTATTTGTGATTTTAGGTTTCTTTGGAAAATCTCCTCGGTCGGAGAAAATTACTAATTTCGACTTAGAAAGGGCATTAAGATAATTGAGATAGTCGGGAAATCTATCAAAGTAGTACGCATCATGTGGGACCAAAATTGCGTCTGAAGACTCAAGAGTCTTTGCTTTAATAAATGGTTCTGAAGTGAGCGGTTCTTGGAATAGACCAACATTGCCTGAAATTAATTCAATTATGGAATTATCCCTGTAAGTCTCTGCGATAAATATCTTCATCAGCTCTTTAGTTTTTCATTCGACTATCAGCCAACCAGCAACTCTCGAGATAATTCTTTCGATATAAGTTCGATATTCATTGTTGGGATATTGGCTTACGAAAGCAGACAATCTCTGTGGTGAAACTAGGCCAAGAGTCAATGCAACTTCTTCTGGACACCCAACTTTTAGCCCCTGTCGTTGTTCAATTGCTCTGAGAAAGTTAGCGGCGTCATTTAATGAATCAATGGTTCCTGTATCAAACCATGCAGTACCGCGAGGGAGATTGATGCATTTAAGCTTCCCTAAATCTATATACTTTAAGTTTATATCAGTTATTTCTAACTCACCACGAGGACTAGGAGAAATATTTTTAGCAATTTCAAGGACTGAATTAGGGTAAAAATAAATTCCAGGAATAGCATAATTACTCTTGGGAACTATAGGCTTTTCTTCAATAGAGAGAACACCTCCATTTTTAGCGAATTCCACGACACCGTAACGTTCTGGATCTTGAACTTCAAATGCGAATATCGTTGCAATTTCATTTGATTTTAACTTAGAAAGTTGTTGACCTAGGCCAGGCCCATAAAAAATATTGTCACCTAAAATTAAACATACAGAGTCTTTACCGATAAATTCTTTACCTATAATGAAGGCTTCGGCAATACCCGAGGGTTTTGCTTGTTCGGCGTACACAATATTAATCCCAAATTGTCGGCCGTCTTGCAGTAATTTTTCAAAATCAGCTCTATCTTCTGGGCGTGTGATCACTAATACTTCTCGAATTCCAGCAAGCAGCAACGTGCTCAAAGGGTAATAAATCAAAGGTTTATCATAAACTGGAAGTAATTGCTTACTAACACTTGCAGTTATTGGCCATAGTCGAGACCCCGTACCACCGGCAAGAATTATTCCCTTCATGTAAGAATTATACTACGCATGAATGAAATCAATGGGAAGACCCACAATTTTATAGGGGATTCGAATCTATGGGTGTGAGAATTTATACTGTGATAACGAATTCATAGCCAGATGATTGTAGTAAATGGTCACCTTGCGTGAATTTGGAATTGATCCAACGAGTTAATCTAGGGAATCTAGCTTCGACAATTGTTTTATATCGACTCGTCAATACCATTAGCGATGTTCCTAAGCGCCCCCGCAAGGGATATAGCTCGATTGATGCCACATTTGGGAAAAGAATTGCATATGCATCCCGCGTGAACCGGAAATAGTCCTGATAACTTAAGTCAGTCGGTGAGTGCCGCGGATAGAGAAATGGTGCTGAACCATATATTTTTCCTCCTTTACGCACTAATCCGACTAGGTTTTGGCAGGCAAGAAAGGGTTGATATGTATGCTCCAACAAACTGAAGCATATAACAAAGTCAAATCTCTCCCCTATTGCTGCTAAAACCATCGGATCGCATATATCAGCCAAATAGTCCGGGTATTCCTCAAACCGATTAAGATCCAGGGTCTTATAATTTTGGCAGATTGACATGGCAGTTTTGGAATGAAGTCTAAGTGATTGACCAACATCCAAAAGACTATGTGAAGAGGATAACTCTGAGAATAAGACATCAACTATAGTAGTTCGCACGGGTAAGGTTTTGACTTCGATATTTTGTATCGCTGCAATCAAATTTCGGTTAACTGAATCAGGATCCCCAAACTGTTGCATTAATAGCCCTCCCAAGAGAAATTCTCTGTCTCGCATCAATTCTAATCCCAAGGAAGACTGAAAGCACCATTACACTACTGGGATGAAGGTTATAATTCTTCTTCAGGGAAGATTTCCAACAGAAAAAGCGTATGGCGTTACGACAACTGGGACGATTAAATCGCTGTTGCGGCTTGGATATCAAGTAACTGTTTTTTCTTTAGGCACAGATCATGATCGATTAGATTTTAAAGATAGGAATTTTAAGCTCGAGCATTACTTAGAAACGAAACTTTCTAGAAGAGCAAAACTATTTGCTTTCTCTGGTTTAGGATTATTACATAAAATTTCCTGGGGTGTTTTTTGGAAGCTGACTTATCGTCATAACAAATTAGCTATATTGGCAGAGGAGGGTGATATTTTCTGGATTCGAAACTTTGGAATGCTCCATTTTGTACCTAAGAAAAGGCCTTTAATTTTTGAATTACATGGACTTACGAATAGAGCACAAATTAATAAGTTGAGATTTAAAATTCGAGACCGAGTAACTGTTTTAGCTCCAATCAGTAAGAGTATAGAAGACCAGCTGAGCACTCTAAGAAGTAGTAAAAAGATTGTCAGAGCTCCAATGGGGATTGAGAACGAATTTTTAGAAAGCAAAGAAGGAATCCAAGATTTCATGAAGAGAATTGAACTATTGCGTGGCTTTAGTTTTAACGGACTTAAAATTGGCTACATTGGAAAGTTCTCTCCGAACGGTTATTCAAAAGGTATTGAAGATCTTCTTGAACTGGCGAAATTCAATTTCAAAGTGGAGGCTAAGTACGAGATTTCTATTACCGGGGGAACAGACAGGGAGTTAATTTCTGCTACAAATAAATTGTCAAAGAATGGATTAACAGCAAATGATGTAAAGATCTCCGGACATATCCCTCATCGGACGGTATTTGGTAAAATGAAAGAGTTAGATGTCCTAGTTCTTCCGATGCCAGCCTCAAAGGGATATGCTGGATTCCCACTCAAATCCATTGAATCAATTGCATCAGGGAGAATTGTTATTGCTGCTCGGTGTAAAATTTATGAAGATATTTTTAGTGAAGGTTTTGAGCCTTTTTGGTATGAACCAGGGAATGCTATTTCGATGAACTTTGCCATCAAGGAAGCCCTAAGTGATCAGTCACTGGAAGAAAGATTAGGCCGGGGCATAGAGTTCTCCTCAAGATTTACTTGGGATGCTCGCACTAAAGCATTGCTAGATAGCCTAATATCCTCACAATACAATTCCATTTCCTAGAAAACTCAGGCGCAGAAGGTGGTAGTGAAGTGAAGATTCTTGTTACGGGAGGAGCTGGATTTATTGGCTCACACTTCATTCGAAAATTGCTTTCCGTCAAGGAAGTTCAAGAAGTCCTGGTCATAGACAATCTCACTTACGCTGGAAGAATTGAAAATCTTTTTGAGTTCGAAGAAGATCCACGATTCAGTTTTGTCAAAGGGGATATTAGGGATTCAAAAATTCTAGATGAACTGATTAAAGGGAAAAAATTTATTGTAAACTTTGCCGCAGAATCACACGTTGACAGGTCTATAGCAGATTCATCAAATTTCATTGGCACAAATATAGTTGGAACACATACTTTGCTTGAGGCGGTCAAAAAACGAAGAGGAATCCGTTATCTTCAGGTCTCAACAGATGAAGTTTACGGTTCGATTCCAATTGGTCACTGGACAGAAGAGTCACCACTTTTACCAAATTCGCCCTATTCGGCAAGTAAAGCCTCGGCCGATTTATTGGTTCGCGCATTTAATGTGACATATGGGGTAGATACAGTTATAACGAGATGTAGCAATAACTTTGGTTCTCACCAGTATCCAGAAAAATTAATACCTCTGTCCATAATCAAACTAATAAAAGGGAAAAAGATCCAGATTTATGGAAATGGCTTAAATGTTCGAGATTGGCTGCATGTCACGGACCATTGCGAAGGAATATATCTGGCATTAATAAAAGGTAAATCCGGATCTGTTTATAACTTTGGGGCCAATGCCGAAAAAACTAATTTAGAGATCTCGGATTTGATTTTGGATCAAATGGGATTTAATCAATCAAATATGGAATTTGTTGGGGACAGATTGGGACACGACCTACGCTATGCGGTCTCTTTTGATAAGGCGAGATTCGAATTAGGTTTTGTACCTAGAATTCCTTTTGAGGTCGGAATAAAGGAAACTATTGAATGGTATGTCAATAACGAAGCTTGGTGGAAAGACTTAGTTTCACCGTGAAGTGGATGGTTTTCGGGGCTGGCGGTCAACTTGGCCGCGCCTTAGTACAGAAGCTTCAGGAAAAATCCGAGCAACATGAATTAGTCGCTTACGCCCATCATCAAGCAGACATAACAAATTTTGAACAAATTTTTGATTTAGTTTCTAGATTTCAACCTCATCAAGTAGTTAATGCTGCAGCTTGGACTGATGTTGCTGGGGCTGAATCCCACATGGATTTAGCTAGCAAAGTAAATACGCAAGGGGCAATAAACATTGCCAAAGCTACAAGCCACTTTGGAGCTTCTCTGATTCAGATCTCAACGGATTATGTCTTCAATGGTGATTTTTCAAAACCGATCAGTGAGCATCAGCTTCAATCTCCAACGAATAACTATGGCCTAACTAAAGCAAATGCGGAAATTTTACTGGAGAAGGAGTTCAAGAGTTCGGTTGTTGTTTTACGCACAGCTTGGCTCTATGGCCCTGGTGGTAAAAATTTTGCACGAACGATTATTACTAAAGCAGTAAAGGCTACCGGAGAAGAAATTTCAGTTGTGGATGACCAATGGGGCCAGCCAACTTCATCACTAGATTTAGCAGATAAGATTGTAGAGATTGGAGAGAAGGGTATTACTAATGGGATATTCCATGCAACTAATTCAGGAAAAACGAGTTGGTTTGGATTTGCCCAGCTATTGTTTTCTTCAGCAGGACTTGATCCATCGAGAATAAAGTCAATCAAAACTAGCGATTTTCCAACTTTGGTGAAGCGGCCAGTTTATAGTGTCCTTAGCCATGACGGATGGGATAGCACTGGAATCGCACCCCTGCGTGATTGGAAGTTACCTGTTCGTGAGCTAGCAGCCGTTATTCGGCGAGAGGTTGAGATTGAGCATGGAGTATAAGGAATTAGGAATACCAGGAGTATGGATGGGCAAATCCAGAATTTTTCAAGATAATCGAGGATCATTTCAGGAGTGGTTCTTGCGAGAAGATTTCAACTCAATTTCTGGAATCGATTTTGAAGTTGCGCAGTCAAACACTTCCAAATCTTTGAAGAATGTAATGCGCGGTATCCACTACAGCGTTTCCAGTAATGGACAAGCAAAGTGGGTCACATGCGTCAGCGGATCGATACTTGATGTTGTTGTAGATCTACGACAAGACTCAGTTACTTTTGGGCAGTGGGTTTTAACTACACTTGAAGCCGATATGGGCGATTGCTTATATGTTCCAGATGGTTTTGGGCATGGGTTTCTGAGCCTGGAGGACAATTCTTCGGTCGTTTATAACTTAACTAGCAAGTACCAACCAGAAATGGAATGCACCATTAATTTATTTGATCCAACCTTGAAAATTAACTGGCCAGATTGCAAACCAATTATTTCTCAACGTGACCTAGAGGCACCAAATTTTCTAGCAGCATTTT
>Ga0209550_10006634_pt1 | contig 10782 bp, 5 predicted proteins | sample LauGreSuBDMM15SN_2_FD_187567 | JGI IMG/M metagenome (GOLD analysis project Ga0209550, IMG submission 187567) | Freshwater lake microbial communities from Lake Michigan, USA - Su13.BD.MM15.SN (SPAdes) (version 5) | ecosystem: Environmental > Aquatic > Freshwater > Lake | place: Lake Michigan, USA... | reverse complement strand
GTACCGTACTCACCAGATGGAGTACCCCTTGAGGCCCATGCCGAGGCCCGTGCCGCCGCCCACCGCCCGGCCTTGCGATCGCTCGCTGTCGGCGCCGCTGGGAGCCGCGCCAAAGGGGCTCCAGCCAGGCGCACCGCCCGGCGCCGCGTTGAACGCGCCGAGGCTGCTTGGAGCGCTGAGTTGAGCACCAAGGCTGGCCACTGGCGCTGGGTTGAGCGCGGGGCCGCCGACAGACACGAAGTGGGCGTTGGGGCTCAAGTCGGCGCTCATGTCGGCTGGGGCTGCCACGCCGTCCCATAGGTCGCGCAGGCTGCCTCCGCCGAGTCCGCCGCCGAGTCCGCCGCCGAGTGCGCCGCCGAGTCCGCCGCCGAGGCTGCCACCGAGCACGTGGCCCCCACTCAAAAGACCGCCGCCGAGCGGCTGCGACGTGTGAACGCCGAGCGGCTGCGACGTGTGAACGCCGAGCGGCTGCGACGTGTGAACGCCGAGCGGCTGCGACGAGGCGTTGAGACGCGAGAGGTCCGATTGCCACACGTCATCAGGCGCCATCCGATCGACGCTGTTGCTGCTGCTGCTGCTCAGGCCCATTCCGCCGCCCATGCCGCCGCCCATGCCGCCGCCCATGCCGCCACCCATGCCGCCGTCCATGTCGCCGCCCATGCCGCCGCCCTTGACGTCACCCATGCCGCCGCCCATGTCGCCGCCCTTGACGCCGCCCTTGACGCCGCCCTTGACGCCGCCCTTGACACCGCCCTTGACGCCGCTTTTGACTCCCGACTGGAGCCCTTGCGCCGCTGGTGCGCCGCCGCGCCCGAGCGATCCCCCGTGCGAGATCGCAATTCGCGAGCTGTGGGAAAGAGGCGCCGCGTGGGCGCTGTGGTGGGCAGCGGGCGCATGGGCGTCGGCCAAGCCCTCGGGCGCGCGCTGTTGTGGGCGCGCTGTGCTGGGCGCACGCATCCGGAGCCGCTCCGCCTCGAGCTCCGCCGCGAGATCGAGCGTCCTCAAGCTGCCGCCGCCGCCGCCGTCGCTGCCGTCCCCGAGCACGCTCCCGAAAAAGGTCTCGGCGTCGTTATGGGCATCGTTCTCCTCGTCGACGATCGCGGCCGCGGTGTGCTTCAAGGCGGAGGGCGGAGAGCTTGTGACGAACCCCATGGGCGGAGGGCCCACCTCCGCCGCCGCCGAGGGCGCGGCCGGCTTGTGACGACCCCCATGGGCCTCCGCGCCTGCGGACTCCTTTCCGATCCGATTTGGACGAGGGGCGGAGGGCCGGGGGGCCCCGAGCGCGACGCCGTGACGCGCCATGTTGGGCTCCGCACCCTCCGTCGCTCGCCGCTGGCGCGCCGCTTCCCGCGCAGCCTCGCGCTCCCTCGCAGCGTGCTTCGCGTCGCGCGCGACCCGATCCGCCTGATGGCGCGCCGCCTCGGCGTCCTTCCTAATTTGGATGGTCTGCGCCTCCGCCTCCTTCTCCGCCTCCTTCTCCGCCTCGAGCAGCTCGCGCAGCCGCTTCGCCTCGGCCTCCTTCACCTCCTTGGCCAGACGAAACTTCTCTTCGGCCTCGCAGAATCTGCGCTTCGCCTCGGCCGCCTCCTCCTCCTCGCGCTTGGCACGCGCCTCCGCCGCCACAGCCTCCGCCTCGCGCATCCTCCGCTTCGCCTCGGCCTCCAGTCGTGCCTTCTCCTCGCGCTTGGCACGCGCCTCCGCCTCGGAAGCCTCCGCCTGCGCCCTCTGCTTCGCCTCAGCCTCGAGGCGCGCCTTCTCCTTGGCCGCGTGCGCCTCCGCCTCGGCGCGTCGCTTCGCCTCCATCTCAGCGACCACCTTGAGCTTCTCCGCCAGCGCCCACTCCTCCGCGGCTAACCTCTCTCGCTGGGCACGATCCGCCGCGGCAAGCCACTCGGCGTCGAGCTGCAGCGCGTCCACGACGCCCTCCTCCATCAACGCCTTCACAGCCACATCGGCGATCGCCACATCGGACACGATGCCCTCGGGCGGCGCCTTCACAGCCATCGGCGCCTTCACAGCCACATCGGACACTATGCCCTCGGCCGGCGCCAAGGCCGCGGCCGCAGCCTTGGGGTGGGTGTCCCTGGGCGGCGCGTCCCTGGGCGGCGGCTCCTTTGCCGCCGCCGCCGCCTTGACCGCAGCCTTGTCTGCCTTGGTTGCCTTCTTCTTCTTCCCTTCCTCCCCCTCGCCGCCGTGGCTCGTCTCTCGCGTCACGAGTGTGGTTCCCGAGCGACCCGCCGGATGAGGGAGGCCATCAGGCGCAGCTAAAGAGGCTCCCAAGCGAGCCATGGCCTCTTTGCTCATCTCGACGGCTTTTGCTGCCGGCGGCTGCGCCGCCACCTTACCGCTCTCGTCGGCCACCGGCTCAGCAGCCTCGAGCTCGGCGGGACTCGACTTTTTGGCCACCTGTGAAAGCAAGTTCGCCATCCCATCCCTGGCTGATTTCAAGTTCATCCTATTGAGGCTCATCGACTCGCGCTGCGCCGCCTCGAGCTGCTCGGGGCTCAACCACGCCAGCGGAACTGACGTCACCACCGCCTTCGACGCCGGGCCCACCGGCGACGCGGCCGCCGCCGCCGCCGCCGCCGCCTTGGGAGCAGCAGTCGTCGGCTGCTCGGAGGGAGATCGGGGAGATCGAAGCGCCTCCGTCACCACGAACTGCACCATGATCCCAAAGAGGATGATGAGCACCGTGGCCGTGTGCCCCCGCTTGGTCTGCTCAGCCTCCGAGGCGCCCATCTTGGCGCGCCGCTCGGCCATGCAAGGCACGAGGAGCGCCGTCGGGATGGTCGCCACCACAGGCACGCTCGACGAGCCTGCGGACGAGTCGATGGCGAGGGTCATCATGAGCCGCGACACCTCGAAATCGGGCGTCCAGCGCAGCTTGATCGCCGCGGTGCCACCGCGCGCTGGGATGGTCACATTGCGCGCGCAGTCGCCAAGGATTCGGATGCCCCGGTGGCCGCACGCTTGGCCGTTGAGGCTCGCGCCCGTCGTGACGATGGGCACATCGCCATTGTTGACCATCGTGAACTTTCGCGTGAGCTTGCGCGGCGTGTCGCTCCATCGGTTGGTCGCGTCGCCGCCGCTCTCCTGCCGCGCCCGCAGCGCAGCGTACGTGGTCATGTCGCTTTCACAGGGCAAATCCGACGCGGCTGCCTCGAAGTGGAGGAGGGGCTGTGAAAACTCGAGCGCGCCGCTCGTGGCGGTGCCGTACACGAAGATCTCGTCCAGCAACGAGTAGTTGTTCCGCAAGTAGAACCAGCTGTGAAAGCTCCCCAGGCGCGTCGGTGTGAATTGGATCGCGACGACCACAGTCTCCTCCTCGGAGCTGCGCACCTGGAAGGGCTGCTTCAGGTGGCGCCACTTGCCGCTGCTCGGGTCGAGGAGCAGCTTGGTGCCGCCACCAACCTCGCGCTCTTCCGAAGCCTTGGGACCCACCTCGAGGTGTGCCGTGAAGGCCGAGGGCTCAAAGGCGGAGTCGACGAGGTTCCAATCGACCGGAGCTTCCTTTGGCAAGGGAGCGGAGCGCGCGCGCTCGTGCAGCAGCGGATCGCTCTCGGGCGTGAGCACCTGTAGCCAGTAGTTCCAGTGCGTGCGCCGCGTGAAGACGCGCACCTCGCCGGTGAGGCCCTGCTGCACAAAGCCGAAGGGCACCGTCACGTTTTCGGCGACGGACGGCCACGCAAACGAGATGCGGACGGGGATCGTCACGTTCTGCACGAGCGACGTGTCCATTCGCACCTCTCCGAGGAGCTCGGACGCCGCGTGCGAGACGGCGAGCGCCTCCCACCGCTGCTGGCGCCGACGTAGCGTCTGGAGCATCGCCTTGTCGAGCGGCGCGCCCGGCGTCGCATGGAAAAACGGCTCGTCGACGAGCTGATCGTACTCGTCGCGAGGCAGCAGGGTCTCAGTGGAGAGCCTAGCCCATCCAACAACTGTGCGCGTGCGCGGCTTGATGACGCTCTCGGAGACGGTCGAGGCGGCGATGACGGACAGCGAGGGCAGCGGCACGTCTTGCATGGCCCTCTGCTTCCACCGCAGCGACGCACTGAGCTTCAGGATGAACTGGGGCTCGTGAAAGGCCGAGTACAGGATGACGGGCAGCTCGCGCGTCGTTCCGGGCGCCGAGGATCGGAAGTCGAGGCACGTGTGCGCGTCGACGCCGTACCGACGGCGCTTGAACGGCTTCACCATCAAGCCGTTCTCAGACACGTGGCCGGGTGTGCCCTCGATGTGCGTCGTCTCATTCTGATGGCCCCACGATTTGACGAACACGAGATCGCCCTCGACCGCCTCGCCGACCAGCCCGAAGCGCTGCTCGATGCTCGGTCGACCCATCGGCGGCATCATGTCCAGGTGCATCACCAGAGTGCCGTCGACGAGGCCCGCTGCCTGGGCGATCACGTCTACGGCGATCACCATGCGCGCCTTGGGTGGGATCACGAGCAGAGGCAAGGAGCGCTGGGCTCTGCTCGGATCCCAGGGACCCCGCGGCTCGTACTCGTCGACCACCGACGTTTCCCACAGCTTCTTGCTCCCGGAGAGGATGATCGGCAGGAAGATCTCATTCTTCATCGAGATCAGCGTCCACTCGAGCTTGACGGGCACGCAGCACTGACTCTCGTCAAGCGAGGGAGAGCCGTTGAGGAGCGGCGCGCGCGCGGCGCGCACACGGTTCCGCTCGAGAGAATCGTCCGAGATCGCCCCGGAGGTCAGCATCTCCGCGTTCGTCACCTCCTTCGCCGAGGTCACCTCCTTCGCGGCGGTGAGCAGCTCGCACGCGCCCAGGCACTCGTCGGGCAGCCCCGAGACCGGCGTCGGCGGCTCGCGCCTCACGCGCTCCTCATATTGGATCGAGTGCACGTGGAGTGAGACCGGATTGGGGTTGCTCATGTTGAGCAGAACCCGCTTGCGCGCCCCCCGCGCGAGCTGCTCTAGGTGGATCACCTCCCCATTAGGGCGCAGCGGCGACAGCGGCACGATGGGCACATTCTGCAGATTCGTGTGCCCCGAATGCACACTGGCTAGGGCCGCGCTGGTCGCCTCCTGCTCGGAGAGGGTGCCCGCCGCCATCTGGGCAGCCAGGGCAGCCATCTCAGCCTGGTTCGTCTGCTGCTTCTGGACCAGGTCCAAGAAATTCGTCTCCGCAGCGAGCGCGCGCCCTTCAAAGACCCTCGGGTACGCGGCATAGTCGTACCCGAGCCGCCCGTGGAACACATGTATAGGTATGCGCATAGGAGTCAAAGTAGCGTTGCTGAACACGTCGATGAAGACTGTGTCGACACGCGTGTCGGTCGACGCCTGCGTGAACGAGGCGACGTGCTCGACTGTCGCGCCGGGTTGGACGATGGTCGGCTCGAAGCGCGCCAGAGTCACCAGAGGGTCGTTGACATAGGCCCGCTGCATGAGGACCGGCACCTTGAAGTGATTTGTGATCGCGACCGACGCGTTGCTCGCGTTGCTGGTCGCGCCCGTCACGGCGCCTGAGCTCGGCGGGTCGGCGAGGAACACGACGCGCCAGGCGAGCGAGCCGTGCAGCACGCGCGCACTCCATGGCACGATTAGGTCGGCCCATCGGGGGTCGGGGTGCTCGAAGCGCACGCGCAGCTTGCCCGAGAAATTGCCCTGAACCTTGCCCGAAAAGGAGACGAGCACAATCTCGCGCTCCTCCATCGGGATAAGCATCGGCGAGGTACCCTCGATCTTGCGAGAGAGCTGCACGTGCATCGAGCTGTGATGGCGGAGCGCACGCACGTCGAGCACCTTGAGCCTGGGCGCGTCGATGTTGGAGAGCAGCGAGATGGGCAGCGTAACCACCGAGTCCGGATTCGTCAAAGTGCCAAAATCGAGCTTTCCGATGCTCGAGGTGCCGCCGGGCATCACAGCGAACACCCCCTCGCGCAGCACCGGCACTTGCACCGGGATGACCAGCGTGTCAAAGTCCGTCTTCACGTGCACGTAGGCTCGGTAGACACCCACTTCGATCGGCCCGCCTTCAGCGCCGCTCGTCAACGCCGTCGCATTCGACAGAGCGGTGGCGTCGGTGGAGTCTATGCGCAAGGCGAGCACCGCCTTCGTCTCTCCCGGCGCGACGGTCCAGAGCTCACGCAGCGTGACGGCGCCGTGCTGGATCTCGGCCGGCGGCAGCATCAGGTGCACGAACGGCTCTGAGCTCAGCACCTCCTTGATCTGCAGCGGTGTGCCGTGCGGATTACGGATGCTTATCAGCGGCTCGTAGGCCGAGCCGTGGAGCACGGCGGGAGGTAGGAGCGGATGGACGCTGTACGGATTGGGGCCGCCGCCGCCGTGCACGGGGTAGAAGAAGCCGCCCGCCGAGGTCTGGATCAGCAGCGTCGTGTTCACGGAACCTTTGGCTCGCGGCAGAAAGACAATGGAGATGTTCATGCGACCTCCCGGCGGCAGCCGCTGGAGCTCGCTGAGCGGCGCGTGGAAGTGCTCGGACTGCGAGCTGACCGAGTGCACTTCCAGGTCCTCCTCCTCGCTCAGGTTGATCAGCTCGGCCGTGCCGATCGACGGGATGCACAGCGGGCACTCGCTGCCAAAGTTCAGCACTGGCGGCACCACGGTGACTGGCAGTGAGGCTGGGATGCCTGGCAGGTAGAGGCCGTCGAGTGAGTCAGATGCGCCGAGGCGCTGCTCCCGGAACGGCGGCTGCGGCGGCGAAGCTCCAGGTGCCTTGGGCATATTGGGAGGCACAGAGTGAGGCGCCAACTTGAGGATCGGTGAGCTGCTGGCTTGCTTGGAGCAAGCGCTGTCGGCCGCACACGTGCCGACGGCATCGGCGACCTCCACTGTCGACCCTACACAGGTGAGCAGCAGCAGGAGCCCGTGGATCGCCGCAGGCGCAAAGGCAAAGCGTCTCACAGGCGCCAGAAGCGAGCGCATGGCTGGTCCGTCAGAAAGAGGCGCTTCGTGTGCTGTGTTCACTGGACACGTTTTCCTTACCGGCACAAGTTTCCAAAGGGCAGTAATCCGTCGGTCTGGTCTGGGGAAACACAAGCTCACATAGTGCTCACATGTGCAATCATCACATGAATTTGAACCCTCCTTGTGCATTGTCCTCATGCTGACGACGGTCGGCATCTTGCTCGCCCAATGGAGCATTGCTCTCGTCGGGTCGGCATGGCCACATGCAACCACACCGCGAATCAGGTCGGCGAGCGTGAGGAGAGTGCTGCTGTGTGTCCAGGAGCTCACGCCGGAGGCTCAATTCATCGCTGAGGTGCACCGCTCGATCACCAAAGGCTCGTTCGTCAAGCTCACGCTGACCGGCAACGATGGGTCGAACTCCACAGATGGCAAAAGTTTGCTCTCTCGCCTCACGCGCATCGAGGGCCGGCTGGTCAATCTCAAACAGCGCACGAAGCTGCAGCTCACTCATAAGTATGAGCACCGAGACACGTGCACGAACATTGAGCTCGCCGAAGTGCCGTCAACGCTCGCGCCCCTGCTTTCGGCGGGCGCCTTTCGGAACGGACGGCTGATGGCGGCGGACGCCGACTTTTCACTCGAGTCTCGCAAGCGCGGCCGCGTGCTCCATCGGCTCAAGCCCACCGCCTCTGCCAAGCCGCTGCTGCCGCTGTCGCATGACCGAGTGAAGCCGCTGGCTGGGGCCGTCGACGATGGTTTCCTGCAAGCCTTGGGCGTGACCGGCAGCGACGGCAAGCCCAAAGCCGGCAAGGCCGACAAGCTGCGCCAGATCCGCAAGTTCGTTGAGACGCTCTCGGCACTCGTGCGCCGAGGGCTGAGCGACGAGATGAGCGCCACCGAGGGCGTCGAGGATGGCGAGGGTGTGGAAGATGGCGAGGGTGGGGAGGATGGCGAGGTGGGAAGTGGGCTCGGCATCGAGGGTCAATCTGGAAGTGGGCTCGGCAACGAGGGTCAATCTGGATGTGGGCTCGGCAACGAGGGTCAATCTCGCCGTAGTCCGCTCGGTAGTCCTGCCGACGGCTTTGGCCAACGGCTGCGCATCGTGGATGCGGGCTGCGGGCGCGGCTATCTGACCTTCGCGGCCCACCGCTTCTTCGCCTCCAAGGTGTCAGAGAACGACTGATGGCCCTCGGATTGCCCTCCGATGGCTCTCTGATGGCCTCCTCTGATTGCCCTCTGATGGCCCTCTGATGGCCCTCTGATGGCCCTCTGATGGCCCTCTGATGGCCCTCTGATTGCCTCCTCTGAGTGCGTCTGACTGCGTCTGAGTGCGTCGCAGGGCTGGGAGGTCGAGACGGTCGGCGTTGAGATGAGATCGGATCTGGTGGCCGAGATGAACCAGATCGCGGCTGGGCTTGATGGGTTCAGCGGGCTGCGCTTCGAGTGCTCGAGCGTGGCCCAATTCTTGGGAAAGGCAATCAGTGGCACTCAGCAGCACTCAGATTTGAGCGATCAGGCAATCAGTGGCACTCAGCAGCACTCAGATTTGAGCGATCAGGCAATCAGTGGCACTCAGCAGCACTCAGACTTGAGCGTAGCCCCATTTCTGGACCAGCGGCGAGTGAGTGTGCGCGCAAAGGGCTCGGAGCTCGACGTACTGATCGCCTTGCATGCGTGCGACATCGCGACCGACGACGCCCTCTGGTGCGGCATCACGAACGGCGCTCGCATCATCGTGGTCGCGCCCTGTTGCCATAAGGAGGTGCGCCAGCAGCTTGAGCTGGGGCGAAGCTCGCAGGCGTCGTCCCGGGCGTGGGGAGGTGCGCTTGGGGACACCTCCCTGCGCTATGGGATCTATCGCGAGAGGACGGCCGAGATGGTGACTGACTCGCTGCGCGCGCTCCTGCTCGAGATCGCCGGGTACGTGATTGCCACTGATGAGCCATGATTGCCGCTCCTGCTCGAGATCGCCGGGTACGTGATTACCACTGATGAGCCGTGATTGACACTGATGAGCTCTGATTGCGCCCATCATCAGGTACGACGTGTCCGTCTTCGAATTCATCGGCGGCGAGCACACGGCCAAGAACGTGATGCTGACGGCGAGCAAGCGGCCAATCGGGCGAGAGATCTCAGGCGCGGAGATCGAGGATCTCCGCGCACGGCTTCGTCAGCTCTGCGCCGAGTTTGGGGTGGAGAGGCAGGCGCTCGCACGCTGGATGGGGGAGGCTCTCGGTGTCGAAGCGGATGGAGCCGCACCCTCGCAGCAGGAGCCGCGGCGGAAGGAGAAGCCGCAGGCGCAGCAGATGGCGACGCCGGGGCTGCAGCCTCGCATGCAGTCTCGCAAACAGCCTCGCGGAGAGATCGAGACGACCCGCGCTCCTTTGCGACGCACGGAGCCGCAAGTACTATAATGTGTTTCTTCACTTTTCGCGATGCGCTTGATACGGCGCTTTTTCCTAAACAGGTCCTGGGCCAAAATCAGTATGTATCCCGACCCTTCAATGACGTGCAGAGAATACGATACGGTCGGCTACGACGACGACTACGACGACGACGTGAATGGCGCTCGTCGTGTCGGTGGCGGCAGCAGTAGACGACCGCGGCACGGCAGCGACCGTGGCGGCTGCTTGTCGTGCTGCTGTCGATGTCTCTTCTGGCTCACGTTGATTGGTGCATGCGCTAGTGCCTCGCTTGCCCTTGGCATCGCAGCCTGGCGTCGCGGCCATCCGGTCGCTTCTGGCAAGCGCGTTGAGACGGGATCCATCACGGCGGTGCCGGCGCAGACGTCAGCGCAGCAGCCTACAGCTGCCTTGGTGTCGGATGTGCTGATCTCACTTCAGCAGCAGTCGCTGCCACCTCCGCTGGAAACGCACGAGCCCCCGCCGCCACCGCCTGCATGGGTTCGCAGCCCGCTGCCGCCACCACCGCCGAAAGCTCCGGGGCCGCCGCCGAAGCCGCCGCCGCCGCCGCTCCCGAGCCCACCGCCGTACCCGCCGCCGCCGCCAAGCCCTCACCCGCCGCATCCTCCGGGCTGCGCCCTCTGGTGCACGTCGATGGAGGATGGTCACTGCAACTTTTCCGGCCATCTCGCACGCTGTGCCTGCGCGACCTGCATCTTCTGCGCCTCCGCCAAAGGCAAGGAGCTCTGCACTGAGCAAAACCCCTTCCTCAACTCCCCGCCACCGCCACCTTGCCGTGGTGTGGGCTGCGTGGGTTCGCCGCCGCCACGGCCGTCGCCACGCCCACCGCCACTACCACCAGCGACCAAGGATTCCACCGCGTCGCCCCCGCCACCAGAGGCCACCCTCACGCCGCCGGGAGGCACCCAGCCTCTGGTGACCGCCGCCGCCGCCGTGCTACCCCCGCCTGGGCCTGTACCGAGTCCCACGGCGCGACTCGCTGCAGCTCTGAGTACCAAGGAGAAGGCCGATGCAATCCGAATTGATCTTGGCCTCAATGCGGCCCTCTCGATCGCGCAGGTCGCGGAGCAGGCAGCGTTGCAGCTTGGCCTCAGCGGCGGATCCGTGACCGGCCTCAGGGAGAGCATCGATCGCGCCTTCGCGGAGCTGGGCTTGTCTGAACGACCGACGCTGACACCGCGTGGTGACGTGGCGAACGCGAGCAAACGCGAATTACCTCCCGGCTGGTGGTGAAAAGATTTTTTTCAGCAACGGGTGTGAACGTTCACAGGCTCGTAAGTCTCCGCTTGCAAATGGCCGCTCGTGAACCAAGTGGCTCGAGCGAGGGTGACGGCGTTGACGTCCACGCCAGTCGTCTCGATAATGGCGACACGACGACCATTCTCAGTGGCGAGTGCGCCTCGAGTGGCGAGCTTGCCCTCATCGACGTCAGCGATGGCAGCAACGTTAGGTTACTCACTTATGC
>Ga0209550_10006629_pt1 | contig 10786 bp, 7 predicted proteins | sample LauGreSuBDMM15SN_2_FD_187567 | JGI IMG/M metagenome (GOLD analysis project Ga0209550, IMG submission 187567) | Freshwater lake microbial communities from Lake Michigan, USA - Su13.BD.MM15.SN (SPAdes) (version 5) | ecosystem: Environmental > Aquatic > Freshwater > Lake | place: Lake Michigan, USA... | reverse complement strand
ATCGTAAAGAGTTTGTTTTGTCATTTTAACAGGTTCCGCCAAAATACTATACATACTTTTTAGATCATCTAACTTATAATTTGAAATAGAAGAAAGTACTTTATCTACACGATATCTTTGTAATCTATTTTTCTTTATTTCTTCAATATTTTCAAACACTACGACATTATTTTTTATAATACGAATTTCTTTTTCCGGATCATTTTCAACATAAAAAAAGGTTCGCTCGTCTACAAAAAGTATATTCACCCCTTCAATAAACGCAAGCACCACAATAGTTTCCAATGTCGTCATATCTTCTAATAAATTCGCTTCAACCGAAGATAATGTTTTTACCAATTTTTTCTTCGTTATTTCTTTTTTTCGCTTATTTATTTTTTCCAAGAATTCGATTTTCAATTGTTTTTCAGTTATCTTTATCTTTTGTAACATTTTAATGTATTCAAATTCAGTAACGCCATTTATTATGATAAAAAAAGACCAGAATAAAGTATCTTGGGTATCTTCGATTCGATGAATCGGCGTTTTACCAACAAAAGAAGAAATATTTTTATTATTCAAAAAATATTTTTCAAAGTTTCTTAAATCCATTTATATATATAAGCTAGTTGTCTTTATTTACAAAAAACATGTTTTTATATTTTTGTTTTTCGTGTTCATCGTCATTTAATTTATTTTCCTGTGTATTTATATATTCTACAAAATTATAAATATTTATCAATGTACTCTCTTGTAATTCTGTAAGATTAATGTGTATCCCATTTTTATTTTCATTTAAAATAGCGTTGTTTTTATGTAGCAAACGCAAAACCTCAATTTGATTATTCTTATCCATATGTTCAATCGTCGCCTTCATTTTTGACAACATTTCTATTTTATCTGACATTAAACTAAATTTTGATATTTATTTTAAATTGTTTTAAACCTTGTATTTTGTTTTTTTAACAATTTCGGCAATAATAGAAATATATTTATCGTTTAATTCAAAACGCTGGCCAATAATTCTCACAACGAAATCATCTCCCTCGTTAATACTTGAAAAGAGAGGGTCGTCTACCTGGTGATCTCTTGATACAAAAACGACAAAAGGAGAAGGTGTTTCGGTCTTGCTTTCACCTCTTATACCCGCCTTTGTAATATTTTTTGCCACACAATAAAGCAATTGACCTTCTACCGGGAACAGTGTCTGGCATTCAAATACAACTTCAAATAACACCTGGTGACCCTTTATTGTTCCGGCCGAATAAGTTATCAATTTTGATGTTCCGGGTTTGATAAAACCTTCCAGGCTACATTTCCCTTCGTATGATTTTCTTATGTTTTCTTCCAAAACATCTTTTATTGATTCGCCAATGTATTTCAACTCCAGTAAAACTTTTTTTGATACAAGCGTTCTTGTATAAATATTTTTAATTTGTCTTTTGAATTCAGGAACTTTTGTGCGAGCTCCACCTTCCATAATAATAAAAATATATTATTGTTTTAATATTTTTCAATTTTTAATTTGAGATGCTTCTTCTAGATTACAAAACCACCTTTTGCCATTTTTTTCTATAAGATTGTAATATCTCATGTAAAGCTCTAAAATAATACATAATATCGATTGAACAAATTGAGGTCTTCCTGGGTCTGTTTTTGTCTTTTTAATGGCCTTTGTATTTTCTTTCGAGAATTCTTCGTGGTCTGTTATATCATTTAATATCTCAATGGTTTTCATTTTTCCTTTTTCATCACACCTTGCCCCCTTGTGTCCCTTTTCTTGTGTATTTTTGGTTTTAAAAACATATACATTGTTTTTCACATCGTACTCTATATATCCTACATACTTGTCAAAATTATCTACACTTTTAATTTGCGGTTCAATAACTCGTCTTTCTTCGGGGCTCGCGTCTCTCCAACGTTGATCTTTTAAAACCAAAATCTTTCTTTCGATATTATCATATAAAACAATCGCAATAATTCCTTTTATTTGAATGATCTTAGTATCGAAGATTTCTCGAAGTTTGGTTTCAAAATAGTTTTGTTGTTTTGCGATAAATAAATAACTTAGTAAAATGATTTTCTCTCTATAAAAAAGACAATCTACCATGTGTTCAATTAAAAACGTGTACAAGGCATCCATCTCGATTCCTTTTGAAAAAAGATATTGTATTGCGACGCCGCAATTTTTATACCAATTATTTTCGTTTTTGAAATCGGACAAATCATTATCTGCGACTTCTTTTGTCATCATATAATTTTGAGTCATTTCTCTTAATATCTCTGGTTCTTGAGTTTGACCCAATTCTTCTTCTGTAAAAGGTTCGTCGATAGTTGCTTCTAAATCTCTGAATTCTTTTTCATTTCGTTCATCTATATTCGCTTTTCTTGTATCGGCATCTACCTTAAAGACAATTCCTTTTAGTTTTACGTCAATAGGTACACTCCTTTCAAAAAGAGAGATTTTCTTGTTTTCTAATTCAATGGGTTGAAATAAATAATACTCTCCTGTATTCACTATTTTTCCAGGTCTATTATATTTATCATAAACTATTATTTCTTCGTCGATTATTTTGCTCAAGGCATAATTAATTTCACTCATGTTATAATTCAACTTGAGATCTCTTTTTTTATAGAAAAAATTCTCTTTGAATAACCTTAAAATACTCATAATGACATTTTCCGCCTTTTTTTCCAAAAATAATCCGGTTTCAGGCTCCTTGTCCATTTTTAAATCACTTTTAAAACAATCATAATTACATTCTTTTTGATAGTCGCACGTAGCAGAGTAAGGTATATCTCCAACAATAAAATTATCTAATTCGGCTCCATTTGATAATATTTGTTTTACTCCTTTGTCTTGAAAATTTTTATAATCAAAATTAATTTGGTCGTGATTGATGATACAATCCACCGCATTTTCTTTTAATATTCTCGCCACCTCTCCTATTTTGATTGCCTTTTTTTCAGCTATTCTGTAAATATATAAATCAACCGCTTCTTCTTCGCTCGGAAGAATTGTGCCGTGTAAAAACAATTGTGTATTTCTTTTTTCAAAAGGTAGTAATTTATGACTAAAGTTGCGTATACCTCTACCAAATATTTGTTCAATTTTATTAAGATTATACCAAGGCTCCATTATATGTATCTGTCTTATACATTTGAAATCCAGGCCTTCTGAACCCGCGCTACTAATTAAAATGACTTTGATTTTGTCTCCATTGATATTATTCTTATCTTTTACCGCATTATACTCTAGCGTATTATTTGGAGAAAGCCGTTTATCTCCTGTAATCATTATGTATTTTAACTTTCCTTTTGGTTTAGCTCTCTCTAGCAAATTTTTACCTTTATATCTCTCAAAGCCTAGTTCTTCTAACGAGAGGGCCATTGGTATAATACCTGCGTCTAAATATTGCGAATAAATCAATACTATTCCCTCGCATAAAAAATCATTTGTTTTAATACAATCGCATATATTTTTTATTTTACAGCTGTATTTTCCAATATTTTCAGGAGCAAATAAGTTTTCGTATTTGGGTTTATATGAGAAATTCCCTTTTGCGGAATCAGTATCTTCAAAATTCATGACTCGGCGTAAACCTTCTCCACCCGTTAAAAGGTGGATATCAATATATGACGCAGCTCCACCTGTGGCTACTTTGATAATTTTATCTTTGTTTTTTGTTATAGAATGAAATAAATTTTCCAAGGAATGAAAAGTGCCACCACTTTTAACACTATCTATATCACTTAGACTACTCAAATCACTCAAATCTTTTGATCTTGTATCCGAATCTTTCGATTCTTTTAAATCACTCGAATCAATTGATTCTTTTAATTCACTTAAATCACTTAGTTTTGAATCTTTTGAGTCATTTGAATCACTCGAATTAATTGATTCTTTTAATTCACTTAAATCACTTAGTTTTAAATCTTTCGATTCTTTTGAATCACTCGAATCAATTGATTCTTTTAATTCACTTAAATCACTTAGTTTTGAATCTTTCGATTCTTTTGAGTCACTTGAATTTTTTGAATCTTTTGAATCACTCGAATCTTTCGATTCTTTTGAATCACTCAAATCTTTCACATCTAAATCATTCTCAGAATCACTCGAACTATCCGAACCCACAGATTCAGACCCAGATTCAGAACCAGATTCAGACTCAGAATCACTATCGGAATCATCAGCCTCGGGATCGCTCGAGCTATCTAAAGTGCCATCTAGTACCTCATGTGGATAAATAATATTTAATGATTCTAACGGCAACTGTAAAATAGGGTAATTAAATGTTTTCATGTTTTTAATATCGCCAACGCGAATTAATTTATTAAATTTTGTTTTTTTGGTAGAAGATCGATTTAAAATGCTCTCAATTATATACTTGTATCCACTGTATTGATATGGGTGAATATTATTTAGATATATACTAAGTATATTCATTTTATCTTCTATTTCAATTCCATTCAATTGATATTTTGGATATTGGTACCCAGCTTCCTTATCCCCATTCATCAATGTAGGAAATGTCTTTTCTGGAGAAAATATGTAAGGATATATTCTAAAAGGGAAAACATACGGATTATCACTTCGAATAAAAGATACATATCCCCTCGACTTTCTTAACAATAAATTCAAACCAGAATCTTCACCCGGTATGAAATTACCCTCTTTATCGAATACTTCATTTAATTGTATATGACTTCTTTTATCATTAATATTCATTAAATTAATTAACCAAATTATTGCCTTGTAACTATTAAACATTGGAGTCGCTGTTAATAATAAAAGTTTCACACTCGCTGCCTTTACAAGACGCATTAAATTCATGGCAATACTCTTGTCGTCCCCATCTTCTTCACTGGCATTATGTATCTCGTCAAAAATAAGTAATCTACTATTAAATTCTTTTTGAAGATTTTGAACAATCTTATCTGGTTCTACTGCCCTCGAAGCAATCATTTCAATATAACTTGAAAATTGACCATATCCCATGAAAGAATAATAATTAGAGATAATGCTTTTAATCTGTAAAACCATTTGTTCCTTTGTAACATTTTTTATATTTGTCGGATTAATTTCTTTTATAAATTTATCCCCTAGACACGAAGAACACCTCCAAAATCCATTTTCAAATGTCAAATCGTTTTCATTAAACAACTGTTGTCTAAAATTTTCTTGTACATTTGGCGTGGCAATAATAATAATTTTTCTTTGTAAACCGATATTTTTCATAAAATCTCTCTCTTCTTCTGCGATCCCAATTGCCGAACAAGTTTTTCCTGTTCCAAGTCCATGGAATAATAATAAACTATTATAAGGAGTATTTGGAGATAAAAAGTTTTTGACAAAATGTTGATGAGGAGATAAAACAAAAGGAATTTTACTTAAATAATCTGAATATTCTTTTATATCTCTTATCTGTATATCTTCGAGTTTTGCGTCGTATTTATAAGTATTAAATTCGGGCTTTGATGATATTTTTACATTAAAATTTGGGTCGTCATATGACGGGTAACCTAATTGTTTATCATTTTTAAGGATTTTATTTTCGACGAGTTCCTTTTTTTTTAATATACTATTACAAATTTTTCCATATTTGTTTGTTATACTCGAACAATTATTTTCGTTATATTCCTTTTCTAGAGTTATTTGAGTTTTTTGAATACTCTCATCTTCACTTCCACTCTCTTCGCTATCACTTTCACTCTCTTCACTCTCATCTTCACTTCCACTCTCTTCGCTATCACTTTCACTCTCTTCACTCTCGCTATCGCTTCCACTCTCGCTTCCACTCTCTTCGCTATCTTGTTCAATAGACTCTGTTTCACTCAAAGAGTCGTCGCTATACATGGAAGACATCCTTGAAATATCGCTTGGCAAATTATCTTCATCCATATGATAGATATTGAAAATAATTAGATGGCAATTTCGTAATTTGTTAGTAATTTATTGATATTATGTAACATTTCCAATCTCTCAAAATTATAATGACGAATACTTTCCAAACATTCATCAAATGTTTTCCACTCGACAGCACTTATTTCAGAATATTGAAAGTCGTTACCAGGTGTTTCGCTGCCAACTAGTATTGATAAATAATATTTATGTTTATATACTTTAATGTTTGATCCGATAAAAATTTCTTCAAATGGAAGAACATTTTCGATAATTTTAATATCGACATAAGTATACCCGGTTTCTTCTACAAATTCACGTAAAGCACAATCCATCGTTTTTTCTTGGAAATTTTTCCTTCCTTTGGGAAATTCCCATTCAGGAGTAGACCAACTATAACACGAAGAATCAATAAGATTTTTTAAATTAATAAATTCACCATCCATATCAAAACCATTTTTTAAAATATTGAATTTTCTTTTACTCTTTTCGTCAATAAATTTTTTATTTGTCAAATCATTAAATAGAGTGTTAAAATCACAATTTAACAAATTATCTCTTTCTTTATCAGACATTTCATTAATTAAAATCTTTATTTGTTCAATATCACATAAACTATAATTACCATATAAAAAATCAATGTAACCAAAACTTTTACTCCTACATACCATGAGATACTTTTTCGTAGTAATATTGTAAACAATAATACCATAACTTGTGATTGGTAATTTACATTTCTGCATTAAATGACCACTCATACCACAATTATTACAAATTATATTCATACATCTAACCCTTTTATTTTATTTATATTATTTTAATGGAATATGAACCAAGCATATGGGGTCCATCATATTGGTTTTTTTTAGACAACGTAGCATTCACTTACCCAACGTATCCAAACGACGTAATTAAAAAAAAATATTACGATTTATTCCAAAACCTTCCCTTTTTCATACCACATTATAAGATATCCAATAGATTTCAAGAATTATTGGATTTGTATCCTATAAAATCGTATCTAGATAATAAAAAATCCCTCATTAAATGGGTAAATTTTATACACAATAAAATAAACATGGAATTAGAAAAACCGCAAATGGACATCAATGATTATTATATGAATCATTACAATAAATATAATAAAAAGCAAATAAATAAGAAAATTAAAAATCTAAAGAAATATATAACTTTTATAATTATCATCGTAGTATTAATAACTATAAATATATTTTATTATAACAAGTAATATTATGGTAATAAAGAACATTATAAAGAATACCAATTTTGAAAAAGCCGGCAATATAGTAAATTCTGGAAGCTATGGGTGCGTATTTCATCCTTCATTGGAATGTGAAAATTTTAAGGCAAGCGATAAATTTGTTTCAAAATTAATGGTATATAAAGATGCCATCGAAGAATATCAAGCTTCAATTGTTCTTAAACGAATATTTGATATTATTCTCCCTGACTACAAAAAATATATTATTTTAAGCGAAAGTATTTGTAATATAACATTTATCCCTAAAAAAGACATTACTGGATTCGAAAAATGTTTTTTGTTTGAAATTTTACATATTCGGAAAGAAGAAGTAAATATTAGGTTAAAAGATCTAATCATTTTAAATCAGAGATATGGTGGCATTGAGTTCTCGTATTTTAAGGGAAGTGTCGCCAAAGTATTGTCAAGTTTTATAGAGATTATTAAAAAATGTATAATTGTCTTAAATAGTCATTCGGTTTATCATCTAGATTTAAAGTCGTCAAATATACTCGCAAATAAAAACAAGTTGGTTATTATAGATTGGGGTAATTCCTCGGTAAATCCAACAATGGAAAATTTTAGACATCATAATAGATTAATTTATAATTCGCCTTTTGGTGCTGTTTTATTTGGTGAATATTTCAAAAGTTGTTATAGAATAGAATGTGTTGCTCCATTTATAGCAAATCATGAATTAACCGGACATTTAAAACATATCAGAGAAATCATTTATTTTTTTGGATTAAACCCGAATTGTATTGAAGATTATTTGACAAAAATAATCACGACATACACATTGGAAGAATATTTTAAAATATTTATCCACAATGTAGATTTATGGGGAATAGTATCATGTCTATCAGACCTTTTTATGAATGATAAATACAAAGATAATCCCGTCTTTAAAAAATATGGATATAAATTATTTAGTTACATTTATAGTGATATAGGTTATCTAGATTCTCAAAAAATAATATCTTTATTTGAACTTTTTCGTAGATCATTAGAATATAAAAGTTTGAAGACTGGTTTAAAGACCGTAAAAAGCTCAAAGGGTTCAAAAAGAACTTTGAAAAAATCAGTTTAACTTTAAAAGACAATTTTAAAAAGAAATAGTATGAAAGTTGAATTTTTATTTTTTTGTATTATCGCATTTCTAATATATGACACCTATAACAAACAAAAATATACAAAAATGTTATTTTCTCTAAAAAACTACCTAAAGCCATTGTTTTGGATTTTTTCTATAATTTGTGTTTATTTATATATCAAAAAACAGCCATCAAACAGTCAAAACTTACTATTGTATGCGAATAATATGATAAAATCTTTGCCTATAGATAAATCTTCCATGGCCATGTTTTCCCCAATTGTCGATTTTACTCAAGGGAAGGGATTTATGGAAAAGTTAAATAATATCGATTATATAAATAAGGATCTAGGTAAAGATACCGGTAAACCAACAAAACGTTCTGTAAGTGAAACAAAAAAAAAATTCGTGGCATCTCAGCAAGGTTGGAAATGTAACGAATGTAAAGAACAGCTCAACGCATGGTTTGAAGTAGACCATGTGATAAGATTAGAATATGGCGGAGGTAATGGTATAGACAACTTGGTTGCTCTATGTAGAGAATGTCACGGAAGAAAAACCGCAATGGAAAACATGTGATTTACATTCTCCTTGTGTTACGTCTTTTTCGGCAGTATTTTTTCCTTTTAGAAGAACCTTTTGTCATTCTACACGCCTTGAAACGAAAGCATTTTCCCTGTGTTCTTCCGCGACACATGGATTTGCGAATTCTTGATCTATAATGTTTTCTTGCCGAAAGAGTTGCCATAAATTACTATGAGAAAATAATTTTATAATATGTATTTTATATGTCTATTTTTAAAACATTTGGTATATTTATTTTATTAATAATTGCCTTTTTCGTCTTAAAATATATAATCACAAATTGGAAAAATATAAAAAAAGATATTTATTCTTATTTTATCAATAATTTTGGTAGTTTTTTTTACATAATAACATTTATCATTTTTTTTATATTTACTATTTATCCATTACTACGCAACACGGATGCTTTGAATGATGCTATATTTATAAGGTATTTGCTATTTTTATTTATGTTTATTATCATAGTTATTTATTCTATATGGATATACAAATTAAAAAAATCTGGAAATGAAACAACCTATGGTATGAAATTCTTTTATATAATACAATTTATTATTATCATTTATGTTCTTAAAAATAAAACTTATGAAAACTTTACTAGTTTTCCCTCGTTTTTATTAGGAGAAACCAAAACAATATGGACATATATTTTTTGGTTCGTTTTTTGGGGAATACTGCTTTTTTTCTCGTATTATTTAATCAAAACTTATAAAGCTACAAATAATTCAAATAATATCACAGCATCCAGTATTACTCAATCTACTTTTAAATATCTGGGAATATTTATTATTTTATTGTTTACTAGTAAACTATTTTTTAACGGCAATGGATTAGATCCAACGACAGATGATTATAAAAAAAAACTTTTGTCATTTACCACAGGCGAAACAGAGTTATATATATCCTACCTCGCCTATTTTTTAATCATAACAGATATGCTTTTTTTATTATTTAATTCGTCTTTTGTAAAATGGAGTCAGATAATCGTATTAGTTTTAGTTCTGATTTTTGTTATTTTTATTATTATTTTTATGACATTGTTTAATTTTACAAACCCAGACGGCACAGATGATACATACTTTAATACAAATTACATATTTCTATTTATTTTATTTTTTTTCACATTTACTATTCTATTTAAAATCAATCCCGAAAATTTTTTACAATCTTCCATGGGATATATTTATGTCATAGGATTTATTTTTGGTCTAATCATTCTTTTTTCATTATCATTGTTGTTTAACAATAAACATACAGTGAATTTAATTTTTGCCGGTAATTACTCAAATCCCATAAAATATGGTATAGTTTTTTTACTATTTTTATTGTTTATTTGGTTTATATCTTTTTATGTAAAAAAGGCGATTGGTACATTCCAGGCTAAGTTCAATAGTGAGACAACTCCGGTTTTGTTTACCGCAAGTTCTATATTGGTCATTGGATTATTAGGCGCGGTATTTATTGGGATGTATTTTTTAATTAATTCATTCGATGGTAATCTATCCCATATCTTCAATATGGGAATATTATTGGGGTTGGCCATAATGTGTTATTTTTTCTTTAAGTCGGTGACTTCTATTTTTAATTCACATAGCAATACAAAGGTTTGTTCTATAAACACCGAATTATGGAAAACAAGGGAAACGACTTGTATCATCTTTTTAATCATAGGAATTTTCATGTTAAGTTTCGTACAAATACCAAGTCCTTCGATAGATTTTGGATTACTTATTGGTTTTGTAATTTTGGGATATTATATTGGAGGAGTTATATATCAAAGAAAGACAAATTCGCCTCAAGAGAAAGAAAATTGTAACAATTTTTTAAATACTAATCCGCGAATAGGTTTTTTGGAAACTATTAAAGTGACAATCATGATTTCTATTGTCGTGGTACTTTTTTTTTCAATGAATATTGTTATTAAAAATTTGGAGGAAACTGTCGAAGGCCCTCTTTTAAACTATTT
>Ga0209550_10006627_pt1 | contig 10787 bp, 10 predicted proteins | sample LauGreSuBDMM15SN_2_FD_187567 | JGI IMG/M metagenome (GOLD analysis project Ga0209550, IMG submission 187567) | Freshwater lake microbial communities from Lake Michigan, USA - Su13.BD.MM15.SN (SPAdes) (version 5) | ecosystem: Environmental > Aquatic > Freshwater > Lake | place: Lake Michigan... | reverse complement strand
ATTTTGTTGCCAGGAAAGATCTTAAGAGAACGACCTTGGGTAGGAGCTTGTTCTTGGGTAGCAAAAACCAGGATCCCGACATCTGTTCCACGATTTTCACAATTCTCTGTAATCTCCTTGAGAGCCGCTCGTTCTGAGAGCTTTGCATTCTTTGCTTCAACGGAAAAACTAATTGCATTTGTCGTGTTAAATGTTTCACCCAATGTGACTCGATAGTCACCAGATTTACTTTTGCCATTTGCGTATGAAGTACCAGAACTGTCGCTAGATAAATCGGAAACGATGTCCGACCCAGCAAAACGTTCTAAAGCCTCCCCTACATAATCTTGATGTGGTAATCCCTTTTGGGTTGATTGATCAAATGCTTTCTTCAAGAAACCAAGGTTCTTTAGTCCTTCATCCAATGATGTTTTTTGCTGCTTCATATCCTCAGATATCTGTGCAGTGATGTCTTTCTTGAGAGCCTTCATAGCAGCTTCAATTTGTGAATTAAGGCTATTAGTTTGTTTTGGATCAAGAAATTTCAGGATGCCCTCCACAAACTTTTCTGTCTTCTCTTCGATGATGCGCGGAAAGTTTTCATTGGCTTCTTTGCCAACTAACTTTGCGAAGTTTTCAGTCGCTGCTTCAAGGTGGTTGCGCATCGATTCGCTTTGGACGGCATCTAAGGCAATTGCTCCAAATTCCATTAGCTTTGTAATAGTTTCTAGCGGGGCGACACCTTGTAGCGTCCCCTCAATAATGCGCTGTGCCGGTTGACCGGTAATTTTCAAGTCCTTTGTAATGACGCAGTCAGTTTTAACCTCTACGAGTGAGGCTGAAAATGCTGCTTGGTTCTTATTTGACATAGTTTTCCTTAAGTTAGCTTTCTAGTGGGGTGATTTGTGTTCCAAGTGACTCAAGTTGGGACCGATGCTTGTTTAAATGGTGTGAGCAGAAGTAAAGGTCACCAGACTTGAGTGTCACTTGGAATTTTGAACGGGCTATGCAGGAATCGCACACGATATATGTACTACGTAGAACAGTAGGGGAAGCAGTTTTATTCCTTACCTGGTCTCCCCTTTCTCTTCTTGAGTACTGGCTTTAATTTAAGGCCAAGGTCATGATGGATATTGCTGAGGGCCGAGCGAATAAGTGATTCAACGTTTTCGTGATGATTTGTGAAGGAGTAGATTTGTGATCTTCCGGTTTCATCACTATAAAGAAGTCGAATGTGTGCGCGGATTGAGGGTTCAGGCATGGGTGCAGCGGAATTTGCATTTGTATGGGCGTGAGCCGGCGCATGCCATGTGAACCATTCAGAATAGCCGTCTGCGCCTTTATCTACTGGCGAAAGTATTAACTCATAGTTGTCTTCAAGTTTAATGCGGAAGTTAGTAGCCTTGCGGTTACCCATTTTGACACTGACAAGTCCTAAGGACTGAATGTAATCTGCCACGTAAACATCTTCGAGAGCTTTTGCTTCCTGTGGGAAAGCCATTCGTAGCTGCCAAGAGGTTGGAGTTTCGTCCCACATAAGTTTTCACCTCAATTCTGTAGGGATGGTTGTATAGGAATATTGCTAAATGGATTGTGAACTGTTACTAATTACAAGACGAAGCGCTGGCAAGTACTTGCTCAGCTAACACATCGAGCTGGTTAAGACTTAATGAGACTGTTAATAGATTTGCTGAGCCATCGTGACCCATGAAGTGCAGAATTTCGTGATCTGCCTGAAAGAGAAGATTTACATTGCTTCCATCAATGACAGAGGCTGTTACCTGAAAGCCAGGTATATGGTCGAAAACCACTGCGCAAGGAAAACTTGCACTTGTTGAGAAGAATAATGAAAGTGACGCCAATTCACGCCCAGTCATTGGAGGTAGATCGAAAGTGGCTACTCCTTGATTGCTTGAAAATACGAACTTAGGTGCATTAAGTGAAAAATCATCACTTGTGCATGTGCTGCAACTGAAATGCTGGGCAGAATATTCCGCAGCATAAGGCAGAGACTGAACTTCTACAGCCTGGACTACCTTGGGTAGTGCTATTAACTGGACCATTTGAACCTTTCGCTAGATTGGCGAACTGCCTTTAACCAATAAACTAGCGATCTTGGTTTCACTTCTCGCTAGCTCCTACTGGTAAAACTAGCGATCTTGGTATTTGTTCTCGCTAGCTCCTACTGGCAAAACTAGCGATCTTGGTGTTAGTTCTCGCTAGCTCCCACTGTTGAAACTAGCGATCTTGGTATTAGCTGCCCTCGAGGACTAGTGATCTTGGTAATTGCCGAATTACTAGGATTCCTCGCGCTTAATCATCTCATCTAGAAGAGCTTGGACATCAGTAGTTACTTGGTCGAAGAAACCTGCTGGCCATTCTGGCAACTCGCCATCCTTAGATGGTTTCACTTCTCGGTAAACCGTATAGGGACTTTTAGCCGATAGTGGATTCCAATCTTCGTGTTCTTGCTCAGTAAAAATGAAATTGAATTTGTCACAATTTAAAGGCTCTTGCATGGCCCGGAGTCTGAGGCGCGTGATTAAATATTCACTGTGAGTTTCAACTATTAGTTGTCTACCAGAATCTGTAATTGCAAGGAAAAAATCGGCAAGTTTTTGTTGAATATTCGGATTTAAGTGCAATTCTGGCTCTTCTAAAAGAATTAAATTTCCAGCTTCTGCTAGCAAGCAAACTCCAATAACCGGAATAACTTGACTAACTCCAACTCCAAGAGATCTTAGATAACGGCGATCTACAGTCAGCCGAAAGCCGTAGTGACGATCTGTTGAAACTTCAATTCCATTTCTTGCAATTCCAAGCCATTTCAGCCATGCATTTAGTGCATCATTAAAGGCACATACGCCATTAATGACCTGAACTGAAGAATCTGGAGGAAGCGGATAATTGGAACTTGGATTCTCAAAAACTACTCTTGCTAGATGCTCGCCCTGCATTCCAAGAGGTAGCTGGGAATTACGAGAGCCCAAAGTTCTCTTATAAATATCACTAGGTTCGAGTCTTAGAGGTCCAAGGTAAACCAGATTTTCAAAGTATTCAGATAGCCGAACAACAGCATCACCAAATTCAAAAGCTTCGGAGGATAACCCTTCACCTTCTTGAGAAACTTCATCGTTCAGTGAGGCCGGAACTAGTACATCCGATATTCCAATCCCCCCAAAATCGCGGAACTCTTCCTCTAGTTTAGCTTCAACCGATTTCCAAAATGAACGAACCAACTCCACAATCTGAACAACTAGGCTTCCGCGATCAAAAATAATATAAGGAGCGAACAACATAAGCTCACTAATCTTAAAGCTGATATTTCCGTTTTTATTGCGATTTGCTTCACGTACTTCACTTGGCGCCGAATCAGAGACTGGGTGTAAGAGCGTTGCCTCTAGCTCCAAAGGTAGATTCTCAAACTTCAACAAAGTTCTACCAGTTAAGTCATATTCACTTTCTGTAATCCAAGTGCCTTCACCACGGATAAACTCCCGTGCTTTATTTACATAATCTTCAATTGCAAGAGGCATGCTTTGATAGACGGAAATTTCATTTTTTTGAATTCGCTTTGCAAGGATCTCTTCATAATTACTGCCTAGCTTTCTTTGATATTGATTCATTGTGAAGCTGACGTGTGTGCGAAGTTGATTTCCGTCAAAATAGGCTTTTTGGCGGTTCAGAAAAAATGTATATCTGCTGACATTGGTCAAGCCATTCACAGGAAGCGCAAGTAAATGTTTCACCCCTTGCAATTCTGTATTCTCCCCTAAATTCGCAAATCTTGAATTCATACGAAATCCAGGTCTCTCGGTAGAGCCATGTAAAGAGCCAGAAGAAGCGATACGGGCCTCATGAAAAATACTTAATCCAGACCAAAGGTCGGGAGTTTCCTCAATCATATCTTCATTAAACAGATCAATCAGATCTTCTACATCTGCAAGTTCAGACTTTGTTGAATTCACGTGCTGCAGCTTTTTCCCTTCAAAATCGAGGCTAACGTCAGCAGACTTGCTTGAAACTATTGAAGCCTCCTCTAAACTATTTTCAGCCTCCAAATTCATGTTGAAATTTAGAGTTCCCTTTTTTCCGAGGAGCGTATCCTCTTCATTGACTTGTAATGTCGAAACTGGTTGCAGCTCCATAGTGTGATCATAATTGAAAGTGAAGGTGCCTCCAATGGAAATAGTTTCTTTTGACGATGCGCGGTCATTTAGCGCCTCTTTAAAAACTCCAAGACTGACTAACTCACCATTAAGGTCCAGGCACCCCACTTCAGCGAGGTTTCTGCGCAATGGGTTAGAAGCATTTTGACCCAGGAAAAGAATAGACTGCAGGACAGTGCTTTTTCCTGAAGAGTTTTTTCCAACAAGTACTGTCAAGGGTGCCAAATTGATCTCTTGGTCTCTAACACTTTTGAAGTTCTTTAAGCGAACACTTTCCAATCTACAATTCTTTCGATTTTCGCGCATCCCAAAGTAAAAATCATTGAGCTTAACTCTTTGCATTCTACGACCTCACTAGCATCTTGGCATATTTATTAGTTGACATTGATTTTCTAACTTCAAGAAGGCTTGTCTCTGAACCTAAATTCCTACGCAAATCCAAGCTAGAGTTGTGTGCGTAAAAAAGATTCATAGCCTCTCTACGTGAGATGAATTCATCATAATTGATATATTTATTGCAGGCTTCAAAAAAGTCCTTATAGCTTTCATTTCTTGAATTCCACTCATCGCTTAAGATGCGAAGCTCAAATGAGCCTTTAATGTAACAATCATGGCCGAAGGGGAAGGCTTGATCTGTGCAACCAGTCTTTTCAAATTCTTCACCTATTGCAGTAATGCAAAATTGGCACACTTCTGCATATACCAGACTTGAAATCAGTTCGGGTGATTCAAAATTTCCCTTGAAATCCTTCAAAACAACATGACCAAAACGAACACTTACATTATCGAAATTCGATAAAAAATCAAAATTTGTAGCATTATCTAAATTGTGATCTAGCAGAATTACATCAGACGTTTGTGAGATTGTGTTCACTCTATAAATAACTACTAGCTTGGCATCAAGTCCATTTGTCTGGATACGACGAATTTGACCAATCTTTAATCTCTGATCAGTTTTTGGGAAAACTCCTACCTTTTGATCAATTGCACTCATGACCACACCTCGCTCTCACGCGAGATTGCATTGGCAGCCAACTTTAATGCCGTATTGCAGTTTTCGTCGGTCAAATTGAATTCTGTACCTATTGCTTGGGATTTTTCTTTCAAACTGTTTAAGATTGCCTTTTGGGACATTAAATCAACTGCACCAAGGGCTTCCGCTTTTACGGCTTGCGGGAGGTGCGTGAAATCTGGGTGCATAATTAGCAACATAACCCTCTCCTCGTCAGCTGTGAGTCTCTTTCTGAACTCTTCCGCCACTAGCCTAAGCCGATGATCGGACTCTGAACCCTGGCCGTAGTCGTCAGCTCCACCAAGATTCGCATTGCGCTTATCTTGTTCACTAGCGATCTTGGTAAAAGGATCATCTGATTCCATCTGGATCAGGCTCAGCAAATGTTCGGCTCCGGCACCCTTCTTCTGGCCAGCTTGAGTCCCCTCGCGCGCTGGGAGCACGGATTGGACCGCCCTCCAAATTTGATTACTCGCAGGAATTGGCTTCATACCTACGATTTGGTCGCAAATTTGCCCCAATTCCGTTTTTCTGAACACTGGAGGTAGGTTCTTTCGAGGCGTTCCACGACGAGTGAGCGGAGATGAATGATCCCAATGTTGAGGCACCTTTTTGAGTTCAACCACTAATTTGTCAATCGTCGTCTCAAAAGTTGGGTCCGATGTCGGGGTCGTCATTTTGAGCACAATGTCATGCTCATCTTTTAGTACCTCTTTAATCAGTCGAACGGCATTTCCATCTACTGAGTTAAGGCGTTTATCTTTAATAGCCCAAGTGACTGGTTGCACCAGTAGTCTGAATATACTAGCTACGTCGCGATCTTTCACCTGATAAAGAATTGTTAGGTGTTGATTGTGTTTCTTGATTTTTTCATGAATAACCCAATCTGCTAGCTCAATTAAATCTGCTTCTGACCATTCGAGTTCCGATTGGCCATGACCAGAATATCCCCAACTCTGTGGAGGAAACGATTTATTCTTACAAACGAATGCGACAACATCTTCAACTAGTGTTGTCCAGAAGTATCCGAATGATTTCTCAGAACTCGCCTCATTTTCAATTTCTTCAAAGGTCATGTTCTAGTGGCTATTCTTCATAGCTTGTTAGGTATTCTTGATCTTCCGATTACATGGAGGCAACACTTCTCAAAGGTTTTTAACCAATCCTGATCAACTTCTTTACACTTAGGAGACATTCTTGTGATGTAAAGCGCAGGCACTCTCTTAAAGAGTTTTACTCCTATATGACCATCACGATCCAGTGGGCAATTTCCTGATCGACTATGAATGTGGCTCTTATGGAAAATGTATTCTGGAAATTCGCCGTCTAGCGTCGAGCTTCTAATCCAAATTTCTGCATACCCGGCGGTCAAAGAGGAAGTATCAAATAAAATACACGGGTGTGTTGAACTTAGATTCCGATCACTAATTCGGGTAATTTGGTTTGGAATCTGATACCAAAGCCCTGCTTTTTGCTCTTCCTCGACTTGAATTGAGCCAACGACTAGTTCACATAGCTGTTCTAGGAAGTTACTCACTATAAAACCCTAAAGACGCCACATACAGATCCTAAGTCCACTTCAGAGAATTTCCCATGAGGCGACTTTCGCTTTCATTCATTTTGTCAGTCCCCACCCATATCTTCACACCATGACCACTAAACGCCGCCCAGCGCTTCGCACGCTCACCTGCCCAAAGTGCCAACAAAAGGCATTTCTGCAACGCATCCTTTATGGGATGCCTGGTTCAGATTTCGACTTTGAGAAGTATGCAGTTGGTGGATGTCTAGTTGAGCCTATGCAACCAGACATTGCATGTAGAGAGTGTGGATGATGAGTAGTGCGTAAGACCTTACTTACTTTTCATCTTCGTTTTTGCCACTTCAATCCCGTCCGGCCAGCCAAAAAAGGTTTGTTTCTTCATAGGAACATACAGTTGTAAAGCAAAACTACCGCTGACATTGACTCGCCATTCATATTCGAGTTCAAATGGCCCGGAGCCGGGAATCAATGAATCCTTCATAAAACGTGAGCAACTTGGTGATTTTCTGAGAGTTCGTGATTCAATCTTTGCTACATTCTTCTTGAATCCGCCTGGTTGGTCAGTCACCTGCAAGTATGCAGTGAATTTCGTCGAGAATGGCAAACAAAATCTAGTTGTGATTACATCACCGGGAAAAGTTGGATACCAACCTGCGCTGGCTTGGGAAGGGGGAATAGCAGAGAAAGAGAATAGAAATATCAACAGATGTGCAAACATCGTTGTCGGAAAAATTCTCAATACAGTTCGAAAAAAACTCATCGAAGTAACTTTTTTAGCCAGACGGTAAGCAAAGTATCCATTCCATGAAATCCTCTCGCAAGTTGTTCGCCTTAATCCACTCAGCCGTCAAATTATCAATAAGCTCAAGCACGTTCTGGTCTGTTACAGAATAAAAATATGCAAATAGCGCTAAATCAAATGTCTCTCCACCCATCGTTCCGGGTAAAATTTGATATTTTCCACCCAGTTCGCACCAGTAGCAAACACAATTCTCCGGTCCCAGTTCAGATCTCAAAACGGTGAGCTCCTCCGCAAGTGGCAGCAATTCATTAAGGCTCCAAGTGAGCATGTCAGAAATCTCTGTTTTATTAAGTGGAGAAAAATGGGGTCCAATCAGACTAGAGGCCTCGCCAGATTGTAAAGAAACTCCAAAGGCATCTTCATCAAATAAGCGTAATAGTAAGAAAAATTCCACCATCCATCTCTCTAGCTTTTTCGCTAAATATTTATCTCTATCATTATGGTCCTTTTCTAGGCGCTTTTGCTCTTGAGCAACCAAAAGATTTTCATAATTGTCTATTAGTTCTTCTAGCTCGGCTTTTGATAACTCCGATTTTTTAATTTCACTTGTGCGCTGCAAAAAGTATTTTTCTATTGATGATTCGCGATATTGCATTAACTCTTGGCGTAGCAAATAATTACTTCGTTCTAGAGATCTAATTTCAGAGCCAAAAGCTCGCGAAAAATGTGAAAGGGACCCACTTCTTTCTTCTTCTAAACTTCTTATCAATTCCTCACATCTCTCTCCGAGCGCATAATCACGATTACCTAATACCCGATAGATGGGCTTAATAAGCTTCAGCAAATCCTCTTCTGAGAAAATTCCATCAGGATGCGACCATTTATTCCGGGCTTTGGTTATCTGTTCCAACTGGCCCTGAAGGTACTTTAAATCTCCAAGTTTAAACTCCTTTCCTAAGGCTGCTCGATAAAGTGCATTCTTCTCCGTCGTTATTTGATGAAGTAAGGTATGGGGATCTTTTCTTCCAGAACGTCTTAGGGCCTCCCGTCTATTCTTTGACTTAGTTTTGAAGGATTTTTCAAACCAATCTTCGCCCTGCGTTTTCTTTAACTGTCGATCAAGAATTTCATTGAACGTCTCTCCTAGCTCATAGAGAATTTCACTTCCAATAGCTTTTATTTGAGCTTCGCTAAATGCCATATTTCCCAGCCTCTCAAAATAGATTTAACGAATTTTGTCAATGAACTTCTTGATTCGATGCTAATACGTTGGTAATCCTTTGCGCAATAGCCTCTGCTTCAGCTATTTTTCCAGTGGACCTATAGGCTATTTCCAGTGCTCGTTCACAACTGACTATCAGCTCAAAATCTGACTTTTGTTCTTTGGCTGAAAGCTCCTTACATCGATTCAGATGGCTTATTGCAGAATCAAATTGTAAGTTTAAGAGCTTAGCAAGCCCCATCCGGTTGTGTGAATATATTAGGCGTGGCTTATCGCTTAGCAATATTGCATAGTCAAGGCAATATCTTGCATATTTCAAACATTCTGCGGCATTCTCGAGATGAAAATAATTTAATGCGATTTCTTCATCGACAAATGCAACGTGTCTCGGTTCTAAAGCTTGCACAAATAACTTACGTGCATTCTTTAGATTGTTATTTGACTCAAGATAATTACCTAGTTCCTGATGACAAAAAGCGATATCAACAAATAGTCGAGCGAGGCTTTGATCTTCAAACATATTCATAGGGTTTTTTAGTATTTTTATGTATAGTGATAACGCATTATCGTACAGATTCGCAGAGTAGTAAGAGTCTGCTGCACTATGGAGGGCCTCCCTATGCGCCTCGTCATCAAACGATTGGAGATATTCCGCTGCTTGAAGTGAGATTTTCGCTGCTTCTTCGAATTTTTCTAAATGTTTAAGAGAATGACTCAATCCTTTATAAGCATCTTGAATTTTTGAGGTATCACATTGTGTACCTAGATTGAAATAGATATCGAGCGCACTTTCACATAAAATTTGGGCAGCGAAATAATTTGAAGACTGAAATTGAGAATAGCTCAAATTAAGACAGACGTCAGCACGCTCTTCTCCAGCCAAGCCTTCAAGCTGGGACCATGCTTCATTAGGAATGTTGTTCATTGAGTGCCTTTCGAGAGGTGGTAAACAAACCAGTCTCACGAACAACCCTCAAAGTGTCTCAGAAAAATGACCAGTCGTCAAAATCAGCCAAGAAATCGGTAGCAACGGGGTAATAACGTGCACCTTACTTAGGCACTAGCCATGCACTAATCGTTGTCATCATGGAGTTCGCGTTGCCTGGTTCGATGACTACCTACTGTTTCTCCGTTATAAAGCCAGTACTCAGGCCCCTGGACAGAACTCCAGTTGTACCCACATTTCTTTAGGGCCGCGAGCGCGGAAGCGGTCAGACTGTACAAACTCCCATCAAAAAGTACGGTGGCGTCATCTTCGACAACGGCTGTTATTTCAGTGTCCTTTACGAAATTTAGAATGGCTCCTTTAGGGATAGCTGCAGAAGAAAATCTAAACTTTCCTGAATTGGAAGAGGCCGCTCGCATTGCCTGTGCATCTTCGGCGCTAGCTACCAATTCATCTCGCGGAGTTACATCTTCAACTGCCAGTAACTCGAGTATCGCCTTAACCTTGAAGGGATCAATTCTGAAAAATTCTCTATTCTGCCGAACCCGTACATCTCCAAATGCTGTATGTAAGGCACGCTCTACTTGACGATTATCTAGAACTTTAGCAGCGTAATAACACTGAAAAGGAATAGGGACGCTTGTTGTATCAAGCTGTAGAACTCTGTCCGTGATGGGACCTTCGGTAAGTCCTATCTTGATCAATCCAGGCATGGCCTCGTTAGTGAGGATGTAAACGTGGCTCATTGTGAATTACCTTTCATCAAATCTTCGCACCTGCAGGCTTGAAGAGTAGCAACCGGGTAGTAACGCGGATAGTGGTTTGGATACCTAATTCGATAATTGAGCGTTTACTAGGCTTATCCCATGCGGTAGTGTGCGCGATTAGTAGTGCGTAAGACCTTACTTCCGTTAACTCTTAATCACCGGCCCCCTTTACTTAACAACCACCCTCACCACATCCGCAGCAGTTGCACTCTCCCCTAGCTCCACGTTCACATTCGTTGGTATGCCATTGATCTGGGCTGCAGAGAGCAGAGCAAGCTGTGCTGCGATATCACTCATCCAATAGAAGGCAACTGGTCCTGCTCTCTCTATGATCTCTTGGGCTTTAGTGAGTTGAGCATCATTGAACTTTTCTTCATCATTGTTATTGCTCTCAATGATTGATAAAAGAT
>Ga0209550_10006624_pt1 | contig 10791 bp, 6 predicted proteins | sample LauGreSuBDMM15SN_2_FD_187567 | JGI IMG/M metagenome (GOLD analysis project Ga0209550, IMG submission 187567) | Freshwater lake microbial communities from Lake Michigan, USA - Su13.BD.MM15.SN (SPAdes) (version 5) | ecosystem: Environmental > Aquatic > Freshwater > Lake | place: Lake Michigan, USA... | reverse complement strand
GAGGAACTTGAGGCGCTCGAGGCGGCAAGAAAAATGGAAGCGGGAGCCGAGGAGGCCGAGGAGGCCGAGGAGGCCGAGGAGGCCGAGGAGGCCGAGGAGGCCGAGGAGGCCGAGGAGGCCGAGGAGGCGCTCGAAACGGTCCTAAATCAGGCTGGTGGCGTGGTGGAGGCGCTGGATGAGGTCGACGGTGCCATGGAGGCGGAGGCAATGGTGGCAGAGGCAATAGAGGCGGAGGCAGATTCAGAGGAGGTCACGATGGAGGAGGACGCGTCAGCGGAGCTCGCCGGCGCAGACCACGACGCGACTGAGATGATGGATCACGAGTCACGACCATCGGAGGCGGCCCAGGAAGCGAGGGCAGCACTGCAAGTGAGGGTCGTGGCAGAGGAGGCGCCAGAAAAGGCAGAGGAGGCGCCGACGGCGAAGGCGGCGAAGGCAGAGGAGCAGGCAGTGCCAGACTGCGAGCCTTCGGCCATCGAAGCCGACGCTCCGCCTCCGCCAAGTTCCGTCAAGTTCCGTCGTAAAGGTCCTGACGGGACCCAGCTTGACTCGACGCCACGCCCCACACCGCCTTCCCGTGCCCCTCGCGCCCTCGCGCCTTCACCACTGCTATGCGGCATTCGTGCCACCGTCGCCGCCGCCGCCGCCGCTGGCGCAGCGGCTGCACCGCGGGCTCTGAGCTTTGGACCAGACGGAACGCCCATCGACCCCGAGACTGTGGCAGAGGAGGAGGCCGAAACGGTGCTGCGGGCGCCCGAGGCGGCGGCAGCGGCGGCCGATGCCGCAAAAGCGGCGAGGGCTGTGGCTGTGGCCTTGAGGGCGGCAGCGGCGACGCGGGACGCAGCGCAAAAGAAGGCGGCAGAGGCGGCAGCCGCAGCCGCTGCTGCCGAGGCCGCCGAGGCGACCGCGGCGCGCGTGGTGGCGGCGGCGGCGGCGGCTGTGCGGGCAGTTGGGCAGAGACGGCACAGCAGTCCATTCGAACCACCTGCCAGTAGCATCTCGTGCGCCGCCGTGGGCGGGCAGAGACACGCGGCCGCCGGTGAAGTCGTGCTGCGTGTGGTGGAGGCGGCACGCGCGAGGCTGCAGGCGGAGGCCGAGGCGGAGGCGAAGGCTGAGGTAAAGGCGCGCGAGGAGGCGAAGGTTGCGGCAGAGGCGGCGGCGGCGGCGGCAGAGGCGGCGGCGGCGGCTGCAGAGGCCATGGCAGCAGCGGCGGCAGCAGAGGAGGCGGCTGCGATGGAGGCAGTGGAATCTGCGGACGCAACAGCTTACGAAGCCGATGAGACGGCAACCGAACCTCCCTGTGCCTCCGCCCCCTTCCCCCTGACGTCTCCACTCGGGATTGTCCAAGCTCACTCCGCACAGGCTCCCGTGATGCCACACTCGCATGCCATCACGGCTGCCGTGCCGCCCGCTCCACCTACGCCGCCCGTGCCGCCCGCGCCGCCTTCGTTTGCCGCGGCGCCCGCGTACGCGCTCACCCTCGAAAGATCACAGGGATGCCCGCCCCACTGCGGCCGTCGCCACCCCATGCACTTGCCGCAGCGCATCGAGCTCCCGTCAGTCGCGGGGGAAGTGCTCACGTTGGGCCGCGCCGACGAATGCGACGTGCAGCTCGACTCCCTGCTATACCCTACGATGATCTCGCGCAAGCACGCGCGCCTCGTCGCCGCTGAGACTGAAGGCACGTGGATCGTCGACGACTGCGGCGCCGCCAACGGCACACACGTGAACGGGCACAGCGTCGGCGGCGCCAGCAAGGATGGCAACACTCAAGTCGCAAAGCGCGCTCGTGTTCTTCAAGTCGGCGACGTGCTTTGCTTAGGCACGATGCGCGGGCGAACGAGCTCTGACGCCGTCTACCGCGTCACGACGCTTTGAGCGCGGCCACAGCGAAGCTGCGGTAGACGGCGTCTATAATGGGGCTATATACTACGGAGTTTGCGCCCGCGGTCATCTAGGTGAACGAAACGAGGGTATCTACGACGCAACACAGTGGTGCGTGCTGTTGTCGGTGAATCATGTCTTCTATAAATCTCAGAGGTGAGCGTTTCGCGTTGTGCCCTGTCCACTGTAAGGGTCCCACCGGTCGACGGGACCGACGTGAGTCTTGACAAACTTTCCAATCACATGAACTTTTCGAGGGATGCATGCAAATTTGCACCCTGACCCTCAGAGTAGCAGCATGCGCCCTGGTACGAACCGTGCCCTGACCAGCCGCTGACTCCGCTTCAGATCACGCCGTTGTCACTGTGACAAGCCGCCGCTCTGATCTCGCGCATCATCGAGGACCTTCGCCGCGCTCGTGTTCCGCTTCCTTATCCGCTTCCTCGACGACGATGTCGACCTCGACGAACATGAAGACAGCAGGGTGCGTGATGTAGGCTGTGTCTCGAGAGGATGCAGGATCTGTGAGAACGCCGACAGGCTGTCGGCGGGAGGACCCCGCCTCTGCCACCGCCGCATCTTTAGCCGCATCTGCCACCGTCGCCTCTGCTTCCGCCGCCGCCTCTCTGCCGCCGCCTTACCACCGCCGCCTGTCGACCGCCGACTCCGGCACTCAGCTGAGGGCCCAAGAGCCTGATACCAAGATGAAACCAAGATGACGCCCATGACGTCGCGCCCGCCGCGCCGCCCGCCGGGCGCCCAGCCCGTTTAAGTCCGCGACCCCTCCGCTTCAACGCCGGACGGCTCGCCTTCAGAGGTTGATCCGTCTCTCTTCTTAACTGAGGGGAGCGGTGTTACCAAAGTAGGGCGACAGTTCGGAGGCGAAGCGGCGGCTATGGTCATATGGTGGCGGACCGAGGAGCTGGAGGCGCTGCGTCTGCAGCAGCGCAAGTGGGCGACGAAGACTGGCGCCAACATCGCGCCGTCGCGCACAAAATAACAGGGCACATCATGCTCGGTCAACCGACAACCCCCTTGCTTCTCGGTCAGCACAGGTCTTCGAGCTGAAGAAGATCAAGGCGACCGTGATGAGTGTGGGAAGTCAGATTTTATTACTTGGAGGGCCGGGGTGGGGGAGGGGGGGGACGTTTTTCTCTGCACACACGCTCCACACATGTGGCGACTAGACCACTCTCAAGCTCAGCACGAGCAGGCCGAGGCGCCGCCGCCGGTCGGGGCTCAGTCGAGTCGCACAGCACCGCGAGCGCGACGGTGGAACGATGCGAGCGGAACCGGAGGTCGCGAAACTAAGGCGCCAAGCGCAAATTGTGCGCACGCAACAACGGCGAACGAGAGCGACCGGCAGCAGCGTGCCGCCCCCCAGCTCAGCATGTTCCGCCGTCAGGCATCATCGCGAATTGCATTGACCATTGTGCGCGCACCGAACGACGCGCGGCCAAGAATCGGTCGTTAACGTTCACACTCTGCCAGCGCGTTCAAATCCTCGGGCACGTGTTCGGTCACACCGCCCTCCCTACCGCCTATGACGACCGCTTCCACGACAGTCGACACATTTGGCTGTGACCTGACCACCTGTGTTAATACTTAATAATTTACCGTACGGGGGGGCGCATGCGGAGCCGGAGGGTGACACTTCGGCGCTAGCCGGAAGAACGGCGGTGACGACTGACGTTGACGTGCGTAGGACGGACGACTTCTACACCGCTGTCACTGACGCATCACGAAGCGACACTGTTGAGTTTCACTGACGTCTGCACTCTCGCCCGCTCTGAATGGACTGGGGGGTCTGACTTGACTGACTTGCACCACTATTGTCCATCGGACTGTTCGACATGTGAGTGACCATGGTGAGTGACCCACACGCTCCCGCCGCGCAGGGTGAGACCCATTGCAGATCGCAAGCGCACGACACTACCAGCGGCGGCGGGCATCAACCATCAGCATGCCGTGCATGGGCTCGTTGGCACGTACACGCACCATCACGCAGCACCTACCATGCTCGCATGCTGTGATTGTCCTCCCGACTACGAGTAGACGGAAAGACGGACCACCGTCCGAGAGCCTGCTCGGGCCCACTCGAGATCGCCCTGAGATCAGCCCGAAATCTACGTGTACAACGGTGAGCCCAGTTGTGGAGACATGGGGGGAAAGGGCCGTGGTTCTCGAGTTGCTGGCACTTGCTTGGACGCGGTTGTGGTGTTGGCGCTCCGAGCACGCGCAATCCGATTGGCAATCGTGCGCAGCGTGGCTGGCGAGAGCACACTCGCCTTGAGCTGGCCGCGCGGCGCCTGAGGTTTGAGATCGAGCATCCTTTGCGAGTTCGTCTCTTGTGACTCCTCGCCACTGGACCTACCAGAGATGCGCAGGGTCGGAATGGCTGAGGCGTTCGCCGCCACAGGCGCCGGATGCGGCGCGACGGCAGCGGAGGGGGCGGTGAGGGCAGAGAAGACCCCTGCAGAGAAGACCCGCGCCTGCAGCTCCTCCTCCTCACCGTCCGAGCCACCCATCGGGCTAAAGCTCACCGTGAAGTGGATCGTGCCCTCGGGGGAGAGTGGCTGCATGAACTCGTGGCTCTGCTTCCCGTCGAGCACACTGAGGGAGACGACGCACTCACCGATCTTGTCGTCCGTTGAGTCGAACATGCCGGCATCCTTGCCCATGACGGTCACCGAGAGATTCCCACTGTACGTGAGCGCCGCGCTCGTGCGCTCGCTGATCACGATCGACTCTTCCCACTGAGGCGTGGCCACACTCGAACGGACCTCCGCCTCCGTGCCGAATTTGAAGATGACGTATGGATCACTCTTGCCGTTCATGTCCTTGGCCAGCAGTCCGCTCGCCGAGTGGAGCTTGACTGAGAGCTGTCCGAGCTTCGCCTGGGCTTCGCATGCTCGCCTTCGCATGGTAGCGGTCGCAGCGGCGGGGTAGAAGCTGTCCGCGAGGCGCCGGTAGTCGATAGCATGATCCGCACGCGGCTGGCTCCCCACTGCACGAAGCACCGACTCAATGTGGTCGTCAGGCACACCGGCCGAGCGCATCGTCGCCGTGAGCCAGCTCACAGTCACCTGCCCGCACGGCTGCGCTGGCGGCATCGTTGCCTCGCGAGGCTGGCCGGTGCCGCCCTCCAGGCGGCCCACGACGGCGCCCGAGCTTTGCTCAGGGGCGCTGACCCTGCCAGCAGCGCCGCCGCTCGCAGCCGGCGGGGTGGGCACCCCTGAACTAAGCGCGTCGCTTTTCACAGCCGGCAGCGGCACCGCATTCCCCCACGAGGAGCTCGTGGGGGAGGCGAAGCCGGAGTCGGCCGTTTGCGAGGTTTGCGAGGCGCCGGCAGAACCAGTTCCGTATTGTGACGTCGCTGCGACGGAGGAGCCCTCTGCGCCGCCGTCGCCGGCCGACAGCACCGAGCAGTACTCCGAGGGCTCGGAGGTGGACGAGGCCTGTGGGGAGACGGCCCCATCGATGTGGCGCGTGGCGTACGGCTCCTTGACCGCCTTCGTCGCCTTGACCGCCTCAATGTCCATGAGCTCGAAGCATCTGATGAGCTCCGCGCGCGGGTCGGCCTCGTGGCATACGGAGCGCATCAGATAGGCAAACTCGCGCGCGCCGAACCATCCGCCTTCCAAGCCGACGTGCTCGGCCGCGCGAAGCACCTGCTGGTAGGTGCACCGGCGCCCCGTTGCACGCACCAGGTCGAGTGCCTCGATCGGAGACAGCTTGCCACCGACCGTCTTGTTCGCCGCGTCGAAGAAGCGCGTGCTTTCGGCGAGCGCGGCGTCGAAAGCTTCGGACGAGAAGAAGAGGCACGAGGCCAGGGCCACGACCCAGGTATGCGCGTCCGCGCCGTCGGCGGCCTGGAGCGTGAGCAGGTGTCCGCTGCCAAAGCTCAACGCAAACTCATTCCGGTAGAGCCGAGACGTGTACAGTCGGCACGGCGCCGTGTGGAACAGGGCCGAGCCGACCCCCTTTCCGCGTGAGTGATCGTGCTTGAACCTGCGCAGCGCCGAGGTCATGCGCACGCGCCAGTCGCGTGGGACAGCAGTGGCGCGCTGCCGTTCGATGGCCTCCTGCGGGTCCTCGTCAAACCAAGCGAGCTGCTTCATCGACAAGTGGACAAAGTGGCGCACCCAACCCCGCTGCGATTCGCCGTGCGCGATCGCAAACTCCGCTCGGCCGTCGCTGACGACCTCCTTCTTGCGCAAGTAGCCCGTGAGCGCCGAATACCGGACGGCCTCGTTGAAAGGAGCGGAAGAGCCGTCGGGGAAGAGCACGCAGTACTCGTTCCACACGACCTCTTCAAAGACTGGCGCCATGCGCCCCTCCTCGTACTTGCCGCTTTGCTCGCGACGATGCCGCACGCGCTCGGCGTGCCCCCGACGGCGCGGGCGGGCGGGCTTCATCGACTTCATCTCGGCGTCCTCGGACGTGGGGATGCGGCTGAGCCGCAGCTCAAACTCGTTGACAGCCATTGGGAACAGAGCGCCGATATGGTCGCCCTTCCGGACCTTAACGTTGTCGACAGCGAGCAGAACGTCGCCAACGCGCACGCCGCCGTTGGCCTCGGCCGCGCAGCCCGTAAGCAAGCGCGTCACCTCATTGTTTGAGTCGAAGTGCAGGCCGAGGCCGCTCTCGGTACGCGCCAATTTGACGACGACCTCCACCGCGGGCAGCTTCATGGATCCTCGTTCATGAAAACTCACGAATTCGTCAACAATTGTGAAAAGCGCGGTTAAAGAATTCGGAAGTCGGGCGAGGTCGTGGGCCGGCTTTTCCCACTCGATATGTTGGCGCTTACAAGAATTTGGGAGGAGTCTGGACTAGAAACCGGTAAAAGCTGGACAAGAACGTGTTCGGCGACCGCAGAAAAACAGGCGCTGCACTTGCCATGGGACTTCCCTCAATGGAGACAGAGCAAGCAGGAAAATGGGGCGACAAGGTGCTTGCGAGCGAGAACTTTTGCTACAGTGCATCCCTCACCTCGGCCGCGTCTTACAAACACCCTGCCGCTGCGCCGGCCACTTACAAACACCTTGTACTGCCACTTACAAACACCACGCCGCTGCCGCATGCATGCTGCGCAGTTCAAGGTCTACTTGATGATTGAGTGTTTCGTGTGGCTGCCCGCCGCGTACATTTTCTGCTATCGCTTCCAGCCGACGGTTCGGTTCGCCAAGACTGATTCTGGCAAACGCATCGTGATTGCCGCCAGCAACTTCCTCGAGCGCAGAGCACCATCAACGCATGCCAGCCTCGCAAAGCTGGCGAACCAAGCGCAGGGCGCTCCTGCCGGGCGCGCGGCCGCGGAGTGGGCTCTGCTCAACAAGGTGGGAGATCAGCACGCGCGCCACGTGCCGGGCGCTCGTTGAAGCTTGCCCTTGTTTGCATGCCCTCAGGTGCTGGCTCCAATTGGGTTCCCGACGAAGATGTGGATTGCTCATCGGGTCGTGAAAAACTGGGATGCGAAAGCGGTGGCGGCGCAGCCGGACGCGCGGTGATGCAGTCCCTTGTTGCCTTTGTTGCCGGGCAGGCTTGCTGCGAGGTACCGTTGCCAAAGCTGTCCACGTCCCTCAGTGAGACGTCATCGCGCTTCTCACGATGTCGACACAGGTCACCGCGGCTCACGACACGTCGGTCGCTCGGTGGCCCTCCCGCCTCTGCCTCGCTCTGTGGTCGCAGCACTCCTTCGAGCTTAGCTGTACTGAAGCTGTTCTGCGTACAATACTAGACTGACCCCTGTAGCGGTTGTATCAGGACGTGAACTTGAACTTGAACTTGTACTTGAAAATGGCGCTCGTCGCGACGCGTCCACCTCCGAAACTTACATTTCCCTGGGGTCCCTGGGTTGTTGGCGCCGTCGGCAGCCTTCATGGACACGGAGCAGCTCACGCAGCAGTTGGACCCCGTCTTCAAGGCGCAGTGGTTATTTCGGCAGCACAAGTGGGACGACTGCATCGCGCTGTGCACCGAGCTGCTCGCTGCCAACCCTTACGACCAGGCCGTGTGGTACCTCAAGTGTCGCGCGCTCACTCTGCAGGCGTGGGTCGACGACACCGACTTTGAGGAGGAGGGCATGGCGGATTCGCTGCTCGATGAAAATGCGACCGCCACGTTGCCGCGTCCGGGCACGTCGCTCTCACGGCCGATGACGGGCACAGCGATGGGGACGCCGGGCATGCGGCCGATCTCGTCGAGTGGCCGGCCGCTCTCGGGCTACGCGCGACCAGGCACGGGCTCGGCGCGGCCGGGGACGCAGGGTGGGATCGAGAGCGCGATGCAGGGCGCGCGGCCAGGCACGTCGCGGCCTGTGACGGCGCTCGGCCGGCTAGTCCGACTCGGCACCGCGTCGATGGTCTCCGAGGCCGGCGGCCCGTTCATCCGCGTCGAGCGGCTCGACCTCAAAAAGTACGCGGCGCGGCCCGAGCTGGCCAAGGTGCTCTTTGATTACATCCTGTACCACGACCACAACCCGCGCAAGGCGCTCGAGCTCGCCAACTACGCGACCCAGCTTGCCAATTTTGAGGACTGGTGGTGGAAGGAGCGATTGGGCAAATGCTATTACATGCTCGGGTTGCTGCGAGAGGCGGAGAAGCAGTTCGCCTCGTCGATCCGGAACCAGCCGATGGTGGTCGCGTATCTGCAGCTCGCCAAGGTTGCGCTACGGCTCGACCAACCCAAGAATGCGCTCGACGTGTACACGAAGGCGATCGAAGCCTTCCCGGGAGATCCGGCTTGCATGCTGGGCATCGCGCGCGTGCACGAGGCGCTCAACGAGGAGACGGAGGCCATCGCCATGCACAAGATGGTGCTCGAGGCGGACCCTGCGAACGTCGAGGCGATGGCATGCCTCGCCGCGCATCACTTCTACTCGGACCAGCCTGAGCTCGCCTTGAGATTCTACCGGCGTATGCTGCAGATGGGAGTCTCGACGCCCGAGCTGTGGAATAATCTCGGCCTGTGCTGCTTCTACGCATCCCAGTATGACATGGCGCTCTCGTGCCTCGATCGCGCGCTGTCGATGGCCTCGGATGACGCGATGGCGGACGTGTGGTATAACATTGGGCAGGTGGGCCGCACGACGCCCGCACGACGCCAACCCCTCCGCCGCGTGCAGCTTCGCGCGGCGCGCGCCATCGCCACGATGCACGGCCCACGCCTCTGATGGTGCCGTGCGCCCTGGCTGCCTGGCTGCCTGCCCCTCGCTCGCGCCTCTTCCATGCCCTTCCTCGCGCGCACCTCTCTCGCGCCTTCACCTCTCGCCTCTCGCCTCTCGCCTCCCCCACCGCCATCCACGGCAGGTGGCCATCGGCATCGGCGACCTCGGGCTCGCATACCAAGCCTTTAAGATCTCAATCTCCGTCGACGCAAACCATGCCGAGTCGTACTCCAATCTGGGTGTGCTCGAGCTGCGCAAGGGCAACATCGACGCGGCGCGCTCCAACTTCCGCGTGGTGCAGGGCATGGCCTCGCATCTATTCGAGCCGTTCTTCAACGGCGCGCTGCTCGCCTATAAGCTCGGAGACTTCCAGGAGGCCTTCGAGCTCGCCACCAAGGCGCTGCAGCTCTGCGAAGGCCACCACGATTCGCTCGAGCTGCTCAAGCAGCTCAAGACGCACTTCGCCATGCTGTGAGGTTCGGGCGTCCTCCCAAAAGAACCGCAGGCAAGCAGCAGACGTAGATCTAGATGCGTCGTCGTCGTTTCCGCAGTGGAGTGTCTCGGGACATGTACCCGAAAAGGAAATGCGAAAACGAAAATGGTCCGAAACGAACACGCACTCCGCTTGGACGTACACGCACACCGCTCGGCCGAAAATATCGCTTGGCCGAACACATCACGAACACACAACCTCTTAGCACGCCTATCGCTTGGCCGTAGCGCGCGAACGAGGAGCGACCCATCCATGGGCTTCTCGATGGACCGACGCGACTCGCGCTCGAACACGAAGCACGGCGAGGCCGCGGTAGATGCGCTTAATCGCCAGGCCGGTCGTCCTTCTGACCGTGAGACATGGGCGGACCACCACCAGCTCAGAGGCGATCAAGACCGCAAACGAGTGGCTCTTCAGCAAAAGCGCCAGGAGGCGTATGTGAGAGACGATATGTTGGCGCCTCAGACCATCCAGCAGCAGCAGGCATGGGCAGCGCAGCAGCAAGCCTACGAGCAAAGTCTGCAGGAGCATTACCACCTTGGCCAGCTTGTCACGCTCCCAAACGGTCAGAAGGTACCACTCACGATGACCATGGTGCAGGAGCACCTGCTCGAGCAGCAGCTGAAGCACCAGCACCAACAAACACCACACCCATACTACGCAGACCAGCTACAGCTCGAGCAGCAGCAACGGCAGCAACAGCATCGGCTAAAGCAGCTGCAACAGCAGTCAGCTGCCCCCCTCGAACACGATATTGAGCGCAAGCGTCGCATCGACGGTGCACATCGGCAGCTGCAGCAGCAGTATGCGGAGCAGCTGTACTTGCAGCAGCAGCAGCAGCAACCGCAGCTGGCCGAACAGCCTACGGGCAGGGGTAAGACGATGCAGCAGCAGCAGGCGATGCGCACACGGTATACGCCAACACAGCACGAGACCGATAACTTATCTTGTTAAATGTTGGAAGGCCACGCCGAGGGGATGTATACTTTGGCGCTACGATGCACAAGTCCGATGTATATATACCGTGTGGACACTGAGGGGATGTATACCGACCGGACAGAGGAGGCAGTCAACGAACGTGGCATCGTGGCAAGTATGGAAGTAAGAAGTGAAGTAAGAAGTAACTTATCGGTCTGAGGACTCCCAAGCTCAGACGATGTTAGACGATGTGCAGCTCTTCCGGGCGGTGGAAAGCTCCGACTCCCGTCAGGTCTTCTCTCTTCTGCGAAAATGAAAGGTAGGG
>Ga0209550_10006623_pt1 | contig 10791 bp, 16 predicted proteins | sample LauGreSuBDMM15SN_2_FD_187567 | JGI IMG/M metagenome (GOLD analysis project Ga0209550, IMG submission 187567) | Freshwater lake microbial communities from Lake Michigan, USA - Su13.BD.MM15.SN (SPAdes) (version 5) | ecosystem: Environmental > Aquatic > Freshwater > Lake | place: Lake Michigan... | reverse complement strand
GATAAAAAACATTATCCCATGCACGTTCAAAATAATGCACTTCTTCAGGGTTATGATGATTATTTACTTGTTGTAGTAAGGATTCATAATATGTCTTAGGCTTACTTAAAATGGTTTCTTTCGTTAATGCAAACATTGAATTTGCTGTAAAACATGTACTTTTATGACCATGTTTGAATGTTTTGTTGTACCATTTACCAAATGGTCTTGTCTTTGATTTTTTTATAGTAGAATCTGGATTCAACGCACTATTTTTTTTATTGCTACACAAATAATTATCTATTTTGAATGTTTTATATTTTTCAAATATATTTTCGCGAAAACAAGAAAACGTGTCTCCTTTTGCTTCTTGCATCAAACGTATTGACCGTTTATACTTATTTTTACTTTCTACTGATCCAGGAACAAATATAGTCAAATCATCTAATGTATCATAATTATTCACAATGTGAGTAAAATAACTATGTGTTTCACGTCCTACATTCTTTAGTTTTATTTCCTTCACAAACATGTCTGATTTATAAAAATCAGAGTTAGAACCTTTGTTATAGACTAGATATGGATAGTGAAAATCTTTTTTTTTCAACCAAGACAAGTCTTCATTGTACCTAGCAATCACTATTTTGCATTTCATAGTTTATGTAATTAAAATATTTTTACTTCCAACAACTGTTTATCCTCATCGTATTTTAAAAAAAATAATATAATATGACACAAAAACTTCGCCGTCGTATTAAAACCTATAAAAAACATCACCCTAAAAAAGATGACGCATGCAACCACGGCTTCTGTGAACGTTTAGCTCCACCCAGCATGTCCAACTTACTACCTCGTTACCTTATGCCTCAATTCTCCGACCTTAAAGAGATGAAAGAATTTCAAAAAAAAATAGGGATACCCGCAAAGCGTATCACTATCCCCCTACATGTATTACGTGTTTCCCAACGTGAAATACGTATCAGTCGCAGTAAACAAATCGCCGAAGCTTGGAAAAAACGTCCCCATACATTCAAATCTCCCCTCCTCGTCTCACGAGAAGTAGACGGTAGTCACGCCATCGTAGATGGTCATCATCGCTTAATGGCTGCCATCCTCCTGCACCAAGAAGGACATTTTCCACGCGATCATCCCATACACGTCTACTGCATAGAGGCTCCCGTTTCCGACTTGTTAGTGAAAGCAAACGAGTTGGGATACAATAAAGTTCCACAATACTTTTAGAGTTTGTACAACGCCAAAGCCGCTAACCCACCCGCTACTTGTGCCACGATGTAGGGCAATGCCGTCTCTATGGGTTGTTTCTTTGCCGCAATCATCATGATAGTTACAGCCGGGTTAAAATTTCCACCGCCTACGTAGATCGCTGCTGCTAATGCAGCACCAATCGCAAGGGGACTACCCGTTGCTAGAATAACATACAAAAAGAAGCACGTTCCAATAAACTCAATCAACACCTTCATATTCTACCTGATTATTTACTTTTCCTAAAATATAAGCACCACCCAACATCCATAGAGATACCATTTTATTGCCACCCGTATACACCACCCATCGTAATCCAGTACAATGAAAGGTTGGTACAATAAAAGGCGAAAAAAGTAAGCCTTTCCAAGTAGCAGGTACACAAAGATACGTATAAGCATGTGCTGCACCATAATGCAGCAAAAGCCAGCTAACATAGATTGCGATTGTCCACTTCAAGGACATTACATGTATTGAGGTCACGTATTTAAGTATCTTTCCCGAACAATGCATTCTTTACCTCTTCCATATTCCTCACATTCACTAAATTACCCTGTTCATCTATGGTCTGCGTCAACTTGTTTCCATTCTCCATCGCCTTCTTCTTATTCTCCTCATGTGCCTTCCGCTTCGTCTCCTTGACACGCTGGTCAAAATACTCCTTTGCACTCGCCTCGTTCTTTTGCTTGTTGTCCATCAACTGGTTCAGCTCTGCCTCCAAATGCTCCACCTTACCCGTACGGTAAGCATCTGGATCCCACGGCATCCATATACCTACGGGACCTACAAAGACGTCAAAATGTGGATCATTCTCGCGAAGCAACTTGGCACGCTTCTCCGCCTCTTCCTGCGAAGGATACACACCACGAATCTTGAGACCACGGGTATTCGTCTGGAAATCGTGTTTCTTGTTGAACTCTAACTCTAGCGATTCCATGTACTTGTCTAAAAACGTCTTGTAGTCATCCGACACGGATTCTTTAGAAAGGACTTCCGTCTCCTCCTTACAAAACTCTGAAAAGTCTTGTGTCAATTGATCCGCCGGTAAGTTATACTTGTAGGAAAGGAACCCCGTAAATGCCGCATACTTTTGCATGGATTTTAAGAAATCCCAATTCTTTACAAATTGTTCAAAGAAAAATTGCTCCTTTTGTTTGAGGATCGTTTCGGGTGAAACAAAGGATACACAAACAAACTTTTGTTGAGCAATAGGTTTATCTTCCTCTAATAGATCCACATAAGGCATAGTAGTACCATTCTTTTTTTATTTAAGTTTTTATCTTATATTCTTTTTTTTTCTATAGAGATACTATGTTTGATTTAGGAGAATTATTGAAACGCGCCATCAAATACTTGGTAGAGGGCTTAATGGTTGCCATTGCTGCTTACGCCATTCCTAAAGGAAAGGGACTCACCTTGGACGAGGTCGCCCTTATTGCCTTGACTGCTGCAGCCACCTTTTCTATTCTAGACACTTACATTCCCAGTATGGGAATGACTGCGAGGACTGGCGCAGGGTTTGGTATCGGCGCCAATATGGTTGGATTCCCTAGGTAGTCTTACGACATAATTTATATTGCTTGGAATAATCCATCGTTTGTACAAGTTCCGGGTACTGACAACAAAATGGTTTATCTATCATCATACATACCTTTTCACGAATCATTTGACGATACTCTTGTATGGTCAGAGATCCATAATATTTAGATAATAAGTAGTAGGGAGATGGTGCCGGCACAATAGACTTTTCATACTCGTAAAAATCATGTAGCAAATGGTACCTCTCCATCTTTGTAGAATGATCTATTCTTTCCTTGAACAAGTAGCCGGCCGCACATTCCGGACAACAAAAGGAACCATACACCTGATACTGGCCTTGCTGGATTGCCTTTGGTATGTAAAATGATGCCGTATCAAATGGACATGTGCACCAAAAACAATCTGATCGTCCATTGATTTCATTCGTATGTAAGCGAGATGATATATTTTTAATCTTTTGATGCAAATTATCCTCTGCATACGTCTTGAGTGGCTCCTGACACTCTTCCTCTATGAAAGGGTCTACAATCGTATGATTGTATCGTATCTCTGAAATATCCTTACTGCTACACTTCAAATGTAAAATAATGTTTTCCAAAACAGTCATCACTAATTCGGAGTGTGACGAATCCATAATTTTTCCGCCTTTTGGTTTCCTACCTCTTTTTTTATTTTTTTCCATACCCTTGATAGTTGTTCCCTTCTAAATGACTTTAGGATATGTTTTTTATTCTTGTATCATTATAAAAAAACTGTTTCTCTGGAATATTTGATTTGATACCATTTTCCGAGGTACGAACTGTTGCAAATAAGTGAGGAAATGGTTGCATGGTATTTGTTACTGGTGGTGCTCTCGTTCTATACAAGTCACTCTGACTAGACGGAAAGTAGCTTTGCGGTCTGTACAGCTGCGTCTCTATATCAATCGTACTGGCTTTACCCGACCATGGTGCATTAGAACCAGGCAAGAACTGTTTTGTCGTGTCAAAAATGGGTTTGCACGTAATGTCCTTTGCTGGTACATGTTCATCTACCACTGGCATCATGGTATACTTTGTAGGTACGGGTCTCGGTGAAAAATAAAAAGCAGGAGTATCTCCTTGATTTCTAGCATACAAACGTTCATTTAATTCTTCTACTCTACTCATACTATTCTATTTCAAAAAAAATTGATTTCGTTCATTCTTTTCCCTTGTAAAGATGAATCTCCAAGATCGTATTCAAGACATGGTCAACGAAATTCAGTACACGCTTGGTCATGGTCATTCCAAAGCCGTCTACCAATCTGCCCTTATCATTTCCCTTCAAGATGCAAACATGGCCTTTGAAACAGACAAGGTCATTCCCATTCACTTTCGTAACCGCTTCGTGGGTACATTGACGGCAGACATCATCATAGATCATCGCATGGTGATCATGATGTGTGGAGATCGGATGGAGTTGATAGATCAATGCAAAATGTACAAGCGGTTCAGTCAACTACCCTTTGGACTAGTGATAGTCTTTACTCCTCAAGGACCCGTTCTAGAACCATGTTAAAGAAAAATTCATCCTAAAAGTATGTATCCCCATGTACTTGTCTATTCTAAAGATTTTTATTCTTTTTTTACAGAACATCGGGAAGAGTTTACCTTTACCATTCGTATCGTAAGTCTAGACGAAATTAATGTATTGTTTCAATGCAAGTACCCCTTACTACTCACCTATGGTGATTGTTTTCTGAATTTACCGGATCGTTTGAAGAAGCGATGGATTCAGTTACCTTCACTAGATGTAGGTGTCATCAACGCGCATGTATTGGATGCCTACATGAAACTAGTCATGTCACCACAACGTCCCATCTTTTCCATTTTTACAACATGTTTTCATTCCTACGATAAAATAAAGCGCGCTTACCAAAGCGTACTTTGCCAAACCATGCTTGATTGGGAATGGGTTGTCGTAGATGATTCCATGGACGATCATTACAGCTATTTAAAAACCGTGTTGACAGACCCTCGTATTCGGTTGTTTAAACGTGAACACCACGGTTTCATAGGAAACGTCAAACAAGAAGCCGTTTCTCTATGCAGAGGTGATTACGTGCTAGAGCTAGATCATGACGATGAAATTGTGCCTTCCTTGTTGTCCGATGCAGTCAAGGTTTTTGAAGATCCAGAGGTCGGCTTTGTCTACACGGATTATTGTAATCTTTATGAAAATGGTGAACCATTTCACTACGGTAATTATTTTAGTCTCGGCTACGGTGGCTATTATCGTCAGTTTTACAAGGGAAAATGGGTATTTGTTGCCATGTCACCCAACATCAACAGTGCTACATTGAGTCATATTGTCTCTGTCCCGAACCATGCACGTATGTGGAGGCGTCGTGTTCTACTAGATATTGGCAATTATAACGAATATTTACCCATTTGTGATGATTATGAACTATTGTTGAGAACGGTCGTTCATACCAAAATGGTTAGAATACCAAAACTCGGCTACATTCAATACATGAATGATCAACAGAATAACTTTTCTTTGATCCGTAACTCTGAAATCAATCGTTTACGAGATCATCTTACTCCTCTCTGTTATAAAACATTGCGCATCATGGACGTCATGGAACAAAAAGGCGCAGTAGATACAAGCGACCTATCGTTACCTATTTGGAAACGTCCGTCCTTTGTCTATCGTTATTGTAACGGTATTGCGTCCACGTACGAATCGTACTATTGTATCCTTGGATTTGCCGCCTTTCATCAACATTTTACAGAAATCAAACGTCTTTACTTACCTCAGAACACTTTTCTTCTGTTGGACCATCGTGATAACATGAAAGTATTAGAATGTTTCAAGATGACACGTATCCATTTTTATTCCATAGATGCGAGTGAATCAGAATTACTCGCTTATTTTGACATGTACAAACACGGTCCTTCCAAAGTATTCACTACTCAACGTATACCTCCGACCATTCACGGCGGACTCCCTAAAAAAATTACCATTATTACACCTTGTACACGTCCACATAATTTAATGCGAATCAAAGAAAGTATACCCTTTAACTATGTAGAGCAGTGGATCATTGTCTACGATGAGTCGGTGACACCTAATGCACATTTGTTCAACGATGCACACATACAAGAGTATGGTTGTCAAGGTCATTCCATTTCGGGAAATATCCAACGCAATTACGCATTGGATAGAATTGGTGATACGTATGTATATTTTTTAGACGATGATACGTTGATGCATCCGGATATGGCTTCCTTTCTATTGACGATTGAACCCAATCATATCTATACGTTTGATCAACAACGAAATGCTAAAGAATTTCCTTTTACAGAGACGTTGAAAGGAGATACCATAGAAATGTTTCACATAGATACGGCAATGTTTTTAATAGATTCCTCTTTGATTCAAAACATACGATGGATGGTAGATGAATATACGGCCGATGCCATTTTCATCACCGAATGTTATTCTACTCATCCTGAATCCTGGATCTACGTAGATCGTACGTTATCCTACTACAATTGGTTAACACACTTAGAACATACGTGATACATGTTGTATGTTTGCCATGAAAACATATGCCGGAAAACATTTAATCTGTGATTTTCAAGACATTCCGTCCTTTGACCTTGACTTGAAAGCCTTGTGTAAAGAATTATGTGAGGCACATCACTATGAGATTTTAGGAGAAGTAGAACATGTGTTTCAACCACAAGGGTACACATTACTATTCTTATTATCGGAATCACATTTATCAGTACATACTTTTCCTGAAAAAAAGTATATATCGTTTGATTTATTTACCTGCCGTGAATACCCTGATAATACCGTATATTTAGCCATTTATGAGTGGTTAAGTACAAAAATGAGTGCAAAAGGAACCTATCATATTTTAGATCGTTCTTTTTAAACACCTATAAATTTACCTCGCTTCGTACACTTTCCTTCAAATAGATCAAATTTACCATTTCCACCAAAATAATCCCATGACGTTTTTTCACTTTCCTTGACAAAGTAAACCGTAGATTCATTCGCCAAATATCCAATCATACCTGAAAAGGTACCATGGGATAAGATAACGTAGCGACAAGAGGACGCAAATAAAATCGTATCTACCGGTGACCCTTCATACAACCGCGCGTGTTGCAACAATTGTCGTGCAACCGGATGATCCGGACTATCCGTACTTAGGTAAACACGATCTACGTTCAACGTAGCGAGGATATCCAGATAATGTGCCGCACCAGGATTCCATTTAGCTACATCACCAAGTCTTACGTGCAAAAAACAATCGTTATTTTGTTTATAGGGAAGCTTTACTTTAGACTGAACGTAGCGGTGGGTTAGCGTTGTAACGTGCTTAGATTGAAAATAATCGTGAAAGGAGAGGTTTGACTCTATGGATTCCCTGTTGTAAAGGTCCATATAATTTTCATCTGTGACCATCATGGTTGTAGGATGGCGACGCTTACCTACAAAGAGAGGAAATAAGGGCCGCACATCCTCACCGTGTTCATACTCTATGTAGAGGTCGTGTTTTTCGGCGAGTAAACTGGCGGCTACATTGATAAAGAATTGATTTCCTAAACGTCCATGTAGTGTGTTGGTTTTGGACATGTACTAGTGATTGGTCTTCTCTTTATGCTTTTCTTGACTTTCTTGCTTTTCTGTTTTTTCTTGACTTCCTATTCTTTCTTGACTTTTTACCTCCTGTACGTCTCAATTGGTTTTTTATAGAGGCTATATATTCTTGATGCAATTTAAGTTCAGCTCCTTTTAAAGATTCTAATTCTTCTTCAGCATATTTTAGATGTTCCATTAAAGCTTTCCTTTCCCTTTGTTCAGGTGTTAAGCCATCGTCCTTTGACTCTTTACGCATTTCTTCAATATCTAATGGTTCCGTATCCCAATCGTCCATATAGTATGTCTCTATAATTGGCTCCATGCCTTGTAATTGAATGGCGAGATAAGACCTTGTTTTGGCAAGTTCGGTTTTTCAACCGGTGATGGATTTAAAGGCATCACTCCAGATGGTTTCACTCCATAACAATTTACCCCAAGTCGTTGTCTCGTTCTAGGATTATATCCCCCATTAATACCTGGTATCCCGCACTTATCCTTCTTTTCTTTTTGGTAAAGTTTCCAAGAATCTTCTTGTGTAGGATAGAGAACCATTCCATCTTCAGACCAACCATAATCACACCATTCCGCACCTTTCTCGTACGCATCTTTGATTTGGCTTAAACTGGCCAGTGTGGCATCGTATGCTTTACATACCGATTTTGCCATAGAGTAGTCAAAATTACCTTGGATATGATACGTTTCAGGACCTTTTTGCGTCTTGCCTGGTTCTGGTTGTGTTTCGGTGGTTTCGGTTGTCTCATCGGTCACAATATCTACGTTCACTTCTGGCTTTGAAAAAAAGGACGATAATGTTGCCGTTAAATCCACACCTAAAAAGTATTGGATTCCAAAAAAACCTGTTATAGAAAGAAATATCAACAATAACATCCATTCCAAAGCACTATACTGATTTACCGTTAACAAAATAAGAAAAAATACAACAAACATGGGTAATACCGCATACATCGGGTTCATAGTATCTATACAGTTTTTTTCCTAAACAGTAAACAATAGGCATGGTTCGTGATTGGATTGGTCGGACGTATTACTTCATCATTACATTCATACCATGTTTCTTTTTTCACCATGGCCGTATAATGGCCACCTCTTGTATTACCCACATGATTACATATTGCGATTAATTCATACCCATCCATTTCCAACGGAATATCTACAAACCCATCTTGCTTTCTATTTTTATTATCAAACCTCTTTAACGTAATCCATAACAACGTAGGCATCTCCACCAATTCATACCATTTCATCACTCTTTTCCCATTCCACTCTACTTCTTCTGGTTCAAAATAGGCCCGCATAGATTCTCTCAACGTAGATCGTACTGGAACCTCTAAACTAAAAAAGGTTTCTTCCACTTTTGTCGTATCTACATGCGATATCTTTTTCCCTTGAAAGAGGGGACATTGAAATGCATCCAATAAAAAAAGTAATAATTCATGCGCATCTTCTTGCTGAAATCGTTGAAAAGGTAACACATGATAAAGTACGGAAACAAATCGGTTGGGTACTATGCCTTCATGTCCTTCGGATAACAATTGATCTAGATCCTTGTACTCTTTGAATAAAAGAGAATCTTTGGTAGTATTTGTAAACCAATCATGTAGTTCAGGAACGGAAAGACATTGTACTATAGAATTGATAAAACACGTGTTACCGAGATTTTTTAGTTTGGTCATACCTTGAAAACCAATTCTATCTTTATATAGTATGAAATTAGAAATCAAACATTTTGTACAACTATCACCCGTATTCATTAGTAGTTTCATGATACTATCGTCCGTATTCAGTGGAGACGTGAAAGCGTTCATTTGGTTGGCGTTAAGTATTGTAGGGATTGTGATCATTTTTTTATTACAGCAAACATCACTTTTCCGTGAAGACCCAAAGGTCTATGAGATGGGTGATAATTGCAGTGACCCCTTGATTCCTCTGTTTACGAATTTTCCTAATCTTTCCGTGTCCACCTTTTTCATCGTATTTACCATGATTTACCTGATTCAACCCATGTTTATGAATAAAGATTGGAATTATTACGTCGTTATTGGCTTTTTAGGTATGCTAGTCATGGATACCATGGTGAAATTTCAACTCTTTCCCAATTGTACCAAAAAGAGTGGCATTTTATCAGGCGTAGTTCTAGGTATTTTGTACAGTATGGTTTGTTATAATGGTATCCTTGCTGCAGGCGGGAATAAATTACTCTATTTCAATACGGTTTCTAGTAACAATGTGTACTGTTCCAGACCTAAAAAACAAACGTTTAAATGTTATGTTTACCGTAACGGCGAGATAATAAGTTCTGTATAATTTGTTTGCACCTAATTACATGGTAAACTTATCAACTAAAATTTGGAATGAAAAAGCTGTATAATCAATAAATATCTTGTAACAGTATGCCGTTCACAGTTCGGAAGCTTCCAAATCGTCGTCTGTATTCTGTAAAGAGTAAGGATCGTACCTTTGCAAAGGGAACGACCCTTGAAAAGGCAAAGGCCCAAGTGCGCTTGCTGTATAGGATAGAGAGACTGAAGGCAACAAGGAAACGCCAATGAATGTAAAGAGATATTTTTCAACTTCTTGTGAAAAGGGTAGCGAAGTAAAGATACATTTAAACACTATCTTTTTGTACGCCATACAATGTTTCACGTGAGCGACTTTGACAAGATGAAAATCCATTTTGAAGATCTATGATGAGAACGTTTCAATTTTTTTAGTATGACACCCTTTACGATGTGCATTTAGGCGCTGTTTGTACATTATACACGGGCGCAGGATAGTCAGGTGGCGGAACTGTTGTTACACTTGCAGTAGGTTTGCCAGTAGGTGGAACTTTCGTATAATTTACCTGAATTGGAAAGGTAGTTCCTTCCGGATGGGTTGGTGTCTGTGTTGCTGGCAACGGCTTACCTGTTGATGGGTCTACTTTTAGACTATAAACTAAAATTGCTGCAATCGTGGTCATTAAGATAAATGGGATAGACACAATGAGCCATGAAATGATGCCTAGACCTGATTGGCACAAAATGTTCAATAAAAAGGTAAATACAGCACCTATAAAAAACTGTATGAGCGCTTTATCATAGTTTTCTTTATACATGTCCACAATGACATGGGTTACTGCAAAAATAAGATAGATCAAAGCGGGCATACATAACGTCTGCAACATACCATTACTCTTTATTTTTTGCATCGTGTTTTTATAAAGTAGGCATGTACTCCCGTTACTTCATATAAAAGATGAAGTGCAACTCCCATGAAAAAAACAGACCAAACACCTTTTATAAAAAAGTGGGCCATTGCAAATAGTACTCCTTCACCTATAGATTCCCATAAAAGGAATTTATGTGTATTACACGATGCACCCTTCATGCG
>Ga0209550_10006622_pt1 | contig 10792 bp, 7 predicted proteins | sample LauGreSuBDMM15SN_2_FD_187567 | JGI IMG/M metagenome (GOLD analysis project Ga0209550, IMG submission 187567) | Freshwater lake microbial communities from Lake Michigan, USA - Su13.BD.MM15.SN (SPAdes) (version 5) | ecosystem: Environmental > Aquatic > Freshwater > Lake | place: Lake Michigan, USA... | reverse complement strand
GGACCGTGACAGTTCTTCATCCGCTTCAAAGAACTCTCAAGGAGAACGAGAACGATGCCATAAGCTATGGGTCCTAGTACGCGAACCGCGACTCGCCACCAAATGAGTACTTGGACGACGTCTTTTTATCCGGCAGTGTGGCCCCGATGGAGCCACCAAATGCGTACTTGGAAGGCCCCGGAGAGTTGACACCTGTGGAATCGGGGTTGGATGTTGGGGGTCTCGATCGCGGCGATGACAGTGCGAACCGCGGGCGCTCGAGGAGCAGTGTACAGAAACGCAAGCGGGCGCACCAAAATAGACTTTGTCAAAGTCTTTCCCGATGTACGGCACGCGATTTGGGTTGGTGGCGGGGTTGTGGCGCTCAGACGTGCCAAAGCTATAGTTCGCGGATGAGTTTCGCGTCGAGGCCACCTGGTTGCCAAAGGCGGGGGGGTGGTTGTATTTGCCTGGGCCTGGCCGGTCTCTTTCAGCCGCCGCCGCTGTAGCCGATCCCTCGAGCCGCGGTCGTATCGTGTAGCGGGGTGAGTTTGCTTGACTTGTGCCGCAGAGTTGCGCGCCAATCGTTCCCTGCGACAGTGGGCAATTTGGCCCAGAGGGTTGTACTGTCAATGACACGCTGATGAGCAGAGCCGATGGGGCATTTCGGCCGGGCGCGCGATGCGCGATGCGCACGCGCCTGAAACGAGTAGGCAACTGGCCCTGGCGAGTTCACACCGTAGTTCGACTTGATCGCATGTTCCTTGGAAATGAAGCTGCAGTGCGGGCGCAGTCGTGAGCGGATGAGACGAGACCTCGCAACGGCACGCAAGGCGACGCTGGGGCACGCAGCTCACCGCTGCCCCTTTTTGTGCTCGCTGGACGGCCGCTGCACGGACGTGCCAAATCCATACTTGGGAGCATCTCCAACCAGGGACCCTCCAAAACGGGTGGAGAGCGACTCGTACTGGCCTGGCCCCGGTGGAAAGGTGCCCCCTGCCTCGAAGCGTTTCGAATTGCCGAACGAGTACTGCGGCGATTGCTCGAGCGCGCTCTCCATTCTCGGCGAATATATGGGTCCAGGCGATGCGTCGTCCGGCTTCGTCTGCACCTTGCGTGATGCGATAGTGTATTTGGGCGCATCGCCCATGAACCCGCTGCTAGTCTGGTCGGTCGCATAGTTGTAGGTGCCTGGACCGGGGATCTCGAGCTCTGCGCCAAATCGCGATCGAGCGGGCGACCCCATTCTTCGATCGAACAGCAAAAACGATAGACTCTAACTAAGTTCGTTCAAGTTGAAGTTTAGTCAAGTGACGAGGGGAGCTGGGCGAGGAGGAGGGACAGTTCACGTACGCTCGGCTTGCGGGAGCGGCGAGCGGCGGCGAGCTCGCGCACTGGACAGCGCTGGAGACGACCGTCGACGAGAGGGTCAGGGTGGCGCACCCCGGACCCCCCCGTAAAGAACCTGGCACAGCCACAGGCTCGCACAGGCTGAGGCTCGCGGTGCGCTGCGGTGCGCACCAGCACAGGCCAGGTATGAGGATTGTGTGCAAATCCAGATATTAATCCCTCCTCTACCTCCTTGAGTACACTTTCCAATCATAAGCACAGTGACCTCAGACCAGTGTTTTGCCCGGTTCGCACAACGGGGTCAACCCCAAACCCGTATAGAGGTCACATCCGGGCGTTGTTGTGTGATGCATGCGCGCGCGTGAGAGCGCACGCCGTCGTCGTCCATAATTATTGGAGACCCGCGAAAGGATGTTACATGTTCGCCTCGATCGCATCTTGCAGCGCCTGTGTCTTCGCCCCGCTGATGCTCTCGATCTGCTCTTTGTTCTTCCACTGCATTTGCAGGCAAGCGCACGTGGCCGCACGAGGGTTAGTTGGGATGCCGCCGGCGGCCACACGGGGCAAGGTTCGAGGGACGCCGCCGGCGGAGCGGCTTCGGCTTTGCGGCCCTCAAAAGCCTCGGCGTCATGCGGCTCCGCAAGGGGAGTTCGATCTGGGCAGGAATGGCGCGCACAAAGTGGAATGACGGCAGCGCACGGACGCCCTGGCTGCGCATCAGCTTGTCAGCGGCCGGGCTGCTGTCGCCCATGACCTGCGCATGATCCAAAAGGGACGCAGCAGCCAGTGGGCAACCGCCGCGTGCGGCGGGGGCGCAGCGTCCGCTTCACAAGCTGGGTGGCAAGCGCCATGCACACCTTGAGGAAGGTCACGCTTTTGTACTGCTCGCTGAACTCGTCAAATTTAGGGGCGATGATCTTGCAAGGTCCGCACCACGAGGTTGAGTAGTCGACCACAACCAGCGCCGGTCCCGCCTCATCCAATGCCTTTTCGAACTCCTCAGTCGACGAGATGTCAACCACCACCGCGACGGGTGGGCTCGAGCGCGCCCACTGCTGCAGGAGCAGGCTTGCGCTGCGTGGCCCAGCGGCCAGCACGGGTCGAAACGCGTCCGCGCACCCGAGCAGCGCGACAAGGAGCAAGCAGCGGCTCATAGAAAAATCTGCCTCCCCTCAGATATATGAATGAAGAAAGTACTTTGCCATGTTTGAGGTGCAACGGAGCAGTGGCCCCACCGCAGTTGCTGCGTGATAACTCTCTATTCGTACAAATCGTCTACAGACGCGCGGCGGACGCGTCCCACTCCTTGTTGCGCGGGTACGCGCAATCCAGAGATGAGCGCAAGCTGTTCCAGACATGGACATGCTCCAAGTCAATTGACTTGACTTGACTTGCTCACCAGACTCCTTGCGTTCTTGTTTCTTTTTGAATCGAACTAGAATACGGAACTTGCACTTGTGTCCGGAAGAGGACTGCCTCAAGGCACTGGAAACGCGCGAGGGAATATGTCAGCGCTTCGCAACCTTCGGGCGGCCTTCACGCAGCCCACCTCTGCACAGGCGCGAGTGCTGCTCAAGGTTCTTTCGCTCTTTGCGGGCGCCTTTCTCATCTTCGCTGGCGTATGGGGCAGCATCTTTACACTGATCCTGGGTGGCGGATTTGTCTACTTTGTTGGCTCGATCTACGCTGTGATTTTTGGTCTGATCGTGCTAACCGTCGAGATCAAGGACAAGACGAAATCTATCTCGAAGTTCTACCGTTGGATCGACACTTACCTCAAGTTCCTGACGTTGCAGCGGGGCAAGGGCGCTTTCTATCTGGGTGTCGGCTTGCTGGTTTGCTTCATGACTCCAACAGGCACAGGGGTCGGCCCCTTCGGCGTCAACAACGTTGCGGCCATCATCTTGGCCATCGTAGGATTCGTGCACACGTGCGTCGCGTACCACCACACGAACACTGGCGCCTCGCGGCGCGCTATCACTCTCCTCGCGGCGCGAACCCAATCCACCCGTGCTTGCTTTTCCCGTTCGCTGACTCTGCTCTGCTCGACCGTGCTCGCGCCGTAGATCGCGCATCATCAGAGAAGCTGCACCGCTCAACACAGCTGATAGCGCGATGCCTGCGATGCCTGCATCATCTGACGGTTTGGACTTCAGTCAACCCATAAGCGCAGCGCGATAGTTCTTCTAGGAGTCAGCTCTTCTGGGACCCTCGCCCGCGCAAGCGAGAGGACCAGCTGAAAGCTGAAAGATGCACTTTGATGCGCGCGGGGGCGGTGGCATAGGCGCGAATGCCGTTCGCTCTTGCATGCGAGATGTCGCAGCACACCATACCCTTGTCAGAGCGAGAACCGTGCCGCTCGGCTTCCGCCGGCGAGGCCTGGCCGGACCCGGCCTCCCAGGCGGCGTCGCTCGATTTGTGGGCCGCGTTGAAGTGTCTGTGTGTCGCGCGGAAGTTCAACTCGGGACTCTATAACGGTATAGAAAGCCCGGAACGGTCTCAACGAACAACTCGCCACCCTGGAGCGCCACTCCCGCCGGGCAATTGCCAATTCGAATTCCGAATTCGTCGTACGTCACCGCGATCCGCGCCGGCGCCGGCAAGCGGCATTGTTGATGGCGCAATTCTCCAATTGCGCCATTGCGGCAATTGCGCGCTACGCCGCCGCGGAGCACACGCCGCCCCGGGGCCGTGGCGAGTGCGGAGTGGCGTTGAGTACATTGAGTTTGGCGGCGCCGGACGAGTCGGCGGTCCCGGCTGTCCGGTGTCCCGGGGTGGACCGCGCCGGCGGCCCCGCCGTCAGCGTCACCGCGAGACGCCGCGTCGACCGTCAGAGTGACGCGGCGTGATGGTTCGGCGATGATGGCGATATAATTTAGACGAGAGTTCGGATACGGTTTTGAGAGCCGCCACCGGCGGGCCACCTGCCGCCCCGTCCCGCACGCACGCATATCCGCCGCCGCCGAGCCAACGCCACACGGCCGCACGCACAGCGAGACCGTCGACACACGAGGCGGACCGAAGGGTCCGATAAGTACGCCACATACGCGGTGCAACAATGCGGTTCCGCGGGTTCAGGCCATGCACACGGCTGACAACCGCCACTCCGCACGCCCACTCCGTCCGCGCTGAAGCTTGGGCGTCAGAGGCGAGCAATCACACTGCCCCGCTCCGCGTCGTCACCTCCGAGGACCTGAAACATGCTGCAACGCACACCATCCACACGCACAGGCAAGCTCACACATCACACACTCAGGCAAACGACACCATGCGCACATTCATCGGGCTCGATCGGGTCGGCTGTGGGAGTAGCCCCTGTGGGAAGCTCAGGGCTGCGGGAAGCTCAGGCTGTGGGAAGCTCAGGCTGTGGGAGTAGCCCCTGAGCTTCCCAGCGGTGCGCAGCTAAGTCTGCGCTCCGTCGTCGCTAAGTCGCGATCGCCGCAAGACCATTGCCACACAATCGCGTTTCACAAAGCCACGCGGGCAGTCGCGCCCGTTTCACTTCGACTTCTTGCCTTTCTCCTTCTTGCCCTCCTTGCCCTTCTTGCCCTTCTTGCCTTTCTTGCCATCCTCCCTGCTGCTGTCCTCATCCCTGCCACTCCCCGGGGCAGTATTATCCTCCACCTCCGCATCATCTTCCACCACGGTCTGCACCTTTGAAGGCGCCTCCTCCTTCGGGTCTGCCTTAGCTTCCCGATTGGTCATCATGTGCTCATATTCGCTCGACGTCAGCGCGACCTTGTTGACTTTCGAGTTGGTCTCGAACCCATCCTTCATGCCAAACTGATTCTCATCGTACAGATCATGATCATCGCCCTCCTCAAAGTCCTCCTCATCCGAGAAGCCGTCCATCTCGTGCTCCTTGGGCTCATACCGGAATGACTTGCACGAATGCCACTCGAAGCCATCCCACGAGATCCACGTCGCCTTCACTTCATGCGGCGTCAACGCATCCGACTCGCAGAAGGCCCATCCGTTCTCGTTGCCCGGCGAAGGCCCAATCACCCAGCGCGGCACGTGATAGTGCGGGTCGATCGTGTGAAACAAGTGCGCGTGCCCGCCGTACATGGTATTGTGAATATAGTGAGGCCGGTCGTTGCAAAGCTCCTGCGTCGTATCAAGCTCCCAGTCGCCGTAGAAGTTGTGGTACTGGAAGCCCCACTCGACACCCTTGCACATCAGATGGCGATGCACTTCCTTGGACCCACCACGCTTCCCGGGTATCTGGACGAACCACTTGTTGTGGTCCTGGTCGGCCTCGTCGTCCTGGTCGTCGAGGGCGTCTTGCGCCGCCTCTTGCTGCGCTGCCACTTGCTCCTCCTGTCTCCTCTTTGCCTCTATTTCGTCAGCGATTCTCTTCTCCTCCGTGATGCGCGCCTCCCGTTCCTCCGCCTCTTTCTTCGCTGCCGCCTCCTGGCGCTCGGCCTCGATTCTGGCTGCTTCCGCGATTCTCGCCTCTTCCGCCAGCCGCTCGGCCTCGATTCGCAAGCGCTCTCTCTCCGCTGCTTCCGCCACCGCTGCCGCCTCAGCGGCCAGGCGCGCCTCCTCGGCGGCCTTGCGTGCAGCTTCTTCCGCCAGCCGCTTCTCCTCAGCGATCCTGCGCAGCTCCGCCGCCTGAAGCCTCGCTGCTCTGCCGCGCCGGACCGTTTGCATGTGCGTCGCGGCAGCAGAGCGCTGCAACGTCTTGGCCTCGCCCCACCTGACCCACTTCTGCATCTGTATCGCTGCCATCACCGCGCTCTCGAACAGCTCGCGCGCCTCCTTCCGCTTTCTCATACGCATGGCGACAAACGCCTGCAACTCTTTGAACGCCTGGCCGTAGTCGGGGTCATCATTGTAGCCTTTGGCCAAGCCGTTGGAGACGATCCGCGAGGCGACCAGATCCTTGCGCATCATCATCAGCTCCTGCAGCAGACCACCCTTGTTGGAGCGGAAGAAGACCATGTCCTGCCCGAGCTGGTAGTCGTTCTGGTCGCAGTTGCACGCAAGAAGCAGCAGCTCAACGAACTGCCCGGGATTCAATGTCATCATGAACTCAGGCAGCGCGTTCTTGAAACGCGTCATCAGGTCGGCGTAAGGCGCGCGGCTCGGGTAGCCCTGCTGCATCAGCTTCACGCATTCAATGGTGCCGGAGCGTTCCATCTGGCTAAGCACCATCGACACATGGAACTCCTTTGGCACAAGTTTCTGGTTGGGTTTGATGCACCGAATGAAAAACGGGTGCGTAGTGGCAATCTCACGCATCAGCTGCTTCAGACCAAGCAGGAACATCTTGCTCACCGAGCCCGACGCTTTCTTTCCGTCGCCCTCCTCCTTGCCGCCCTTGCCGGGCTTCTTGCCGCGATGCGACATTGCACCCGCCTCCCCTCGCGCCGACATCTGGCCAGGCTCGAGCCCCTTTTTGCCGCGGGCGCTCTGATCGCCCGGATTATCGGGGGCTTTCGGCCCGAGCTTGGCGCCTTCGACCATCTGCACAACGACAGACGACGTGCTCTTCAAGAGGATGCCCTCGAACTGCGCAGAGAGGCTGTCCGTGTTCTTCTCGAGGAAGCTTGCAGACGAATAGCACACATCGCCCGCGAAATGGTGAATGACGAACACGTCTTCATCGCTCACGCCGCTCATCTTCATCTTTGAGCCCGATAGAGTGCTGAAGTGCTGGTGGCTCGCGTGCTGCTTGCAGATGGCAGCGTTGAACGTTTTGTCGGTCGCCTTGGGCGTCTTGCATTGCGCGTCGAGCACCGGGAAGATGCCTGTCGGAGACTTTTCGAGGAGCTCGATGACCTTGCTGTTGTCCGGGTAGGTGAGCACGGGCACCTGCAGGTTTTGCATGCGGTAGAGCTCGATCTCGACTTCAAACACGCGCATCAGGAAGAAGTTGTGTAGGCGCTCGTTGGCGTAGTTGATGCACAGCTGCTCGAAGGAATTGGTTTGGAACACCTCGAAGCCGAAGACGTCCAGCAAACCGATGAAGCGGTGGAAGTCCCTCTCCACTTGGATCTGCGTGTTGATCTTCTGGACGATCAGTGCGAAGAGCATTTGGTACAGGTGCTTGACGAGGGCGTCGCGCTGCGAAATCGCAGCGCCCATGTCGAGCGCGATGTGATACTCGTTGTTCGAGCGCGGCGACTTCACGACCTTCTCGACGAGGAGCTGGCCGATCGGGGTGATGCCGAGAAGCCGCTCGGCAGTTTTCAGGTCCGCCGAGACCCCTGGCTGGATGCGAATCGTGTCGTTGCCTGCTGCCTCGTACTTCACGTTGCTGATGTGCAGCAACGCGCCCAGCACGTTGTAGACCTCTTGATGTTCCTCATCATTGAGACCGCAGTTAGGCATCGCCCGATGAAATTCATGGAAATCCTCGACGTCGTCGATCGCGTCGACCCAATTGGTTCCACTGAGCGAGGTGTACATAAAGTCCAGGGGCCCCTTTCCCTTCAGTTGAGCGCAGCCTTTGCCGTCGAACTGGGAGCCGCGGAGGAGCTGGTAGAAAATGTGGTAGGAGCGCTCACGCGCCAGGCTCGCGTTCGTCACCCGCGATTTCTCGAGCAAGAAGGTGCGCACCTCTGCGCCCATCACCCTCCACTCCTTGCTAAACTTGAGGTTGATGTACTTGCCGAAGCGCGACGAGTTGTTGTTCCGGATCGACTTGGCATTGCCAAAAGCCTCGAGCACCGGGTTGGTATCCATGATGCGCTTGTCGAGCGACGCCTTGTTGCTAGCCGCTAGAGCACTCCCGGCGGGCACGCCAGCACGCCAAATAATGTAGTCCATAAGCTGCTTGTTTGTCTCCGTCTTCCCGGCGCCTGACTCGCCCGAGACGAGCAGCGACTGCGACTGGTTGTGAATCGTCATCGATTGGAAAGACATCTCGGCGATCGCATAGGTGTGAGGCTCCAGCTGCGTCCAGTTCGCGCCCCTGTAGACCTCCTTCGCTTGCTCGGAGTACAATACCTCAATATACTTGAACGGGTTGATGGCAAGCAGCAGCTGCGAGATGTAAGTATAAATCTTATCTTTCTGAAAGCGTGCCCTTGCATTCTCGACGAGCGTCGCAGAGTTCAGCACGTCCAGGTTGCAGTGATCCTTTTTGTCCTCATCGTTCAAGGTGCACTGCGCGAAAGAAGCGAACGCGCAGCACCCATGCAGTGAGCACCATGGGGTGTGCACGCGATGCGCGCGGCCAGCATCTGGGTCGGTTGCTCGGCGTGCGCCGCGGTTGTGGCTGCAACAGAGGGTGCAACCGACCGAGGGAGCAACCGTGGGTGCAACCGCTGCGACAGTTGCTGCCGCACTGACCGCCGCTACAGTTGCTGCCACACTGCCGTTGCTGCCGCCGCAGCTGCTGCTGATCCTTCCGATGCTGCTGTTGCTGCTGCAGCTCTAGCAGCAGCGAGGGCAGCATCGGCGTCACTCGCAGCCCTCACACGTGCTTTTCTTGCACAGGGGAGCATTGTGGCAACGCTGAACGCGTTCGAGAATGAGCTCGCACCTCGAGAATGAGCTCCCTGGGCCAGACTCGAGTGCTGGAGCTGTCCGACAGTGATGCGACGGTGACCTGTGCCAGATACGCACAACACGGGGTCAAGATTCTGTCTGCCAGGCTGCAGGCATGGCAGGTCGCAGATCCGCGGGAATGGACAGAAGCAGCTCGTTGGGCCACCGGCCGGCCGTGTGTTACGCACATTCTTGTCGTCTTCGCTGATGACCTTGCCCTTGTAAAAGACGTCTTCGTCTGCAAGGGCGGGATCGCGCACCCACACCTGCTTGCCTCGCAGCACTGTGGTCGCCATCCCCGCGACGCTCAGGAGGCTTTCGTCCAAAAAGGCAAACTTGTCGCCCTCCTTTTCCGACGCCTGTGAAAAGCTCCTCGTTGAAACGGCCCACGGGCTGGAAAGTTGGCGCGCGGATGCGCTTGAGACGATGCCGTACAGACGCGCACCGTACTGGCACAAGTGTTCTCCCATCCTCTGGTGGTCACACATGGGACTGGTCTTGGCTAGTGGATGAATGGCTGTTTGGCTGTAGCAAGTGGTGCTTGCTTGCTTGGAGCCGTCCTTTGGTGTCGGAGACTTGTGCAGGGGTGGACTGCGACTGGCCGTGAGGGCCCTGAAACGAACGATCATGAACGAAGGAGGACTACATATAACATGTATTCATACCTTCCTTCTCCTCTTCGACACTTGCTAAATCTCACATCACGTAGCACCTCCGAGGATTATGACTCCGTCCTTTTGCTTTGCCGCGCTCGGCTTCACCATGCTCAGAGCGCCGGCGCCTTCGTGTGCCGCTCGCATCGGTTGCGCGGTGGTCATGGCTGCTGCCGACGCACCTCCGCTGCTAGTCGTCTCCGGACTGCGCGCGACTGTGGCGGACACGCCGATCCTGAAAGGCGTCGACCTCATCGTGCGCCGCGGCGAGGTGCACGCCATCATGGGCCCCAACGGCTCGGGCAAGAGCACGCTCTCCAAGGTGCTCGTCGGACATCCGAGCTATGAGGTCACGGGCGGTTGCGCACGCTATCGCAATGACGAGGACTTGCTTGAGCTGGAACCCGAGGAGCGCGCGCAGCAGGGCATCTTCCTTGCCTTCCAGTACCCAGTCGAGATCCCCGGCGTGTCAAACAACGACTTCCTTCGCCTTGCCGTCAACAAGCGGCGTGGAGCGCTCGGGCTCGACGAGTACGATCCACTCGAGTTCCTCGGCGTGCTCTCGGAGAAGATGGAGATGGTCTCAATGAGCCCAGACTTCCTTGGCCGCGACGTCAACAGCGGCTTCTCAGGGGGTGAGAAGAAGCGTAACGAGATCCTGCAGATGGCGCTGCTCGAGCCCGAGCTTGCCATCCTCGACGAGACCGACTCCGGTCTTGACATTGATGCGCTCAAGACCGTTGCGGCCGGCGTCAACGCTTGCAGGAGCGAGAAAAACGCAATGATCCTCATAACGCACTATCAGCGTTTGCTCGACTACGTCAAGCCCGACTTCGTGCACATCATGTACCAGGGCCGAATTGTGCGTAGCGGTGGTCCCGAGCTCGCTCTCGAGCTTGAGGCTGAGGGTTATGCATTCCTGGGCATCACCAAGGAGCAGCAGCCAGCACTGAGCTGAGCGGGAGCTGCCTTGCTTTGCTCGCAACTCCCGTTTGGTCGCAAAGGAGAGGCGCGTCCCCTAGACCGTTGACGGCGTGTGAGCGAGAGGGAGAGGTCTCACAGTCGTCAACACACCTTGCGCAGTGGGCCAGAAGGCCGTGGCGTGGCATGCCGGCAGCAGAGAGCGCGGGGTTAGCGCAAGGTGAAATCCGTTCCGATCATAGCATTAAGTGTCTAGATGGTAATAGTTCATGTTGTATGATACTCGGCCATCGCAATAAGAGAGATCTTCGTGTGAATGCCGGCCGCACCTCGCTCGGATCGCCCCTCGCCCCCCGCAAGGCCCGCAAGCCCGGCAGCGGTCGGGTCACGGG
>Ga0209550_10006621_pt1 | contig 10793 bp, 8 predicted proteins | sample LauGreSuBDMM15SN_2_FD_187567 | JGI IMG/M metagenome (GOLD analysis project Ga0209550, IMG submission 187567) | Freshwater lake microbial communities from Lake Michigan, USA - Su13.BD.MM15.SN (SPAdes) (version 5) | ecosystem: Environmental > Aquatic > Freshwater > Lake | place: Lake Michigan, USA... | reverse complement strand
TTCCAGAAAAAGGCGGATCCACTCGCGAAGCAAAGCGCGTATGTCTTTCATGTGATGTTCGCGCAGAATGTTTGGAATACGCACTTGCACATGATGAGCGCTTCGGAATTTGGGGCGGATTATCAGAGCGCGAACGCCGTCGCTTAAAGCGTCGCACTGCTTAAGGTTCTTGCATCTCTTAGGAGATAGCGAGGCATACATATGGCTTCTCTAGCCGATGTAGATAAGCATCGAGTAACTGCAGTCCTTGTTTCTCACAATGGAGCTGTGTGGTTACCCGAAGTTGTTGCAGCGCTGACTTCACAAACTCGACCAATAGATTTGATTACTGCCGTTGATACGGGATCAGTTGATGCATCTACAAAGTTGTTAAAATCTGCACGCATCCCATTTTTTGTTACTGATCGCGAAACTGGTTTTGGCCATGCGGTTTCACTTGCAGTAGATAAGTTGCCACAAACAGTTGAGAATGAATGGCTTTGGTTGATTCATGATGACTGTGCACCAGCACCAACGGCGCTCGCAGAATTGTTAAGTGCAATCGATGATCGCCCACAGGTAGTTATGGTTGGCCCGAAGTTGCTTGGTTGGCATGACCGAACACATTTACTCGAAGCAGGCATCAGCATTGCCGGTAACGGTGCACGTTGGACCGGACTTGAACCATTTGAATATGACCAAGGCCAGCATGATGGTATTCATGACGTGCTCTCTGTCAGTACGGCTGGTGCCTTAATTCGCCGCGATGTGTTTGAAGAGCTTGATGGATTTGATCCAAACCTTTCACTATTTCGAGATGATGTTGATTTTGGTTGGCGAGCCCGTACTGCAGGGCACTCGGTCATCGCCGCCACAAGTGCTATTGCATTTCATGCACAAGCATCGGCAACTGAGCGGCGCACTATCGATGTTGAAGGGGCTTTCTTGCATCGCCCATTACTCCTGGATCGTCGCAATGCTGCTTATGTGATGCTTGCAAACTCTTCGTGGTGGATGCTTCCATGGATTGCTTTGCAGTTATTTGGATCTGCAATTGCCCGCGCCCTTGGATTTCTACTGGCGAAATTGCCTGGCTATGCCTCTGATGAGATTCTTGCCTTTTCCTCATTGATTCTTCGTCCAGGAAAGATTCTTGAGGCTCGCAAGATTCGGAAAAAGCAAAAGTTTGTTAGTGCCCGAGTTGTTGCATCATATATTCCGCCGCGTTGGTCTCAACTTCGTTTGGGAACAGAACGTTTTGTAGAGTTAGTTCGAAATAAAGTGTTTCCAGAAAGCGTCTCAACTTCAGTCTCAGTTCTCGACTCACTTGAAGATGAAGATTTACTAATTCCAGTAAGTACAAATAACTGGTTATCCATTTTCAAACGACCTGAGGTACTTGGTTTCTTATCTCTAGCTCTCATCTGTTTAGTTAACTCTCGAAATCGCTTTGGAGCTTTAGTTGGGGGAGCACTTCCTATTTCACCTTCTGGTGCTACAGATTTGTGGAGAGCTTACTTTGAATCCTGGCATGAAGTCGGAATGGGATCTTCGCTTGCAACACCACCTTGGGTGGCGCTGATTGCAATTGCTTCCCTTGTAACTTTAGGAAAAGTTCAATTTTTCATCACCTTGTTTTTCCTGATTGCGCCGTTGCTCATGATGTGGTCATGCTTTAATTTATTGAAGAAATTAACAGACAACAAATGGATTTCTATCCCAGCTTCATTTCTATACGCGCTTTCTCCGGTAACGATTGCAGCGACAGGCTCCGGAAAAATTGCCACACTGGTGCTACTGATAGCTATGCCATTTGTAGCATTTTTACTGCATGACTGGCGAAATATTGAGAAATATAGATGGCGCAAAATATTCGCAATTTCACTTCTATTTTCTCTCCTCTACGCATTTACGTTGATGAGTTTTGTAATTGCACTTGTAGCAGCCATAGCCATCAGCGTTGATAACTATCGGGAATTCGCTCGAACAGTGGATAAAGAGCTTTTCGATCAGCGAATTTTAAAGAGGGCTGCAATTGTATTTATTCCATTTCTCATTAACGCGCCCTTCTCTTTTGAAGCATTAGTTAATCCCAACAGACTCTTGGCGGAGCCAGGACTGTTGATTCCGGGTGGTGGTCCATTTGCAGCACTTTTGGGCAACCCAGGAGGCACTGATTCAGTTCCACTGTGGTTAGTAAGCCCAATTTTATTGATACTTGTAATTTCCCTATTTTCCTCAACTCATGCACGTCCGATTGCAGAGTATGGATTCGGTGCACTCTCTCTGGCAGTTTTATTGGCCTCCCTTTCAATTTCTACTCACGGAAATGAAGGAGTGGCCAGAGTGTGGACCGGGCCTGTGCTTTCTATTGCAACCTTGGCTGCTGTTGCTGCCGGAACTGTAATGCTCGACCGACTGAGACAAACTTTAGTTTTGAGTCATGTCCACTACCGTCATATTTTGTCGGCAATTTTGCTTTTTGTAACTGCCACGTATGCCGTTCTTGCGATTGGATTTTCAGTTACGGCTGGGGCAAATACTGCAGTGCAAGCAAATCGAGCCACAGTGATGCCAGCATTCTTAAGTGTTGAGTCTCAAACTAAAATTTTGGTATTGCGTGAAATTGGCAGTGCTGAAGATAAAAAGATTCAATATTACATTTCTAGGGGCAAAGATATTTCACTTGGAGAGCCCGATATTGCACCTAAGCAAAATGTTGAAATTGCAAACGCCGCTCGTGCTTTGATAGATGGCACCGGGATCAATAGCAGTAAAACTCTGGCTGATTACGGAATCAAGTATGTATTTGCGAAGAGTTCTTTCAAGAAGGAGATCATTAGATCGATTGATGGACTAGGCGGATTTACTCGAGCCTCGGCGACTTCACTAGGTGTTGTCTGGAAAGTCAGCCAACCGACAGGTAAATTTTTGTTTGTAAATGAAGAAGGTGTGCGTTCTGTGCTTGAAGACGAAGATGCAGATGCTCGTGTGAATGCACCGAGTGCCGGAACATTAATTCTCACCGAAAGTTCTAATAGATCTTGGCAAGTTCTACAAAATGGTTATCGATTACCGCGGGTAACGAATGAATTAGGATTGCCAACATTTAAAGTGACCGAAGCCGGTGAGATTTCAGTAATCCATGACGGAACGGTGCGTCGCGCATGGCTTTCGTTGCAAGTCATTTTTCTAGTCATAGCCATCGTTATGGCTCTTCCTGCAGGTCGTCGTAAGCGCGAGATATCCGAAAGAGAGTTGGCATGAGAAATATTCGCCCACTCAAGTTCATCGCTGCATTAGTAAGCGTTGTAGTTGTTTCAAGCCTTCTTTCAGTTGCAGTTACTGCTAAGAATTTTTCTGAAAGTTATCCAGTTGTGGTCTGTCCACCGACTCTTGATGGATTGGGATCACAGATTTCTTTATCCTCCAAGAAAACTCCATTTCAAAGACTTCAAAACCGGAGTGCAAATACAACTCAAGTAGAGGTTTTGCGGTTACCCGTAAACAAAGATTCTTTAGTAATTACTTCAGAAGGCGTAGCTCCGGTTGTCTGGCAAAGTCGATCAGGTAGTTGGGCTGGAGGTGCTTTATGTGTGGGGCCTGCATCTTCACAATGGTTTGTTGGCGGCGCAGCAGACGTTACAACTAGAGGACGCTTGATTATTGTGAACAGTGGTCTCAGTGATGCGGTGGTAGATGTCGTAACTTTCACTGAAAATGGGAAGCAACCGGTAAGAGCTACAAACGTTTCTTCAAAGAATTACATCGTAATCCCGATCGATTCTTTAGCCCCAGGAGATAAGACCTTGACTGTTCACGTTGTGCCACGATCTGGTCGAATAAACGCATTCATGATTGATGAACAAGGAAAAGGCTTAAAGGCATTAGGTGGTGATCTCGTAAATCCTGCAGTAACGGCAAGTAAAAGCGTAGTGATTCCAGCGATTCCAAATCAGATTTCGAAGAACACCGCTGCCTTGCCACATACGTTGCGCGTTTTAGCGCCGGGTGATCTAGATGCCAGTATCACCGTGGAAGTTGTTTCTGCAGATGGAGTGTTTGTTCCTGTCGGATTAAACTCGCGGACAATAAGTGCGGGAGTTGTGAATGAATTCAAGCTTGATCCAAACATAACCTCAAATCTCATGGCGGTGCGCATTTCCTCAACAGAACCGATAGTTGCAGCCGTAAAGTCCACAGCAACGGTGTCTGGAAAGAAAGATTTTGTGTGGAGTACTGTCGCACCAGAACTTGTGCCTTTAACTATGGCTATCACCGGATTAGACCCGCTCATCACTTTTACCGGAGAGAACATCAATGTTTCGCTGAAAGTGACCTTAGTGAATGGAAAAGAAGTACAACAAAACGTGAAAGGCACTGACATTACGAATTGGCGGGTTCCAAACAATGCCCGATCTTTCACAATTGTTAAGGTTGGTACTGGAACATTTGCGGGGGCATTGGTTTCCTCCGCAAATGGATATGGTTACTTCCCAATTGCCGCAGGAAGCCTTCTGACAAAGATAGAAGTGCCAGATTCAAATATTCGCGTCTTAAATCCCTGACAATCCCGAGATTTACACTCACCTGCCACTAATGTTACTTTCATGAGAACACAAGGCGGACGCGGATGCTCGCGTGCAGGTTGCAGATCACAGGCAACAATGACTCTCACCTACGTGTATTCGGAATCAACAGCTGTTGTTGGTCCACTTGCAACATTTTCTGAACCACATGCATACGATCTATGCGCTGTCCATGGAGCCCGGTTAAAGGTTCCTCATGGATGGAATGTCATCAAGCATGAACTTGATGGACAAGAACAAGGGCCGACAGAAGATGATCTGATGGCTATCGCAGATGCTGTTCGCGAAGTTGCACTTAAAGAGATTCCAGAAGAAACACCTGCTGTAAGTACACCCGCGCAACAGCAAATTGGTCGTCGCGGACACTTACGCGCTGTCCCTTCTTAGGAAAATTAAGTGAACGAGTTCGCGAACATATTTAAGGCCTACGACATTCGCGGTCTTGTTGATGTTGAGATTGATGTTGATTTCACTTTTGCAACAGGTGTCGCTTTTGCTCGTTTCCTGCAAATAGAAAGAGAACCCGGAACAATTGTTATCGGGGAAGATATGCGACCATCTTCATCGCCTTTAGCTGATGCATTTTCCGCAGGTGTTAATTCTCAAGGCATGGACGTTATTCGTATTGGCCTCGCTTCGACAGACATGTTGTATTTCGCCTCTGGAAAATTAGGACTACCTGGTGCGATGTTCACAGCAAGCCATAACCCTGCTGAATACAACGGAATCAAACTCTGCCTCAGTGGTGCTCGACCTATTGGCAAGGAATCTGGCCTAGTAAGAATAGAAAATTTTGTTCGTGAAGGTTCACCTATTGCTCTTCGAAATGTTGGAGTTGAAAAGCAACGCAATATGCTTGAAGAGTATGTGGATTACCTACTCACACTTGTTGATCTCAAGAGTATTCGCCCTCTAAAAATCATTGTTGATGCAGGCAATGGCATGGCTGGACATACCGCCCCTGCAATCTTTGCACGGCTCAATTGCGAGATTATTCCGATGTATTTTGACCTTGATGGAACATTTCCAAATCATGAGGCAAACCCGCTTGATGAGAGTACGTTGACTGACCTGAAGCAAGCCATGAAAGATCACAACGCAGATTTAGGCTTGGCATTTGATGGCGATGCAGATCGTTGCTTTTTAGTTGATGAGCGTGGCGTCGCAGTGAACCCTTCAGCATTAACTTCATTGATTGCACATCGTGAATTAAAGAAACATCCAGGCTCAACAATCATTTATAACTTAATCTCATCGCGCGCTGTGCAAGAAGTAATCAATGAAAATGGCGGGCTTGGATTACGTAGTCGAGTCGGTCATTCCTACATCAAGCAAATGATGGCTGATAGTGGAGCAATTTTTGGTGGGGAACATTCAGGGCATTTCTACTTTAAGGACTTTTGGCGTGCAGATTCAGGAGCACTTGCAGCTTTGCATGCGATAGCAGCACTTGGTGAAAGCAAAATGACAATGTCAGAACTACTTGCGCCATATAACAGGTATGTAGTTAGTGGCGAGATAAATTCAAAGGTTGCAGATACCAAAGTGGCGACAGATCTTGTCGAAAATGCTTATTCATCAGGACAGGTCTCAACCGATCATCTGGATGGATTAACTGTTAATGGGGATACCTGGTGGTTCAATCTTCGCCCATCAAATACCGAGCCAGTGCTTCGACTCAATGTTGAGGCTTCGACACAGGCTCAAATGGAGACTGTGCGTGATGCGGTTCTCTCCCTTATTCGCAGCGAATAACCGTTTTCCATTAGAGAGTTAAGCGTGTGAGCGGTAATCTTTACCCATAGTCGCCTATCACTGTAGAGCCCTACGCCTTAGGTCCCACAACAATACTTTGAATTCCACTTAAGGAGATTTACGTGAACGTTCCAGTAACAGCAACTCTTCCAGCACATGACATTGCAGATGCATCATTAGCTGCAGAAGGTCGAAAGAAAATTGAATGGGCAGAGCGCAATATGCCTGTGCTCGCGCAAATTCGTGAACGATTTGAAAAGTCACAGCCATTTGCAGGTGTACGCATATCTGCATGTATGCACGTAACAACCGAGACAGCTAACTTGATGCGTGTTCTAAAAGCTGGTGGAGCAGAGATCGCACTTTGTGCATCAAACCCACTGTCAACTCAAGATGACACTGCAGCTGCGCTAGTACACGAGTACGGAATTTCTGTTTTTGCTCGCAATGCAGTTGATCGCGATGGCTACTACAAGCACATCAACGCTGCCCTTGATATCGAACCGCACCAAGTATTTGATGATGGGTGCGATCTAGTAAACACGCTTCACACAACACGTAAAGAATTAATTCCAGGCATCACCGGTGGCTGTGAAGAGACAACAACTGGTGTTATCCGTCTTAACCAGATGGCTAAAGATGGCGCACTTCAGTTCCCAATGATCGCTGTAAACGACACTGATACAAAGCACATGTTTGATAATCGCTACGGAACTGGTCAGTCAACTCTTGATGCTGTATTCCGTGCAACAAACTTCTTGCTTGCAGGTCGCGTAGTTGTTGTCGCTGGATTTGGATACTGCGGTAAGGGTGTTGCAGAACGCGCAAAGGGCATGGGCGCAGATGTTGTCGTAACTGAAATTGACCCAACAAAAGCACTTGATGCAATGATGCAAGGCTTCCGCGTGATGCCGATGCTAGATGCGGCAAAGGTTGGCGATGTATTTATTACTGTTACAGGTAACCGCGATGTATTGCGCGATGAGCACTTTGCAGTAATGAAGGATGGCGCAATCATGGCTAACTCAGGCCACTTCGACATCGAAATCGATGTTGCATGGCTAGAGCAAAATGCCAAGAAGAAGAATGCAAAGATGCGTCACCAGACTGATGAATATGTACTTGCAGATGGACGCCGCTTACTTCTACTTGCAGAGGGACGCCTTGTTAACCTAGGCGCAGCAGAGGGTCACCCAGCATCAGTTATGGATATGTCATTCTCTGATCAAGCACTCACCGCTGAATATCTTGTTAAGGAAGCAAAGAACTTAAAGCCAGGTGTTCATGAAGTTCCTACATATATCGATAAGGAAGTTGCATCACTTAAGTTGATTAGCATGGGCGGTCGTATTGACGTTCTAACTCCTGCACAAGATATGTACCTGAACTCTTGGGAGCACGGTAGCTAATGACCTTAGTTATGGTCGTCGATGACGACCAGGATCTCGCAGAGATGCTCGGCATTGTTTTAACAGGTGCCGGCATCGATGTGGATCTAGTAAGTCGTGGCGATGAGGTCATGGATGTTTTCCGCAATAATCCACCAGATTTAGTTCTGCTAGATGTTATGTTGCCTGGCCTTGATGGAATCGAAGTATGTAAGTTAATTCGCGCAGAATCTATGGTTCCGATTGTCATGCTTTCAGCTAAAGGTGACACTCAAGATGTTGTTAAGGGACTAGAGGCTGGCGCAGATGACTATATGGTCAAACCATTTCGTCACCCATCTGAATTAATTGCACGCATTCGCACACGTTTGCGCCGTACTAATGCAGAAGTTCTAGGGCTGCTGACAATCGGAGATTTAGCAATTGATGTTCAGGCACATCAGATTCTGCGCGCAGGTAAACAAATTGCTCTAACGCGACTCGAGTTTGATCTACTCGTTGCTTTAGCTAAAGAACCAGGACGGGTATTTACTCGCGATGCTCTGCTCAGCGAAGTTTGGGGCTATCGACATTCAACAGATACGCGTCTGGTTAATGTTCACGTTCAGCGTCTACGTTCAAAGATCGAACATGATCCAGAACACCCTGAAATTGTTGTGACAATTAGAGGCGTTGGCTATAAAGCAGGAGTCATGGGCGGTTCCTAAAGATGAACCCAATCTTCTGGAAAGCTCGTAACTCCCTTGCACTCAAGGTAATTCTCTCAACTGTCATTCTCTCTCTTGGCGTAGTTTGGATTACCGGTTCTGCACTTAATTCACGCCTTTCTAGCGGTATTCGAGAAGTGAACCTTAACTCTGCCATTGCCGAAGCAAGATCAACGATCTTTACTGCCGATTATCGCTTCTTACTTGCTCAAGGTGAAAAGGATTCAATCGTTCAAAAAGTAGTTGACGATGTTATTAGCTCTGCGACAACTATTACTTCAAATGAAAATACTCGCGAAGTTGTATTTCTACGTAGTCCAAGTAACACGATGATTAAGAATTACGAGATAGCATCAAACTTCTTAGATCCAGTATCAATCCCACAGTCATTAAGTGAGCGAGTTAGAAAATCTAACGACACAGTTTGGCAATACACAACCATGCGCTACTCACTAGGAGCGAGCGTTTCGGGATTAGCAGTTGGTCAAAAGGTTCAAATACCAGGTGCTGGCCAATATGAAATGTATATTGTTTTTTCTCTTGCAAACGAAGAGAAGACTCTGAACCTAATCGAAAGTTATCTTTTGATTGCTGGAATTATCTTACTTATTTTAATTACATTAATTACTTGGGTTGTGGTGCGACAGGTAGTCAAACCCGTACGCGAAGCAGCTCGGATTGCCACAGAATTTACATCGGGAGATTTTAGACAGCGAATGAAGGTTTATTCACAGGATGAAATATCCACCCTTGGTCGTGCCTTTAATGAGATGGCAGAATCTCTCGAGAAACAGATTGCTCGATTAGAGAACTTGTCACGAGTCCAACAACGCTTTGTGTCAGATGTTTCCCACGAATTGAGAACTCCTTTAACTACCTTGCGGATGGCTTCAGAAGTGATTGCAGAATCAAGGGATAGTTTTGACCCAACAGTTGCGCGCAGTACGGAATTGTTAGTTGCACAACTAGATCGTTTCGAGCGATTACTTGAGGACTTACTTGAAGTCTCACGTTTTGATGCCGAGGTTGCAGTACTTGAAGCTGTTGATTTCGATATTGTGCAACTGGTTAATCGCTGCGCAGAAGATTTGGCACTTGTTGCTAATGAGAGAAAGACCCAGATTTACGTCAAGTCTGCTGAACCCATCATCATGATTAAGGCCGATATTCGAAGGGTTGAGCGCATTCTGCGAAACCTCATGGCTAATGCAATCGATCATGCTGAAGAGGTCCAGATTGATGTGCAGATTCAAGCGAGTGAGCGTGATGTGGCAATTGGTATTCGAGATTATGGAGTTGGCCTTGATGAAGGGGCTTTAACTAGAGTATTTGATCGATTCTGGCGCGCAGATCCTTCTAGAGCTCGCACGCGCGGTGGCACTGGATTAGGACTCTCCATTGCTCTGGAAGATGCACGATTGCACAATGGCGAGCTTGAAGCGTGGGGACGACCTGGGCGCGGAGCACACTTTGTTGTCACCTTGCCTAGAAAAACTTGGGACTCAATTGATAGCAGGCTGATTCCTCTAGAGCCAGAGGATTACAGAGTTTAATTCCACATAATTTCTGAGGAAGCACGTAGAAGAGTATTTAATTCAGCACTATATGCCCATGCACATCCTCTCTGAACTCTCAGATCTTATTTATCCAATTAGATGTTATGGATGCAAATCATTGGGATTAACTATTTGTTCTATATGTCGCCGTGAATGGATTCCGCATTATTACAAATCTCGACTCGATGAGATTAATGTTCATTCTGGATTGGTATATACGGCAACTGCATCCAAAGTCATTCTCGCAGCGAAAGAGAATGGCTTAGAGGGTGCAGATGATTTGTTGATTACCGCAATCATTCATGTTTTGAAAATAGTGCGAAAAGACCAACAGTATTTTACTTTGGTCCCAGTGCCTTCAAGCAAGCAATCGCAGCGTCGCCGCGGCCGTAGTTTCATTGTTGATTTGACGCAGACAATTTCACAAAATACAGGTATTGCTATGAATGATTGCCTGCAAGTTGCCCGGAGAGTTTCTGATCAAAGCGGACTAACAAGGGGGCAACGTATTTCAAATATGCGTGGTGCTTTTTCTTTAAAGCCAGGAGTAATACTTCGGGGTGATCTGATCCTTATCGATGATGTGGTCACTACAGGTGCAACCTTGCAAGATGCCGCCAGAGCCCTAAATTCGCAGGGTTTTCATGCCTTTGGCTCAGTTTGTGCGGTTACCGCCTGTGTGTCTCAACCTCTACGATAAGGGGGTGAAAAGGCCCCCTCAGGGAGCCGCGATGAGAGGTAAGAATCAATGCCAGCATTTGTAGACAAGATTTTGCGTGCAGGCGAAGGACGCATCCTTCGTGATCTGAGCAAGGTCGT
>Ga0209550_10006620_pt1 | contig 10794 bp, 10 predicted proteins | sample LauGreSuBDMM15SN_2_FD_187567 | JGI IMG/M metagenome (GOLD analysis project Ga0209550, IMG submission 187567) | Freshwater lake microbial communities from Lake Michigan, USA - Su13.BD.MM15.SN (SPAdes) (version 5) | ecosystem: Environmental > Aquatic > Freshwater > Lake | place: Lake Michigan... | reverse complement strand
TGCGCCAAGATATTGGGCAAACCCACCCAAGGCTGCAGTTTTTTGCGCTTCATCATTTGCCAACTGAGCCAGTTCATGTTGTAAGCAATGACCATGGGTTTTTTAAACAATGCCGCTTCGAGTGTGGCTGTGCCACTGGCAATGAGAGTGACGTCACACGCTGCCAAGGCAGCATGTGATTGGCCCTTCAGCACTTGCACTTGGCTTGCACCAACTTGGTCTCGAATGCTCTCAATTCGGGCCATCATGGAGGGCATGGCAGGCAACACAAACTGTAAATTGGCTTGTTGTTGACTGAGCAACAGGGCCGCTTGAAAAAACCGTTCGGCCAAATACGTAATTTCAGACTCACGGCTCCCTGGCAGCAAAGCCACCACGGGCCGGTCTGGGTCTAGCCTCAAGTCGTGACGGGCTTTGAGGGTGTCTACATGCATGGGAATGGCTTGCGCCAAAGGATGCCCCACATACGTGGCAGGAATGCCGTGGGCATGAAGCAAATCGGTTTCAAACGGAAAAATACAAAGCACATGGTCGACGCTTTGCTTGATTTTTTCAATGCGCTCAGCACGCCATGCCCAAATTGAAGGGCACACAAAATGCACGGTGGGAATGCCTGCTTGTTTTAAATCGCGCTCTAAGTCGAGATTGAAATCGGGCGCATCGACACCCACAAATACTTGCGGAGGGTGAGCCAACAATTTCTCTTTAAGCTGTTTGCGAATGCCCACAATTTCTCGGTAGTGGCGCAACACTTCCACATAACCACGCACGGCCAATTTGTCGGAGGGCCACAAGGCGTTGAATCCTTGTGCTTGCATGCGCGGGCCGCCAATGCCATACAAATTGGCGTTTGGCCATTGCCCCCGAATGCCCTGCATCATCAAGCCTGCCAGCAAATCGCCTGAGGTTTCCCCGGCCACCATGGCCATGGAAAAAGCCCCATCAGGGGCTTTTGGAAGCGCAGAGGCAGCAGCAGTTTGCACCACTTATCTCACAATGCCGCGCTCGGGCGAAGCACCTTGCAAGAAGCCGAGCATCATGTCGACATCGGCTTTGGCTTCAGGGTACTTGTGCGTGAGCAACTCAATTTCAGATTGTGCCTGTGCCAAGGTAAGCTGCTGGCGATACAAGCTTTTGTGCATGGCCTTCACCGCAGATATTCTTTCTGCTGAAAAACCGCGGCGGCGCAAACCTTCAAAGTTCATGGACCGAGCTTGTGCAGGTTGACCTTGCGCCATCACAAATGGCGGCAAATCGGCAAACAGCAAAGAGTTCATGGCCGTGAAACTGTGTGCACCCAAACGGCAAAATTGGTGAACCACCGTGAAGCCGCCCAAGATCACCCAATCGCCCACATGCACATGTCCGGCCAACTGGGTACTGTTGGCAAAAATGGTGTGGTTGCCAACTTGGCAATCGTGTGCCAGATGAACATAGGCCATGATCCAATTGTCATTGCCCACCTGCGTCACACCTTGATCGCCAGGCGAGCCAATGTTGAAGGTGCAAAACTCTCGAATGGTGTTGCGATCGCCAATGACCAATTGGCAAGGCTCACCGGCGTATTTCTTGTCTTGGGGCACTGCGCCCAATGAATTGAATTGAAAAATTTTGTTGTCTTTGCCAATGGTGGTGTGTCCCTCAATGACGCAATGGCTGGCCACAGTGGTGCCAGCATCGATGCGAACATGCGGGCCAATGACCGTGTAAGGTCCTACCGTGACGCTGCTATCTAGCTGGGCAGCCGGGTCGACAATGGCAGTTGAATGAATGCGGGTCATAAACTTCTAGCGTTGAAAGACTAGGCAACCTTGCGCATGGTGCACATGAGTTCGGCTTCAACCGCAATCTCATCGCCCACTTTGGCGCGTGCCTTGAATTTGAAAATACCCGACTTCATTCGGTCCAATTCAACTTCCAAAATGAGCTGATCGCCGGGCTCAACAGGCCGCTTAAAGCGCGCGCCATCAATGCCTGCAAAGTAATACACCGTTTTCTCATCTGGCGTCTCGCCCAATGTGTCAAATGCCAACAAGGCGGCGGCTTGGGCCAAGGCTTCTAACATGAGCACACCAGGCATGACGGGTCGGGATGGAAAATGGCCTGTGAAGTAAGGCTCATTGACAGAGACATTTTTCAAAGCCTTGATGCGCACGCCTTTTTCAATTTCTAAGACGCGGTCTACCAACAAAATGGGGTAGCGGTGAGGCAGCTGTTTGAGAATTTGGTAAATGTCCATCATGATTTAGGTTCCAGAAAGGGGGGCTGGAGGTGCTGCGTCTCCAGTGCTTTGAGTCGATCACGCAACTTGTGCAATTGCTTCAAGCTGGCTGCGTTTTTTTCCCATGTCGCATTGTCATCGATGGGAAAAAGCCCGGTGTAATGACCCGGCTGAGAAATAGAACGTGTGACCACAGTGGCAGCAGAAATGTGAACGCCATCGGCCAAAGCAAGGTGACCCAACACAATGGCGCCACCGCCCACGGTGCAATGCGCACCAATGCGCGCGCTGCCCGCTACGCCCACACAACCCGCCATGGCGGTGTGCTTGCCAATGTGCACGTTGTGGCCAATTTGAATGAGGTTGTCGAGTTTGACGCCATCTTCAATGATGGTGTCTTGCAAGGCACCCCTGTCAATGCAGGTGTTGGCGCCAATTTCAACATCGTTGCCAATTTTGACAGCACCCAACTGCTCAATCTTTTCCCACTCACCTTGGTGCAGGGCAAAACCAAAACCATCTGCCCCGATCACAACGCCCGAGTGCACGGTGCAGCGCTGGCCAATTTCACAAGACTCACCCAAGGTGACTCTGGATTTGAGATGGGTATGAGCCCCCACCTTGGCAAATCGCTCCACCACACACAAAGGGCCAATGATGGCGGTATCGGCAATTTCGGCCTGAGGGTCAATGACGGCGCTTGGGTGAATTCGGGGACCCGTTGCCGCGGCGGTTTGTTTTTTCCAAAATTGGGTGAGCTTGGCGAAGTAGTGATACGGGTCTTCCGTGACGATACAAGCACCCCGTGTGAGCGCCAATTCTTTAAATTGCGGCGTGACAACCACACAAGCAGCGTGTGACTGCAACAAATGGGACTGGTACTTGGGGTGACTGAGAAAACTCAAGTCGCCTGCGCCCGCTGTTTCTAGCGGGGACAGTTTTTGAATGGAAGTTTGTGGACTGCCATGAAGGCTGCCGCCTAAAGCCTTAACGATGTCGCCAAGCAGCAGCACAACACGAGTCCGTTGTCTGTATGCCAGCGATTATTTGCCGGCAGAAGAATTGAGAGCCCTGATGACCTTGTCTGTGATGTCGTGCTTGGGATTGAAGTAAACAGCCTCTTGAAAAATCACATCGAATTTTTCGGCTTCGGCCACTTGTCTGACCGCACGGTTGGCACGCTCGATCACTATTTGCTGCTCTTCATTTTTTCGGGTGTTGAGGTCTTCTTGGAATTCGCGGCGCTTGCGCTGAAAATCACGGTCTTGGTCAGTCAACTGCCTTTGACGCAAGTTGCGCTGTGATTCAGACAGCGTGGGCGCTTCTCGCTCAAATCTTTCAGAAGCGGTTTTAAGGTTGTTACCCAAGTCAACCAGCTCTTTTTCGCGTTTGGAGAACTCTTGCTCCAATTTGGCTTGTGCAGCCTTGGCCGTGTTGGCCTCGCGGAAAATGCGATCGGTATTGACAATACCGATTTTCAATTCCTGGGCACTGGCCATCGTGGCAGTGAGAGCCCCGAAAGCCAACAAACAAACTTGAGAGAAATGAAGAAGTGTTTTCATTAGAAGGATGTACCGATTTGGAATTGCAATCTTTGGATTTTATCTGTATCTTGGCTCTTCACAGGGAAAGCATAAGAAAAGCGCAAGGGGCCCATTGGCGAAAGCCAGCTCAGGCCAATGCCCACTGAAGACCGAAGATCGGTCAAACTGATTTTCTGGCTCTCTGCAAAAGCCCGACCTGCGTCGGCAAAGGCGAAAAGTCGCAAAGTTCGGTCATTGCCAGCACCTGGGAAGGGGGCAAGAACTTCTGCGTTGAAAACAACCTTCCTAGCACCCCCCAAAAACAGCGTATTGGCGCTGTTGGATGGGCCCAGTGAAGATTGCTGGAAACCTCGAACGCTTCCCAAGCCACCCACAAAGTAGTTTTTAAACAGGGGATAGGGGCGGTTGGACAAGCCCTGGCCGTAACCGATATCGGCGTTCAATGCCAATGTAAACTTTTTAGTTAAAGGCGTATAGTGCTGAATTTGATAATTGGTTCGGATGTAACGAGAATCACCCGCAAGACTCAAGTCTGAGTTAAAGCGTTGCAATATCCCTTTGGATGGCACCAATGCACTGTCGCGACCGTCTCTGGCCCAGCCGATGGTGAGGGGCAAAGATGTGCTGGTATAGCCAAACTGCTGCATGTACTCCACATAAGCGTTGGGCAAGTTGGTGCCAGGCCGAATGGAGGTTTGCTCCAAATTGGCACCAAAGAACACCCTGTCTACTTCACTGAATGGCACACCGAAACGCATACCTGCGCCAGAACTGACCAAACTGTAGGCATTCAAATCGCCCAAATAGGGTCGTGAGGTGCGGTGAAAAAGATCTATGGTTCGCGAAACACCGTCCTCAGTGAAATAGGGATCGGTTGTACTGATCACAATGGTTCGATTGAAACGGCTGGTGTTGATTTCAGTGGCCAAATAATTGCCCGATCCAAAGGCATTTTCTTGGCGAATACCAAAGTTAAAAGCCACTTTTTCTGTGGAAGAAAATCCGGCACCCGCAGACACGCTGCCGGTGGGTTTCTCGACCACACTGATGATCAGGTCTACCTGATCATTGGTGGCGGGCACTTCTTGGGTCTCAATATTGACTTCTGTGAAGAAACCCAAGCGATCTACGCGGTCACGCGATAGCTTGATTTTGTCACCGTCATACCAGGCCGATTCAAGCTGCCTGAATTCTCGGCGAATCACTTCGTCGCGGGTGCGGTTGTTGCCAGTCACATTGATGCGCCTGACATACGCGCGCCGCGAAGGCTCTGCCACCAACACGAGGCTTACACGGTTGTTGAGCCTGTCAATTTCAGGACGAGCATCAATGCGCGCAAAAGCATAACCAAATTTACCAAAGTAGTCTGAGAAGGCCTTGGTGGTTTCGGCCACTGTCTCTGCGTTGAACGGCTGACCGATGCCTATTTTGACGATGGCCTTGAACTCATCTTCTTTGCCCAGGTAGTTGCCTTCAAGCTTGACATTGGACACCACAAATCGATCACCCTCCGTGACGTTGATAACGATAGAAATGTCTTGCTTGTCGGGGGAGATGGCCACTTGGGTGGAATCGACTCGGAACTCAAGAAAGCCACGGGCAAGGTAAAACGAGCGCAGGATTTCCAAGTCAGCATTGAGTTTGCTTCGAGAATACCGATCAGATTTGGTATACCAACTTAGCCATCCACCGATGTCCAAATTCAACTGGTCTTTGAGCGTTCTTTCTGAAAAGCTTTGGTTGCCATTGATGCGAATTTCTTTGATTTTGGAGGGCCCGCCTTCGGTCACTGTGAAAGTCAAGTTGACTCGATTTCGGTCAACGGGTGTGACAGTAGTCACCACCTCTGCACCATACAAGCTGCGGGTGATGTATTGGCGCTTTAACTCTTGCTCGGCTTTGTCTGCCAAGGCCTTGTCAAATGGTCGCCCCTCGGAAAGGCCCACCTCTTTCAAGGACTTGGTTAAGGCGTCTTTGTCAAACTCCTTCAAACCCACCCACTGAATTTCTGAAATTGAAGGACGCTCTTCGACAATGACCACCAACACATCGCCTTGGGTGTCTAGCCTCACGTCCTTGAACAAACCCAATGCAAACAATGCGCGAATAGCAGCCGCGCCGGACTCATCGTTGTAGAAATCGCCAATGCGAAATGGCAACGACGCAAAAACGGTACCAGACTCTACACGTTGGAGACCCTCGACCCGAATGTCTTTCAATTTAAAAGGTTCAACAGCCCATGCAGACAGGCTGACCATGGCAGTTGCAACAAACACCAACAAGTGTTGCAAGCGAAATCGATTGGAAAGAAAGTTCATGCGTTTGATTTAAGTAAAGAGTCTTGTCAAGTCGTTGAAAAACGCCAAGGCCATGATGAAAACCAACAAGACCAAACCGACTTTTTGCAAACCTCGCTGCCAAGCAACGGACACCGGTTTGCCAGTCAAAGACTCCCAAAGATAATACATCAGGTGCCCGCCATCCAACATGGGCAATGGCAGGAGATTGAGCAGCCCCAAGCTGACACTGATCAAAGCCAAAAAAGTGAGGTAAGAAGGCAAGCCTCTTTGTGCCGATTGTCCCGCCTGCTCTGCAATGGTCAAAGGGCCGCTGAGGTGCTTGGAGGAGGCCTCTCCGGTGAGCATTTGCCCAATGAGCTGACCCGTAAGCAACGTAATTTGAGTCACTTGACCATAGCCTTTGGCCAAGCCCTCCCACAGGCCTGCGCTTACCCACTCTGATTCGGAAGGCACACCCACCACGGCGCCAATTCGCCTAACCGCACTAGACTCTGGCTGGCCAGGCTGCACGGTAAGCAAGGGCTTGACTGCCAGAGACAGGCGCTGGCCTTGCCGATCAATTTCCCAAACGGCCGAGCTTTCTGACCTTTTAGACCCTGCAGCAGCTTCAGCAGCTTCAGCCGCATCTGCATCTGATGGCTTCTCCCCCCGAATGAGGGCCCTTAAGTGCTGAGCGTCTCTTACCTCCTGATCGCCCACTTTCAAGACCAAATCGCCAGTCTGGAGGCCCGCCATATCGGCTGCAGCACCCGCCTCCACTTTGCCAATGACTGGCAAAACCTTGGGGTGGCCCCACCAAGCCACCGCACTGAACAACACCACGGCCAACAACAAGTTGGCCAGCGGACCTGCGGCCACGATGGCAGCACGGACCTTCAAACTGCGCTGGTCGAAAGCCAAGGCCAATTGGTCGGCAGGCACCGACGCTTCTCGGCTGTCGAGCATTTGGACAAAACCACCCAAAGGCAATGCACCAATGACAAACTCGGTGTTTTGCCCTTCCCTTGGGTGCTTGGCGCGCCAGCGGTAAATGGCTTTGCCAAAGCCAATTGAAAAAACCAATACCGGCACCTTGAAAGCAACAGCCATTCGGTAGTGGCCATACTCATGCACCGCAATTAAAACGGTGAGGGCAAATAAGAAAGAAAGAAGCGTTAGCACGGTCAAATGTCAAATGCGGCAAGCACGCGCTGCTGCCGATGCAATGGCGCGACTTTGCGCATCCAGCGCAAGCAAGTCAGACAAACTTTGAGGTGCAGGCGGCTGCACTTTGCTCAATGTTTCTGTGTTCACTTGGTGAATTTGATCGAACCTGATTTGCTTGTTCAAAAATGCTTCAACAGCAATTTCGTTGGCGGCATTGAGCACTGCACAGGTGCCAGAGGCAGCACTCAAAGACTGCCAAGCCAATTTGAGGCCAGGAAACCTGTCGGGGTGCCCGTGGTCATCAATGGCCTCAAAGGTCATGGGCTTCAGGTTGTGAAAATCGAGAGTTTGGGCACCCGAGGTAATGCGCTCTGGCCAACTCAATCCATAGGCAATGGGCACTCGCATGTCGGGTGTACCCAACTGTGCCACGATGGAGGTGTCTTTGTACTTCACCATAGAGTGAATCACGCTTTGCGGGTGAATGACCACAGACAATTGGGCTGGTGATACACCAAACAAATAGCGCGCCTCAATGACTTCCAAGGCCTTGTTCATCATGGTGGCGGAGTCGACTGAAATTTTGCGGCCCATGACCCAATTGGGGTGCGCACAAGCTTCTTCGGGCGTAACGTTTTTGAGGGTACTCACATCGCGCGTTCTAAAAGGTCCACCCGAAGCCGTCAAAATAATTTGATCAATTCGATCGGCCCATGTGGCTGGGTTTTCGGGCAAAGATTGAAACACGGCCGAATGCTCGCTGTCGATGGGCAAAAGCACAGCGCCGCCTTTTTTGACCGCATTTAAAAAAACCTCACCTCCTACCACCAAGGCCTCTTTGTTGGCCAGCAACAAACGCTTGCCCGCATGGGCCGCAGCCAAACAAGGCGACAAACCTGCCGCACCCACAATGGCCGCCATGACGGCATGCACTTCTTCATGAGCAGACACTTGGTCAAGCGCTTCAGGCCCCCACAGCACCTCTACTGGCAAGCCTTCGGCCTTGATGCGCTGCGCCAGCAGGCGCCCTGCATCTTCCTGCGCCATGACCGCAAATTTGGGTTTGAACTTGGCGCACTGGGCCAAAATTAAGTCGACCTGCTTGGACGCTGTGAGCGCAAACACCTGGAAGCGGTCTAAGTGATTGGACAACACATCCAAGGTGTTGGTGCCAATTGAACCTGTAGAACCCAGAATGGTGATGTTTTGTTTCATAAGGTAGATGACCTGATTAAACTTTTGGCCAATGCATCAGCATCATGGCAATGGGCAAGGCTGGCAGCAGCGCATCGAGTCGATCTAGCACGCCGCCATGACCTGGCAACAGATTGGAGCTGTCTTTGACGCCGGCACTGCGCTTGACCAAAGACTCCACCAAATCGCCCACCACACTCATGGCGGTTAAAAAAATCAAACTCAATGCACCTAAAAAATAGCCGTGCGACATCATGTGTGAGAAAAAACTCGTTCCGGGCCACTCGTAATGTTGCTCAAGTTGCATCCAAGCAAAAGCTAACGCAAACACGCCCAACAATCCACCGATGGCCCCTTCCCAACTTTTGCCAGGACTGACGGTGGGAGCCAGTTTTCGATGAATGATTTTGCCGCCCAAGGCTCTGCCAAAGAAATAGGCAAAAACATCGGCAGCCCAAACCACGCAAAAAATAGACAACAAGAGCTGCACACTGGCGGTGCGGGCCTGCGCCATGGCAAGCCAAGCCAAACTTAGGAGAAGTACACCCAAAACCCATCGCCACTGGCGTGGCCACACTGACCACCCCTGCACGCCGCGCATCAGCATCCAAGCGGTGATGCCCACCCAAGCAGATCCTGCCAAAGACCATAGCCATGTGCTTGTTTGAGTGGTCCAACCTGACCACCAAGCCAAGCAACACAAGGCCGCGCAAGCCAAACCAGAAAAGACAGCTTGGAGGCGGCTCAAGCCGTTCATATTGGCCCACTCCCAAGCCCCTGCAGCGATAAGCAGGATGGACAAAACTAAAAAGGCTTGGGGGGTGTCTGCAAAAAGGGCTGGCAATAAAACAGCCAACAAGGCAAGTGCGGTGATGATCCGTTGCTTGAGCATCAAATCAACCCGTGACCGGTATGGGGGTCGGCCATCAAACGGCCATGATTTCTTGTTCTTTGCCAGCAATCAACTGATCGATTTCGGCAATGTGTTTGTCAGTGACTTTTTGCACTTCAGCCTCTGAACGTTTTTGTTCGTCTTCAGAAGCCAGTTTTTCTTTGACCAATTTTTTGACCGATTCGTTGGCATCGCGGCGCAAATTGCGCACTGCAATTTTGGCGTTCTCGCCTTCAGTGCGAACCAGCTTGGTCATTTCGCGACGGCGCTCTTCGCTCATGGGGGGCATGGGCACGCGAATGAGATCGCCCATAGAAGCAGGGTTCAAACCCAAATCGCTTTCGCGAATGGCTTTTTCAATTTTGGCCGCCATGTTTTTCTCCCATGGCTGGACGCTGATGGTGCGCGAGTCAATGAGCGACACATTGGCCACTTGCGACAAAGGCACTGTAGAGCCGTAATAGTCGACTTGAATGGTGTCCAAAATGGCGGGGTTTGCACGGCCAGTGCGAATTTTGGTGAGGTTGTTTTTAAACGCGGCAATGGACTGGTCCATTTTGTTTTGCGTGGTTTTCTTGATGTCTTCTAAGCTCATGAGATTCTCCGGGGCCTAACGATTTAGGATCAGATTCAGGTTCAGTGGCGGGGTCAAGAATTAAACGTAGACCAAAGTGCCCTCGTCTTCGCCCATGACCACACGCTTGAATGCGCCATGCTTGAAAATAGAGAACACTTTGACGGGCAGTTTTTGGTCGCGGCACAGCGCAAAAGCTGTGGCGTCCATGATGCCTAAGTTTTCAGAGATGGCTTGATCAAAAGAGATCTTGCTGTAACGCGTGGCGTTGGGATCCTTTTTGGGATCGGCGGAATAAACACCGTCTACTTTGGTGGCTTTGAGCACCAACTCGGCACCAATTTCGGCACCCCGCAAAGCAGCGGCCGTGTCGGTGGTGAAGAAGGGATTGCCGGTGCCGGCTGCAAAAATAACCACTTTGCCTTCTTCGAGGTACTGAAGGGCCTTGGGGCGAACATAGGGCTCTACCACTTGTTCAATGGCAATGGCCGACATAACGCGGGCAGTGAGACCCGCTTTGTCCATGGAGTCGGCCAGGGCCAATGAATTCATGACGGTGGCCAACATGCCCATGTAGTCGGCGGTGGCGCGGTCCATGCCAACAGCGCCGCCAGCCACGCCCCTGAAAATGTTGCCGCCGCCAATGACTACGGCCACTTGCACACCCAGACGGGTGACTTCTGCAATTTCTTCCACCATGCGAACAATGGTGGCGCGGTTGATACCGAATTGATCGTCACCCATCAGAGCCTCACCTGACAGCTTGAGCAAAATACGCTTGTGGGCTGGTTTGGCAATGGTCATTCAGGGCTCCTCATAAAGACAGATTGAAGTTTAGCGTTGAATCGCCCTTTCGGGCGACCCTGTTTACCCGGGTTTTAGCCGGCGTTTTGAGCGGCAGCCACTTGCGCAGCCACTTCGGC
>Ga0209550_10006619_pt1 | contig 10794 bp, 6 predicted proteins | sample LauGreSuBDMM15SN_2_FD_187567 | JGI IMG/M metagenome (GOLD analysis project Ga0209550, IMG submission 187567) | Freshwater lake microbial communities from Lake Michigan, USA - Su13.BD.MM15.SN (SPAdes) (version 5) | ecosystem: Environmental > Aquatic > Freshwater > Lake | place: Lake Michigan, USA... | reverse complement strand
CGCTCATTCTCTTCACTCTCGCGCATGGACATGTACGTTTCCGCCACGCGATTCATCACCACGGGAACGTCACTCCTATCCCAGGTACGCCAAGTCACGGTGAAGAGCTGCGTGCCACGGCGGTGACCAACCCGCAGGGTGTCTTCCAGTTGCTTTACACGGTCATCAACGGTGTCGTAGTACTGACCCCACTTCGTGGTAGCGATGTCGGGCGCCTTCATCGCGGCTTCAAGTACTGACTTGGATGTCATCTTCTGCGACTCAGTCTGGCCGAGTCGAGCGATCGCTTCATCCTGGACAATTTCACGGGTTACTGCGTCCTTGGCGCCGGTCACTTCGGGTCGAATCTCAAAGAGAACCATGCCACCCCACAGTGGATACAGAAACAAGCAGGTGAAGTGCGCAATCACGCCGAGCACGAGCCCGGCGCCCGCAGATCCCGCTAGCAGCCATGCGTGTTGTCGCAGCACGCGCACGGGGTCGATGGTCGGTGCTTGTTGTCGTCCGCCACGCGGCGCACCGCCCGGTGAAGCTGGTCGCGGGGCGGCGGCGGATGGAGTCGATGATGGATTCGCAGCGGTCATAGTGTTTCCTAGGGATGGTTCCCGAGCGTCAACTGTCTGGGGGCGTCGTTGGCCCCATGCCGTCACTTGCCTTTGAGCGTTTCAGCAAACGCTTCAATGTCCTTGGTGCTATCTGGATCAGCCGGACGTGCCCGCGCACGATCGAGGATCTGCCGAGCGTCACCGATGTTCCCCTGCGCCGCACGAACCTGCGCAAGGTGTAGCAATCCCGAGGTGGTGGGTGACGCGGCAACTGACTTGTTCAACGCATCCTCAGCGTCTGGCAATCGCCCCATTTGCAAGAGGACAAATCCCAGAGTGTCCAAATAGTCGGGCTGCGCGGGAGCCAACAGTACCGCACGCGATGCCAATTCAAATGCGCGCGGGTAATCCTTGCGAACCTTGGTGAGCAAATATGCGGCGTTGTTGAGAGCGGCTGGGTTGTTGTTAGAAAGTTGGGCCGCGCGCACGAATGCCGTGCACGCACCGTCAAGATCGCCCTTTCCATACAGCACCGCACCGCGGGTGAGCGCGACTGCAGATTCCACACTCGGCTGTACCGATTTGGCATCGGCAGCAACGCGCGCATCAACCTTTGAACACCATTCAAGCGCTTTGTCGCCACCGGTTGGTCCGCTACGACTCCAGGCGTCCGCCAAGATCGCTTCTTCCACCAGTGTTGGCGCGATTCCACCCTGCGTCAGGAATGCTTCAAAGTCTGCGGTCTTGTCAGCGGCAAACATCTCGCGCAGGACCATCACGGTGCGCTCGGTGTTGCCGATCGAACCGTCCGGTGTATTGCGAGCTGCAGCCAACGCCTCGCGCCCAGCAATCAGACCTTCGTCACGACGACCACTCTTAGCCAAGGCCGCAGCCGATACCGCTCGCAATACCGTCGAACGAGCGGCAAGGTCGCTTGCGCCACGCAATAGGTTGAGTGTGCCGGCTGCATCACCAGCGCCAAGGCGGGCCAACGCTGACTTCTCAAGATAAATCATTGACTTCGGATCAAGCGTGAACGCGCGCTCAAACTCACGTGCCGCACCGGTCGAGTCATTGGTGCGCTGCAGCAAATCGCCCAGCCGCTCCGCCCACACCGGGTCTTGCGGACGCAGATCAACGCCGGCCCGAGCCACCTCAATCGCACGCGGCACGTTGCCAGTGGCGATTTGCATGTCTATCAAGCGGATGCGCGCCTCGTCACTGGCTGGCTGCGCTTGCAAGAATCGTTCCAAGATGCCGATGGCTGCCTTGATATCGCGTTTGTCGAGTGAGAGATCCGCGCGCAAGGAAACCATTGGCCAATACATGGCATTGCGCGCGAGCAGCCGATCCGCTTCGGCAATAGCCGTATCGAGTTTGGCTGGGTCTTGTTGCGCAATCGAAATACCTCGCAACACCTGGACCCGACGCAACGGCGCAAAGAGATCTGCGGGAGCCACCGTCTCCGCGCGGCTCAACGCAGCAAGTGCCTCTACGATCTTGGCCTTTGATTCATCCAACTTGTTGGCATTGCGCAGATCATCTGCCTGGCCGGCAGCGACTCCGGAAACAAGCATTTCAAACTGACGCTGCAACTCGGAATTGGTGGAAGCACCAAGCAGCGGTCGAATCCGAACCAGAGTCGCCTCTGCTTCGACGTAGTTGCGTGCAACAATTTGTAAATCAGCAAGTCGAAGCAAACCAGGAAGTTGCGGGGAGTCACCCATGACTGCGGTGAGCAATTCGATGGCACGCTGGGTGTTGCCACGGCGCGACTCCACTTCAACAAGCGCTGCGTCTACTTCGCGCTTCTTGGGATCTTGTAGGGCGGTTGCCTTGGCGAACGCGGCGTCAGCACCAGCCACGTCACCGTTGCCTTCTAGGAAGGCGCCTTGCTCCAGATACATCAAGGCAGTCACCTTGTTCTCTGTCTCGGCTCGGGTAATCACGTCCTGGAGGGCCTTGGTGCCCTGCGGGAGCTTGCCGTTTTCACGCATCACCGAAGCCTTACGCCCAGCAAATCGAACATCGAGCGGCGCAACCTTCATCGCAGCGTCATACAACTGTTCAGCAAGTGCAATGTTCATGACGCTGGCGTCTTCAAGCAGGCGGCGCTGCTCATCAGGCGGAACCGTCGACCAGCCGCGCGCGTCGTAACGGGGACGACCCTGCGCATCACGCACTGAACCGTAATCGGCGGGCATGTACAAGAGCGCGTACAGGTCGCCGATGTTCTCACGATTGGTTGAGTCCATTTGCAAGATGCGCTGCCGGTGCTCAATGGCCTTGGCGCGGCTTCCATAAACCGCTTCGTACTGCGCGGCGGTGGTCAGCGTTTCCATGTCGTTCTGGTTTGCTGCAATGGCGCTTCGCAACATGTCCAGTGCAGTCCGCCCCTGCCCAGATCGACCCAAGGAGCGGGCGTACCCACGCACATTGACAAGGTCGTTGGGACGGCGGTCGTACGCTTCCTTCCACAGCGCCAGTGCGGCTGGCTCATTGCCAACGCGCTCTTGGATCAGGGCAAGCTGTGCGGCCACTGGTGCCTGATTGCTACCGGCCTGCCGCGCTTTCTCCAATACGGAAATCGCTTCGGCGGTGCGGCCTTGATAATCAAGCAGACGGGCGCGGAGAATCACCTCAAGAATCGGCGACGAAGACGTCAACTTTGCAGCAGCGGCAACGTGCAGTTCTGCAGCCGGAATGTCACCGCGAGAAAGCGCGTCCATGAAGGACAATTCGACGCTTGATGCATCGCCTGCACCACTCGCCACCACTTGCTTCTCTGCCTCTGGAAGCACGTCATTGATCTTCTTCAGGAACTCTTCGCTACGGGCAAGATCAGGAGAATTGGATCGACGAAGTTCAACAATCTGCCGCTCAAGATCCGTCCGCAACGCACGCAAGGCGCGTACGCGTTCATTGTTCCGCTGCGCTGGGTCGGTCACGACCCGCGCAATCATGATGTCGATGCGCTCCACCGGATCTTCGGTGGCCAGAAGCGCTTCGTTACGAGCGAGGTCGGGATTACCCGGGTACTTCTCAAGTGCTGCACGCAAGAACACTAACGCCGCGGCCTTGTCGCCAGACTCCTGCTCAACCAAGACCTGCGCATACATCGCTTGCAAAGATCCATCGGATGACTTCACCCATGCTGATGCCAGTTCACGGGCGCGCGGGAAGTCCTTTGCGCGCATAGCGGCTTCCAATCCGGCAATCTCCGGAGCTGCTTCAACGCGGCCACCTTCGGCCCGGCTTCGAATATCCTGCGCCATGCGTGCATACTGTTCCTGCTCAGGAAGTGCCTTTGCAAGAGCCTCGTAGAGGCTTGCAGCTTCTGCAAACCGCCCCAGCTGCGTTGCAATCTCCGCGCGCTGAATGGCCAAGCGAAGATCAGATGGGTACGCGTCGGTACCCCTGGTCACTGTCTGCATGGCAAGTCCAAGATCGTTCTGTGCACGAGAAACCATGGTTGCCCAGAGGAACGCGTCGGCTGGCGGCTGTGGCACCTTGGTGAAATACAGCTCCCACTTCTTAGCTGCTCCATTCAAATCCATACGCGACTGCAAGATCTTTGCGTCCGCCGCGATCATCCCTGGAACGTTTTCATCATTCTGCAGTGCTTCCAGCAAACTTGCGCGAAGCTCCACAATTTCCTTATCAAGCTTGGTCTTCTGCGCAGGGTCGGTACCACGTGCAATCTGCACGATGGCAGCCTCAAGGAGCACTTGCAGTGCACGAGCGCGCGTGTCCGACTGAATACTTGCCATCAAACCTGTTGGCAAACGCGGCTGATCGAGAATGCGGCGTGCTGCTACTTGAGTGCGGTCAAATCCCTTTTCGGCATCACCGGTTCGACTGACATACTCAAGGTCCAGTCCGGCAGTGATCAAATCGGCTGGGTGGGTTGCCAGCCAATCTTCAAGAAGCTTGGCACCAGCATCAATCCCCTTGGCATCAACAAGTCGGCTCGCCACTGCGCGCACTGCCGATCCGCGACCGGTAGCAAGCGCCGCTTCTGCAGCCTTGACGCATGCAGCATCAAGTTTCGCCGTATCAATCTTGGTGCGATCCATGCGGTTTCCGGTCCGCGCGTCAAGTAGTACGCGCTCAAGGTCCGCGGATGCAACCGCATCCTGTGCCAGCAAATCAGCTGGTTCCGCTGCTGCGCGCATGTCAGCCATGGACTTATCCAAAAGCTCCAAGCGGCGCGATGCTGCCTGGGTTTGACCCGCGCCACGCAAGCGCGCCACATCGGCCGTGCGCATCGCGACCAATGCGCTCCACGCGCGCCAACTCTTCGGCGCTACTTTCAAGAACGCCTCAAGTTGCTTCTCAAGGTCAGTACGTTCGCCGGACGTCAGTACTTGCTCACGTTGCGCGCGCGCAAACAAGACGGTCTCCTCAGCCGTCTTCATGCCGTCGCTCCCCGGAGCCATGACGTCCTTCATTTCTTTGCCGACGGTCTCAATGGAAAGCCAGCCGTCACCACGCGAGTAAAGCTCTGCTTCATCTTCAAGTGCAGCAATCAGAATCTTCCACTGCTCTGGGTCACCAGGCTGCGCGCGCGTGTGCTGGCGCTTCAAAGCCATCATGCTTCGATAGTCCTCAACCGACTGCGCTGGAGTGTCGGCAGTGACTTTGCTGAGCGCCTCTTCCATCTTCTCGATGTAGCGCACGACGTCAGGCTTCTTGCCCACTGCGCGGCCGTACATGGCGTATGCCTCGCGAGATTTGCCCTGTGCCATCAGTTCATCACCGGCGCGAATGTGCCGATCTGCGTTCTTCAGCCACAACTGGTTGACCAGAATGACTGCGACCAACAGAAGAACGGCGGCCAATGAAAATCCGCCGACGACGAAAATGAATTTACGGTTGAGCTTGCTTGCCATCGATCAATCCTTGCGTTCCGGCCGTGCTGTGGTGCGTTCCATCGACGGCCAGTCGGGGAGGCACCGCATCAAGGGCGGCAGAAGTTGCGTGAGAAAGTCCTCGGCGTTCGTCTGAAATGAGACGGCCGAGGGAGTGTCGCTGAGTGGGTAACGGGCTGAGAGCTGCACTTTACAGTAGTAAGCGAAACGATCGGTGAGATTGAACGCCAGCGCACGAACACCAAAGGTGCTAGCGGTGGAGCGACCATTGGCAATGAACATGTACCCGCCAAGCTGCTCAACGCGCGAGGCGCGCGGATCTTGAAACGTGGAAACCGTCATCGCAAATTCACCAACCGGTAAGGTGACTTGTTCTTCGATGCGCGTCACTGGATCAACCAGTTTCGCCATCGGGTAGCGCGCACCAGTGGCGGCATTCACAGGCGCATCGACCGCAACATTGGTAAGTATCGGTAGCGAAAGTGCCATGGTGATCGGATCACCCAATTGCACTAGACCGCCTGCTCCCCAGCAGCGCTCGGGGATGTGCGGCACCGTATCAATCATGCCCGTGTAGTACGCCAAGTGCAGCGAGATGACGCCCTTGGCAGGATCGCCATCAATGGCATAGGAACGCGTCAGGTACTTCTCAGTACCGAGCGACTCCACCATGGCTGCGTCCATTTGTTGATCTTCGCCAATGCGTTGCCAGTGACCCATCACCGTCGGAATTGCGCCAAGGTCTGTGCGGAGCGGGACCGGGTCTTTCTTGAGATACACATCAAGCGCCTGCATGCCGATGCGGAGACCAAGTCCACCAACCGCAAGCGTCGCTAACAACGCGAAGTACACCGGCTTCACCTTGGCCTGAAAGTGAATCATGATTTCACTCCAGTGCGCGGGGCGGTTGGAGCCTGACTTTCGTCCACCAGATTGCGGATCACCCACATCACGCCCAGGAACATCAGGAATGCCGGAATCAACCAGACCAAACCCACCATGCTGTGGAATTCGCCCGTGCTGAAATTCGAATCAACCATGGAGAGCATGCCCAGCGATGCAACCCGGAGTACGTTCACAAAGAGCGAGATGGGAACGCCCGCCACCACCAGCAGCACGCGTTGCCACCAGCGCGGTAGGCCGAGTGCCGCCAAGGCAACGCCGATCGCCAGAAACGCCATCAGCGTGCGCATGCCGGAGCATGCTTCAGCAACGTTGAGTGGATGAGTAGTGCCGTCGGACATATGCACGGTGAGCACGTTGCCCACTCGATCCGTGTCAATGCCCAATGTGTTCAACAGAATATCTGCGCCGATCGCGCTCCAATCCTGTAAACGCTCCGTGACGCGCGACATCACGCGTTCAGAGATGGTCTGTCCAAAGACCCACCAGTACGCCCATGGGAACCAAAGCCAACGGAACGAGGCAGTGCCGAACACAGCAAGCAGGCAGCCAAGCAGCGCAAAGCCGACCCCGACGCCGCGCACGTTGTGATGCTGAATCGCTGGCGGACCGAACGCGGACGCGGAGTAAATTGCCAAGCCCACAAACAGCAGCAAGAACGCAGTCCATGACGGTGCAAACCGCCGCACCGCAAGCTTCTCGCGCTGCACGTACACAAAGTAACCCGCGATAAGCGGGATCAAGAGCGTGTGTCCCCAGTCCTGCACCTGGGTGGTTGCTTGCACAAACTGGTAGCGGAAGAACTCAAAGAATGTGCCGACAAAGGCAACTACAAAGAGCGCGCCCCAAGCGATTGCTGCACGATCGGACACGTCCAATGCACCAACGCCAACACCAACCGCGCCGGGCGCGGCATTACGAGGTTGGGGAGTGTTCGCCGCGCTGCTTGTCATGCAAGGATCCAGGCTCCGACTTCGTTCCGAGGATCTGTGCCAGCGTTCCTACGCCCACCCTCGTCTCTGGTTCGCCAATTCTGACAAACTAGAACTGTTGCTGGGAAAAGGGAGGTGGTCCGAATACATCGTTTCCGAAGTTGCGGTCGATAAGAAATCCAAAGCCGTAGGTCATTCGGAACCCGTTGCGGATCACCGCGAGCGGGGTGGCGAAGAAGTTTGTACCGATGATGACGTGGTCATCAGCGCGCATCACAATGTCCGGCTCTGCCTTATTGCGGATGGCGGCCAGGTTGACGCGGAGAGCCGCTTCGCGATCGGGAGCGACCTTGCGGATCAGATCAACGCGCTGCGGAATAGCAATCTGGCCAAGTCCACCGGCGGCGGTGACGAGACGGCTGAGCGTCAGCTCGCCGATCGGTGGCAAGTTGTAAACGCCAGGACGCGCCACTTCGCCGTCGATGTAGACGACGCCAATATCACTCTCAACATGGATCTTGTCGCCGGGACGAATCAGAACGTTCTGCGTCAAATCGCCCTTCTGCAACTTCTCCCAGTCAATGATGATGACGCGGGTCTTGCGGCCGTTGGGGAGACGGAAATTCACCGCCTGCTTCAGTGTGCGACCGTCCGATGTTGCTGCTGCACCGCCAGTGAGTGCGCCCTCGGGCGAGTTTGGCGCCGCCAGGTTTGTGTCGGGGCCGATCGGCCCGCTGTTTCCAGCAGGAACGAAGACCCACTCTTGCTTCTGAGTATCGAAGACGTAGCGCGCCTCGGTGGCGCCCTGTTGTGTCGGCGGCGTTTGCAACGCGGCATCCGCATGGGGAACTGACTTTTCAGCGACCCCCGGAGCTTCCAATGTGGGGGATTCAAGTTGATCCACGTCCACCACCATCGATGGCGAGCGCAGCGCGCCCGGGCTCGCTGGCGCGGCTGGATTCGAAGCGGGAGCGATGGGCTCGATTGGCTGGCTCGGATCGGAGGGCGCAGCGCCGGGTGCAGTGCTTGGTGCAGTACTGGGCGCAGCAGTAGCCGGAGCCTGAATTTGCTTGAGTAAGTCATCCACACTCGGCGGTGGTTCGGCAGGCATTGCCGGCGCGGATGGCGACGCGGTATTCGGCGTGGTACTCGGCTTTCCTGCGCCAGCACCAGTAGCGGCGGCGGGAGTTGTCCCGCCGGCTGCCATCTCTTGCGCTGCACTTTCGTCAAGCTTCAGGGTGCGCACAATGCGAACGCGGCGAACGCCTTGATTGGCTCCGCCCGCGAGTGCCACCGCTTGCTCAATGTCAAAGTCGGGGCGTGAGAGCGAATACACGCCAGCATTGCGCACTTCGCCGTCAACCATAAACGTGAAGGCCCGACCCTCAAGGATGGTGACGTCAACGCGTGGATCGCGAATGATCGGCCTGAGTTTTTCGGTAATCGCGGCAACCAAGTCGGTCTGCGACATTCCTGCCGCTTGGATCGAACCAACAATCGGGAGCAAGATCTTGCCGGACTGATCGATGGTGCGCTTGAACTGCTCTGGCTTGTCCACCTGAAAGAGGTCATTGATTTGCACATCAATGCCGTCACCCGCAGCAAAGATGTATTCCGGAGATCCGGCAACCAAGTCAGTTGCAGTCGGCGGACCCATCTCGGTAGCAAAGGCGTCTTCATCTACTTCAATCACATCGATCTTGCGAAGGATGGGGATGGATGTGGGGGTGTGCTCAAAGTAACCCGTTCGACTTGGATCCATCCAGCTGTCGTAATCGCAGCCCGTCAACGTGACAGCCAGCAGCAAACCAAGTGCCCACGGCAGACGTGCGTGGGTGCGCGCTGCGGGGCAATCTGAACGGGTTGGCTGTGCAGTCCGGACCAAAGTCATGTGACAGAACCTCTTCGGAGGAAGGCCGGGCTAAACATCGCCGACCGAATCGATACCACTCGTGCCGCCCGAGTAAATAAGTCGGGGGGACGCATGGGCTATCGGCAAGCACCGCAGGGTACCTTCACCTCCATCTGTGACGATTATTGAAGTAGCCCCCGAACAAACTTCTAACCTGAAATCGTCTGCTCGAGAACGGCCATCCGAACAGCCACCCCATGAGTGACCTGGAGAAGGATTTGGCTCCGGCGACGGTCGTCAGCCACGTCGTCGTCCACCTCAACACCACGATTCACCGGTCCGGGATGCATGACAATGCAGTGCGAGGGCAATCGGCTGGCTCGCTCGCGGGTGAGACCGTACTGCAGCCGATAATCAGAGGCAATCGCCCCGCCGGCGGCACGTTCCACCTGGACGCGAAGCATGATGATCGCGTCAAGATCATGCAAATTAGACTCAAGATCGTGTGAGATCGCCACGCGTTCGTGATATTTTGCCACGGTTGCGAAGCCGCGTGGTAGCAGGGTTGGCGGCCCGATTAGGCGCACGTTTGCCCCCAAGGTGGTGAGTGCATGAAGCGCGCTCCGGGCAACGCGACTATTGGCGATATCGCCCACGATCGCAACATTTGCACCCTTAATCGCCCCTAATGCCTTCCGAATCGTCAAACAATCCAGCAGACCTTGCGTGGGATGCTCATGGCGGCCATCCCCGGCATTGATGACGGCACACTGAACGTGGCGCGCGAGTTGGTTGGGTCCGCCGGAAAGATTGGTACGAACGACAATGGCGTCGACCCCCAGCGCCTCCACATTCAGGGCGGTATCTAAGAAGGTCTCGCCCTTACTGGTGCTGGAGCCCGAACCCTGAAGCGCGATCGCCCGAGCCCCGAGCCTGGCAGCGGCCGCCTCAAAGCTCAAACGCGTCCGGGTGGAGTCTTCAAAGAACAGGTTGGCTACCAAACGCCCCGCAAGCACCGGGGTAGCAGAAACTTCCCCGCGCGCTGCTGGAATGAACGCCTCAGCCCGATCAAGGAGCGCAGTGAGTTCAGGGGCCTCGAGACCCTCAAGTTGCAAAAGATGCCGCGGCATACCGGGAGTGTACGGGCTTGAGCCGAGCAACTCAGCCGCCGTTGTAGGCCGGATTCGACCACCACGGCCCGCTCACGAACGGATAACTCGGGTTGTCGACAAACGGATCGTCACTATCCCCTTGGGTGGTCGCAAACATATTGCCTCCCGGCCCAGGGCCTTGTTCAGCGCGCTGCATTTGCGTGGGCGACATGGAGTCGCCCCACAAGTCACCATCATTTTCCGAATCGCACGCACACAGGAGTGCCAACAGCAGCACCGAAGTACCGGCGTACATGCAGGAACGTGATGCCATGCGGAACGAAGTACGAGCGGTGCTTGCAAGCATGATGGAAGTGTATTCAGTTACTGCGCAGGCGCAATGTGCCACACCGCGCCCTTCGCGCGTGGGTCCTGACTGCCTTCAAAGGTCACCAGGTAAAGCGATCCATCGTTGGCCTCACCAAAGCTGGTGGGTAATTGATTCCGGGTGGTGAGCAGTACTTCAGGACCCGCAAGCAACGCGCCCTTGTCGGCTCGCAGCCCCCAGACGCGACAGGACACCAAGTCTGCGTAGAGGTA
>Ga0209550_10006618_pt1 | contig 10795 bp, 12 predicted proteins | sample LauGreSuBDMM15SN_2_FD_187567 | JGI IMG/M metagenome (GOLD analysis project Ga0209550, IMG submission 187567) | Freshwater lake microbial communities from Lake Michigan, USA - Su13.BD.MM15.SN (SPAdes) (version 5) | ecosystem: Environmental > Aquatic > Freshwater > Lake | place: Lake Michigan... | reverse complement strand
CCCAGGCGGTCGGGCGAGGTGTACTGCTGGCGGTACTGCTCAAACGGCAGGCTGTCCATGGCCTCAATGCGCTGCTGCTCTTGCACCGAGGCCTGGCTTTGCGCGGCCAAGGCCTGGCGCTGCGGCTCAGAAAAAGGCTGGGCCAGCAAGGCCTGGTGGGTGCGCTCTGAGCGTGCGCGGCCAAAGTCAATGAAGGAGTCCGCGTGCTCGGCCTGCATCACCGCCAACACCCGGGCCGAGGGCAAAAGCTCAGGCTGCGCCAGGCGGGTGCGGGCCTGCGCCAAGGCCTGGGCGTGCGCGCCAGCTTGGGGCGTGCCGGCCAAGTCTGCGTCCAGGCGTTGGGCAATGGGCTCAAAGGCCTGCAGCAGATCGGCGCCCCAATCCAGCAAAGACACCTGGGACTCGCCGCGCTCGAGCAGCAGCCCCGGCTCGCGCCCACGGGCAGCGGTGCGGTGCTGGTTGCGGCCCAGCGCGGCAATTTCGGCCGGGGTGTCGGGCGGGCTGGCTGAGAGCAGGCAGTGCAGCAAAAACACGTCTAAAAAACGCATGGTGCTGGCCTCAATGCCCACCTCGACAAAGGGGTCCAGGTCCATCAGCCGCACTTCTACGTACTCGACGCCGCGCTCGCGCAAGGCGTGCAGCGGGCGCTCGCCTGAAAAAATGGTGCGCTTGGGCCGGATGGTGCCGTAAAACTCGTTTTCAATTTGCAGCAGCGTGGTGGCCAGCTGGTTGTAGTCGCCGCCCGGGTTGCGCACGCCCACGGCCTCGTAAGCCGGATAGGGGCGGCTGAGCGCGTCATGCAGCGAGGCCGCGTAGCCCTCCAGGTCGTTGTAACTCACGGCCAGCGAGGCCTGCGCATCGCTTTGGTAACCCAGCCGGCCCATGCGCAAGCTGGTGCCATAAGGCATGTGCATGGAGCTTTTGCCCAGCGGCTGCAGCTCGTGCTCGCGGCCGGCCACAAAGCTAGAGCACAGCGCAGGCGAGGCACCAAAGAGGTAAAGCAACAAAAAAGCGTGGCGCCTGAAGTTGCGAATGAGGGCAAAGTAATCCGCGTTACTCAGCCCAGGCAGCGACCAGTTGTAGTGGATGCCCGAGATGGTCTGCATGCGCCTGCCATAGCGGTGGCCCAGGCCCATGCGGTAGACGCTCTTGGCGCGGCCCACGTTGGACGAGCCGTAGCGTGCAATCGGGATGGTCTCGTCGGTGGGCAGCGTGCAAGGCATGCTGGAGACCCACAGCATCTCGTCGCACTGCTCGGCCAGCGCGCGCAAGCTGAACTGGTGCAAACCCGTGAGCTCGGCCAGCACGGCCTCGGGCGTGGTGTAGGCGCCGGTGACCAGTTCCACCTGCGACTCACTAAAATCGGTGGTGATGTGAGGGTGCGTGAGCGCAGAGCCCAAGGCCTGCGGGTGGGGCGTGAGCGCGAGCATGCCGTCTGGGCGGCTGCGCAGGCTTTCTTTCTCCAGGCCGCGGCGCATGCCCTGAAGGCGCTCGGCAGACAGCGCCTCCAGGCCCTGGCGCAGATGGGCAACGGCCTCATTTTTCATTCATTTTTTCCTTATTTGGGGTGAGCGCCGACCATGCCAACTCAACAAGCCAGCCATCTTGCCAGCTTGTGATGAATCTTGCTTGACAGCCCTCAGGCCAGCACCTGGGCCAGCCAGGTGCGCATGTCCTCGATTTCTTGGGCACACACCGAATGCTCCATGGCGTACTCGTGCCACTGCACGGCATAGCCCTGGGCCTGGAGAAAGTCCCGCGAGGCACTGGCGCGGTCCAGCACCACCACGCTGTCGTGGCGGCCGTGGGCCATAAAAATCGGCACATCGGCGTTGGCCGGGCTGTGCTCGGCGGCCAGCTTGTCGGCCAAAGGCAAATAACCCGACAAACCCATCACACCGGCCAAGCGCTCGGGGTGGCGCAGGCCCACCATGAGTGCCATCGCGCAGCCCTGGGAAAACCCGGCCAGCACGATGCGGCTGGCGGGTATGCCGCGGGCTTTTTCACGGGCAATCAGCACTTCAATGGCCGCTTGCGAGCGGCGCATGCCGGCTTCGTCTTGGCGCTGGGTGATCTCGGCGCCCATGATGTCGTACCACGCGGGCATGGCGTAGCCGCCATTGATGGTGATGGGCATCACCGGCGCGCTGGGGAAGATATAGCGCAGCGCGCCCACGCTGGACAAGTCCATCTGCTCGGCCACAGGCACAAAGTCTCGGCCATCGGCGCCCAAGCCGTGCAAGATGATGACGCTGGCCACAGGGTGTTCGCCGGTCTGGGCTTCAAGGACTTGCAAGGACATGGATGGACAACATAAAAAAGTGTGTGTGCAGCGGCCACGCCGAGCTCAAAGGAGCGCGATTGTAAAAGGCTTGCTGCATCGTCGGAATGCGCCCGCACCCAGGGGCGCCGCTGGCCGAGCCAGCGGCGCCTGGGCGGCGTTGATGATGAAGTTTGGTCATGCCCGCCTGCCAAGGCTGGGATACAAGGCTGCCGCCCAGGCCAGGAGTTCACCTTGAACGAATTGAACCCGCACCAGCCACACCAACCCCACCGCCCCGACCGCAGGTGCCTGAAAGTCAGGCACAAGCTCAGCGAGGAAGAGGACATCCCGATCGACGCGCCCAATGTGGAGTGTCACCAAATGATCAACGACCAGCGCCACAGCCCGGTTGTGCGTCAAGCCCAGAGGCCTTTTGAAGTGGTCGAGTCAATGAGCGCCCCACAAGGTGGTGCGTCAAGCTCAGAGGCTTTTGACCTCAATGCGCTTGGCCTGGGCCTGCGCCACCTTGTGGAACCGCAGCTTGAGCACACCGTGCTCAAGCGTGGCCTCAATCTGGTTGGGGTCCAAATCCCAGCTCAGTGTGAAGCTGCTGCAGCGCCCCTGTGGGAGCTGGCCTGCCAGCGAATGTTCGCCTGCGGTGATGCACGTTCATGGGCACGATTCGCCAGCAGGCTGGCTCCTACAAAGACAAGCTGGCTTTTCCCTTGTAGGAGTTGGCCTGCCAGCGAATGCTCGCCTGCGGTGATGCCCGTTCACAGGCACGATTCGCCAGCAGGCTGGCTCCTACAAAGACAAGCTGCAGCGTCCCTGTGGGAGCTGGCCTGCCAGCGATTGCTCGCCTGCGGTGATGCCCATTCACAGGCACGGTTCGCCAGCAGGCTGGCTCCTACAAAGACAAGCTGCAGCGTCCCTGTGGGAGCTGGCCTGGCAGCGAATGCTCGCCTGCGGTGATGCCCATTCACAGGCACGGTTCGCCAGCAGGCTGGCTCCTACAAAGACAAGCTGGCTTTTCCCTTGTAGGAGCTGGCCTGCCAACGAATGTTCGCCTGCGGTGATGCCCATTCACAGGCACGATTCGCCAGCAGGCTGGCTCCTACAAAATGCACTGCGCGAATGGCTGGCCCTGACTGGCGCAGGGCGCCGTCTCAGTCCAGGCGAATGACAAACTCCGCATCGCCCATGTAGCGGTGTGGCCCGAGTGCGGCCGTCAACGCAGCCGACTCGGCTGCTTGCCAGGCGGTGATGATGTCCAGCTCTTCGGTGGACAGGGCCTCTGGGCTGGGTTGCTCGCCGTAGGTAGCCACCAGCTTTTGGTAGGCCAGGTACACCGGGGCGACCAAGGCAGGGTCGCCAAGCTCGGCCTCCAGCACTTGGCAAAAACGGCGCTCGGCGCTGCAGCGCTCGGCTTCGCTGGCGTCTTCAAACGCATAAAGCTTGATGCGGTAGCTCATGCGCTGCCGGCCAGCAGCGCCAGCCGCTGGCGAGTCAGCTCGGCCTGAGCCGCGCGGCCCTGGGCTTGCGCGCGCTGCAGTTGCAGGCCCAGCCAGGCCAGCCGCGGCGGGTCGGTCAAGATACCGCTGTAGGCTCGGATGATGGTGGCGCACACCAGCCCCCGCACGGGGGTGAACACGCTGGACTGGCGCAACCATTGGGGGGGGTCTTTGCGCGGCACGTCGATCAAAATGCGGGCCTTTCCGTCGGGGGCCAGTTCCACGCGGCGCACGCGGCCAATGGGAAGGCCTGAAAAAGTCATGTCCATGCCGACCACCACGCCCTCGGAGTCCCCGGCCACCAGCACCGAGGCCTTGCCCGACACCATGTGCAAGGCCATGCGCTGGCGGTTGGCCGGGCTGTAGCTCGACGGCAAGCAAGCGAGCACCAGGATTTGGGCGCCCGTGAAAAGCACCTGCCACCAGCTGATCAGCCACAGGAGCTGTGGCCGTGGGCGCGGCAACGAAGCTGGGGGCATGGCGTATCTCTCGGTCTGGGGCATCAATGGGGTTGGCAAGGGGGTCTTCAAACGGCGGCACCTGCCCGCGCCCCGCTCACGTTCAGGCTCAGGCCTGCTGCGCCATGGCCTCGCCCATGCGGATGGCGCCTGCGGGCTGCCAGGCCGGATTAAAGCGGAGTGGGCCTTCAGGAAAGAGCATAACCACGGTGGAGCCCAGTAAAAAGCGGCCCATTTCCTGCCCTTGGGTCAAGCGCAAGCTCTGGCCTTGGTAGTCCCATTCGCGCACGCCGCCCTGGCGCGCGCGCTGCACCACACCATGCCACACGGTGGCCATGCTGCCCACAATGGTGGCGCCCACCAGCACCAACACCCAGGGCCGGCCCTGGTGCTCAAACACGCACACCAAGCGCTCATTGCGGGCAAACAAGCCGGGCACGCCGCGCGCCGTGGCCGGGTTGACCGAAAACAAGTCGCCAGGCACGTAGATCATGCGTTGCAAGGTGCCGTCGCAGGGCATGTGGATGCGGTGGTAGTCGCGCGGGCTGAGGTAGAGCGTGGCAAACAAGCCGTTTTGGAACTGCTGGGCCAGCGCCGCATCGCCGCCCACCAAAGCGGTGGTGGAATAGCTGTGGCCCTTGGCCTGGAACAGCTGGTCGCCCGAGATGGGCCCAAACTGGCTGATGGCGCCGTCCACCGGGCACACCAGCTCGGCCTGGGCCAGCGGGCGAATGCCAGGCTTGAGCGCGCGGGTGAAAAAGTCGTTGAAGCTGCGGTACTGGCCGATGTCAGGCTCGGCCGCCTCGCTCATGTCCACTTTGTACTTGTTGACAAACCATCGGATCAGCGCGGTGGTGGTGTCACCGCGCTCGCTAGACGCAATGCGGCCGGCCAGGCGCGTGAGGGCCTGCTTGGGCAGGACGTATTGGGACAGGACAGTCAGGCGTTCAGACACACGCGCTCGCTTCTAAAGTCAGAGTGGGCGGGATTCTATAGATGACCTGATGGCGCCTGCCTCAAGGGCTGGTCTCGGGAAATGGGCCCCAGCGACAAGCCAGCTTCAAGGCGCCAGCCTCAGCAACTGGCCGCGGGCGCTGTCGGTCAACACGTAAAGCAAGCCATCTGGGCCTTGCCGCACGTCGCGGATGCGGCCCAGGCCCTCCAGCAGCTTGTGTTCGCGCAGCACCTGGCCGCCAAAAGGCTGGGACAGCTCCAGGCGGCTGAGGTAGCCAAATTTGAGCGAACCCACAAACAAGTTGCCGCGCCAGGCCGCGCCGTAGCGCTCGCTGGTGAGAAAAGCCATGCCCGAAGGCGCGATGGACGGCGTCCAGTGGTGCAGCGGCGGCTCCATGCCCGGCTGGGCGCTCAGCCCGCTGCCTACGGGGCTGCCGCCATAGTTCTCACCAAAGCTGACCACGGGCCAGCCGTAATTGCGACCCGCTTGGGGCAGGTTGATCTCGTCACCGCCTTGCGGGCCGTGCTCGTGCAGCCACAGCGTGCCGTCAGGGGCGGTGGCCAGGCCTTGCGGGTTGCGGTGGCCCCAGCTCCAAATTTCTGGCAGGGCGCCAGCGCGCTGCAGAAGCGGGTTGTCGGCCGGCACACTGCCGTCTTTGCCCACCCGCACCAGCTTGCCGTGGTGGTTGTCCAGGCGCTGGGCATCGTCGCGCCTGAAATAGCGCTCGCCCAGAGCCAAAAACAAGCTGCCGTCGGCCTGGCCGCCCCGCCGGCCCTCGGCCAGCCGGCAGCCAAAGTGCAGCCGGCTGGACACCTTGGGCCGCTGGCTGAAGATCACGCGGGTGTTTTCCAGGGCCGACTCGTCGGCGCTCAAGGTGGCGCGCAGCAAGGCCGTGCTGCTGCCGCCAGGCCCAAGCTCGGAAAAACACAGGTACAAGGTTCGGTTGCGAGCAAAGTCGCTGTCCAGCAGCACATCGAGCAGGCCGCCCTGCCCGCCGGCGGCCACCGCCGGCACGCCTGAGATGCTGGCCCCCAAGCGGCCGTCGGCCTCAATCAACCTCAAACGCCCAGGCCGCTCGGTCACCAGCATGCGCTGCGAGGGCAAAAAAGCCAGGGCCCAAGGGTGTGCCAGGCCCTCGGTGATCACTTGGGGCCGCAATTGTTGCGCGTATGCAGCGGTGGCAGTCCATGGCAAGGCCATCCAAATCAGGGCGAAAAACCAAGCACCAGCGAGCTTCATGGGATTTTTTCCATCGTCTTCATCAGGCCTAGACTGTGCCAGCTGAGCGCAATGTTTGGGGTTGATGTGATGAAAAACCTCATGGAAATCAAGCACTTGAATTCAAGCCCCCAGGCAGCTCAACTTGACCGACGCTGCCAGCTCGGCTAAGCTCAGCGCCCTATGCAACGCCCTGCCCTTGCCTGTTTGACCTGCCTGCTGATGGCCTGCGCCTACGCGCAGGCCTCACCTGCTGGCCGGGCGGACGAGTTGGAAACCTTTTTGACCGAACGCGGATTGCTCAGCCAAATCGACCAAGTTCGCCAAACCGTGTCCAACAAGGCCTCGGAACTGGTGGTCAACGCCATGGGCTTTATGGGTGTGCCCTACAAGCGCGGCGGTAACTCGGCCGAAAGCGGCTTTGACTGCAGCGGCTTTGTCCGCGCCATGTACCAGCAAACCGTGGGTTTGGTGCTGCCCCGCAAAGCCGAGCAGCAAGCAGCAGCCACCGAAAAAATTGAAAAGCGCGACCTCGTCCCCGGTGACTTGGTGTTTTTCAACACCATGCGCCGCACCTTCAGCCATGTGGGCATCTACATTGGTGACGGCAAGTTCATCCACTCACCCAAGCCGGGCGCTGAGGTGCGGGTGGAAAACATGGGTGAGTCGTACTGGAACCGACGCTTTGACGGTGCCCGCCGCGTCTCGCCCGAGGCGGGTTCCGTGGCTCAAAAGGCCGCTGGCGGCCAGCGGCCCTGACCACGTGCTGAGTGAACGGGCACCGTGCGGCGCCACGGCCAACGGCTCAAGTGAATTCTTCGCCCTTTTTCATGGCTGCTTCTACTGCCAGGCGGTAAAGACCGCCTGAGTGCGGCACACGCTCTTTGACCTCGGCCCATTCAAGATCAAAAGGCAGGCCCATCCAGTCTTTGGTGCGCTTAAGCTCGGCATTGCAGGACTTGATGATGCGGCGCGCGTCCTCAAAAAGGTCCAGCTCTTCGACCGTCAATTGGTCCCGTTCTTGGCCATTCAGGCTGGCCTCCAGCATCACCAGTTTGTCAAAAGCAGCTGCGCGTTCACGCCGCACGGTGTCTGAATTGCGAGGGGGACTGGCCTTGGCCGTGTCCAGGGCGTTGAGCCGCCCCGACAAGGCCTGTAGGTCCTGGCGCGTCAGGTGGTAAAGCATCAAAGCCACGCTCATCAAAATGATCAACACGATCAACAAGGCAATGACCAGGGTGAGGGTAAGAGACATGAGTGTGCTAAATTAAGGTTTCCAAATGTAACCGCTATTTGACTGGCCACCCAACCCTTTTCATGTCGCGCACAGGCGTCAAGCTATGGTTTGGTTGTGTTGTCTTTGCCGGCTTGGGGGGCAGAACATTGAGCTTGAATTGGTTTACAGCCGATTGACGCCCGACAGCCCGTACTGGACTGAGCCAACTGCACTTTCATGCTCAGCCTCGCCAGACGTGTGCGCCGCGTTCAGTCCCAGGCGAAATCGGAAAGCAACATGATTTGCCCCTCACGGTCGACCTTGTTGTGGTAACGCGCGTCCGCCGTGACCAGCACAGCGCCTTGGGTGTGCAGGGCCACGGCGTGGTACAGGGTGTCAAACCAATGATGCCTACGACGCAGGGCCAAGTCCATGGCAGTCGCGTAGATCTCTGGACTGGTAGCTGTGCTGTGGCTGATTTCAAGCAGGTCAATCAAGTCATAGCGTGCATCCGCCGGCTTAAGCCGGGCCAGAACCGCAGCGACCTCGCTCACAAAATGGCTGGGGTTCACCATGGGCAAGAGACCAAGAACCGACCGCTCTAGCAGGCGCAGAGCCAGTTCGGTGTGTGGCTCTGGCGGGTTGCTCTGCAAAAACCATTTTCTGGCCACGATGGCATCCACCACCACGATCACGGTCGGCCTTCTTCACGTGCGCGGCGAAGCTGCTCTTCGGTCACGCCAGGGGCACGCTGCCATACAGGGTGGACTTGCCCGCGCCATTGGGGCCGGCCAACAAATAAAAAACCGGCTTCAAAGCGCCTCAATCCGTGATGAACAGGAAAGCGCAGCGGCATCAAGCCGCCTCGATGGCCCGACTGCGGTGCTTTTGCACCGTCTGACGCACCGCCTGTGCCAAGCGAGCCATGCTTTCAGCGGCCAAAAAGTCGGCCTCGATAGCGTCCAGCGGATCGGCTGAGGCGGCCTCGCTCTGGCGCACCTCGTCAACGGCCAGGGCCTCCCGCGCTTCTGACACGGTGAGGCCAGACGATTCGGCAATGCGTCCGAGCGTGGCCCAGTACTCAATTTGGCTGGCCACAGAACGGCGCATGGGCACAGCCGCTTCACGGGCCTGACTAACTAGGCCAGCAGGTAATTTGACGGAAGAAAAAACCCGAGGGGGTGGCGCAGGCATGTATGACTCCTTTTGGCGCATTTTGCGCCATAAAGACACGGAAAATCAAGCGCTTTAAGCTTTCAGCTCATGCTCAGCAGGCTCTGACGGGTTCACCAACGAGCACCGCCCTGGCCACGCGCAGCCAGCCCGAGGCATTGGTGTCAGCCTTGCCCCTTGGCCGGGCGATACACAAAGCGGGCTTGGACGATGCCGTGGTCGTTGCTGCCGCTGTCCTGGTGGTCGTCAAAGTTCAAGTGGTCGTTGTTGACAATCAGGCCATCAAACAACCAGCGGCGTTTTTTGCTTTGGTCATAGAACTCTTGGCTGAACAAAATGTGGTCCAGCGACTCTTTGATGCCTTGGTGTGAATAGGTGTAGAGCACATCGCGGGTGTCGCGAAACTCCTGCATGATTTGTGCGCTGTAGAGCGCCGTGTCGCCGCCGCCCCGGGCGTCGCCAAACAAATAGCCTGGCTGCTCGGTCAAGATGTTTTGGGTGTTGCTGCCCTGCCCGTCGTTGATGTCGCCCATGACGATGACGGGCTCGTCGGTGTTTTTCATGACCTCATTCAAGATCACGCGCAGGGCCGCCGCTTCGGCCGTGCGGCGTATGGTGGAGACGGCCGCTCCCAAGGCGGTGTGGTGCATGCCGTGAAGGTCTTGGTCGTACCAGGACTCCCGGTACAGCTCGGTGGGCCCCTTAGACTTGAAATGGCACACGAACAAGTGCACCGCAGGCTCTTTGGGGTGCAGCTTCAGGCGGGCGTGCAGCACGGGCCGTGAAAAGCCCTTGATGGCCACCTCAATGGCAGGCGTTTGGGAGTCGCTGCCGCCAGACTTCAGCACCATGCTGCTGGGAAATTTGTCTATCCACTCCACCGACTCCACGGGGATGTCTTGCCGCACGGCAGCGGCGCAAACAATTTTTTGGCCCGCGGCGTTGGCGGGCACCAGCAACTGGTAATCGTCGGCGAGCGACGACGCAACAAACGCATTTTGGAGGGAGTCGGCATGCCACAGCTCTTGAAAGGCCCACACATCAGCACGGAGCAAGCTGAGTTGGCTGGCTGTCCAAGCTATTTTTTGGGCGTATTGCGCCTGTGTCCAGCCTTGGGACTTGCCGTACAGGGGCAAGCCGGACTCGTTCAAATTGAACAGGTTGAAGGTGGCGAAGCTGACGTTTTTCATAGGCTCTGAATGAAATTCGCCCTGGTGGCGCAGCGCCATGGACACCACAGTGAAAGACTTTGCTGCTTACCTGGCCAAGACAGAGGTTTAAATTAAACCTAATTATTTCATTTAAGAGAAAAATATAAATGTATTTATATACATTTAACACACACAAGCCCAGCAAAATGGCGCCTTCACGTCTCCACACCTGCAGCGCGTGAGATTCAATTTGAAATGGACGGCTTGCCCGCCTTCACAGGCTGGCCCTGAACCGGCACAAAGCCTGCGCGGGCTTCGGCTTCCAAAGACGCATTGAGGGTGCTCAACAAGGCCATGAACTGCTCGCGCTGAGCGGGGGTGAAGGGGCTGAGCAGCAAATCGGCGGCTTGCTGTACCGGCTGGCGTGCCAAGTGCAACAGCTCCAGGCCCTGGGGGGTCAGCGCCACGGCCATTTGCCGGCGGTTGCCCGGGGCGGTGACGCGCGTGCAAAGGCCCTTGGCCTCCAGGCCTTGCAGCACGCGCAGCACGGTGACCTTGTCAAACGCCAGGGCGCGAGCCAGGCTGGACTGGTCCACCCCGGGCTGCTCGGCCAGCACGCTGAGCACGCCGTATTGGGCGGGGGTCAGGCCCAAGTGGGCGCAAGAGCGCTCAAAAATAGCGGTGGAAATTTGATGGGCGCGCCGCAGCAAAAAACCGGGCCGTTGGTAGATGTCGAATACCGGCATGGTTCAACCTAAATCCGGCAGTTGGGCGCGGACTAGGGGCTGACGAAGCAGGTCTCTGGCTAGGCGCGAGTGCCCCCCGGACTGCCTGTCCGGGGGGTGCGAGC